>JACKQG010002197.1_pt1 | contig 25810 bp, 18 predicted proteins | sample 8237621 | NCBI WGS metagenome assembly JACKQG01 (sample SAMN15677084, study PRJNA649215) | marine metagenome | biome: marine; feature: Black Sea; material: saline water; isolation source: suspended particulate matter (SPM) from the Black Sea western gyre | collected 2013-06-09/2013-06-10 | depth... | reverse complement strand
TGGCTCATCGCAAGGAGTTTGAGCGCGAGCTGGCAGGCGTATGCAAGACCTATAGCATCGGCGTGATCCCATACAGCCCTTTGGCTGCCGGTTTTCTGACAGGTAAATATCGAAAGGATGAACTTGCCCCCGACAGCGTGCGCGCCAACAGCGCCAAACGACGCTACTTCAATAAACGCGGCTGGGCTATTTTAGATGCAGTTCAAAAAGTTGCTGATAACTATGCAGTATCCGTATCACGGGTCGCTTTGGCCTGGCTCCTGGCCAATCCAATAGTCGCCAGTCCGATCATCGGGCCGCGAACTCTGACACAGCTTGAAGATAATCTCGGTGGTGCTGGCTTGCAGTTGGGTGATGATGAGAAGGCTCAACTAGATGAAGTCAGCATGTGGGAGAAATAGATCACGAAAAAAATCGAATAATGCCAATGCCACGAAATAAACTATTTATACAACTTTTCCTAGGGTTAGCATTCATAATATTGACGACTGCTTGCTCAGTCAACATTGCCCAAGATCCAAAATACACTAATCCTGAAACCCTACATTTAATTTGGAATGCAAACGCGGACTCAGCGATCTCTGGGGCGCCGGTCACTGTTAAAGATATCGTCGTCGTAATTCATGATGATGGAAAAATTCAGGCTATTGACAATGAATCTGGCGAAAACCGCTGGCACTTTGAGACGCCTGCTAAACTATGGCCCAAAAGCCTGAACACCACCCTCGATGATGTCTTAATCGCCGGAGAAGATGGTCGCCTGATCGCCATGACAACTCGCTCTGGATTAAGTGAATGGGAACTATTCTTGGATGGCGAAGTCATCTCATCTCCTCTAATAGACCGCTATCTTATCTTCGCAGCAACTTCTTTGGTCTCCTCGGCTGAGAACGAAGATGGTGATCAAGAAGCAGAATTACTGGCCATTAACGCCAGTACGGGAAAAATCCTTTGGCGGTATGTAACGGATAACGAAACTCTCGTCACCCCAGCGCGCGGCGGCGATCAAGTTTATGTAGGGGGCAACGCTGGAGATACCACGAACCTCTATGCGTTGTCAGCAGCTGACGGAACAAAGCGTTGGGGTTTTGCAGCTGCCGAAGGTGCCATCAAGGCAATTTACGCAAACGATGATGCCGTCGTAATTCTAGGAGAGCAAGGCACACTCACAGCACTCGATGGGGTCACTGGATTCACGCTTTGGCGTGCGGAGTTCGTCGCCAACATTTCCTGGTTGATGGGCGATGAAGAGTTCGTCATCTTTGAAGATGGGGCCGCGATCCAAGCATGGGATATCAATACTGGCGATCTAGTTTGGGACTATCAGATACCTCACGGAGTACTCCCCAAACCCATCGTTTGGAACTCAGAATTGTACCTGCTTACTCAAGCCGGAGAGATCGTTAATCTCAATCTACGAAGTGGCAAAGAATCTTGGCGTTTCCAGACGGAAAGCAATTCCCCAGCGGGCATGACCATTACTGATAGCGCAATTTTCATCGCCGACAAAGACGGATATTTGTACGCATACTCAGATAAATAATATATGTCCTTGTCGGGGTTTCCGCGCCAAAGGCGCGCTGTGCGACCCCGCTGATGCGTGATTTGGAAATCACGGCTACTGTTGTATTTACGGTTGACAAACCATTGACAACGGATTTCACAGAGATTTTAGTTGTTGGAATACAAACTTGACAGAGCATTTGAGATTGCATTCTCCATGAGCTTGATTTCCCCAAATTTAATTTCTGCAAAGGAGCTCCTATGAGTGAGCAATTCGAATTCGGGGGTGAAATCGTCTGGCGACCTACTGCAGAACATATCGAGCGCGCCAATCTGACTGAATTTATACGCCGGCATGACCTCGTGGATTTCAATGAACTGATGCAGCGCTCTACAGAGGACGTAGCCTGGTACACAGATGCACTGCTCAAATTCCTAAAGATCGAATTCTACGAACCTTACACAGAAGTCGTCGATCTCTCAGATGGAATTCAGTGGCCAAAGTGGTGCGTCGGGGGGAAGATGAATATCGTTCACAATTGCCTGGACAAATATATCGGCACTCAAACAGAATCTAAGATTGCCTATATTTGGGAAGGCGAGCAAGGGGAAACTCGACAAATCACGTACGGTGAACTCTATTATCAAACGAACCAAACCGCCAACGCTCTGCGTTCCCTGGGTTTAAGTAAAGGCGACGCTATCGGCATTTTCATGCCCATGACACCAGAGATTATTGTTGCCTTGCTGGCAATTGCTAAGATTGGTGCAATTATCGTCCCGCTTTTCTCGGGCTATGGCCTCAGCGCCGTCGTCACACGCTTGAATGAAACTGATGCGAAAGCCTTATTCTGCGCGGATGGCTTCTTCCGCCGCGGTAAGCTGGTGCTGACCAAAGCCATTGCCGACAAAGCTGCCCAACGGGTACCATCATTGAATAAAATGATTGTGCTTAATCGAGCTGGGCAGGAAGTGGAGATGACCAAAGGACGCGATCACTGGTGGCATGAGCTGATTCCTGCACAAGAAACAGAAGCTGATACTGAAGTGACAGCTGCTGAGGACACCCTGATGGTAATCTACACCTCGGGCACCACCGGCCGTCCCAAAGGTGCTGTGCACACCCATTGTGGATTCCCTATCAAGGCCACCCAAGACGTCGCCTTCGGTATGGATTTCCACGCTGACGAGATCATCTACTGGATCACTGACATGGGCTGGATGCTGGGCCCCTGGATGGTCTTCGGGCCGCTGATCATGGGTGGCACCGGTTTTCTGTATGATGGCGCCCTCGACTATCCTGGCCCAGACCGCTTATGGTCAATGATTGCGCGCCACAAGATCAACAAATTAGGGTTATCCCCAACGCTGATCCGCGCCCTGATGGCGCATGGAGAAGAACCCGTAGGCGCGCATGATCTTTCATCCCTGCGCATGGTTGGTTCTACAGGCGAACCTTGGAATCACAAACCATGGATGTGGTTATTTGAAATCATTGGCAAGGGGAAAATACCTATCATCAACTACACCGGCGGCACAGAACTGGCTGGCGGCATCCTGATGGGCAATCCCTTACTACCGATCAAGCCGACAAGTTTTCCTGGTCCCTGTCCGGGCGTCGCCGCGGATGTGCTCGATGAAGATGGTAAATCTGTCGTCAATCAGGTCGGGGAACTGGTCATTAAAACTCCCTGGATTGGAATGACGCGCGGCTTTTGGAAAGATCCTATACGTTATCTGAAATCATACTGGTCCCGCTGGACCGATGTTTGGGTGCACGGCGACTGGGCCGCGGTGGACTCGGATGGACAGTGGTATGTATTGGGTCGTTCGGATGACACCATCAAGGTGGCCGGAAAACGCCTGGGACCAGCAGAGGTCGAATCGATCCTGGTCGAACACACAGATGTTGTCGAGGCAGCTGCCATCGGTGTACCCCATAAAATCAAAGGCAGCCAAGTTATCGCCTTTTGTGTGTTGCAGCCGCAAGCTGAGGCCAGTGATCGGTTACGTGATGAGCTTTGCGAGAAGGTAGCGCAGGCAATGGGCAAACCATTAACCCCTGGCAATGTTCTCTTCGTCAGCGCCCTGCCGATGACGCGCAACGCCAAAGTTATGCGACGCATGATCCGGGCTGCATATTTGGGGCTTGAGTTGGGGGATACCTCCTCGTTAGTTAATCCAGAAGCGGTAGAGGAGATCAAAAGGGTGAAATGACACGTCCCTACACACGCGGCGCGTATCGTAAAGGGTTATGACGCGGAGCATCGTCACCAGGGAATTGAGTCCAATCAATCAGTTATTGCGCGCTTGAACAATTTCCGCCATGACTGCCAGGGCGATCTCTTCCGGCGAACGACCCCCCAAATTTAAACCGATAGGCGCGTGCAACCTGTCAAGCTGTTCTTCACTTACTCCAATTTCTCGCATGCGCTGAAGGCGTTTGGCATGGGTCTTACGGCTTCCCAAGGCACCGACATAAAAGGCTGGGCTGTTAAGAGTAGCTATCAAAGCTGGGTCATCGATCTTCGGATCGTGAGTAAGCATGGCAACGGCAGTTGACGAGGTCAGCGCTATTTTTTCAAAAGCCTTATCCGGCCAGGCCTGGATGAGCTGGTCAACATGGGGGAAGCGTTCATTGCTGCCAAACATTTTGCGGGGATCAACTACGATGGTTCGATAACCCAACGTTTTGGCTAGAGATGTCAACGGAATGGCAATGTGCGCCCCACCAACCACAATCAGAGTTGGAGAGGGTTTGACGACATTGATAAATAGTTCAACAGATTCTTCGGTATCAATACGGCGAGGTCGGCCATCGGTGAGGGCGCTTTGGGCGTAGTGCAATGCTCGAGCATCAAGATCAACGCCCAATGTTCCAATGGTGCCGCCCCCTTCAAGTACAATCATCTCCTGACCAAGCAATAACTCTGGGCCTTTGATAATCATCACCGAAGCCACAGATTTTCCCGCATTAATTTCTTTTTCAAGGGTTTGGAATTTTTCCACATCCAGGTGGCGCACAAAAACATCGATAGTCCCACCACAAGACAAACCTACTTCCCAGGCTGTTTCGTCAGCCACGCCAAAGTGCAGCAGTCGTGGTTGTTTGTTTTTCAAGAGTTCTATCCCAGCCTCGAGAACGGCACCCTCCACACAACCGCCGCTAACAGAGCCAGCGATGCCGCCATCAGATGTCAATGCCATGCTGGCCCCAACACCCCTGGGGGAAGATCCCCAAGTTTGGATGACTGTGGCCAGGGCAACAGCTTTTCCCTGAGCAGTCCAATTGGTGATTAGGTCTATTACATCACGCACGGTTATAGTTTACCTATATCTTCTTTCCAAAGGGTAGGATTGTTGGCGACAAATTCATTCATCATCTGCTTGCAAGAGTCCAGATCAAGATCGATGACTTCAACGCCATGCCCTTCTAAGAATTCACGTGTACCAGAAAAAGTTTCTGATTCACCAACAATGACTTTCTTGATACCAAATTGCACAATTGCACCAGAGCAGAGAAAGCAGGGCATCAAGGTGGAATACAATACTGAACCTCGATAGGATCCAACTCTGCCAGCTTCTTGTAGACAGTGAATTTCTGCATGCAATATGGGGTTATTCATTTGGATGCGCTGGTTATGCCCGCGTCCGCACACTTGATCACCTTTGACCAAAACAGAACCAATCGGTATACCACCTTCATTTAAGCCGATTTGAGCTTCTTCAATTGCCAATTCCATGAATTTGTCCATTGCATACCTTTTATCATTTAGGATTATATTGGTCAATTTTACTTCATTAATAGCGTCCAACCCCAAACAAAAAGGAGGGTCTCTAGGAATCGCAGTGGTAAGGGCCCTTGGTAAGGGGTCACATTTGGGGGTAGGGTGCGTGCTCCGCACACACCCTACCCCCAAATGTGAGGTCTCTCATGGCAATTCCCATAGATCTAAAAAGAGATTGCGCGTGTGCTATTTGAAATTTGTGTATTAGTCAATAGAAGGCTGAACACCGCAGAGTCGCAGAGAACGCGGAGATTCTCGCATTTTACAGGAGAAAAACTCTGCGAACTCCGCGTCTCAGCGGTGAAAGTTGCATCAGAATTGTGTTCAATCTACCCTTGACCATTACAGATATTTGAAATTTATTTATAAAACGTTAGTATGATTCTCCAACGCAGCCTTCAAGCGTTTTTTATCTGCGGGAATATCAGTAATACGCACACCTGTGGCATCATAAATGGCGTTCAGAATCGCCGGAGCCGTCGCTAATGATGGCGCTTCAGCAAATCCTTTGACACCCAAGGGACCTTCGGGGTGAGGCACTTCAACCATGGCCGGGATAATCTCTGGGGTCATATCTGCACTGGGGATCTTACACTTGCGCAGCGTATTGGTCAGGTTAACTCCATTTTCAACGAGATATTCTTCCGAAAGAGCGTACCCCATACCCATCACCACGCCGCCATGAATCTGTCCTTCAACAACAGTCCGGTTGAGTACATTACCCAAATCGTTGGCAGAGATCACCGTCAGCACTTTGACATCGCCTGTACGCGTATCGACCTCGACCACAGCCACCTGGGTGTTGTAGGCATAACACCAGTGCGTGGCGCGCGATTCAAAACCTGGCTTGCCATAGTGGCTAGTTTCGTCTTCGAGTAAGGGATCCGTTTTGCTGGGATTATATTCTCGCTCAACAACGAACTTTCTGCCGATCTCACTTAATTCGATGGAGTTCCCGGTTTCAGGATCTACGACCAGCTTGCCATCCAGCTTCAGTTTACTTGGTTCTTGTTCTAATATTTCGGCAGCGCGGCTGAAAATCTCATCCTTCAAGGCTCTGCAAACCATCACAGTCGCATTTCCGGTCATATAGGTTTGGCGCGACGCAGTCGTGGGGCCTGTGGGAGGCGTTCGATCCGTATCCGGGCCGACGATTTGGATATTATCGATGGGAAGCCCCAACTCCAAGGAAACCAACTTGGCAATCCCCGAGAAGGCGCCCTGTCCATATTCATGCTGACTGTGCCGCAAAACTGCGTTGCCTTCGCTATCCAATTCGATTATCGCCCCAGCCCGTTCTGGCAAACCGTGACCGAAGCCAATATTTTTGACCGCAGAGGCTACGCCGTATCCGATCTTTTTCTCACCATTCGAGTCAGGAAGTTGGAGTTTTTGGAACTCCCTTTGGGCTGCTGCAACAGTGTCTTTGATGGATACTACCCCCGCGGGCAGGATGTGATCTGCCGCGGTTGGTAAATCCACGTCCAAGCCATTGATCAGCCGGATCGTGAAGGGATCAATACCTAAGCGAGATGCGATCTCGTCTAATTGCTGCTCGATGGCCACCGCAACCTGGTTGACCCCGAAGCCGCGCATCGCCCCACACAGGACGTTGTTGGTATGCCAGGCCCAGGCTTCCAGTCGTAAGTTGGGCACATAATAGGGACCCGCTCCAAATACAATGGTATTCTCCATCACATCAAAACTGAGCGACATATAGGCCCCAGCATCAAGGATCACATTGGATTCGATAGCCAAGATTCGGCCATTTTCATCCGCGCCAGTTTTATATTGCATCCAAGCAGGATGGCGCTTGACGTGCACGCGCAACGACTCCTTGCGAGTCAGCACGATCTTGACAGGCTTTCCAGAAAGTTTGGCGCCCAGTGCAAGGTGCTGCTCAATGATCAAATCTTCCTTGCCGCCAAAGGCGCCCCCGATGGGCAACTGCACCACGCGGATTTTTTCCTCAGGCATATCCAATATTTCAGAGAGCTGAGTGCGCACATCAAAGGCACATTGGGTGCCCATTTTGAGCACTACGCCACCATCGGACCTGGGGTAAGCAATACCTGACTCTGGCTCCATGAATCCATGCTCGATGAAGGGTGTCGAATATTCACCTTCAACAACTACAGCACAATTAGCGAAGGCATCATCAACATCGCCGCGCTCGATTTTGGCATGATGGGCCAAGTTGCCTTTTTTGTGAACTTTGGGTGCATCTGGGGCTGAAGCTTCTTCCGGAGTAAAGACACCTCGTAAGACTTTATATTCAACTTTGATCTTGCTAACAGCTTCCTGAGCAATCTCCGGGGTGCTGGCAAACACTGCGGCAAGTGAATCGCCGATATAGCGTGTTTTATCCTCTGCGATGGCTGGTTGATCGCGGACCACAATGCCAGCCTGGTTCTTTCCAGGAATATCTTTGGCCGTGATCACCAGTTCAACACCGTCCAGGACTTCCGCCTCTGTCGTGTCGATGTTCAGAATTTCTGCGTGGGGATGCTCCGCCCAAAGGATCTTGCCATGCAGCATCCCCTCCTCGCTGATATCGTCGCCAAATAGTGTTGTCCCGGTCACGAGTCCCACAGCATCACGCGTTAGTAGGGTTGACCGAACCCGATCACCTTCGGGGGCGATTGGCGGCACTATTTCTTCTTCGCGCATCATCTTCCCAGCAGCTTCGATGGCGTCAAATATTTTCAGATATCCCGTACAGCGGCAGAGGTTATTATTTTTGGTCAGTGCTGTTTTGATCTCATCACGTGTTGGGTCGGGGTTGTTATCTAACAAGGCCTTAGAGGCCATGATCATCCCCGGGGTGCAGAACCCACATTGCACGGCACCCTGCTCAACGAAAGAGTATTGCAAAGGATGAAGGTTCCCATTTTGAGCCAGGGCCTCAATAGTCTCAACTTGACATCCATTCACCTTAGACATACGCACCAAACATGCCCTGCGCAACTTGCCATTCAGGATCACTGAACAAGATCCGCAATGGCCACTGCTGCAGCCATTCTTGGTTCCTGTAAGACCCAGATAATCGCGCAAGAATTCCATCAGGTTCATATCGGGGCGCACTTGAGCCTGAACCGTTTCGTTGTTTACAATTACATTGACGTTGATCAACTCTGGCATAATACTAACCCTTCAATTCACGAATAAGACAAATGGCACAAATTGCGGTATCACGGTAGTTAACCGTGGAGTTTATCAATATGTCATTCTGAGCGACAAAAGGAGCGAAGAATCTCTAATTTATCACATAAAGAGCAAGATTCTTCGTCACTGCGCTCCTCAGAATGACAACTTTATAGCAAATTTTAGTGTCCACGTTTAAGTACCGTCCTACCCAAATTGCACGAATAAAAACATTTCAAATTTTCGTGATACTCGTGACATTCATGATTAATTCCTACGCAGGCCATTCTTGTGTCTTTACGATGGCCTGCATTTTATCCTGATCGATTAGTTTACCGTGGCTGATGACATAGTCCGGGGCTGCGTGGTTGCGCAGCGCTTCAAGCACGTTGGGCTCATCCAAAACGACAACATTGGCGGGCGAACCGACTTTGATTTCGAAATTTGTCAGACCAATGCATTGAGCAGCTTTGGTAGTGACCATGTCGTAGAGGGTTTCCATATCCTGGCGGGTGGTCATCCAAAGAAGATGCGAAACCAGGAATGCCACTTCAAGCATGTTGTTGCGCCCATAGGGATAATAGGCATCAGAGATGTCATCCATACCCAGGCAGACCAAAACACCTTCTTCTAGCAGTTCACGCACGCGGGCATGTAGAGGGCCGGTATGCGGATCGCTGACCACGCCCATCTCAGCTTTCTTCAGCAATGCAGCCAGTTTCTGCAAATAGGGCTTGGGATACATCGACATAGCCCGGGCATGATGTGCCAGAGAGCGACCATGCCAGCCTCGGTTGATGGTTTCCAGTGCCATTAACTCCAACGAGCGCAAGCCAGGATCTCCAGCATCATCTACCAGCATTGAGACGGGTTTGTCAAACTCCTCTGCAATGTCATAACAAACTTTGACATGCTCGGCGATATCAGCATCGGTGAACTCAATCCAGGGGATGCCACCGACAACATCGGCACCCAACTCCATAGCCTGGCGGACGAGATCGGCCGCGCCGGGTTCACGCACAATGCCATCTTGAGCAAACGCAACTACCTGAATATCGACGATGTCTTTGAATTCTTCGCGTGCCCGGATGAGGGCTTTGACACCGATTAATTTTGCTTTGCTGTCGACATCAGCAAAGGCGCGGATATGCGTGCCACCATAAATCGCCGAGAGAGCCACGGCCTTGCGGACATTCTTGATGATCCATGATTCATCGTAAGATTCCTTGACCCGCGCAGCCAATTCGATAGCAGTCATGGCCTTGCCCATATCTGCCCCATGATAATCCTTCATAGCCAGCTCATCCATCATCGGCAAGGTGTAAACTTTACACAGATGCAAATGCGTGTTGACGAAGGCTTCTGATACAAGGTTGCCTTGAGCGTCGATGACGGTTTGAGCATCCGCGGTTAGGTTTTCATCTAATGCAGTTATCTTCCCACCCGAAATGCCAATGTCATACCGTTTTTCTGGCTGCCCACGCAATTGACAATTCTTGATCAGAACATCGATTTTGTTGGTCATCGTCTCTCCTTATTGAACAAAAGACCCCGAACAACTTATCGTCATTCGAGGTCTTCAAAACACAATATCTACTCGCTAGACCATAACTTCGTCGGGCAAACGCATGCTTTCGTTGGCCTTAATGATCTCATCGGACACATCGAAATTCAGGTTCGCGCCGACCATTTGCTCGACGTATTTCTTGATGGAAACATCCCAGTATTTTTTGGTGACGTAATAAACGCGGGCACCACCAAGCTCGTGCTGAACATCGGGCCAGGGATAGCTGGGTTGGGCCATGCCGACACCCCAGCGCTTCCAGCCATTGTAGCTTTCATAGGTGGCCCACCATTCCTCGTTTCCGAGGATTTCGAAACCATAATAGGCCTTGGCGTAGTACATAATGGCGCCAATGCGCAAGCCGCGCATCAGGGCCATAGTATGTAAGCTGATATTGATCTCTTTGCTCATCAGACGGCCGTTGGCAAAACCAGCCAGTTGACCATCGACAATACCGACTAACACATAGGGATCCTTAAGGCGTTTGCGATACCAGCCAGCCAATTCGGCATATACGCGGGCTCCGACGACATCGTAGAAGTCGTGCTTGGCCTGCATGACCTTCATGACATACTCCATCATCATGGGAGCTTCTTCCAATTTTGCCTCTCGAATATAAAGCTGGCGGCCATCTTTCAATTCAATGGTAGCCGGGTTCCAAGGCTCAAGGTCCATTGGCGGGGCTTGCAGGATTGGTTCGATTTCTTCAACATCAAAGGTGACCTGAGGTCGGGTAACTTCGCAAGGGGTTTCAAGACGCATGATACTTTCTCCTATAAACTATGATTTTTATCTGACGGCGTGCTCCACAAGGAACACGATTCTTTCGATTAATTATTCTAACAAAGCGGCGCTCAATTTATCCAGACTCTCAACATGGCTGGGGTCAACTGCATCGCCAAAGCGGGTCTTTTTCATTCCAGCTTTCTTAGCCATTAATTCTTCATAACGATCATCATCGACAAAGGCTACGCAGCGACCAATGCTGGCTTCACCATCGACAAAGCGCCAGGGGAAGAACCCGATTGTCACCCTTTGATTGAGCAGTAAGTCGATATCGCCGCCGAGACACTCGGCATGAATGATGCCATGAGGGAACAGAGCAATATGCATCATTTGGTATTTACTGTCATCATAAAAATCTGCTAAAGTTTGGCCAAACTTCTTCTGGAAGACAATCTCTGCTTCCTTCGTCTGGCGGGGCATCCAGTTGCGTATGATCGTATTCATGGGATGATCGGCACTGCCGCAATCGACAGCAATCCAGCGCAATTTCTTTGCGATAGCCCATTCGACAAATTCGATATCGGGACCTGGGTGTTTGACCATATAGCGGATTTCATCAGCGGTATCATGATCCCAGCCGAAATGATGGTAACCAGTGTGGATGATAAGGATATCGCCCTCTTTGACTTCAACGCGCTCTTCAATCATGGCGCTGGTATAAACATCGTAGTCACCAGCCACATCGCTAAGATCAACAATAACACCTTCGTTGACCAGGAAATCCATATCTAATTCGGCCATATCCTTGCCTGGAGTATAGAAATGGATCTCACCATCCAGGTGCGTACCCAGGTGATTTGAGTGGGTCAGCAACTGGCCATTGGCGCCATTTGGAGCCAGGCGTTTAAAATATTTCACTTGGAGAGGCTCATAGGTGGGCCAGGGGGGGGTGCCAACACCTAATGGGATTGTAAGATCAATAACTTTCATATTAAATCTCCTTTGTGTAACTAACTATTCGACCAGCCTTAAATCATACCAGAGATCAGCGCCAAGACTAAACCACCGGCAATTACACTACCTAACTGGCCGGCAGTGTTGGCTCCCATGGCATGCATCAAAAGAAAATTCTCGTAATCATATTCCTGACCCACCCGTTGAACGACACGCGCCGACATGGGGAAAGCGCTAATACCGGCAGCACCAATCAGTGGATTGAATTTTCCGCCGGAGAGGGCATAAAGCAGTTTGCCAAAAAGCACGCCACCAGCCATGTCCAGCACAAAGGCAAACAAACCCAATATCAGGATATTAAATGTTTCCAATCGAATAAACGCTTCACCCGTCATCGTCGAGCCAACTGCCAGGCCTAAAAATATGGTGGTTACATTGGCAATTTCGTTTTGGGCAGCATTACTCAAGCGGTCCACAACCCCAGATTCGCGCATAAGATTGCCGAACATAATTGTAGCAATCAACGGTGAGGCAACTGGCGCAATCAGGGAAACGAAAATCGTCACAACAATAGGAAAGAGTACCCGCGTAGTTTTTGAAACTTCTCTTTCAGAATAAGGCATTCGGACTCTGCGCTCTGCGTCGGTTGTCAGTAAGCGCATGATCGGTGGCTGAATAATTGGCACCAGAGCCATGTAGCTGTATGCAGCAACTGTGATCGGCGCCAGCATATCCGGCGCTAATCTCCCTGCTACTAATATCGCTGTGGGGCCATCCATTGTGCCAATTACACTAATAGAGCCAGCCTCTTTCAGATCGAATCCAAGAGCCAGAGCTAATAGCAGGGTGCCAAATATTCCAATATGTCCAGCTGCCCCCAATAAAGCCATCTTAGGATTCTCCAGCAATGGCCCAAAATCTGTCATTGCTCCCAGACCAATAAAAAGCAGTAGAGGGAAGAGTTCTGTCTCAATTCCAATCCGATACAGAACACCCAAAAGGCCGTGTTCTCCGGATATCCCCGTGAGAGGCAAGTTCGTCAGAATTGCTCCAAATCCAATAGGGAGAAGCAGCATTGGTTCATAATCTTTGGCAACAGCAAGATAGATTAACACACCCCCAACAGCCATCATCACGATCTGTTTCCAGGTTAAGGCTGATATTGCAAGAAATATGATTTCGATAATATTGTTCATTGATCCCCTCTACTTGTAGGTAACTAAAGCTTCGCCGTAATCAACTGCCTGGCCTACACTGATTTCGACGCTGGCGATAACCCCTTCTCGGGATGCATAAATCACGTTTTTCATCTTCATGGCATCGAGCACGCAAAGTTCATCACCCGCCCCCACGGTCTGGCCAGGTTGCACATGGACGGCGACAATATCTCCAGGCATAGGGGAAGTCACAACATCTTCCCCCAATGAGATTGATGGAGCACTGTCAGGTTTCACCGCTACAGTTCTCGCCTTAGGTGATTCAACCCGTTTTACCGCTCTGACTTGTGGTTTTTCTACTTGACTGGCCAGAACCACCTCATAAGATTGTCCGTCAACAACAGCAATGACGGGGGTAGCAGACAAATCTTCGATTTCAACAACAAATTCCTGATCTTCAATTTTTACTAGAACCCGTTGGCTTTTATCACTCATTGTGGCTCCTTTGAATTCTGCTCTTGGCAAGTGGCGATTCGAGCAAGGCGCCCAAATTGGCCGAGTGTTTTCTATCACTTTGTAAGGTGGCAACCGATACTGCGATGCCAGCAGCTTTTATACGCAATTCTTCCCAATATATTGACAGGTCATCTTGGGAATCGGCTGGTTCTGGATCAGCTGATGATTTTTCGTTGAACAATTCTCTCAAAAACACCATCAACAAAGCCAAAACTCCCAATGAAACAAAGGTAACCAATAATCCCCAAACACTCAATTGCAATCCCTGTGCAAATTCACTCATTGACTCACTCCTATAGCGGGATGTTTCCGTGTTTTTTCGGTCGCACGATAACTTGCTTGTCCTTGAGCAGTTCTAACGCCGAGATCAAACGCGGGCGGGTTTCTGAAGGGATTAGAATCTCATCGATATGTCCACTGGCAGCCGAAGTGTAGGGCTTGGAGAATTTTTCTTTAAATTCAGCCACGATTTCCTGACGCGCTTCTTCAGGGTTTTCCTTTTCTTTCAACTGCTTGGAATAGAGAATATTAACTGCGCCTTCAGCTCCCATCACAGCCACTTCGGCGGTCGGCCAGGCGAAGACCAGGTCGGTGCGAATGTATTTACTGCTCATGACGATATACGCACCCCCGTATGCCTTGCGAGTAATCACGGCGATCTTAGGCACTGTGGCTTCTGAATATGCATAGACGATCTTAGCACCATGTCGGATAATGCCACCATGCTCTTGTTTGACTCCGGGCATGAAACCCGGCGTATCCACAAAGGTGAAGATGGGGAAATTAAAGGCATCGCAAAATCGGATGAAGCGAGCAATTTTGTCAGAGGCATCAATGTCAAGAATGCCAGCCTTGGCCACAGGTTGATTGGCGATAATTCCTATTGCACGTCCGTGCAAACGAGCAAATCCAACTACCGCGTTAGGTGCAAAGTGTTCATGAACGGGCATGAAGCTGCCCAGGTCAAATACTTTTTCGATGACGTCACGGATATCGTAGGCTTCGCCTGGGTCAGTGGGGACGATGGTATCCAGGGTTTTATCTTGTCTCCAAGGATCATCCTCTGGGGTGATCTCTGGAGGAGACTCTGCATTGCTTCCCGGCAAATAGCCGACTAATTTTCTAGTCAGTTGCAGCGCGTGGGCTTCATCGAGTGCGGTGAAATGAGCCACGCCGCTGACTGTGCTGTGGACGCCGGCACCCCCCAAAGATTCTAGGTCGACTTTCTCTCGAGTGACAGTTTCAATGACCTTCGGACCCGTGATGAACATATGGCTGGTATCCTGGGTCATGATGACGAAATCGGTCAGGCCGGGGGAATACACCGAGCCGCCCGCGCAGGGTCCCAACATCACGCTGATCTGCGGGATCACACCGCTGGCCTGGGTGTTGCGCCAGAATAATTCGGAGAAGGCGGCCAAACTGTAAACGCCCTCCTGAATGCGCGCACCCACAGAATCCATCAGGCCGATGACTGGCACTCCTGAATCCATTGCCAGATCTAAGATCTTGGCAACTTTCTGTCCGTGCACTTCCGAAAAAGAACCGCCCAAAACGGTAAAATCTTGGGCATAAACACAGACCATGCGCCCATCGATTTTACCGAAACCCACCACCACGCTGTCTCCGGCAGTGCGCTTTTCATCCATGCCGAAATCGCTATGTCGGTGGGTCCAGTAGGCATCAATTTCGAGGAAACTTCCTTCATCAAGCAATTGGTGCGCGCGCTCACGGGCTGATTGTTTGCCCTTGGCATGCTGCGCGTCGATACGCTTTTGGCCGCCGCCTTTGCTGATTTCTTGGCGCGTTTCCTTCAACTCATTGATTAAATTTTGATGTTCTTCTGTCAAGGTTGCCTCCCTAAAGTATCATATTGAATTGTCATTTGGCATTCCGTGAACAAGAATAGTTGGTAAATATGTCTGTTAAATTTCTAGCCACCTGACAGTTTGAGAAAAAAACTTTCTGGGACACGGATTTACACTGATTTTCACGGATTTTTTTAAATGATTCATGACTCCACTAAAAAAACTACCAGACAAGGGCTTCCGCCGGAATATATGGGAGTGTTTGCGGAGCAAACACTCCCATATATTCCGGCGGGAAACTCGCTTGGTGGCTTTTTGCGGTAAAGTCATTCGTGTTTTTCCGTGTACAAACTAGAAACTGTCGGGTAGCTAGTTTAATTTGCCAGTTTATTTTATTCTTCAATTGTCAGACATGTCAACTTACAAACATCACTAAAATTTAGCCAAAAGAAATGGGGCATCTTGTATAAAGATGCCCCATTTCAGATTGATCAAAAATATTTAATCTTTTACATACGGGATGCCCAGCGCTTCGGGTTTGGCCGCTCCCCAGCGTGTCCTGAACCATTTCATCGACATACTAAATAAAACGATCAATGTGATGGCGAAGGGCACTGTCCTCCAGACGTATCGAGAGAATAAGCCAGGCAGAACCAATTGTGGGTTGAGCGATAACTGCCAAAGGGTGCCGAACAGTAATGAGCCGGCCAGCATAATGAAGGGATTCCACATCGAGAAGAAGACCAAAGCCAGGGCAATGAATCCCCACCCCATCAGGAAGTTGTAATTCCATACAGGGTTGTAATTCAGCGCATAGACCGCGCCAGCTAATCCCATCATCATCCCCCCAACAATGGAGCACCAGTACCGCGTTCGAGCTACATTGACACCTGATACTTCAGCTACAGATGGATTCTCTCCAACAGAGCGAATCTGTAAGCCCAAACTGGTCTTCGAGAGTACAAACCAGGTGGTAATTACGAGAAACACGCCTACAAAGAAGAAGGGCGAAACACCCAGGAAAGATGGAATTCTATCCATGCCCAAAGGACCGGTGAAAGGATTGCCAATGTAGGTTGTCAGGCCAAAACCCATGATCCAGATACCCATGCCGCTGACGACCTGATCACCGCCTAATGTGATGGAGAAGAAACCATGTAAAAGGCCAAGCAAAGCGCCAATAGCAATGCCCACCAAAAATCCCAGCAAATAGCTGCCAGTGACTTGGGCGGTCATGAACCCCAATGTCGCTCCAAAGAGCATCACGCCTTCCACACCAACATTGATCACGCCCGATCGCTGACCGATCAACTCACCAATGGCCGCTATTGTAAATATCGTCGATGCATCCAGACTTCGAATAAAAAACTCATTCATCTGAAGTCTCCTTCCTTGTATTAGTAAAAACAATCTGATAACGATAAAAGAATTGAAATGCAACCAGCGTAATCATGAGAACACCCAACAGGGCGTAATCAATCCCAAAGCCAAGTTTCATTTTTCCTTGCACAAACCTACCCCCATTGGTCAGGCCACCAAAGAGGAAAGCATATGGAATGGCAGCAATGGGATTTCCCTGAGAGATCAATCCGCAGATAATGCCGTAAAACGCCAGATCGCCGATGGACGCATAAGTCCGTGCAATTTTGTACACCCCGGGAACGGCGGCGAAATAATGGTATCCTGCAATACCAGCAATTGCGCCACCAAGAACAAATACCAAAACGGGTATTTTGATTCCACTGATACCAGCATATTGTGCGGCGGCCGGGTTTTGACCATAAGCTCTAATCTGGTAACCAAGCTTTGTTTTGGCCAATACCCAATATAGCAAAAATGCAATCACTAGGGCTAATATCAGCGTAAAGGGCACATCCATAAAAATGGGTGGATAAAGGGATTTGGGCAGTTCAAAACTTTCCCCTCTGCCACTCGGGTTCATAAATAGTCCACCATCTTTGATCATGAAAGAAACCAACCAAAACATGATGAAGTTCAACATCATGGTGACTACAATCTCGTTGAGGTTATATTTTCCCTTCAGATAACCAGCGATTACCCCGATCAGAATACCCCCGATCATTGAGCCAACAATCATTAAGGGGATGATGATTTCGCCAGGATATTCGGCAAATTTAGCTCCCTTTACGCCGAAAGCGTACATTACCGCAAATGCGCCCAGAGCACCAGTATAAAGCTGGCCGGTCATACCAATATTCCACAAACCTGCTCGAATGGGTACGATAAAGGCACAGGTGCACAAAAGAAGGAAGATAAACCGGTTTATTGTCAGCGGCAAGCCAAAGGGATTGAAAAAAGCGTAATCGAAAATCTCTTTGTATGCTTCAAGAGGATTGGCATCGGCCTGAATGAAGATCAGGCTGAATAACATCAGCGCGAAGATCACTGCGATGAGAGAGATCAGCGCGGCTCGCCAACCCGGGAGTGACTCACGTTTTTTCAGAGTTAGTTCGTATCCTGCAATCCTCATGATCCTGCTCCCTCAACCGATATTCCAGCCATCATGGCGCCCACATCTTCCCGTTTGGCATGTTCACCAGGTAATATGCCCATAATTTTGCCTTCGTAGACTGGTGCAACCCAATCGCTCATCGACAAAATTTCATCCAGATCTTCTGAAATTAGAATGACGGCGGCTTTGTTTTGCTTTGCTTCAATCAGTTTGTTGCGCACGAATTCAGTTGCACCAACATCTAACCCCTGTGATGGCAGATCTGCAATAACCAGTTTGGGTTTGCGGGAAAGCACCCGCCCCAAGATGACTTTCTGTAAGTTTCCGCCAGAAAGACTCTTGGCCGTTGTATCGGGTCCGGGGGTTGCTACACTAAACTCATCGATAATTTCATTAGTCAGCGCGCGCATCTTCTTGTAATCCAGCATGCCACCCCTGGAGAATTCTTTATCAAAGTAGTAGTTCATCATCAGGTTTTCGATGAGAGAGAATTCGCCAATCGAGCCGACATCGATACGGTCCGCAGGAATATATCCGATGCCCGCCTGCCATCTTTCCAAGGCAGAATCCTTGGTGATATCTTGGCCTTCAAGTGTGACTTTTCCTTCCTGCTCATCACGAAGACCGGCAATCACCTCCACCAACTCTCGCTGCCCATTTCCAGAAATTCCTGCAATGCCAAAAATTTCGCCTTCATGAATAGTGAAAGTCATTTTATTGACGGCCGTCACACCTTTGTCACTGAGGGCTGAGAGATTGTCCACTTCCAGGACAGGTTCGCCCCTTTCAACTGTAGTTCTCTCAACTCTAAAGATGACATCTCTACCCACCATTTCGTTTGCAAGGCTCTGTTCAGTTGCATCGGCGGTATTAATTCGGCTGACGACTTTGCCACGTCGCAGCACAGTCACTCTCTCGCTGATCGCCAAAACAATGGGCAATTTATGGGTAATGAAGGGCACAATGGCCATATCTTGAGATGACATCGTATTGATTGATGCCATCAGCGCTTCTGTCTCTATGGGGGTCAGGGCAGAGGTCGGCTCATCGAGGATAAGCACTTTCGCCCCGCGGTAAAGGGCCTTGAGAATTTCCACTAACTGCTTCTCACCCTCAGAGATCTGCCAAACCTTGGCTCTAAGATCGAGCATGAATCCGTATTTTTCGCTGAGGGCCATTATTTCTTCCTCAGCGCGCTTGAGATTCAAAATTGTGCCAGCCCGGGGATGACCAAGGATGATATTTTCGATCACAGTATGGGCGGGTACCAACTTTCGATGTTGGTGGACCATACCGATCCCTAAATCGATTGCATCCAAGGGGGATTTAAATTTTACGCTCTTACCCCCAACGGTGAGTTCTCCTTCATCGGGCTGATACAACCCGAATAGGATATTCATCAGGGTGGTCTTGCCCGCTCCGTTCTCTCCGAGGATGGCATGAACCTCACCTGCTTTTATCTCAAAATCGATGTGATCATTAGCAATTACCCCAGGGAATCGCTTGGTAATGCCCTTGGCCTCTAGAACCGTGTCACCGCGTTTTATGTTGTCTAGGAGCATGTCATCTACCTATCTCACTGTGTGATTTGTGAACTTTATGAAGAAAAAATGAAATAATTATGGCATCAATACGGACGAGGCTCCCATCTCTGGGTTATGCCCCAAAGAACGGGAGCCTCATCTTGTTACTAGAAACTTACTTGCATTTAGTCAAAGTGAAAGGATTCTTCCTTACTCCAAGACTATCATGCCTTCAAGGTCGAAGTTGAATTCGAACAGCAGCCAGGCATCGGTGGGGACTGTGTCAGCAGCCTTGGCTTCAGTACCAGCGGCGGGAACAGGCAGACCCTCAAGCTCCAGACCGGTGCCATTGCTGACCAGGGCGTGAGCGGTGAATGGATCCCATTCACCAGCCATCATTTGTGTACGACGCAGTTCAACAAGATCAACAATCTCTTGCGGAATTAGCGGCAGTGCAACAGGACTGATGGCCTCAATGCCAACTTTGCCGTCATTCATGATATCAATGGTAGCGATTTCAGTACCATCTGCCAAGGTCATGGATGATTCCATACCCAGGTAAAGGACTGTTTCAGGAGCTTCACCAGCCATCATATCCATGATGATCTCGTTGTAGAGAACTTCCCAACGAGTATCGAAGGAAATCGCAACTGAATTAGCATCACCCCAACCGTAGAAACCAGTGATGTCCATGTCTTTACCCACGAACCAGATGCCCTTCTCGATAGCAACATCTAGAGCTGAACCGGAGTCGGTCTGCTGAGTAATAACATCAACATTGTACTGATCAACCAATGTTTCAGCGATAGCGCGCTCTTCAGGGGGGGCATACCAGTCACCTGCGTACTTGGCGTAAACAGTGATGTCTTTACCAAGAATTTCGGCGGCATCCATGACACCCAGGTAGAAACCAGCCGTGCGGCGGATAACCTGCACAACTGGGAAGGCAGAGACGATACCGATGTTACCGGTTTCAGTCAGTGCGCCTGCTACTAAACCTTCCAGATATAGTGCCTGATACTGGCGGGGGAAGACTCGTAGGAAGTTGTCTTTGAAGGTGGGGTCACTACCAATGATGGACACAAAATTCACATCAGGATATTTCTCGGCAATCTCAGCCAAGGGCATACCCATGAATTCGGCATTACCAACAACGATGTCGGCGCCATCATCAGCAATCATCTCTTCGGCGAAGGGAACACTGACGTCTGGCATAACTTCTTCGCGGTAGACGTAAGTCAGGTTGTCGTATTTCTCAGCCAATCTTTCGCCAGCACGGTGATGAGCGCCGGACCAGGTGGTGCCTTCGATAATACTGAAGTGTTCGATTGCCAGGGTCAGTTCGACTGCTTCCATGGCCTCTTCTTCAGCAGGCATCTCTTCGCCCATTGCGGGCAGAGTGGCGACATTACCAGCCACAATTTCGGGAACCAAAGCATCGATCTCAGCTTTGAGTTCAGCAGGAACTTCAACAGAGCCAAAACCAAGGCCAACACCACCGTTATCGAGGGTGCCCAGGTAGTTGCCACCAACGAAGGTGCCGTCCATGGCTGCCTGAATGGTCTCATAGACATACCGGTCCATGTTCTTCAGGGCGCTTGCCAACACGTACTCAGCCTGGCTCGCGAAAGCCACGGACCAGTCGTTGTCCACGCCGATGATCCAGCCAGCGCCGCGCTCTTCCATCACTGCCAATGTTCCAGCACCCACAGGTCCTGCAACCGGCATGATGATGTCTGCGCCTTCGTCCATCAGGCTCTCGCCCATGGTGCGGCCGTCATCGGTGCTCTCGAAGTTACCCACGAAGAGACCGTTGCGTGCAGCAGGATCCCAACCCAGGGTCTGAACCTCGGTGCCGTGGGCAGCATTGTATGCTTCCACGCCCAGCACGAAGCCATCCATGAAGACTTCCACAGGGGGGATCTGGATGCCACCGTAGGTGGCGACCACGCCAGTCTGGGTCATACCAGCGGCCAGGTAGCCAGCCAAGAAGGTGGCCTCATTGATGGCGAAGCCGGAGCCGTACAGGTTGTCGGCGGCCAGCCAGTTGACATCTACGATGCCGAACAGCTGATCAGGATTGGCGCCAGCGGCGGCTGCGGTGGCGTCACCGAGCAAGAAGCCGACGGACATGATCAAGTCACAGCCTTCTTCAACAAAGGCGTTGATGTTGACTTCGTAGTCAGTCTGCTGCTGAGACTCGAGGTACTTGGCCCCGATGCCCAAATCAGCAACTGCATCTTCCATACCTTTCCAGGCGGTGGCGTTGAACGACTTGTCGTCGATACCACCAACATCCGTCACCTGGCAGGCTAGGAATGAGGGCTCTTCTGGCGGGAAGAGATCATCATAAGAAACATCGAAATCGGGTCCGAAGTATTTCTTGTTGAGTTCGGCCATGAAGCCATTTCCCTTAAGGGTTAAAAGTGCCTCGTTAACGGGATCAACAAGTTCACTGCCCTTGGGGTAAATGAAGCCCAGTTCGTCGCTAGAAAGTGAAGGGCCAACCAGTTTTAGAGCGTCAGCGTTTTCACCGAGGTAACCTTGACCAGCAACCTCATCAATGATCACGGCATCAATATCACCTGCGATCAGCGCCTGAACGGCGAAGGGGAACTGCTCGAAAGCTTCGATGCGGTCCTCGGCAAGGTATTGAGATGCGGTCGCGTAGTTGGTTGTACCGGTCTGGGTACCCAGCTTGAGTTCTTCGTTGGCGACGATGTCATCAATGCTCTCAATGCGATCTTCATCGATGCGCACCAGGAGGCGCTGCTCAATGGAAACATAACCATCGGAGAAGTCCACGATTTCGGCGCGTTCTTCGGTGATGGTGATACCATCACCAGCGACGTCATATTGACCATCGGCCACGGCCTGAATCATGCCTTCCCAGGCTGCTTCAACAAAGACTGGGGTACAGCCAATCATACTGCAGATTTCGTCCCATATCTCATAATCCCAACCGGTGCCTTCGCCGGTATCGGGATCGATGTAGTTGAAGGGCAGGTAGGCGTTCTCAACGGCAATTGTGACTTCGCCGAAGCCTTCTGCTTCTGGTTCTACAACAACTTCAGGCTCGTCGGGGGCACATGCCGCCAAGACGAGTGATGCTGCCAGAAGCAGCGTCAGGATCCAAAGGATCTTCTTCATACAACTCTCCTTTACTAAAAATGAACGGATAGATTTGGGGAATCTCCCCAAAAACAGCACACTAGAGGATAGACTAACTTGATAAAAAATGCAAGGGTAGAATCGCCATATTTTGATCAATTCGCGTGGTCTATCTCGAGAGTAGTGCCATATTTCACAGACATATGCATCAGGGTGGACTGCGGTTATTATTTTTGTTCATTACGCTGCTCCTTTGGGATTAGCTGAGAAAAACAAAACCCCCGGTGAGGCACCGGGGGCAAAATATTGAAATACTCAATGAATGCTGCTGCGCGTGGTGATGCCTCCGATCATAGGGAGTTCTGATGTTTCTGGCGTCGGTGGGCTCGCTTCATACACATAATGTACTTTTTTATCATGGCACTCTCTCCTTCGTCAAGGAGAGTTGAATGATTTTATGGAATTTTTATACATTCAGCTATTTGATAAATCTAGGTTTTGTTCACATTATTACCCTTTGGGTAGAATGCGAATAATTAAAATGATGTGAATGTTAGGGTAATCGCATGTTCATGAAAATCGGCGACTAAAGGCGCAGCAACCACTGCGAAACCTGCCTACGCAGGTTGATTCTTAGTCGCCGTAGGGCGACTTCGCAACTGTTGCTGCAGTTTCAACTGCCATTCTGGGCTACATGCGATTGCCCTATGAATGTACCTTGGCCCCCGCGCAAAGGTGATGTTGTGTTAAAATTTGGCAAAATACATAGCTTGAGAGGCAAAAATACCTATGACTTCAAGTGAATCAACAATTTCAACGGATTTCATCCGTGAAGCGGTAAAGCATGATTTAGCTAATGGGCGATTTGATTATGTGCGCACTCGACTGCCACCTGAACCCAATGGTTATTTACACATTGGCCACGCCAAAGCTTTTCTGATCGACTATTTGGTTGCAGTAGATTTTGGCGGCGAGCTGAATCTGCGATTTGACGATACTAACCCTGCCAAAGAAGAAACGGAGTTTGTCGAGGCGATCAAAGAAGATGCCAAATGGCTGGGCATCGATTGGGGGGATCGAGAGTTATATGCTTCAGATTATTTTGATGAGCTATACGAATGGGCTGTGCGCCTGGTAAAAATGGGCAAAGCCTATGTCGATGATCAGACTCCCGAGGAGGTCAGCCGCAACCGGGGTACGTTGACAAAGCCTGGAGTCAACAGCCCCTTCCGTGACCGTTCTGTCGAAGATAATCTTGATTTACTTGAGCGCATGAAGAAAGGCGAGTTCCCAGATGGCAGCCGTATCCTGCGGGCCAAAATCGACATGGCTTCGGGCAATATCAATCTGCGCGATCCAGCCATGTACCGCATCATCCATGAACCGCCGCATCACCGCACAGGAAAAGATTGGTGCATCTACCCAATGTACGATTGGTCTCATGGGCAGAATGATTCCATGGAGAAGATCACGCATTCGTTGTGCGATATCGGTTATGAAGCCCACCGCCCGCTGTATGAGTGGTTCCTGGAAGAATTAGGTGAATTTGTGCCTCGTCAGATCGAGTTCGCCCGATTGAACCTTTCTTACACAGTCTTGAGCAAGCGATATTTGCGCCGTTTGGTCGACGAAGGTTTGGTAAGCGGCTGGGATGATCCACGCATGCCTACATTACGCGGTATGCGTCGACGCGGGTACACCCCCGAGGCAGTTGTGGAATTCATTCAAAAAGTCGGTATCGCCAAAAACTACAATCTGGTGGATGTTGCCCTGTTGGAAGCGGGCATCCGTGCCGATTTGAATATTCGCGCCGAGCGCCGTATGGCCGTGCTCAACCCCTTGAAAGTGGTGATCACAAATTATCCTGAGGGGCAAGTAGAAGAATTGGATGCAGTCAACAACCCTGAGGACGAAAGCGCCGGGACGCGCAAAGTGCCCTTCTCGCGCGAGATTTACATCGAGCGCGAAGATTTTCGCGAAGATCCCCCCAGGAAATATTTCCGCCTGGGACCCGATCGTGAAGTGCGCTTGCGTTACGGTTATTTCATCAAATATCAAAATTTCGTCAAAGATGAAAATGGTGAAATCGTTGAGGTGCACTGCACCTATGATCCCGAGACCAAAGGCGGCTATTCTCCAGACGGTCGCAAGATACGCGGTACGCTTCACTGGGTTTCGGCACCCCATGCCGTCGACGCGGAGATTCGTCTTTACGACCGGCTCTTTACCAAAGAGGACCCTATGGATTTTGACGCTGATGCCGGGGAAGACTTCACTGATTTCTTGAACTCTGATTCGTTGACAGTACTACCGCAATGCAAGCTGGAGCCCGGCCTCGCAGAAGTCGAACCGGGTGATCGTTATCAGTTTGAACGCCGGGGATACTTCTGTGTGGATGTGGATTCGAAGAAAGATAATTTGATCTTCAACCGCACCATCGCGCTGCGGGATACCTGGGCCAAGATCAGTAAACAGAAAAAGTGAACCGTGTACGGTGGTGGTGGATATCAATTTGCCGCGAAACACTATGCACCAAATAATGAAATATGAATTTCGATAAAATTTGCGTTCTGGGCATGGGTTATATTGGCCTGCCTACTGCGAGTACCTTTGCTACCCATGGTGTGCGAGTCGTTGGGGTGGATGTCAATCGGCAAGTTGTAGAAACGCTGCAAAATGGCGGCGTGCACATTCATGAGCCGGGCTTGCGCACTCTTTTTCAGGCGGCGTACAAATCGGGCAACCTCACAATATCACCGCAGCCCGAAGAATCAGATGCTTTCATTATCGCTGTCCCTACACCATTCAAAGAGGGTAAAAAAGCCGATTTAGAATTTGTTGTTTCTGCTAGTGAGGCCATTGTTCCTTATCTGAAGCAGGGCAATCTTGTCGTCTTAGAATCAACCTCACCGCCGCGTACGACCATCGATGTGGTCGCTCCAATTTTAGAAAAATCCGGTCTCAAGGCTGGCGAGGATTTTCATCTGGCATACTCCCCCGAACGTGTGCTGCCCGGGCAAATCCTGCGTGAGTTGATCGACAACGCCCGTGTGATCGGCGGCATCGACAAGGCTTCGTCAGATGCGGGCCGTGACCTCTATGCCACTTTCGTGCGCGGCGAGATCATCTGCACCACGGCCACGACCGCCGAAATGGTCAAGCTGATGGAGAATACCTATCGGGATGTCAATATCGCCATCGCCAACGAATTCTCTCGACTGGCGGCTCGTTTTGGCGTTGATGTTTGGGAGGCTATTGAGTTAGCCAACCGCCATCCACGTGTGGAAATTCTAAATCCTGGACCCGGGGTTGGTGGCCACTGTATTAGCGTCGACCCCTGGTTTTTTGTTGAAGCCGCGCCCGATCTCACGCCCTTGATTGCAACAGCCCGCAATGTCAATGATGCACAGCCTCAGGTTGTTGTTGATATGCTGCAATCTGCTTTGACAGATTTGTCCGGCAAGCGGATCGCCGTTTTGGGCCTGGCTTATAAACCCGATGTGGATGACCTGCGTGAGAGTCCGGCGGTGGAAATTGCCAGCC
>JACKQG010002196.1_pt1 | contig 25811 bp, 27 predicted proteins | sample 8237621 | NCBI WGS metagenome assembly JACKQG01 (sample SAMN15677084, study PRJNA649215) | marine metagenome | biome: marine; feature: Black Sea; material: saline water; isolation source: suspended particulate matter (SPM) from the Black Sea western gyre | collected 2013-06-09/2013-06-10 | depth... | reverse complement strand
TCTCTTTAATATTTCTTTAAAAGATGGTAATCCAAATTTCTCTTCATTAGGAAAATAAGTTCCTGCAAAAAAAGGAAAACCTTTTGGTGTCATAAATATAGTAAGAGGCCATCCACCTGTCTTTCCAGTTATAATTGTTTGAGCCATTTGATAAATTTTATCTATATCTGGTCTTTCTTCCTTATCTAATTTGATATTTATAAAACTCTGGTTCATGATGTTTGCAGTGGATTCATCTTCAAATGATTCATGTGCCATAACATGACACCAATGGCAGGCTGAATAGCCAATTGACAAGATAATTGGCTTATCTTCTTGCTTAGCCTTGTTGAAAGCTTCGTCTGACCAAGCATACCAGTCTACTGGATTTTCGGCATGTTGGAGAAGGTATGAACTCTTTTCATTTTTTAATTTATTCATTATTTGATTCTATAGCATTGGTTCATAGGTTATTATGAATAAGTTAATATTTCAATTTTTAAAGCTAAAATGGTTTATACGCATAATATCAATCCAATTATTATATCTTTAGGTTCTTTAGATTTATATTGGTATGGAGCAATGTATGCATTCTCATTTTTGATAATTGATTTTTTAATGAAAAAAGATACGCTCAATGGTTCTTCAGAATTTTCAAATAAAACCATAGATAGTTTATTATTTTTTTCTATTATTTCTTTATTATTGGGCGGAAGACTCGGATATATTGTATTTTATGATCTTAATTTTTATTTGAATAATTTAGAAAAAATATTTTTTATTTGGGAAGGAGGAATGTCTTTCCATGGGGGGTTAATAGGAGTTATAGCAGGCTCAATGTATTTAAGCATAAGAGAAAATATAAACTTTTTTGATCTTTCTGACTACATAGTTCTCTATATTCCAATTGGCCTTGGTTTAGGTCGAATTGGAAACTTTATTAATGGTGAGTTGTATGGGGTTCCAACTAACAGTACTTGGGGAATAATTTTTCCATTAGTTGATAACCTACCAAGACACCCATCTATGTTATATGAATTTTTTATGGAAGGAGTTTTATTATTTATTATTTTGAAAATGATTTCAAAACTTCATATGCCAAGAGGTATAATGAGTTCAGCTTTTTTAATACTTTACAGCATTTTTAGATTTCTTATTGAATTTGTCAGAGTGCCAGATAGTCAAATTGGCTATTTGTATAATGAGTGGTTTACAATGGGCCAGCTTTTAAGTGTTCCAATGTTTATAATCGGCTTCATGCTACTATATTTTTCTATGCGAGGTAGACAGTACCAGTGAAACAATACCAAGAATTACTCAAAAAAGTATTATCAGATGGTGAAAAAAATCTTGATAGGACAGGAACAGGAACAATTTCTATTTTTGGTTATCAAATGAGATTTAATCTTCAAGATGGCTTTCCTCTCTTAACCACCAAAAAGATTCATTTTAAATCAGTTGTTTATGAATTGCTTTGGTTTTTAAGTGGAAGCACAAATATTGAGTTTCTTAAGAAAAATAACATAAGGATATGGGATGAATGGGCTGATGAAGATGGAGAACTAGGTCCAATTTATGGAAGTCAATGGAGGTCATGGCCATCACAAAATAATAAAAAAATTGATCAAATCTCAAATGTGTTAGAAGGTATTAAAAAAAACCCCAACTCTAGGAGACATATTGTATCTGCTTGGAATGTTGCTGAGATTGAAAATATGAAACTACCGCCTTGTCATGTACTTTTTCAATTTTATGTTCAAAATAATAAATTATCTTGTCAGTTGTATCAAAGGAGCGCTGATATTTTCCTCGGAGTTCCATTCAATATTGCATCATATGCGTTATTGACCATGATGATTGCAGATCAAGCTAATCTTGAATATGGCGATTTCATACATACTTTTGGTAATGCACATATTTATCTAAATCACCAAGAACAAGTTCAGGTTCAACTTAAAAGAAAACCAAAAACTCTGCCAAATTTAATTATAAATAAAAATAGAAAATCTATTTTTGACTATGATTTTGAGGATTTTACATTAGAGAATTATAATCCTGATGATCACATAAAAGCTAAAGTCTCGGTATAAATATGAAGAAACCCACTATATCAATTATCGCTGCGATGGATGACAATAATCTCATTGGCAATAATAATCAAATCCCATGGATGCTGCCTGGAGAATTGAAAAGGTTTAGAAGAATAACGATGGGTAAACCAATAATAATGGGAAGAAAAACTCATGAATCTATAGGACGCATACTTGATGGAAGAGAAAATATTATATTAACAAATAATAACTTATATAAAAAAGAAGGAGCGCTGATATTTAATAATCTAAATACCGTATTTGAGGAATTTGGTAATCATAAAGAATTAATGGTTATTGGCGGAGCTGAGATTTATAAATTAGTTTTACCGTTTACAAACAAGCTCTACCTGACTCACATACATAAAGAATTTCATGGTGATACATGGTTTCCAAATCTTTGCTTATCAAACTGGGAAGTTATTGAAGAAGAGGCGCATAAAAATGAAGATATTCAAATAGAATATACATATAAGACCTACTTCCGTATTAGTGAATAATTCTTGGGGTAGTCAAAATAAATTCTGGTATTTCTGCATCAAAATAATTTTCTGAATTATTAATCATTTGGTATGATCCTTTCATTGTTCCGAAAGAAGTTTCTAATATAGTGCCACTAGTATATTGATATTCCTCACCAGGGTTCATATAAGGTTGATCACCTACAACACCTTCACCTTTAACGTGTTGTACTTTACCGTTAGAGTCCTCTATTATCCAATGGCGAGAAAGCAACTTAGCCCCTATACTTCCATTATTTACTATAGATACTGTATATAGGAAATAAAATTTATTATTTTTTGGGTCTGATTCTTGTTGCAAATAGGTAGTATTAATTGAGATTGAGATATTATTTTTTTCTTTAGCCATGATAATCACCCTCTAAAATTGATATAATTATATTTGTACAACTAACTATAATTAATTTTAGACATTTTAGTATAAGATTTAAAGGAAAAATATATGAATATCGAAGACTCAGGAATTTTTAGATCTATTATGAAAAAATATGAGTCTAATAAAGACAAAGTCTCATCATCATTAATTAAAATTAAAACAGTCCTAGCTACAGAAACTAAAGAGACATCAGATATGTTAGATATCTACAGCAAATATGTCTCAGGAGAAAAACTTGATAAAAAAACTATACATCAAGCCAACCAACAATTTGCTGAATTAATTAAAAATGTTGGATTTCTTGGTGTTTTTGCTCTGCCAGGCGGACTGCTTGCAATTGCTTTTCTAGTTAAGCTAGGTAAAAGGCTAGGAATAGATATTCTTCCAAAGAATTTTAAAGATTGAGCTAAATATTGCCGCCTTTTTTTTGTATTCCTATTCCTAATATTAATGATGGAAATAAGAAAACAACAAATAGGCTTACAAACTGGAAAAATTTATTTAATTCAAAAACATTCAAAAGACATGCTGCAATAAGATTTAACCATATAAAAAAGAATATTAAATATTTATCAGGGTTTTTTACCCATGTCATATGTTCAAGAATCAGTGTTGTAAATATTTTTCCGTGTAGCCCATAAAATATTGTTATTATAAGTAGAAAAATAACCGTACTAATAAAGATTGATTTAGCTAAAAGCGCAGATAGACCAACCATCATTAAAATATCCGTAAATATTGACAAATATCCTGCTGTCGAAAACCATACCAACATTACTGATAATGAGCCATATGGAAACGCTCTTACGCCTTCCTCATTTATTGATTTCCTAGGATCTCCCATTTCTATTCTCCCTATAGATTAAATTGTATGATAATTGAATATTGTAATTATGAATAACATTAAATGCCAAACGAAGGGACAAATTTACATCATTAGTGCTCCGTCTGGGGCTGGAAAGACTAGCCTTGTAAAAAAAATCTGTGAAAAATATGATTTTATAAAACCATCTATTTCATTTACCACAAGAAAGATAAGGGATACTGAGGTAGATGGAATTGATTACTTCTTTATAACTAAAGATGAATTTGAGGATAAAATTAATAAAAATGAGTTCCTAGAGTATCAAAATGTTTATGGTAATTACTATGGATCATCACTAGAGTCAGTCAAAAAAATAACCAATAAAGGTTATGATGTTTTGCTAGAAATTGATTATAAAGGAATGCTTGTAGTTAAAGAGCTAATACCTGAATCTTTGTCAATATATATTTTACCGCCTGATGTAGAAACACTTAAGAAGAGACTAAAAGATAGAGGACAGGATGACATTGAAGTGATAAATAAGAGAATGCAGTCTTGTGAACAAGAGCTATCACATTCACATTTTGCTGATTTTACAGTAGTAAATGATGAATTCCTTGTAGCCTTAAACAACCTGATAAAAATAATTTTATTTAATAAAATTAATTCTCCTCTAATGGAAGGATGGGTAGATAGTTTAATTGGGCTAAAACAAGATATTTGAGTAAAAAATTTAATCTGTTACAATGTGGCTAATATTAAAAAGGGAGAAATATATGGCTAGAGTAACAATTGAAGACTGTCTAAAAGCTATGGACAATGCTTTTGATATCTGTGCTTTAGCAGGAAAAAGAGCAAAAGACTTGTCAGGAGGAGCAGAACCACTAATAGATTGTAAAGACAAACCAACGGTTATTGCACTTAGAGAAATTGCACAAGAGAAAATTGGAATGGATTATTTCGAAATTAGTAATAAACAAAAAATTGAAAGTCAATTATTTGGGAATATTAGTGAAGAAGAGGTAATTGATGAGCTTAGCCAAAACCTTGATCAGACTCCAAATGTTGATACTGGCGAAGAACCAATTGATAATGATAATCCTGATAATACAGAAACCATTACGACTGTCGAGAAAACCGAAGAAGGCAATTCAGAAGAAGAATCAATCATTGCTAGCAACCCTGATGATGCAGAAACTGTCACGACTGTTGAAGAAACTAAGCCTAAATAATTACCAACCATTTTTTGATAATGGAAAGTAGAAAAATAAAATCTGATTCCAATAATCATAATATATCTAGTAAAAAATATTTAGAATTTAAAAAAAAACTTCAAAAATATTTAAACACTTATCAAATAAAGAAAATAGAAAAAGCTTTTTCTGTTGCCACACGAGCACATAAAGGACAGAAAAGAGAAGGAGGTGAAGAATATATTGATCACCCTCTTTCGGCAGCATCAATCTTAGCAGATTTTAGATTAGATCACGAATCTATAATGGCGGCAATATTGCATGACGTGATAGAAGATACAGAAATTGAAAAAGAAAATTTAAAGAAAAATTTTGGCGTTAAAGTTTCTGAGCTTGTTGATGGCGTAAGTAAGCTTGATAAAATTAATTTTTCTACAAAAGAAGAAGCGGACGCTGCTAATCTAAGAAAAATGATATTAGCAATGAGTCAAGATATTAGGGTAATTTTAATTAAACTTGCAGATCGGAAACATAACCTAGAAACAATTGAAGCATTATCCCCTGAAAGGAGGAAGAAAATAGGAAGAGAAACCCTTGAAATCTTTGCACCTATATCACTGAGACTTGGGATACATAGTTTAAATATTGAATTAGAGGACCTTGCGTTCAAATCTATTTATCCGCTTAGATATAGAATTTTAAAAAATGAAATTGACGAAAGTAGAGGTAATCGTAAAGAATTAATGGAGAAAATAAAAAAGGTTATCGAAGATAAATTAAAAAATGAAGGATTAGATGCAAATGTAATTGCAAGAGAAAAACATGTTTATGGAATATATAAAAAAATGAAACAAAAGGAATTAAAATTTTCCCACATAAATGATTTATTTGGCGTTAGAGTCATCTTGCCAAAAGTTGATGATTGTTATAGAGCAATAGGTATAATCCATAATTTATATACTCCTGTTCCAGGAAGGTTTAAAGATTATATCGCTATTCCAAAGTCTAATGGTTATCAATCTTTGCATACTTTTATACTTGGCCCTCATGGCTTACCAATAGAGTTTCAAATTAGAACAAAAGATATGGATGTATTAGCCCAATCAGGCATAGCGTCTCATTGGTTTTACAAAAGTAAAGACACTCCTTCTTTAAAAAATTATACAAAAGAACAACAATGGATAACAAACTTATTAAGTATACAAAGAGATTCAGGAGATCCAAAGGAATATCTAAAAAGCATTAAAGCAGATTTACACCCTGGAAAAGTTTATGTCTTTACTCCAAAAGGCAATATTCTTGAATTGCCAAAAAGGTCTACAATAATAGATTATGCATATGCTGTTCATACCGATCTTGGTAATAATTTTTCATCAGCTAAAGTTGATGATATTTCTGTATCTCCAAAAACTGTTTTAAAAAATGGTCAAAGAGTGGAAATTAAAGTTTTAAAAAATCTTAGACCTGACCCAAGTTGGCTAAACTTTGTTGTAACAGAAAAAGCTAGACATTCTATTAGGGCATCTTTGAAACGTATTCAAAGAAAGGATGCTAAGAAGCTTGGAAAAGAGTTGTTGGATTATTCATTAGATGATTTTCAAATTACACTGGATGAAATTCCACATAAAACTCTTAAAATTGTTCTTCAAGAGTATAATTGTGAAAATATTGATGATTTATATTCAGAGATTGGTTTAGGAAATAGGATTGCTAAGTTAGTTGCTATGAGAATAGCACCTATAGATGCTGTCGCAAAAAACTCGAATATATCTGGTGGCATAAAAATTAGAGGAACAGAGGGACTTGTATTATCATATGCGAAGTGTTGTTTCCCAATACCAGATGACCCTATTATTGGGTACATTAGTCAAGAAAAAGGCATTGTCGTGCATAGACAAGCATGCATGAGTATCAAGCATGTAAAAAAAACACAAGAAGAAACAATTGATTTATCATGGGACGAAAACATTGAGGATACTTTTAATGCATGTATAAAAATTGAAGTTGAAAATATTAGAGGAGTACTTGCGCAATTATCCTCCCAGATTGCACACAATGAATGTAATATTGAAAGTGTTACATACGATGATACAAAAGAGACAGGACACAATATAATGGTATTTATTATTTCAGTTTCAGATAATAAAGCATTAGCTAAACTTATGGCTAAATTGAAAAAAAATGATACTGTATTAAATATAGAAAGGAAAAAAAGTTAAAATGACAAATAAAGTAAATTTTGGTTTAGAAAAAGTTTCAAAGGTTAAAAAACCTAAATTAGTTTCCAATATCTTCTCATCAGTATCAAATAAATACGATTTAATGAATGATGCCATGTCATTTGGATTACATAGAATTTGGAAGGAAAAAATGATCTCGGTTTGTAAGCCAAAAAGTTTTAATAAAATATTAGATGTTGCAACTGGTTCTGGAGATATCGCCCTCAAACTCTTAAGGAAGAAGAAAAATCTTTCTGTCATCTGCTTAGATGAAAATAAAGAAATGTTGTCAATATGTAAGAATCGGTTAATAGACAATGGGTTTATAAAAGATATAAGTTTTATTAAATCATCGATAGAAGATATTTCATTAGATTCTAACTCAATAGATATTGCCACAATAGCATTTGGATTTAGAAATTTTACTGATCATAAAAAGGCCTTGGAAAATATATATGATGTTCTTAAACCAGGCGGAAAACTTGTAATTATGGAATTTACAACACCAAAAGATAAAATAATGGGTAAAATATTTGAAACATATACTGATAGAATTATTCCCAAATTGGGCGAGTTTATCGCAAAGGATTATGATAGCTATAAATATTTAGCAGAATCTATTAAGACATATTATTCACCAAATCAAGTTCTAAAAATGTTTGAGGAGAATAAATACATTAATAATAAATTTATATTCCTTCCTGGGAACATAGTAACAATACATGTTGGGTATAAGAATTGAAAAAAGATCTATCATTTTCATATTATCTAAATAAAATATTTCAAAGCGAAACATTTAATAGTTTTATTCCAGATAAGTTTTTAAATGAAATAAAAAATAAAACTATAAAAATAAATTTTGAAAATATTAAATTAGAGGTAATTTTAAGAATAGAACAGGATAATATTTTTGTATTGGATGAATGTGAAAACTTTGATGTTGAATTAATAGCCAGCCCAATTGATTTCATAATGTTTGTGCTTACAAGAGGATCAGATAAGTTTTCTAGTAAAATTAAAATTAATGGAGACATTGATACAGCCAATAAATTCAATAAATTTATTTCTAGTTCTGATAAGTTCAGAGAAATTTTAGTAAATACTATTGGTGATAATAATACAGAAAAACTTGAAACATTAGTTGATAGCATACATACAACATTTGATGATATATTTCTATCACCAGAAAGTGATTTGTATAACTTCATAATTAATGATTTAAATCTCCTTCCATCTAAAAATGATATTAATAATTACTTAAATGAAGTTGATAATTTGAGAAGTAGAACTGAAAACTTATTAAAAAAATATAATCATGACTAGTAATTTATTTAGGATAATACAAATCATTTATCTCTTTCTTAAATATGATGTAGATAAAATGTTGGTTGACTCAGATATAGTAAGTAATAAAAAATATTTTTATATACTTCCTTGGAATTGGTTTAGACGCAAACCTGTTAAAAATATTCCAGAGAAAATTAGAGGTATGTTTGAAGAACTTGGCCCTATTTTTGTTAAACTTGGTCAAGTTATTTCAACACGTAAAGATTTATTGGCTGAACCAATAGCAAAAGAATTATCAAAACTTCAAGATCATGTTAGGCCATTTCCTGCAGAAGTATCAAAAACCATAGTAGAGAGTGAGTTAAAATCTAAAATTACTGACATTTTTCAAAGTTTTACAACAGAACCCCTGGCATCCGCATCAATTGCTCAAGTACATGAGGCAAAACTTAAAGATGGTAGCGATATTATTGTAAAAGTTGTAAGACCTGGGATCAAAAAAGAAATTGAAAAAGATTTATTGTTAATGAAAAGAGTTGCTAAGTACTTAACTTCACTTTCAGATGAATTTAAGCGCATGCATTTGATTGAGATTGTAAATGATTATGAAATATTGGTTTATGATGAGACAGATTTAATTAAAGAAGCAGCCAATGCTAAAAAAATAAAAAAGAATTTTTTAAACTCAAAACTTATATATATACCTGGGATATATTCTGAGTATCTTACAAAAAATATTCTTGTAATGGAAAGGACTTTTGCAACTCCTATCAATAATAAAGATGAATTAAAAAGACAAGGAATAAACTTTAAACAGCTTGCTGAAAATGCTATAGAAATATTTTTTATACAAGTTTTTGAACATAATTTTTTTCATGCAGATATGCATCCAGGCAATATCTTCATACAAAAAAATGGAGATAATGTTCAGTTTGTTTTAGTTGATTTTGGCATTATGGGCTCATTAAGTAAATTTGATAAAAAATATTTAGCTGAGAACTTTGTTGCTTTTTTTAATAGAGATTATGAAAAAGTTGCGCGACTTCATGTTGAATGTGAATGGGTTCCTAGAAATACAAATATATTATTATTAGAAAAAGCCATTAGAGATAATTGTGAATCTATGTTGGACAAGCAAATAAAAGATGTTTCATTAAGTGATATAATAATAGGCCTATTTGACACAGCAAGAAGATTTAAGCTTGAAGTTCAGCCACAATTAGTTTTAATGCAAAAAGCTCTTCTTTATACAGAAGGTATTGGAAGAGAATTTTATTCTGAGTTAGATTTGTGGAAAACATCAAAACCTATTCTAGAAAAATGGATGAAGAAACAGAAAGGCATTTCAGCAGTTATGAGAAAACTTCAGCATAATTCATCTGATTTATTAGAAATTCTTCCTGAACTACCAACTACCATACGAAGATTTGTTAATATTATAAATAATGATGAATTCGATATTAACAGCAATCTTAAGCAGCTTAAAATAACAAAAGAAAAAGTTAAAAAAAATACTTTAAAGAATCATTGGTATTTTTCTATTTTTTTGTTGCTAATTCCGCCAACAATGATTACAGCGCTATTTACAATCTTTGATAAATTGTATTATTTAGGTAATTTTCTTTTACCATATATAATTATTGTTAGTCTGTTAATTTTATATTCTAAACCCAAGAGATAGTCATGATTGATGACAAAATATTTAACGAGCTAAATGAGCAGCAGCAAAATGCTGTGAATTGTAGTTTAGGAAATAAACTAATATTAGCTGGAGCAGGAAGCGGTAAAACTAGAGTTCTAACTTGCAGGGTTGCGAAGCTAATTGATTCATTTAATGTAAAACCAAGCAATATATTAGCCTTAACTTTTACTAATAAAGCATCTACGGAGATGAAACAACGGCTGGAAAAAATTCTTCGTATCTCTTCTCAAGGATTATGGTTTGGAACTTTCCATGGTATTTGTAGACGTTTATTAAAAATACATTGGAGGGAAGCCGGAATTTCTGAATTTTTTTCTATTCTTGATTCACAAGATCAATTAAGAATTATAAAACGCATTATAAAAGGAAAAAATTTAGATGAAAATTTATATGACCCCAAAGTTTTACAGTCTTTTATAAATACACAGAAAGATAAAGGAAAGAGATATAACACAATTCAAGGAAATGATGATGATAAGTATAAAGATATTTTTAAAGATTATGATGATGTTTGCAGACAGACTAACTCTGTAGATTTTGCTGATCTCATTCTACTTTCTTATGAGATGTTAAAAAATAATCCTAAAATTCTTGAATATTATGATGGTAGATTTCAAAATATAATGGTTGATGAGTTTCAAGATACCAATACTCTACAATTTAATTTACTTAAATTAATTAATGGGGCAACTGGCTCTCTATATGCTGTTGGAGATGATGATCAATCAATATATGGTTGGAGAGGAGCAAGAAGTAAAAATATACAGCATTTTAAAGATGAGTTTAATAATGTAGAAATATTTAAATTAGAACAAAATTATAGATCCACTGAAAAAATTTTAAATGTAGCAAATGCATTAATTTCAAATAATATAGAAAGATTAGGCAAAAATCTTTGGACAGAATCTAATAAAGGGGAATCAGTTTATTTGTATGAAGCTTATAATAATGATGATGAGTCAAGATTTATTGGTGATAAGATTGGTGAATTAACTAAACAAAATTATAAAAGATCGCAAATTGCTATATTGTATAGATCAAACTTTTTGTCACGCAGACTTGAGGAAGAACTTAATGCAAGAGCAATTCCTTATAAAATTTATGGTGGTTTTAGATTTTTTGAGCGCGCAGAAATTAAAGATATTATTGCATACTTAAAAATATCGGTTAACTCTAGTGATAATACTGCGTTCGAGAGGACCATCAATAATCCGCCAAGAGGCATAGGAGAAAAATCTCTTAGTTCTATAAGACAATATGGAAAGGAGAATTCACTTTCCTTATGGGAAGCTATCCAAGACATGCATAAAAAAACAACTATGAGTTCAAGAATTTCAAAATCTATTGAGGATTATATGAATATAGTGCTTAATATTGCTGATTTAACAAAGAATTTGAATTTAAAAGATTTAATTGAAAAGACAACTGAACTATCAACATTAAAATCTTATTATACTGGGCAAAAGGGAGAAGAATCGCTTTCAAAATTAGAGAATCTTGAAGAATTGATGTCAACAGCAGAAAGGTTTGAGCAAAATAATTTAGATAGTGACAGTGTTTTGTCAGATTTTTTAGACAATGCTTCATTAGAAGCTGGAGAATATCAATCAAAATTACATGAGGACCCTATTCAGCTAATGACAATACACTCAGCAAAAGGACTAGAATTTCCTATTATTTTTCTAACTGGTTTAGAGGAAGGTATTTTCCCTAATGAAAATAGAAACAATAGTAAGGGGTTTTTAGAAGAAGAAAGACGGCTATGTTATGTTGCAATCACCAGAGCAATGGAAAAATTATATTTAACATTTGCAAATGGTAGATTTTTACATGGATCTTTTAGTCACCTCATACCTTCTAGATTTATAAATGAAATACCTGATGACTTATTAGAACATGTAAAAAGTAATTTCCAACCTACATATGGATATAAAAAAAATAAATTTAATGAAGAAGAGGATTATTCTCAGGAAGAGCATATTGAAAACTATTCTCAAGAAGAAAATACTCGTTATAATAAATATTCATTTAGAGTTGGCCAAAGAGTACGACATATGAAATTTGGTGATGGTGTAATAGTTAGCTATACTGGAAAAGAAGAAAATTTAAAATTGCATATCAATTTTGAGAGTTATGGGCGTAAGTGGCTCGTACTATCATATGCACACTTAGATTTTTTATAAGTTTTATAATTAAGAATGAAAAGAAGAAAATTTTTAAAATCATTAGGTGGATCTCTCCTAGCAACATCTCTTTTAGCAAGTAATTCTTCGCATTCAGCTCAAAAAACAGAATATAACTGGAAAATGGTTACATCATGGCCTAAAAACTTTCCCGGTTTAGGTGTAGGAGCAGAAAATTTGGCAAAAATAATTAACAAACTTTCCAATAATAGAATAAAAATTAGAGTTTTTGGTGCCAATGAATTAGTTCCACCTCTTGAAGTTTTTGATTATGTTTCGAAGGGTGGAGCAGAATTAGGTCACTCAGGAGCGTATTATTGGAAAGGGAAAAGCGAGGCATGTCAGTTTTTTTCTTCAGTGCCGTTTGGAATGAATGCACAGGAAATGAATGCATGGCTGTATTATGGCGGCGGGTTAGAATTATGGTCAAAATTATATAGTAAATTTAATTTAGTGCCCAGACCTGCTGGAAATACAGGAGTTCAAATGGGCGGTTGGTTTAATAAACTAATAGAGAAAACTTCAGACTTGAAAGGGCTCAAGATGAGAATACCTGGTTTAGGTGGAGAAGTTTTATCACGAGCAGGTGGTGTGCCTGTCACTCTTGCAGGAGCAGAAATATTTACAGCATTACAAACAGGCACAATTGATGCTACAGAATGGGTAGGTCCATATAACGATAGGGCATTTGGACTACACAAAGCTGCAAAATATTATTACTATCCAGGCTGGCATGAACCAGGCCCAACGATTGAGTGTATGATAAACAAAGATGCCTATAACAGCCTCCCCGATGACTTGAAGTTTATAGTAGACATGGGGTGTAAAGTAGCAAACATTGATATGTTGGCAGATTATACATCTAAAAATAATAAAGCTCTTAAATTTTTGTCATCCAAAAAAATTATAATAAAAGAATTTCCAAGAGAAGTTTTAGATTCACTTAGAGAAATATCCATAAAGGTAATTAAAGAAATTGGTTCAACCGATAAAATCACAAAAGAAGTTTATTTATCTTATATAAAATTTCAAGAAGAAGTTACGCCTTGGACTAAGTTGTCAGAAAAATCATATATTAATTCAAGAGACTAGATTAATTAGATAATTTATTTGGTAAGAAAGTAGCAATTTCGGGATATAAAAAAATTATAACTATAACTAATATTTGTATCATTACAAATGGATAAACACCTTTATAAATTTCAAAAGTAGGTATACTTTTAGGAGCCACTCCTCTTAAGTAAAACAGAGCAAAACCAAAAGGTGGTGTTAAAAATGATGTTTGTAGAACCATTGCTATTAATATGCCTATCCAGATTGGCTCGAACCCTAAAGAAAATAATGCCGGGCCAAACAAGGGTATTATTATGAATATTATTTCTATGAAATCTAGTATGAACCCTAAAAAAAACATTAATAACAAAACTATTATTAATGAGAGGTTTTTATTATCAACATCAACCAATAGCAAATTATGAATAAAAGCCTCACCTTCTAATCCTCGGAAAACTAGAGAAAAGAATGTTGCCCCAATTAATATCATAAAAACCATGCTTGTTAGTTTTATTGTCTCTTTTGCAGTTGTATGAATAATTATTTTAGAAACTCTTTTTTGAGATAATGCTAGAAAAAATGCACCTGCTGCACCTAGGGCTGAAGCTTCGGATGGTGTTGCTATTCCAAATATTATAGATCCTAAAACAATTAAAATGAGCAATATTGGAGGTATAAAGTATTTATATAAACTAAGGTTTTCTGTCTGTATATACTGACTATCACTATATACTCCAGAACATTCAATTTTTTGAAATTTAATATAAAGTATATATATTATTGGCAGAAGAAGTCCTGGGATTATAGCTCCAGCAAATAAATCTGAAATTGTTACGGTTTCTGGAGCAAAAATACCGGCATTAAGTTGAGCCTGTTGATATGCTGATGATAAAACATCGGCCAGAAGAATTAATACCAATGATGGTGGAATTATTTGTCCTAATGTTCCAGACGCACAAATTGTTCCACATGCAATTGATGATGGGTATCCATTTCTAATCATCACAGGCAAAGATAATAACCCAAGAGTAACAACGCTTGCACCAACAATACCAGTACTTGCAGCCATCAGTGCCCCAACAATTACAACCGATATTGCAAGCCCCCCAGATGTGTCTTTATAAAATATGTTCATTGATGTAAGCAGGTTCTCAGCAATTTTTGTCTTTTCTAATATTAATCCCATGAAAATAAAAAGAGGTACAGCAAGTAAATTTTGATTTGTCATAATTCCATATATACGATTGGGAACAGCTAAAAGAAATGAAAAATCAAAAAACCCAAATAATATTCCTAAAGAAGCGAAAATTAATGATGTGCTTGCTAAAACAAATGCAACTGGTATACCGGAGAGCAAGAATACAAAAGTAATCAGTATAAAAATAATAATAAGTTCAGCATTCATTTTTTAGATACTCTATATTTTTTAATAATTTAGATATAGCCTGAAGAAGTATTAATATTCCAGTTAGAGGAATTACAGTTTTTAGCACAAAAACAAGATTTAAACCTCCCGCTTCACTGGAACCTTCTAAAATTAACCATGACCTCATTGTCATATCAGCACTAATATAAATTAAAAAAATTGCAAAAGGCATCACAAAAAAGATAACCCCAATGATCGATAAAATTTGTGAATTTTTGGCTGAAATATTATTAGATAGAATATCTATTTTCACATGCGAGTCTTCTTTGTAAGCATAACTTATTCCAAACATAAATAAGACAGCATGGAGATACATTATCAATTCTTGGATAGCAATATCACTAATATTAAAAATAAACCTAAATAAAATACTTATAACAATTAATATAACCATTAAAAAAAGTACATAACTAAGGAAGTTAGCAATACTTTCAGTAATATTATCTATCATTTTTTGTATTTTATTCACAAATCAATTAGATATGAATTTTTAATTCTATCTTCTAAAATATTTTTAAATATAGAGGGATCTTTAATATGTGTCATTTCACCAATTTTTGGAAAATGTAAGTCTAGCAATCTTGATAAATAGAACCTAAGCGCCGCTGATATCAACGCATGTTGCCAGAAAGATTTCTCATTATCTTCAATAACCCTTTTCATATTATAATGTTTTAATAATTTTTGTAATTTTAATTGATTTAAAGAACCATCAGGTTCAGTACACCAGTCATTAGCAACAACTGCTAAGTCATATATTAAAAAACCTTGGCAAGAATAATAAAAGTCAATCATTCCAGAAATTTTTTCTTTATAAAATAAGACATTGTCTCTAAACAAATCAGCGTGAATCATTCCTACTGGAAGTTTTTGAGACTGTAATGATTCTTGATTTTTTATAGCATCTTCAATTAATAATATTTCTGGTTTTGAAATTGTTTTTACTAATTTTTCCTTAGTAGACTTACACCAAGATAGATCTCTTGAATTTGGGATTGTAATATTAAAATCTGAACTATAGTTATGGAAATCACCTAGAATAGTCCCAACATCTTCACACTTTTTTTCATCCGGATTAAGTATAGATGCGCCATCTAATTTTTCTATAATTGCAGATGGTTTATCGCCAATCGTAAAAAATAATTCTTGTTTACGTGTTTGCATTACTCTCGGCGATAATAACCCTTTTTCATTTACATGATTCATAAATAAAAGATATTGATTTACATCATTAATCTTTATATTCTCAAAAATAGTAAATATAAACTCCCCTTGGTCTGTTGTTAGGAGGTAGTTGGTATTTTCTATACCATCTGATATACCATTTAAAGTAATTATTTTACCAATAGAATAATGTTTCAGATGGTCTGATAAGTCATTTTCAGTAATTTTTGTATATACAGACATAGCTATTTCAAATTTTTTAAGTTATAACTTTTGAATGAAATAAACTACCATAGGTTATATGATTTTGGCTGATAAAAATAGAGATAATTTTATTCTTGTTGATGGATCTTCATATTTATATAGAGCATATTATGCTTTACCTCATTTTACAAATTCTAAAGGTCTGAATACAGGAGCCATCTTTGGAGTAATTAATATGATTTCAAAATTATTAAAATCATATCAGCCAAAGTATTTATGTGTAATTTTTGATGCTAGAGGAAAGAATTTTCGTCACAGATTATATAAAGAATATAAAAGTAATAGGAAATCAATGCCCCCAGAATTATCTGAACAAGTACCACCTATAATTGATTTTATAAAAAGCTTGGGCATATCAGTATTACAAGTACCAGATGTTGAGGCAGATGATGTTATAGGAACTTTATCTTCACAACCTTATGATTCTAAGAATAATATTATTATTTCATCAGGAGATAAAGATCTAGCACAGCTTGTACGTAAAAATGTAACTTTAATAAATAGTATGGATGATAAAATTCTTGATATAGATGGAGTAATCTCGAAATTTGGTGTCCCACCAAAAAGTATATTTGATTACTTAGTCTTGGTTGGAGATAAGTCTGATAACATTCCTGGGGTAGACAAGGTTGGGCCAAAAACTGCGCTGTCTTTATTAAAAGAATATGGGGATTTAGATAAGGTTCTAGCAAACATAAATAATTTAAGCGGAAGACTAAAGGATAACTTTTCTAATTCACTCGAGAAAATTGAGATTGCAAAGAAATTAATTAAATTAAAGATAGATGTAGATATTGATTGTGATATTGAAAAATACATCATTAATAAGAGAGATGAAAAAAAACTATCCAAACTTGTAAGAGAGTATGAATTGAAAACTATTGCAGATAATTTATCAATCAAAACGCTTGATAATTCTGTTAAAACAAAATCATCTTACAAGATAATAAAAACAAAAGAACAGTTTAGTAAGATTATTGAGAAATTTTTGAAAGCAAAGATTTTTTCATTTGACACCGAAACAACTTCTCTTGATGCAATTAATGCTAAATTAGTTGGTGTTTCTTTATGTATGAAATCACATGAATCATTTTATATACCCTTCGGACATGATGACCAGAAACAAAATATTGATTTCAGTGAAAAAATATTTTTTGAAGGGCTCAAAAAATTATTATCAAACACTAAGAATACAATTATTGGTCAAAATATAAAATACGATATGAATGTTCTAGAAAAATATGGATTAAGTATTGACTCAAATATTCAAGATACAATGATTTTATCATATATATTAAATTCATCAGGGAGACATGATCTTGATACTTTGTCCAACAAATATTTAAATCATAAAGCTATAGCGTATGAAGAAATTGTTGGTAGCGGAGCAAAACAAAAAAAATTCTCAGAAATTGATGTTAAGCTTGCAGCCCCATATGCCTGTGAAGATGCTGATTTAACTTTCAGGTTATATAATTATTTTCTAGATAAGTTAAGTGATCTTAAAGAACAATATGATCTATATAAAAATATTGAATTACCATTAATACATGTCATAGCCAGGATAGAAAAAAATGGTGTATTAATTAATACTAATAGCCTTAAAAAACAGAGTTTAGATTTAGCTAAAAGAATAAAAAGTATAGAAGAAAATGTTTATAGTATAGCTGGGAAAGAATTTAATATTGGGTCGCCAAAACAGATACAGGAAATATTTTATGAAGATTTAAAATTACCTATACTTAAAAAAACTCCTAAAGGCCAACCTTCTACAAATGAAGATGTAATGCAAGAATTATCATTAACCCATGAACTGCCTAAACTCATTCTGCAGTATAGAAATCTAATGAAACTCAAGAACACATATACTGATAGACTTGGTGAACAGATTAATGAATCCACAAATAGATTACACACTTCTTATAATCAAACAGTTACGATAACAGGCCGACTCTCATCTTCTAATCCAAATCTTCAAAATATACCTATCAAAACGAATGATGGAAAAAATATTAGAAAGACTTTTATTGCAGAGAAAAATTATCAAATAGTGTCGGCTGATTATTCGCAAATTGAACTTAGAGTCATGGCTCATTTATCTAAAGACAAAAGTCTTATAAAAAGTTTCAAAAATGGAGAAGATATACATTCAGCAACTGCTCAGGAAGTATTTATGATTAAAGGAGATCCTACTGAAGAGCAAAGAAGAGCTGCTAAAACAATTAATTTTGGTTTGATATATGGGATTTCTTCATATGGATTAAGTAGGCAGCTTAAAATTGATAATAATGCTGCAAAAGATTATATCAATAATTATTTTGAAAAATATAAAGGTGTAAAAAAGTTTATGGATAGTACAAAAACTAAAACAAAGGAACACGGATATATATCTACGATTTCAGGAAGACGAATCTATTTGCCAAACATCACACATAATAATTTTCAGATTAGAAGCGCTGCAGAAAGGACTGCAATAAATGCACCTATACAAGGAACTGCAGCAGATATTCTTAAAATAGCGATGATAAATATAGACAAGTGGATTATTACTTCAAATAGTCCAGTAAGAATGATAATGCAGGTTCATGATGAATTAGTATTTGAAATTAGGAAAGATTTTATAGATAAAGCTAAAATTAAAATAAATGATCTCATGACGGATTGTTTTAAATTAAGCGTCCCCCTTATAGTAGATATATGTGTCGGAGATAATTGGGATAAAGCTCACAAATAACCCTTTGAATATTTGAAGAATAATGCTGATGATATATAATGTCTGCGAGATATGAAGAAAATCCATAAATATATTATCATTTCAGCTATATTAATATTCTCAAATAATGTATTTGCTGCAGATATTGACAAAGGGAAAGAGAAAAGCGTTACATGTGTTGTTTGTCATGGCCAAGATGGCGTTAGTGTAAACCCATTATGGCCAAAACTTGCTGGGCAACATGCATCGTATTTAAAATCACAACTCTATGAATTTCAAAAAGGACCTAACGGCAATAGAAATAATGCAATAATGTATGGAATTTCTGTTGTATTATCAGAAGAAGATATTGATGATATATCTGCATATTATGCTTCTTTAGAAACATCAATTGGAACTACAGCTGATGAGTATCTTATTAAAGGGCAAAATATTTACCGTGGTGGAAATATGGAATATAAAATACAAGCATGCATTTCTTGTCATGGACCTAATGGACAAGGAAATAACCCTGCTGCAATACCAGTTTTATCAGGACAGCATGCACAATATATTTATCAGCAACTTAAAAATTTTCAATTAAAGAATAGGGCGAACGATATGAATAAAATGATGAGAAATATCGTTCATAGAATGTCAGAAGAAGAAATGAAAGCTGTTGCACAGTATATCCAAGGACTATACTAATGCATAAATTTTCTATAACATTACTTTTATTTCTAATTACATTCCCTCTTAATGTATTTAGTGCTGATAATTCACAAAAGTATGTTCAGATTTCAAACCAAAAACAAACTGAAAGCGATAAAATAATAGTTTATGAATTTTTTTGGTATGGCTGCCCCCATTGTTATAATCTTGAGCCAACTATTAATAAAATTGAAGCAAATTTAGATAAAGACACTATACTTGTTAAGATTCCTGTTGCTTTGCGCACTTCATGGCTCAATCATGCAAAAGCATTTTATGTTTTACAGCAAATGAAACTTGATGATAACTTACATGAACCAATATTTCATGAGATTCATATAAATGGAAATAGATTAGATACAAAAGATAAATTAAGTAATTTTGTTTCTGATCAAGGCTATGATGGTGAATCATTTGCTAAAATTTTCGATTCTTTCGGAACTGAAATACGAGTTAAAAAAGCTTCAAGACTTGCTAGGCAATATCAAATTGACTCAGTACCAACTCTTATCATTAATGGCAAATATAGCACAAGCGGATCCTTTGTGAGCTCGTATGATGAATTATATAATGTAGTAAATTTACTAATTGACAAAGAGAGAGTAAATTAATATTTTTTAGGATTATGGAGAAATTAAATGGTTGCTAAAATAATAAGTGGAAGAGAAGTTGCAGAAAAAATTCTGACAACAGACCTAAAAAATAAAGTTGTTCAGTTAAATTCTAGAAATATCAAACCCAAATTAATAGTAATTTTGGTTGGAGAAATGAAGGCTTCAGCCAGTTATGTAGCTCAGAAGGAAAAATTTGCCATAAAAGCAGGTATAGAGTCTGATGTTAGAAGATTTGAATCTACCGCGACAGAGGAAGATATTTTAAATGAAATTGAAAAGATAAATAATGATAAGGATATACATGGAGTTATAGTTCAATTACCACTTCCTGACCATATTTCAGTAACTAAAATTTTAAATAGTATAGATCCATCAAAAGATGTCGATGGGTTTACCCCTACAAATGTTGGGAAATTATTTCTCGGGGAAGACACCTTAGTGTCTTGCACGCCAAAAGGAATCATGCAAATGCTAGCCTCTATAAATGCAGATCTGAATGGGAAGAATGTTACCGTTATAGGTAGATCAAATATTGTTGGTAAACCAGTATCAATATTATGCCAGCAACAAAATGCAACAGTAACCATGTGTCATTCTAGAACGCGTGATTTAAATCATAAATTGGCAGATGCTGATGTGATTATTGTGGCCGTTGGTGTACCAAAATTTATTAATGGAGATCAAATTCCAAATGGAGCCATAGTTATTGATGTCGGTATACACAATATTGACGGAAAGTTGTGCGGTGATGTTGATTTTGATTCAGCTGTAGAAAAAGCATCAGCTATTACTCCAGTACCAGGGGGCGTAGGGCCAATGACTGTTTGCGCTTTAATCGAAAATACAATATTAGCCGCTGAAAGAACAAATGATAGCGCCTGAGAAGATTCGAACTTCTGACCTCTAGCTTCGGAAGCTAACGCTCTATCCAACTGAGCTACAGGCGCAAATATACAATGAATTTCTTTTTTCTTTCAGTATAATCTACAGAAGGGAAAAATCATGGATAAATCATAATGATGGATAAAAAAGTAACGGATAGCGATTTTTATAAAATATTTAGTTGGATTTCGGTAATTATAATTGGGCTTTCAATATTTATAGCCATTTTATCTAATGTTTTTTCTTCATATTCTGCTAATCAAAGCGATAATTATAAAAAAGAGATTCAAGAATTAATAAATAGCAGAACAGCTCCAACAGGTGCAGTTAATTTGGCTAGCAACCCAACCATTGTCTCGCAAATACAACTTGCCCCGGTTTCATCTAAAATGCTTTCTGGGGAAGAAGTCTATAATGCGGCTTGTATGGCATGCCATACAAGTGGAGCCGCTGGCGCACCAATGATAGGAAACAGACAACAGTGGGCAGAGAGAATTTCAGAAGGAAAAGAATACTTATATGAACAGGCAATTAATGGTGTGGGTATAATGCCAGCCAAAGGTGGGGTCGCTACTTTATCAGATGATGAAGTAAAAGCCGCGGTAGATTATATAATTTCAAAATCTAACTAATTTTTTAGTTTTTTTTCTAATTCCTCAATCTTTAATCTAGTCTTTATTAAAACCTCTTTTTGAATATCAAACTCTTCTCTTGTTACTAAATTTAATCTTTCTAGATAATCTTCAATTAAGACTTTAATGTTATTTTTAATATCCTCTCTAATTTTGCCTCCTCCAGAAGGGATTATAGATTCTATTTTTTCTACAAGATCAATTAATTTAGATTCCATTTTATAACCTCTATGCGCTAAATATGTGCATTTAAATTCTTGTATACCTTATATGGTACGGTTAATATTAAAATATGAGTAATTTAACAATATATTAACTGTACACTAACATAAAATTTGTTTCAAAATGATAAATAATATATTGGCATGCTTTATGCATTATGTTGTGTAGTTAAAACTTTTATCATTGGTAAATGTTCTACTAAAACTTGAAAAATACAATAAATAATGGAATTGGAGGAAAATATGAGAAAAATACTTAAAAATACTTTAGCTAGTATTTTGCTTGTACTGATATCTGTTGGTACGGCAAAGGCTGGCGGAGAAGAAGGTACCGCAGGAGATGGCTCAAGCAGTCTTACCTTTAATGCTGGTTTTACAACAGCTTATTGGTATAGAGGGGCCTTTCAGAATGATTCATCTATTAGTTTTGGAGCTGACTATGAGTCTGGGAATTTTTATCTTGGAACGTGGGTGGCTGATGTAGGGGAATCACAATTCGATGATCCTAGTCTAGAAATAGATATTTATACTGGATTTGGATTCGATTTACTTGGAGTGCCTTCATACTTAGGCGTAATGGGTTATTATTACACAGATAATTTTGATCGAGATTATGAAGAAGTTGCCTTTGGAATGGACTTTGGAGTAGCATCTTTTGATAGTGTAATTTATGGAGATTACAAAGCTGGTAGTGGTTCAGCAAGCTCAGATTATGGACATTTTAAACTTAATGTGCCATTAACTGATTCATTTTATGGTGGATCGCTTGGTTACAGCTGGCAAACATTTACTGGTGGTTCGATTCATTATGCAACCCATGAAATGGCATATTCAGCACCTGCCCTTGGTGGTGATTTAGGACTAGTTATAGGGCATAACAATGATGGAGGAGCTGGCGCTACAAAAAATAGTGACCAAGATACAACATACGCTACTCTGTCAATAGGATATACTTTTTAGATATGTATTATTTAAGTCAACAGGAGGATGTTTATCAATGAAATTAGTTATAGCAGTAATAAAACCCTTTAAGCTTGATGAAGTAAGAGAAGCACTATCTGCAATAGGTGTGCAAGGCATTACAGCAACAGAGGTTAAAGGGTTTGGAAGGCAAAAGGGCCACACTGAACTTTATCGTGGTGCCGAATATGTTGTTGATTTTCTACCAAAAATCAAACTTGAAATTGCTGTAAATGATGATCTTGCTGATAAAACCATCGAGAGCATACTGGCTACTGCAACTACGGGCAAGATAGGAGATGGAAAAATCTTTATTCTTGAACTTCAAGATGCTATTCGTGTTAGAACTGGCGAAAAAGGAAACGAGGCTCTTTAGTTAATAAATTTATTAATTAGGAGACCCTAATGGAAACGCAACTCGTTGAGTTGGCATACGCGCTGGATACTTTGTATTTCTTAGTTATGGGAGCGTTTGTCATGTGGATGGCGGCCGGATTTACTATGCTTGAATCTGGTCTAGTAAGAGCAAAAAATACAGCAGAAATACTCACAAAAAATATTTCCTTGTATTCGATAGCTTGCATTATGTATATGATAGTTGGATATAATTTAATGTATCCAGCCGGAGGTTCAGGCATCATGCCTGATCTAACTTTCTTTTTAGGTGGAGACAATACCTCAGAAGAAGTTATAAAAAGTGGTGGCGATATATATTATTCAAATATGTCTGATCACTTCTTTCAAGTTGTTTTTGTAGCAACAGCATGTTCAATTATTTCTGGAGCTGTGGCTGAAAGAATGAAACTATGGCCATTTTTATTATTCTGTGTTTTTATGACCAGTGTAATTTATCCTATTCAAGGATATTGGAAATGGGGTGGCGGATTTTTAGATGCTGCAGGTTTCTCAGATTTTGCTGGATCGGGAGTTGTACATTTATGTGGTGCAGCGGCAGCGCTTGCTGGCGTTATGGTCCTAGGATCTAGAAGTGGCAAATATGGTTCTGACGGCAAAGTTTTTGCTATGCCAGGATCAAATCTTCCCTTAGCAACATTAGGAACATTTATCTTATGGTTAGGCTGGTTTGGGTTTAATGGAGGATCAGAATTAATTATTTCTAATGTTTCCGAAGCTAATGCAGTATCAATAATCTTTGTAAATACAAACCTAGCTGCTGCTGGTGGCGTTATGGGAGCATTAATCTTGTCCAAGCTTAAGTTTGGTAAATCAGACCTTACAATGGCCCTTAATGGTGCTATTGGAGGGCTAGTATCTATAACCGCAGAACCTCTAGCGCCAACTCCAGGATTAGCATTAATCATCGGCTTAATAGGCGGAATTATTGTTGTCTTCTCAATAATATCTTTAGATAAGATGAAAATTGATGACCCGGTAGGTGCAATTTCTGCACATGGAACATGCGGTATTTGGGGCCTATTGGCAGTCTCACTTACAGGTGGCTCATTGTCAGCTCAAATTTTTGGAATCTTAGTTATTTTCCTATGGACTTTTATAGCAAGTCTAATCATTTGGTCAATAATTAAAATGATGTTTGGGTTAAGAGTATCTGCCGACGAAGAAGAAGAAGGTGTAGATATTACTGAATGTGGATTAGAAGCATATCCAGAATTTAGCAAATCACTTGATTCTGCTCCATCCGTATACCCTACAAAATAGTTTGTAGTGTTTGTATAGGCGCAATGATTCTCCTCAGTCATTGCGCTTAATACATCTAACAAAAGACCAGGTTCCAAGAGGATAAGAAGGCATTGGAAAAACATTTAATGTAATATCACTAAAACCTGTCTTTTCTAATTTTTTAATCATAGGATTGATAATTTTTTTTCTATCAGTTAAAGGTGAACCGCTTTGTTGAATTAATAAACCATTTTTCTTTAGATTTTTAAAAATATTATTATAAAAGTCACTTGAATAGAGTTTTTTTGAGATATTATTAGGATCAGTGCAGTCAACAATAATGACATCAAAAATGTTACTTTTATTATTTTTTACCCACTTGTAACCATCACATGTAGATACCTCAATTTTATTCTTAAATTTTTTGGGAAATTGAAAGAAAGTAGGAAAGTATTTTTTACATACTTCTATAACCTGTTGATCTATTTCAAGGACTGTTATTTTAATAATATTATTAGAAGAACTAAGGGTTTTAACTAGCCCAAAATCACCACCCCCAATAATTAAAATATTTAACTTTCTTTTTTTTAAGCCTATAAGTTCTTTGCATTTATTATGATATAGATGATGATCTTTTTCGGTTACCATAAAACAACTATCGAGTAATAAAGTTTTGCCGAACCCTATCGTATCAAAAACCTCAATTTTTTGAAATTTTGACTTACCACTATATAAACATTTTTTGTATTCTAGAGAAAATTTTGAATTTGTATGTTCGTTAAACTCCTCAATAAACTTTTTTTTCATCTTATACCTATTGTTTTATCAAAACCTTTATTTGTTTTATAAAAATATCATAATTTGACATTACGTCATATCTTAGTTAATACTAATTAAAAAACAAAATAATATATAAAATGGTTTTAGAACACAAACATTTAATTATTAGGGCTGAAGTATCAGATTGCCCAAAAGAAAAAGATCTCCATAAGGTTTTGGCTTGGATGAATGAATTAATTGATGTTATTGATATGAAGCTCCTTCATGGGCCTTCAATTTCATATGTTGACCAAGAGGGTAATAGAGGGATAACTTGCATGGCACTAATAGAAACGAGCCATGTTGTTTTACATATCTGGGATGAAACAGACCCAGGACTTTTTCAATTAGATATATATAGTTGTAAGAGTATTGATATC
>JACKQG010002195.1_pt1 | contig 25829 bp, 18 predicted proteins | sample 8237621 | NCBI WGS metagenome assembly JACKQG01 (sample SAMN15677084, study PRJNA649215) | marine metagenome | biome: marine; feature: Black Sea; material: saline water; isolation source: suspended particulate matter (SPM) from the Black Sea western gyre | collected 2013-06-09/2013-06-10 | depth... | reverse complement strand
GGGCGGGCCGAGATTCTCCGGTTCGCCCCACGGATCGTCCCTTGTAGCCCGCCTATGCCGGCATTAATCACTCCATCAGAGACAAAAACAAGCCAGTCTCCGATTTTTAGCTCTAACTCGAATTCGCGAATGGTCTTTCCCTCAATTTGTCGTTCCACAAAGGGCAAAGAGACAAGCTTTCGCTGTCGCAATAAAACGAATAAAGGTGTGTCGAATTCCACTACCCGCGCGCGGCCATCACGGAAAAACTGCCCGATAGCAAATGTGCTGTAAGCGAGTTTTCGAACATCGCATACAGGCAGTGTCTTACCCAATGTCTCTACCACTTCGCTTAGAGGCAGCCCATTTTCCATAAGGTGCATAACGATTCGAGTAGTCAGGATAGATAAAATATTGGCCTTAACCCCGCTTCCAAGGCCATCAGACAGAGCGAGCGTGATGTAATCTGCATGACGGGCAATAGCAACCGTGTCGCCACAAAGCTCTTCGCCGTGTTTTCGAAGCTGTTTTGTGCCCCACTCGTAAAATAGCCTCATCGCTGCCCTTCTTCCCGATAAAGGGACATAAGCTTCATCAAAAGGACCTTGGTTTCCGCTGTCGTCTCACCCAGGAGTCCGGCTATTTCCTGTGCTGTTTGCATTTGGCGTGAGATAACCTCCTGTGCCCGTTTTAGTGTCTGAGCTTTCAACTCAAGCATTTCCTTTCTGGCTTTTTCCTCGTCAGAGATATCGATGAAAATACCGCAGTAGAGATTCTCGGCCTCAATTGGAAAAATGCCTACGCGGTAGCTAATATTATGCTCAGAAATACTCTCTTTGACCATGAGAGAACCGCCTGCTGCAATGGCGCGTTCAAAGCAGTCGGAATGGACGAACTCCTTTGCCAATCCCCCCAAAAGCTTATCATCATTACATTTGAACATTATGCGAAATGCCGGATTGATGAAACGTATTCGTGTCTCTTTATCCACAAGAAGAACACCATTCGGCGTATGCTGCAGTATGGCGCTGGTGTGAGTGGTTTCCTGGCTTTTGGGAAGTTTCATATTAAGTTTTCCTTCTACGGGATTTTTTAGAAGGTCGTCGAGTTAAATTTTTGCCAAGAGCCTCGGAAATTTTTTTTCGAAGAATTTTGACTCCATCATCCACACAGGGGCTGCTTTCAATCTCACCGTTGATTTCCCAGTTAATTCCCTCCCCGCAGCGTTCCATGCAGAATGATCCCTTCAATTCGACCTTGCCCTGCAGACCTTCCTTTGTTAGAAACTCATTGAAGCGGGCTATCATTTCCCGGGCCCCCTTGACATGACATGAGCTACCCACACATACTGTTACTGTTATCATTGGGTATTCTCTTTTTTCTATTTCTTGCTTTTGTTTTGCTGAATCGATAAGGCAAGTTCTTCGGCAACGTCCGTTCTTTTGCCCTGAACATATTTCTCGGCTTCAACGAACTTCAGTGCCCCGGTGGGACAGCCTGATACGCAGGCTGGTTCCTGCCCGGCATTTAGACGTTCAAAGCACAAATCGCACTTGACAACTCTGTGCCCGTCATATGACGGTGAAATTGACCCAAAAGGACATACGGCAAGGCAGAAATTACACCCAATACAGCGTTCTTGTACGATTAGCACCGGACTATCGGGATTTTCACGACGTATTGCATGTGTCGGACATATTTTGATGCACGGCGCATTTTCACAGTGCCTGCACTGCATCGGGACAGCGAATTCCTGAGCGGCTTCTACGTTAACACGCGGCTCCACCTCATTCAGCGCCTCCTCAAGCGTTTTCGATTTCGAATGCACTAATGAACACTCTATCTCACAGGTGCGACATGCCATGCATTCTTCGATATCTATTACGATAATCTTGCTCATTTTCTTCTCCGAGATAATTCAGTCATTATAAGGTGGTTCAGTTTTTTAAAAAAGATAAACTTTTCTCTTCCGCCGTCTTCCGTTAGTCCACCATTTTTTCAGCCATATTCCCTATGCTAACAACAGCAGTTAACACTCTGAATTACCTTTAGTATATAACAAGAACAGACTTTTGTCAAAAGAGATTAAAAGACGGAATGAAAAAATGTCTTGATTTGCGTTGATTTGGTTAAGATATCAACTTTACGCCGCCCGCCAATCGGTCAGTTGTTTAGTTCGTCGGCGCCGATATCAGGCCTGGCTCTGCGCTGGTCACCGTCAAAATCCTCTTTAACTTCTGCCAGCGGAGAACCTTTATCGACAGCTTCGATAGCGGCGTCTGTCAGATGCAGGTCTCCGCGATCCGGATTAATAAAAGCCTCGGTCAAATCTTTGATGATATTATTCAGAAATGTTACTTTACTTTTTGATTCGTGGCTGATTCTCGGCCCGCTTAACAGGTTATTGGCGATAATCAAGCCATCGTTAGTGAAAACCGTGCGGATTAACCGCCCCAATCGGCTTTTCGGGTCGTGAATAGTATTGTTGAGAACTTTACAATCCTTGGTATATACCGTGACAATGCCTGCCTCGGGCGCTCTTGTGATGAAATTGTTTTTGGCGATGCAACGGACGCAATGATACTGAGTTTCACTGTCCCGGTGCGGGTTACCGAGCTGTAATCCTACGTCGCAATCTATAATAATATTTCGTTCAATCACACAGTCCTGCGAATCATGCCAGATGAAAATGGCGCCTCGTCCCTCATACGTCCTGCCCTGAATCCCAACAAAGACATTATCGCTTATAACCCAGTCTTTGGTGTGCATCACGTCTATGCCGGCGATGTAGTTTCCTTTTGCAATATCTCTCGCATCGTCGCTCAGGCGTTTCGGCCGGTCATTGTAAAACAGGCAGTATTGCACCCGGCACTGTTTCGGGCGAACCACATCGCGATTCTCTTTTGGGACCTTTACTCCTTTGATACCACGCTGCCATATATTGTGAATGATACAGTTATAGATAGTCAATTTCTGAACATTTGTATTGGAGTTAATCTTAAAGCCATTCCACTTGATATTCTGGATTGTGAGGTCCGCGATAGTAACGCCGGAGCACGCCGAGATTCCCAGCAGTTCTCCGTGGCTGCTCCTGGCTCCGTCTATAACCACTCGCTCGCGATGTCCTGAAGCGCTGCGTAATGTGACGTTGTCGGTGGCTATCTGGACATAACGGGGCATCATATAGTGACCATCCGCCATCAGTATCGTTTGCCCCGGCTTTACATCCTTCAGTGCAAGGATTAGCTGATGGACGTCTGATACTTCAATGGTTGTCCCATTGGGATGCGGCAGGGGGGGAGCTTTAGGAAACCAATCCTGCTGCGGCGGAGTAAGCAATTGACTCCTGGCCGGTAACACAAAAATACACGCAAGCAAAATAACAAATATCTTACATTTAATCATTTTAATGTTGTTATTGGGGGAAATAATCAACGTTTCACGCTTCCTTTCTTAACATGTCGAGTACAGATGACTCTATAGCCAAAATAAGTCTCTTCGTCAAGTCAAATATAATCGTTACGTGACTGAAAAAGCAAAGCATCTTTACTGAAAAATGTTGTAGATAATGGTAAGTTAAACTAAAATGTTTGCAACGGACATGAGTTACAAAGAGTCTTGCTTTTTTCTTTTACTCCTTAAATTACGAAAGGCATAAACATGTGGGAAAACGACGTAAAATCCTTGAAGATACCGATGATAATGTTGTTTGTTTTTGCCATTGTCATTTCTGTTACAGTTGATGTGGATGCTGCCGAAATAATAAATAACCGGGAAATCACGGCCAGGCGAGAAGTGACAAGAACCAACCGGCCGATGCGGAACCGGCAGGATATGGTTCTGACCGTCGGCCAGAACGAAGGCGACCTGCAAGGCAAAGACGACAAGATAATTCAGGCCGGGATTGAATACCTTAACCGAGTGGGTGGGGGGACGCTTCATGTTCTGCCGGGAGTTTATAATCTGCGAAATGCTATCTACCTGCACCCAAACATCACGCTGCGAGGCTCGGGAGAGGATACCATACTCAAGAAATGCGATAGCGTCGTGACGAAGCTCTTGAGGGATTCGGACTGGTTCGAATACGGGATTCAGGTGGAAGACGTAAAAGGATTTGTGTCCGGAGGAGGGATTATGCTCCGATCCAAAAAAGGAGCGGGAGACTGGCAGTATGATGTACTGCGTGCTACGGTTACAGCTATTGAAGGGGATGTTCTCTATTTGGACGTTCTGACCAAAGAGAACTTTTGGATAGAAAATGATGCCACGGCTGGAACTGTTTTTCCACTCCTTACTGCTGAGAATGTGGACAATGTTGTTATCCAAGACATTGTGCTCGACGGCAACCGCGATAAAAACGAGCATATTAACGGCAACTTCTCCGGCAGTGTCTTTATCCAGTATTGCAACAAGTGGCGTTTCAAGAACGTTGTTTCCCGTAACTATAATGGAGACGGTTTCAGCTTCCAGGTTTGTGATGATATCCAGTTTCAAAGCTGCCAGGCAATAAATAACGCCGACCTCGGGTTCCATCCCGGAAGCGGCTCTCAGCGACCCGTCTTTCGAAACTGTATATCCCGGGGCAATAGTCAGGGGATATTCTTTTGCTGGAGCGTTTCCGACGGGCTGGCGGAGAATTGCATTTTGTCCGGGAACAGGAGATACGGAATCAGTATCGGGCACCGTGACACGGACAACATTATAAGAGGGTGTATGATCAAAAGTAATGGAGAGGTAGGAATCCTTTTTCGTAAGGAGGACAATGAATTTCGCTGCGGCAGCCGGAACTTGATCGAGAATTGTATGATTCGTGATAATGGTACGAAAAGGACGGGATTCGGGATTGATATTCAGGGGAAAACTGAGGACATCACCGTTCGCAATACGAAATTCGAGAATATGGCGGGAAAGAATCAGAAAACAGGTATTCGTATCGGCCAAATGGCGGGGCGGGTTATTATGCAGGGAAATGCCTTTGAGAATTCACCGGAGCATATCGATGACCTGCGTTCTCCAAAAGTTAAGCCAGATTGACAGCCGGGGGTGGTCAACTGCCTGCACAGACGTACCGAGAAACAATATAGCGATGAACGCTGCGAGAAGTATTTACGAGAAGGTCATGCTGCCATTTAAGTGGTTGGTTCGATGTCGTGTCATGCTACGATCCTTTCATGCTTAACTAATCTAATGGTTGACAATGTTTTCAAGTCTCAACGATAGACCGTTAAAGCATCGTCTGCCCGAATGTAAAGGCTGTTTTGGTCCATGGCCGGGGTGGCAGCAATGTTCACATCGAGAGCGGCTTGATGTGTCACCGTGAACTCATCACCGCATTTCACAACAGTGACCACTCCCCGGTTGGAAAAAAGGTACAAGTGGTCGTTGGCAATCACCGGTGAAGCGGCGTATTGCCCCGATGCTCCCAGTCGCTCCCGATATATCACTTCACCGGTATCGGTGCGTATGCAGCTTAGGATTCCCCCAGACCGGAGCAGATAGAGTCGGCCCGAGTGAAAAATGGGGGACGGAATTTCCGGTATGCCGCTGCTGAGATTCCACTTAACATGTGATTCGGTGATGTCACCCCGTCCGCCTGAGAGAATTGCAGACAGGTTGGGCTGGCCGCGACCGACGCTCATGTCGGCCGTGAACTCTTCTTTGGTCCAAAAACCATCCTTGTTCTTATCTCGCCAATCGAACAGATCGTTCTGCTGCTTTCTTCGTCGGTCCGGATCTTCAGCCAGGGGACGTCCGAATCCCGGATGCCCGGGAGGAAGCTCGGGGCGGAAAGGCGAGGTGAAGTCTTTCGTGATTTCGTCACGCCCGATTCGGCCATCGCCGTTGCGATCGAAATGAAGCATGGCGGTCCAGAAAGGTTCGGGATCTAATTTCACGTCACCGCGGCCACCCTGCATCGACACAGAAACGTAGAGCTGTCCGTTGCCTGCGACCGGCACGGCGATTGGTTCGCGTGAAAAACCACTAACGTGCCATTTTTCTGCGCCGGTGGCCGGCTCGTAACCATATACCCGCCCGTTGCCAGGCACCACCAAATCAGTTCCGCTCTCGTGTTTCCAGATCATCGGACTGGACCAGACGCCTCGATTGTAGGGCCGAGGTGTTTCCCAAACCGGTTCTCCCGTTGTTTTATCCAGGGCGATGACCTTAGACCGACTCAAACGGCTGTCCGGCAGGTCTGCATCATCGTCCAGGACCAGGATGAGCCGTTGCCCGTGCAAGATTGGCGACGTCGCCACCCCGTACATGCTCTTGGGAGTGGGAATCGGTTTCTTCCATTTTTCAAGACCTTCGTGGTCGTAGCACAGCAATCCATACGATCCGAAATAGACGTAAACGTGCTTTTCATCCACGCAGGGCGTGGACGCCGCGACACTGTTTGCGCGGTGAACTCGTTCCAACGGCACCTCCGGGGCCGGCCGTTTCCATAAAACCTTACCCGAGTTCGCGTCGAGGGCCAAGGTCGTCAACCGGTCCCCTTCGACGCCGGTCAGAAAGACGCGGTCTTTCCAAAGAACCGGAGACGATTTGCCCGGAGGAAGCGGCGTTTTCCATACTGCCTGATCCGCGACAATCTTTAGCGGCGGTTTGGATCCGGCTGCGATGCCGGCGCCATTCGGTCCGCGGAACTGGTTCCAGTTTATGGGCTCGGCCTCTGAGGAGACCGAACACGCCCCCAGCAAAAGGAGAGCACTAACAATCGATTGAAATGATCTCATGAATTCCTCTACAATAATCAGGCTTTTCATTTTTAGATAAATTCCTGGCGTTTCCACTATCTACGTTCTTTTGAACCGAGAACTCTCATGTGCACTTTACTGAAATACTCATGCACACTTGAAGGATTATAATATACAAATCTCATTAAGATTACAGCAATTTTCCGGTAAGCCCCTGCAAAAGTCCGAGGCATAACAATATGTTCTCCTACAAATCCTCAACAAAGTGGCTTTGAAAGTGGAAACTCTTGATGGTTCAAAGTGAATTTGGTAGAATTACTGGTTTGGTATGAAGCAAACGCTTGATTATGATTCATGATCAAAGGAGCGGCTATGAGTTCAGGTATTCTATCACGACGTGATTTTCTAAAAGGTTTATGTGCAGGGTCGCTGGCTCTGGCTGGATGCAGTCCACAGTTGGCCGGCACCCGCAGGGCAAAGAAAATGCCCAACGTAATACTTGTGATGACCGACGACCAGGGCTACGGCGATCTCGGCGTCACGGGCAACAACCTAATACGAACGCCCAATATCGACGCCATGGCCGGCCGCAGCGGCTCTATGGAGAATTTCTACGTTAGTCCCGTATGTGCTCCCACCCGCGCGTGCCTTATGACCGGCCGGTACAACTACCGCACCCGCGTGGTCGATACCTGGGTCGGCAGGGCGATGATGGAGCCCCAAGAGACCACCGTCGCCGAAATCCTCCGCGAGGCAGGATACGAAACCGGCATCTTCGGCAAGTGGCACCTCGGTGACAATTATCCCATGCGGCCGATGGATCAGGGCTTCAGCGAATCCGTTGTACACCGCGGCGGGGGTATAGGTCAGCCCGCTGATCCGCCCGGGGGCGAAGGCAAATACACCGACCCTATCCTTATGGACAACGGCCAACCGAAGCAATTCAAGGGCTACTGCACCGATGTGTACTTCGGCAAGGCGATGAGCTGGATGTCAGAATGCACTGCTCAATCGAAGAGCTTTTTTGCCTACATCCCAACAAACGCCCCGCACGGCCCGTTCGACGATGTCCCGGAAGACCTCTACGAAAAATACAAAGCGATGGACCTGAGCAACCGAAACTTCCCACAGGACAAGGGCCACAAACTCCCGGCCGACGATGATCCCGACAACCGGGCCCGAATATTCGCAATGATCACCAATATCGACGACAACATGGGCAAGCTCTTCGCCAAACTCGACCAACTTGGCATCACTGAGAACACCATCGTTATATTCATGGTTGACAATGGCCCCAACGGTCGCCGATACGTCGCCGGCTTCAAAGGTATGAAAAGCCACGTCCACGAGGGCGGTATCCGTTCACCGTTCTTCTTCCAGTGGCCGGGCGTCGTCAGGCCGGGGACATCTTCGGACCGAATTGCCGCCCACATCGACGTGCTCCCCACAATCCTCGAAGCCTGCGGCGTACCGAAGCCGAATGGCCTCGAACTCGACGGCAGAAGCATTCTGCCACTGCTCCAGGGCAAGAAGATCGCATGGCACGACCGTACTATCTACATCCAATCGCACCGCGGCGATGTACCTGTTCTTTACCACCATTTCGCCGCAAGAAACCAGCGATGGAAACTACTCCACGGCAGTGGATTCGGACGCGAAAACTTCGAAGGCCAGCCGGAATTCGAACTCTACGACATGGCCGCCGACCCGCTCGAACAAAATGACTTGGCCGCCGAACGTCCAGATATCGTCATAGCGATGCGAAAAGAGTACGAGGCATGGTTCGCCGATGTTAGCGGTACCAGAGCCGACAACTATGCGCCGCCCAAAATCTATATCGGCACCGCCCATGAAAATCCGGTTGTCCTTACGCGGCAGGACTGGCGGCATGCCAAAGGCCGCCCCTGGGCGGGCGATTCCAACGGTTACTGGGAGCTCTACGCCGCCAAGGCCGGCAAATACGATATCAAGATTGATTTCCCTGCTGCAACCACCGACGGAGAAGTCCTGCTCGAAGTATCAGGTCGCAAAATCAGCCAGACAATCGAAAAAGGCGAGACCTCGGCTAAGTTTACGGACATGCCCATAGACAAAGGCCCCACCCGCCTAATGGCCACTTTAACTCTCGCCAAGGCCACCAAAGGTCCCTGGCACGTGAACATAAGCTGGTAAATTTAAAATATTATGTAGAACTATGGCAGAAGATAAAGCAAACAAGATAGAAAACAATAAATTGACGAGACGGTCTTTTGTTGGAAGTATTGCTTCGACGGCAGCGGCGGTTGGACTTGGTGGATGTGATCTATTTGCGAAGAACACACCTCTAATGATGAAGGCCGATAGACCCGGGCCGAATGTGCTTTTGATAGTGGCCGACCAGCATAAGGCGGACGTCATGGGAAATGCGGGGCATCCGGTTGTGAAGACGCCGCATTTGGATCGGCTGGCCGCCAGTGGCGTGCGGTTCGACCGCGCCTATTGCCAGGATGCGATCTGCGTGCCTTCGCGGACCTCCTTTATGACAGGTCTTTACCCGCGCACGACGGGGTGCCTGGACAATCCCAACAAACCGCCTTACCATGACAAGTTATTTCCGCTGCAACAGGTCTTTCAGAGCAATGGTTATCGAACGGGTTGTTTCGGCAAGCGGCATCTGCCCAATATCGGCGAGCTGGCCTTAGGCTGGGACCGCTCGGCGACCACGATTAATCCCAGGCAGGATCCCTCCGACCAGAACTACATCGACTGGGTGACACAGCGCGGGCAGTTGGACGCGCACAAGCGCGATTTCGGAGGCAGCCATGACGCCGACCTGATGTCGCACATCACCGAGGTGCGTGAAGAAAATCGCACATCGACCTATGCAACCGACAAGACGCTGGAGTTCCTGACCGAATGCAGGGACCAGGGCAAGCCGTTCTTCTGCTGGACGAACTACATCTTTCCTCATCAGCCCTATACGCCGCTCCGGAAATGGGCCGATATGTATCCGCCGGAAAAAACCGAACTGCCCGAGAGCGTGAGCGAGCCTTTGGAAAACCTTCCGCCTGAGATGCAGAGCTGGCGGCGCAACACGAAGCGCCCCTGGAACCTGGCTGCGGCGGCGAAAGACCATGACCTGTACCGCCGCTACGTGGCCTATTATTACGCCCTTACGAGCGAGGTGGATGCATGCGTGGGGCGGATAATGGACGGGCTGGACCGGCTCGGTCTGAGCGACGACACGATCGTGATTTACACGGCGGACCACGGCGACTTCGTCGCGGCGCACGGGATGGTGGAAAAATGCGCGCTAGGCCACAATGTTTTTGAAGACACGCTGCGCGTCCCTCTGATCGTCGCCTGGCCGAAGCTTTTTCTCGAAGGCGCCGTCAACAAAAGCCTGGTGGAATTGGTCGATCTGTATCCGACCCTGATGGACGTATTGGATTTGAAGCGCCCGAAGGACGCTCCCGAACTTCCCGGGAAATCGCTGATTCGGTCGCTGAGAGAAAACAAATCCACTGGCCGCATGTACGCCGTCTCGGAAAACTGGAACCAGGCGACGGTGATTACCGAACGCTATAAACTGGGCGTCTGGATCGATCCCGGCCCCATCCCCAAATACAAAAGGCGCGACAACCGCCGGCGGTTTCCCGACCAACTCTTCGACCGCGAAAGAGACTCGTTGGAACTGACAAATCTAATCGACGACCCGAAATACAACAAAGTTCAAAAGCAGCTTCGAGAGCACTTCAACGATTTCACATCTCGGATTCCCGCTACCGGAAAAATGGAACTTATCAATGGAACAAAAACAAATAAAGGATTAAGCTGATAACAACAATATCGACTTTCTATCGAAGACTTATCCGGATAGGTTATTAATCTGTTTTAATTCGTATTGTTGTAATGCCGAACGCTTCAATGTTTACTTGTATTTCGAGTTCTGTGAAAAAGGCCCGGCCTTTGTTCTGCTCAACCAGATTTGTTAGCCTTGCATCAGTCACTGCAATGTGAGGTAATCTTATCAATACAGTCGTTGCCTTGCCCTGGGTTTCAATCAGGCGGATGATGATGCCATCGCCGTCCTCGGCAAGTTTGAGAGTAGTCAAAAGCACATTGGGCTTATCGACCGAGCAAAAGCTCATTGTATCCGGTGCAAGAGTACCGTTCTTTTTGCCGCGAACATCATCAACGATAAATTGATTGGCAGCAGACCAGCCGAAGCGGGCGCAATCGCCTTTCCGCCAGTTGCCTTCGTGCGAGGTCAGAGAATAGTGGAAGAGTATCTCGCTTTGCTGGACAGGCTGGAAGTTCGTCCTGAAGTTGCTGCTCATGGCGAAAGCGTACATGTGGCCTTTTGTAACCTGCTGAGGCTTTATAAAATCGGCGCCGAAGCCGGGCGGGTCTATGCCGTGATGTGCCTGCGAACAGTAGTTGGGCCAGAGTCCGCCGAACTCGAGCAGATGCGATTCGACCGGTGACAGTGTGATACCGAATTGTCCGTCGGAGACATCCGCCCAGTGCTGGGCGGTATAATAGTTGGTATTCGAGCCGGGGAACTGGTCGCGGAAGGGTTTGATGACAGAGTTGGAACCTTCGTATCGGAAATCAGGTTCGTCCATCCTGAAAGGGAATGCGAAATAGATTTCCTGCAGGGGCGTGGAGTCTTTTAATATCCGGTTGGCGAAATCGATTCGTTTGATTTTATCGTAGAGAATGATTTCCTGCGTTATCTGCGGGCAGCCGGATCCCTCGGCTTTTATTATCAGGCTTCCATAGACAGGGCCGCTTTGGCCTTTCTGGACGGTTACGTTAGCGGGACCTTCTATTTTGGCGGTCTGAATCCAGCGCATTACGAACTGGTTGACCTTGTGAGTTGCATCCTGGTCCACAAGCTCGCGTTTGGATTCCTTGTCATATATACTGCTGATACCTCCGGTTTTGGGGTCTATTATTATCCTGTAAAAGCGGCTCTCCAGCATGTTTGGCCCTGTTTTTATATTACTCGATGGGTTGTCGGATGCTTTGGGGCCAATTTTGAAGACTTTATAACCAAGCGGCGGAACATCCTTGGCCACGAAAACCAGATCGTGAAGCTCACGCGGCTCGAACTGGCCGCGTGCATGTCGATAGGCTGCGTAAGGAACAGCCGACTGCGGGCCGGCCAGATCGACGTATTGACAAACTTCAGAAACCAAGCCGGACGTCTGGCTTTCCGAGGAACTTAAATCATAAACTCCGGAACCTGAATTGCCGAACTTCGCCACACGCACAATGTCCGTCCTCTTAAAAGAAAGCGGATTGAATACCACGATGTAATGGCCGTCTTCTTTGCGTTCGATTTTATTTACGAGGTGAGAGATGCTTGCGTTGGTGATTTGTTGTGTTAGTCCGGCGGCCCTGTAGGCATAGTGGCTCTTTTCATTCCATGCCCAGTCCTGCATCTTGCCCGCCGGGTAGTCCTTGCCCCATGTGTGCTCGTCGTAGAGCAGCATATCATCGTTGGCCTTGCGTATATCATCGGCCGGATAGATAAAATCCCCCGTCAGTGAGGCCGCAGTGGCCAGCTTCTCGGCGCTTACAATCTGGTCATGTGTCAGACGATTAATGGTTGTTTCCTTAGCTGTCGAGAGTGCACCGACAACATAGTCGGTGTCCGGCAGCTCACCTCTGAATGTACGAATATCGGAGCATTGTTTCTCCAGTTCCTCGAAAAACATAATATTCGTGCCCACAATCAGTTTGGGATAAGCCCATTTATTGTTCCACTGGCGAACGATTTCGCTTATCTCTATGTCCGGCGGATAATTATCGACACCGTTGTGAATGTATCGCATTACACTGAAAGGTGTATTGCTTTTTTGCATTTTCTCAAGTTCGCCGGGGAGCCTGTCCATCACATATTTGTACGAGTGCGGACCTGTAACGTCTCCGAAAAAACCGTAGCTGGACTGGTAGTAAACCAGCACGGATTTGCCGTCAGGACCCTCCCACCGAAATGCGTCCGGTCTGCCGTGGCGGAGGACTGCCGATTCGTCCCAGAAGGTGTGAATGTCATTTCTTCCCCATTCGAAATATGTCGGCAGTCCTGCGAAGAAATACTTTACGCCTGCTCCGGCCATTACGGTGGGCAGCCCCCAGCTTAGGCCCGGCACGTCGGTGATCGAGCCGGTCAGGATTTGGCCGTCGAATTGACGGGCCATTCTAAATGAAGGGTACATAAGGCGAATAAGCCCTTCGTGGCCGCACAGGGCACTGATTTCATTCCCCATGAGTGCCCCGATTTCTATTCGCCCCTCTTTGACGTATTTGCCCAACTCTTCAAGACTTTCTTTGCCTCTTGTTTCAACGAAGTGTTTCATGGCCCAGGCACCCTCGGCGGTGTAGCGGTACTTTGCTTCGTCCGGCCAGTTGTCGGTCTCGCGGCAGAATCGCAGGATATCATCATAGAAATCGGCATATCTGTTAAGGACGTTTTCGATTGTATCTGTATAGCCCAGGTCGTGATGAGTAATAGGAATAAAATATACGTTCCATTTTCGTTGCGGCTGCCAGGTCATGCTGCGGCGGTCTTGTTCCCTGTTGTCCATTGTTAGAATAAAGGTCACCAGCTTGGGTTCACTGATGTTGGGGAAGGGAAATTTTACGGTCGTTTCACCTTTAGGAACGGCTGCATGGATTTCTCTCATTCTTTCGCCGGCGACCCGGATTTGCAGAGCGATTTGTACTTCCTCTTGCGACGGATTATTTATCGTTGCCTCGCCTAATTGGGTGAAGACATCGTCCTCGTGTACAAAGAAGACGGTCGGCTTGACGGATGTAATTTTCAATTGTCCTTCCGCGATGGCCGCGTTACTGCAGAGAGTGATGATTACTATTGCCGACAGAACAGATATTCCTGACTTGATATTTACATTGGAATGATTCATTCTTACCTCCTGACCTTGAGAATTCTATTCATATTTTATTTACAATTAATTATAATAAGATGATCTTGATTTATTTCAACCACATTCTAATAAGTACGAAGGAAAAAAATGCTTATTAAGCGTTTAAATGTGAAATGTCAGTTTTTTACAATTCTTGCGGCCATTAGCTTGCTGATGTTGTCCCTGTTCGGTTGTGTGACATCCACAGGTCATGAAGTAACAGGCAATGCCAGGCAGGAACAGTCGCTTGATGGGAAATGGGAAATCATCTTTGATCACAACAACATTGGCCGGGGCGATGATTGGCATTTGGACAAGGTATTCTCCGCACAAAGTGCAAAACAGAACATTACGGTTCCAAGCTGCTGGGAAGAGGTTGAGAAAGATTATGAAGGTGTAGCGTTTTACCGCCGCACGTTCAATGTTCCTGCAAACTGGGAAGGTAAGGTCATCCATCTTAACTTTGACGCGGTAAACTTCTTTTCCGAAGTTTGGATCAACGATAACGCAGTTGGTTTTCATGAGGGTGGGTTTACACCGTTTAAATTTCGCATCGATAAGCTGCTAAGAACCGGCGAAGAAAACGTTCTTATCCTGCGGATAACAGGCCCGATCCTGATGCAGAACAAAACTATCGACGGCGTGGGAAAGATGGAAACACCTCAATGGCGGGGTGCTATCGCCGGAGGCATCTGGCAGCCGGTCAAGCTTATTGCTGCCGATGAGATGTATGTAAAGGATGTTTTCATCGAACCGAAAATCTCCGACAACACCGCGACTTTCCACATGGAGTTGGAGCATGCCGGAGTAAAAACAAATCAAGCACAGCTTAAAGTTGCTGTCCGCCCGGCGAAATCTGATAGAACCATCGTGTGTATGGACAAAACATTGAACATCAAGCCCGGCGGTAAGAAACTTAGCTGGACCCTGAATATCCCCGACGCGGCCTACTGGTCGCCGGACGAGCCGCACCTTTACCATGTTGATATTTCTATAACATCAGGCGGCAAAGTTTCCGACCGATGGACTGCACAGTTTGGAATGCGCGAGTTTACTATACGCAACAAGCGATTTTTTCTAAATGGCAAACCAATATATCTAAAGGCAACATTTTTCGAGGGATTGTACCCGGTGAAGCTGGCGTACCCGGACAGCCGTGAGATGGCTATGCGCGAAATCAAGCTGGCGAAAGAGGCGGGATTCAATATGATCCGCCCGTGGCGCAAACCGCCGCCGCCGATGTGGCTTGATCTTGCCGACGAGATGGGTGTGATGACTGTCGGTTCTTTGGCAGTTGAATGTATGGATCTTCCCGTGGAATCTGCGAGGCTTCCGGCATGGGTTGAAAACGAGGTGCGTGAAAGTATCCTGCGCGACCGAAACCGCGCATGTGTTGTGCAGTGGGAGCTGTTCAACGAGCTGAAACGGCCGGTTCTTAAACAGTTGCTGCATCCGATGGCAATGCTCGCGCGGAAGCTCGATCCGACTCGTATGATCCTCGACGAATCCGGCGGCTGGGCGCAAGGTGCAAATCTATATCTGCCATATGAATCAGAACCGACCAAGTTCAATGATATTCATGACTATCCTGGCCCGCAGATCAACGAGGAGGTTTACAATAAGTTATTATTGACCGGTATGAAAACCCATGACCAGATGCGTGCGATGGGACTCAAGGGCAGATTGCCCGGCAGGAACGTTGTTCCCGGGCTGATGACATTCTTTTCCGAATTGGGCTACGGCAGTTTGCCTGACTTGGTAGATAACAACAATCGCTTTGAGAAAATCGGCAATCCGATTACGCCGCCGTTTATCTACAATCGCCGCCTGGCTTATGAACACAGGCAGGCATTGAAAGAAAGCGGATTCGACAGAATTTATCCTGACCTTAAGCAGTTCTGTCTTGACCAGCAGCAGATACATGGCACAGCGAACAAACGCATGATTGAAGCAGTACGCTGCAATGGCCTTGTTATAGGCTACTGCATTCATGCATTGACCGCCGGGGACTGGATCATGGGTGCCGGACTGCTCGACTTGTTTCGCAATCCGAAGACGTATGCTTATGAAGGTACAAAAGTTGCAAACCAGCCGCGGATCATTGCTGTCCGCATGTATCCGCGTAATGTCTATGCCGAGCAAGGCACGAAGATTGAAATTACCGGTGTCAATGAGCTGGATGGGACCAAAGGAATTCTGAAGTTGGAGATAGTATCCGATGAGAACCGAACAGTGTTCACAAAGAAAATGAACGTTAATATGGTATCAGGCATCACGCTGCTTTTCAAAGAAAAACTCGACACAAAGTTGTTCGAAGGTACTTATGCCCTAAAGGCACAAATCATTGCTGGCGATGGCTCGCTGATTGCCGGAAATGAATACAGTTTCGACGTGTTTGCTGAAAAAGGGCTTGCCATTGATGGCAAGCGCATTGCCGTGCTTGATCCGGGTAATTCGTTAAAGCCGTTTCTGAAAAAGTCCGGTATCGCATTTGTGGAATTCGACGCGAAGACCGACCGTTCAATACCGGTTTTCGTTTCGCGCACCGAAGCAAAGACAAAAAAGCAAAAGTATCTTTTCGGCGAGCTTATAGAATTTATCAAGGCCGGAGGTACTGCTGTATATTTGCAGGGGGGGGAACTAAATGTTCCCTGGGCCAGGGCTGGGAAAGCTTCGGAGCTTTTGCCTGTGCAAGTTCGTAAAAAAGCCGCCATTGGTTTATGGCTATGCATTTCACACCTTGTGAACGATCATCCGGTGTTCGCTGGGTTACCGGTCAACTGTATGATGGGCCCGGTGTACGAAAACGTCTGGGCAGAACATACCCTGCTGGACGTCGATGGACAAACGATCGTTGGCGCCGTCGGCTTTGACTTTGCCCCTGATTTTGAATTAAGCAAGCGCCACTATTATGGGCCGGGTGATACGTGGTGGGGCTCGGACATGGCTGTGCTTTCCTGCGGCAAGGGGCGCTGTGTCCTCTCACAACTTCGCCTGGTTGAGAACCTTGACAAGGACCCGGTGGCCGACAAGATACTGTTTAACCTGATTAAGTGGATTACTGAAAACCGGTAAAGTCTTTTAAGTTTACCGTCCCCTCTGGGCCTAATTGGGCAATATCAGTTAGTGGTTTTTTATCACTATGTTTTCTGTTTTTCTCTTGTATTTCATTGTTCTATTGCATAAAATCAAACATTTCAGCTTTATAGCAAACAAATAAAGCCATATAATAAGGAGAAAAATAATGAAGAAGAACATTGTATCACGACGTCAATTCCTGAAATCCACCGCAGCTACCGGAATCGGATTAACTATTCTGCCCAGTGGTATACTTTCCGGCGCGAACGCCGCCAGTAATAAGCTCAATGTCGCCATGATTGGTACCTGGGGCCGGGCCGACGCACATTTCGATGCAATCTCAAAAGAGAACGTTGTGGCACTTTGCGACGTGGATGAAGACCACATTGCTCACGCCGCAAAGAGATTCCCAAGAGCCAAAACATATATTGACTGGCGCAAGTGTCTCGACCAAAAAGGCCTCGACGCCGTAATCTGCTGCACGCCGGACCACAATCACGCCTTAATAGCCAACTGGACGTTGAATCGCGGCCTGCACTGCTATATGGAAAAGCCTTTGGCCCACACCGTAGAAGAAGCACGTATTGTCCGCGCCAATTTTCTCAAGCAAAAGCATAAACTGGCTACACAGGTCGGTACACAGCGCCATGCCAAGCCAAACTTCGAGCGTGTGCGCGAATTGGTCAAAGACGGAGCGATTGGCGAATTGACAGATGCATATGCCTGGGGCAATCGCCAGATTCGCAGACCAGGCTATCCGCCGGCCGCAGGCAAGCCGCCGAAAAACCTGCACTACGATCTGTGGATTGGGGAGGCACCCTTCCATCCGTATAATCCGGATTATTTCAAAGGTGGTCCCGGCATGAATTGCCTTTCGTGGAATATGTACTGGGATTACGGCACAGGACAGGTCGGCGATATGGGCAGTCATACTATCGACCTGGTTTGGAACGCGATTGATGCGGGTCTTCCGACTACGGCCGAAGGTGAGGGCGAGAAGTATAATCCTGAAGTGACACCAGTCGAATTGCACACCGCCTTCGATATCCCCGCGAACGATTGGCGCGGGCCTATCCGCGTTCACTGGTACCAGGGCGGCATGATGCCGAGATCGCCAAAGGAGTACATCGATCTGAACAAGATAGGGCATGGTGCGATGTTCAAGGGCAGCAAGGGTTATATCATCTGCGATTATGATTCGCGGATTGTCCTGCCGTTCGGTGATAATGCAGATATGACGTACTACGATAAACGTTCCAAAGATGAGATTATCCCGCCGCTGGGCCATTTCCAGGAGGAATGGACCAGGGCCTGTAAGACCGACCTGAAGACACATTGTGATTTCGAATACGGCGGCAATGCAATCGAGATGATGCAACTGGGCCTTGTTGCCTACCGGGTCGGTGAGAAAATCGAGTATGACGGCAAAAGAGGCCGCGTCACTAACAACGCTAAGGCTAATGAACTCCTGAGCCGCCGGTTGCGCCCGGGCTGGACAATCAACGGGTAATGCAAAGGTGGTCGGACAATAAAGCCTGCGGGAGTAATATCTCACGGATGAAATATGAAGACGTACGAACAAATCAATAATCGTATCGAGTCGGGCAAGGCGGTTGTGCTTACTGCCGACGAGATTATCGATTACGTAGAAAAAAAAGGATTGGCAGCCGCCGCAAAAGAGGTGGATGTTGTCACAACCGCCACATTTGGCCCGATGTGCTCATCTGGATGTGTTCTTAACTTCGGGCATTCCAAACCGAAAATCCGCATGTCTGAGGCCTGGGTGCAGGATGTCCTCGTTTATACGGGTCTGGCGGCTGTCGATGTTTATCTCGGTGCGACTCAATTACGCCACAATGACCCGGCGAATATGGACCATCCGGGTGAGTTTCGATATGGCGGCGCCCACGTGATGGAGGATCTCGTCGCGGGCAAGACTCTTCAGCTTTTTGCTCTGTCTTACGGCACCGACTGCTACCCGCTGCGTGAGATTCGCACGTACTTTACCATCAACGACCTTAATCAGGCCATAATGCTCAATCCCCGGAACTGCTACCAGAACTATAATGTAGCCGTCAATGATTCTGACCGAACGATATACACATACATGGGGACTCTGGAGCCCAAACGGAAAAATGCTAACTACTGCTCCGCCGGCCAATTGTCACCGCTGCTTAACGACCCCTATTACGAAACAATCGGCGTGGGAACAAGAGTGTGGTTGGCGGGTGCTCACGGGCATGTCTATGCAGAGGGGACTCAACACGCCGGCGGGGGCTCTCGAACACCTGAAGGAATTCCCAAAGGAGGATCTGGAACGCTTGCATTGACCGCCGACATGAAGCAGATGTCTAAGGAGTTCGTACGGGGAACGAGCTTTCGCGGTTACGGTGTATCGCTGGCTCTGGGAGTCGGAATACCGATTCCTATATTGAATGAAGATGTCTTAAAGCGAACATGCATAAGCGACCGCGAAATTCTGGCCCCTGTGGTTGACTATAGCCACGATTATCCGCAAAATACAGGTAAGGTCTTGTGTCACGTCAGCTACGAACAGTTGCGAACGGGCGAGATAGAAGTAGAAGGCAAAAAAGTCGCCGTCGGCTCGCTTTCGTCCTATTATAAGGCACTGGAAATCGCTCATCTGCTCGCCGATGAGATCAAACGCGGGGACTTCCGGCTTGCCGAGCCAATTGCGTATCTTCCGAAAGACACCAAAATGAGGCCGCTTGTGGCAAGGGAGAAACCGTCATGAGCCAGACCGTAACAAAAAAACTTATGCTGTTCTTTCCAAAGTGCGAATGCGAGAAGCCGATCATCTACCATTTGGTGAAAGACCACAATCTTATCGTCAATGTGTTTCGTGCAAAGGTAACACCGGAGGAGGAAGGTTATCTTGCGCTTGATGTCACCGGCACCGAAGAGGATATCCAAAAAGGCATGGACTTCGTAAAGACGTTTAATGTTTCCATCAACACTACCGGTAAGGGGATTACTGTGGACGAAGACCACTGTACGCATTGCGGTCACTGCATTACACATTGTCCGACCGGGGCCTTGCATATAGCAGACATGGCGACCAGAGAAGTGATTTTCACCGAATCGAAATGCATCGAGTGCATGGGGTGCATTCGTGTCTGCCCATATAACGCCTGCGCATCCGCATTTTAACCAAGCGTTTCCTTCTGTCGGCGAGGAAAACGTTCATGAATCAGAAACGTACCTATCGAGATTTCACTCATAAAGAGGCGGTCTTCCGTATTTGCTGCAATCGGTTTGATGCAGCCACTGAGGAAATTGTACGGCAGCGGCGTATCCTGGATGATTATATCGATTGTCACCCCGCTTTCCGAGATTCCTTCGAGCCTATAGAGCTGCATGATGGCGCCCCTGAAGTTGCACAGCGCATGGCCCGGGCCGCCCGGCTTGTAGGTGTCGGGCCAATGGCTGCTGTCGCAGGCGCTATGGCCCAGTGTGCCGCCGAGGCTGCTCTAAAGGCCGGGGCAGGGGAGGTCATTGTGGAAAACGGAGGGGACATCTATCTTAAAGCTGCCGGACCGGTTATCATTGCCCTGAACACAGGTACAGCCAAGCTGTCAAATCGACTCGGTTTTTCACTTCAGCCGTCCGATACCCCCATCTCAATATGTTCATCTTCGGGGCTAATGGGGCACTCTAAGAGTCTGGGTAAGTGCGACCTTGCTACGGTTGTGGCCAAAGATGCCGCATTAGCAGACGCGGCCGCTACACAGGCCGCGAACCTCGTCAAAGCCGAAGAAGACGTAAATCCTGCTCTGGAACGTATAGCTGCCATTGAAGGTATAGATGGCGTGATGATTGTAAAAAATGATAAGGTCGGACTCGCAGGAAACCTGCCGCCTTTAGTAAAGATACAGTGAGCCGCGTTTGTTAATCAGATTTCCAGCCGATCTTGTTCAGCATGACAGGTATCTCAGGATTGGACATGAACATTTTCCAGCACAGCCCGGTACGGTAATTTTCTATCATACAGACAATAGGACCCTGATCGATAGCTAAGTAACTCTCGGCGAACCAGTTTTTATCGAGATTGAAAGCATCGCGAAAACCAAATTCCCCCCATAGCTTCTCGCCCAATTCGTAGTAAAAATGTTTCAGTGTGGCAATCGATTCTTCGGGCACATAAGGCATAGCACTAAGAGCGGCACTTGGTGTGATAGTGCCGTTGTCCCGCCGCGGTTCATGGGCTGTATATCCGCCGGGTGTGTCGCTGGCAGTCAGGCCCCAGACGAGATTACTATAGCCTTTGTGGTTGTCGGGATTTTCAATGCAATACTCGCGATTGATAAGTGAAATGTTTCGGTTATTCTCGAAGTAGTTGCAATACTTATCTCGTTTTCCGCGAGGGTCAAATCCTATAAACGAATAATGAGTAAAGAACAGCGGCCCTCCTTTTGGCCATCCCACCCATTGTTTATACCCGTAATAGCTGTTGCCGTTGACGTATTCGTCTGGAGGCTCGCCGCACCAGCCCTCATAATAGCAGTCCGCTGGTATCGGATGGCTCGGCGAAGCTATGGCCAATAAATAAACAATCATGCACTCATTAAAATGCCCGCCGATTTTGTGGTTCATCTTCCAGCCGTATTTCGGCGACCAGTGCCAGTAGAGTTGTTTACTGTCCGGCCTCTGTAGATTCCAGTCCCATTCGACTTCATGCCAAAGCTGGGTAATACGTTCCCTGAGTTCTTTTTCTATTTGGTCGTCCCGGCTAAAATATTGCCTGACCGTCAGCATCCCTTCAACAAGATACGCAGTTTCCACCAGGTCTCCTCCATCATCGTATCGTGAAAAGGGTTTTGTCTTTCCAGTACTGCCGTTTAGCCAGTGAGACCATGCACCATGATAGCGGGTTGCCTTCTCCTGTAAAAAACGCACCATTGTAAGCAGTCTCTGTGCTGCTTCAGTCCGGCCGATCAGGCCCCGCTCAACACCGACCATTATCGCCATCATCCCGAAACCGGTCCCGCCGCTGGTACAGGTGTCCCTGCTGCCTTTGCGTTCACGAGACAAGCCGCTTACAGGATGGCCGTACTCCCAGAAATAACGGATTGTCGCCTGCTGAACAGATGTGAGCAATTCCTCCTCGTTCATGGCTGCAGTCTTAACTATTGCTTCTTTGGAAGCCGCTGATTCACTGCCGTTCGCTAATACCGATTTAATCTGATAACGGCACCACTGGTTATTTTTCCCCAAAAAATCGCTATAGACGGCTGGTTTGTGCAGTTTGGCATTCAATTTTAACCAGCCCGAGCTCCGGTTGTCCCATCGGTATATATTATAACCTGCGACCTGCTCGTCGGCATTCCAGACAAGATCGATCCGGCTGTCATGCCCCGTTGCTTTAAGACCCGTTATCACAGCCGCACTCTGACCGCCCACAACCAGAGCCGCCACACAGCTCAACAAATAAATCAACCATCTATTCGAAATCATTACTTTATTCTACCAAAATCCCATTAATCATTCATCAATTAAAAAAACTTGCCCTCGGTTTAGCTAACTTGCTTTTCTGCCGGGGGTCATTTCGACCGGAGTGAACGAAGAGAACGGAGTGGAGACACGTAGGGGCAGTAGCTAAATCTATTCAATTATCCGCCCGTAGTTCTTCTTTATCTTCGCTTTGTCCATTGACGATTCGAATTGGGAAAGGTCCAGTGGCTGAGCCGGTGTACAGCGTTCGGTGCGGGAACGGAATCTCAATACCCTCTTCATCGAACCTCTCCTTTATCTGTTGCATGATATTTTTCTTGAGCTTGAGATAGTCTTCCCTGACACACCAGATGGCGTAGAGAAATTCCAATCCCGAATCGCCGAAATTTTGAAAACGAACATCCGGCTCTGGTTCGTCAAGACATAGAGGCTCCTTGTCGGCGATATCCAGAAGAACCTCTCGAATCTTCTGAATGTTCTCTTTATAAGCAACGCTCAATTCGATATCCAGCCGCCTGATTGGAAATCGCGTTATGTTCCTGACCTCGCTCTTGATCAACATTTCGTTCGGGAGTCGGATCAGGTGATTGTCAAATGTCCGTAGCTTCACGCTGAGCAAGTCAATTGAAAGGATAGCACCCTTTGTAGAACCGACCTGGATTACGTCTCCGACTGCAAAGGGCTTTTCGGAAATCAGGAATAATCCACTGATGATATTTGAGACGCTTGTTTGTGATGCGAATCCGATTGCAATGCCTGCGATTCCGGCCGCACCAAGAAGGGTCTTGAGTGGGTATCCGCTCTGATTAAGTATTGAGATGAAAATCATAACGCTTCCGAAGTAAACAATTCCCTTGCGGATAAGCATGTTTGCCTGGGGCGTCAGCCTTTTTCTGGTGCTTCTTCCAACTAACGCAGCAAAGGATAGTATTAATGGAAAGCCCACAAACACCAGAACACCGATTCGGACGGCCGGTCCCACAAATTCCTTGCTCAGTACGTTCGACCAGCTAATTGCCAAAACTTCATTCATTTGATTTCACCTCAGGCCTGAATATTTTTAAACACCACCAAATAATCCGAAACTGCCTATGCTTTTCTTGAGAATACTCTTCTTTACCGGTAATCTCGGCTTGCTCAGGACCTTATCAACCGTTTCATATGTCGGCGGCTTTTCAGAGTACTCCACCGGGCTTGTTTCATCTTCACCTTTGAACGTAATTTGAACTTCACTGGTCCACAAACGGGATGTACCCGGATATATGCTCAGGTGCGCAACGTGCACGCAGAACCTCTCTATGTCAACCTGAACCGGTGCCGCGTTGTGAATCGTCACGGGGCAGATGGCCCGGTGCTGCTCAATCTGGGAGTCCGATATCCAGCGGCGCGCCCGGGTTCGCAACGAATAGCACAAATCCCCGGACATCGGGTCTCCGAACCAGATATTCGACACTGTAACCGAGGGCTCCTCGCATAGCTGGACTTTTGTTGTCTCTCCCGCTATTATCCGCACCCAAAGCGGTACGCCGAAAAAGAACAAGGCTTCACGTCCTGACGGAATCTTCAAGGGCACTTCAGGCCGCACAACGACAGGGCGGTCCGGTGTGACCGGCGTCAGAAGAACCTGATCGCAGTTTCCACACACCCAGCGGCTCCAGTCTAATCCTGCGGGCTTGCGTTCCACTGCTAAATGAAGCGGAACGGCCTTTAACCGACTATCGGGATCTTTTCGATGTTTGCTGGCAATTCGTATCTCATCACCGCTTCGTCGCAGCCAGAGCTGCAACGGTCCGACCTGCGCTTCCAGGCACTGGTCCTGTTCGATCCGATGTGGCTGCCAAAGTTCCATATCCATTATATATTATGCTCCGTAATGACTCTTTCTTCACCAAAGACGGCTCGACTCTCAATATCTGTACTCACACGAGGGCCAAACCGATTCAGATACTCTAATCGGCTTTCAGCATAATGTCAAGTGTTGCTAATAAAACTACTCGTCGCAGCGGCCGTCAGATTATGACTCCCCTGGATTTACACCACCCGATTCATAATTTGTCTTTAACAGTTTCATCCTGTTTGTATTTTCCGCTAACAAGTATGTACTAATCCACAGGAGGTGTGAAAGGAGAAGGAGCCGGAGGAGCTGAGAGGTTCACCTCCGGTTCTTGGAGGGGCCAAAGGTGAAACTCCCTCGGCCTGCTTAATTCTAAATATAAGGTATTTTTTAAGCTACTGAAAGACGTGATTTTTGAGGAATTCCGATTATTTATAGACCTTTTAAACGATAAGCACCATTTTATTCAAGATTCAGACTTTCACTATAAAATGGTCTTGACAGTGTTCAAAAAATGCGTAATAAAGTTAGAAACTTAGTAGAAAAGTATCCTAAGAATTCTTTGATTACCCGTGTAAATCGTGGCTAACAATGTTTTCATTAGGTAGTCCCTGTCCCAATGTATCGTAACCAAATCAGGAAAAGGGAAAGGCCATTGACTGATAGAGAAACGAAAGAGATCGTTACCTACAGCGTGAAACGTCTGGAACACCAGGTACGATTCTTTGTGGATCTGCCTGGGGTACTGGATCCGGACCTTGATGTTGAAATCGTCGAGAAACAGATCATTGTCCGTGCCCAAAGAACCCTCCCTGAATCCAGGATGATTTTCTGCTCAATACCGCTTCCAGTACCTGTCTCAGAGGAGAACCTCCAATTCTATTTTGAGTGCGGTGTCCTTGAAATCGTTTTGATCGAGTCCGGGAATTTGAAATGAAGGATTACTATGAAATTCTTGGTGTCCCCCGAACAGCATCTGAGGCGGAAATAAAGAATGCCTACCGCCGCCTGGCTTTGAAATATCACCCTGATAAGAATAAGGGATCAAAGGAGGCTGAGGAGAAATTCAAGGAAATTGCCAACGCTTATTCGGTTCTCTCGGATAAGAAACGGCGGAACGCCTATGACCAGGGCGGCCAGAAAAAGGTCGAAGAAACAGGTTTTAAGGGATGGACCAGCACGGATGATATTCTCCGTAATTTTTCAGATCTCTTTTCCGGCTTCGGTACGAGGATCCATTCGGATCTGCGGGAAGAAGCGGTCGCCGAAGACGTTGAGGCGTCCGTTTCCGTTGAATTTCGAATGGCAGCGCTCGGAGGACGGATATCTCTGACAATAAGCGGGCCTCAGGTATGTACTTCATGTAAGGGAACCGGATCTAAAGATGGCAAGAGGATTCCTTGTTCTGCCTGTTCCGGCACTGGGCATTTGTCAAAAACCAGTTCGGATGTCGGTCAGTTTTTCAGCATCTCTCAACCCTGCCCATCCTGCGGAGGTTCTGGTACCGACCGAAGGAATCATTGTCTCGATTGTTACGGAACGGGTTTCGTTGACAAAAAGAAGAAAATCGATGTCCGGATACCCGAAGGTGTCCGTGACGGACAGGTCCTCCGCTTGCGTGGACAGGGCCACCCCGGTCGTGAAGGACAGGCCAACGGGGATCTCTATTTGACAATACGTGTTAAGCCTGACGGTGAATTCCGAAGAGAGGGCAATAATATTCATTCAGACCTCGATATTCCCTTCTGGATAGCAGCTTTGGGAGGTAAGGTTGATGCTACAACCCTTCATGGCCGGGTATCCGTATCCATACCGGCTGGTACTTCAACTAACAATTTGGTCCGACTCAAGGGG
>JACKQG010002194.1_pt1 | contig 25831 bp, 25 predicted proteins | sample 8237621 | NCBI WGS metagenome assembly JACKQG01 (sample SAMN15677084, study PRJNA649215) | marine metagenome | biome: marine; feature: Black Sea; material: saline water; isolation source: suspended particulate matter (SPM) from the Black Sea western gyre | collected 2013-06-09/2013-06-10 | depth... | reverse complement strand
AACCCAACAAATTGTCGTTCCCGTGGAACTTTCGCGCGTTCCCCTTGTTCACCAATGAGAGAATTCATGCTTCCTACTAGTCGGTCTTCAAATGCGTCGCCCATTGACCAAATGACAGCAGATTCATTCGCAGTTAGTGCTTGGTTTGCCGCTCCAGTACCACGTCCACCGCAACCAATAAAACCAATTTTGATGGGGTCACGTTTTTCCTGAACAGCCCAAGTTGGAAGTGTGGTCGCGGTTACTGCTGTAACAGCGCTGGCAGCTTTTACAAATTCCCTTCGCGATACATTATTCATCTAAATCTCCAGTTGATGTTACAAGTCTAAGCCCAACATAGTCGGCATCTGCGAACCACCACGGGCTTCGTGGTAGTTGTGGGTCAGTTACATTCCATTCACGGGCAGCCTCAAGCAAAGAATTTGCACCAAGTTTTTCGGGGGGTGTTCGGAAACTTCCACCGATTACGCGTGGCCCGTCAGCCGTTGATACCCATTCGCCGACATTACCTCTCATATCGTATAAGCCGATTGTGTTTGGATCCGTCGTTGCAATGGGGTGTGTTGTTTTGTTTGCATTCCATTTGTGCCAAGCACCACCACCGAGTGTATTGGCTTCATTCCATTGCGCCATAGTTGGTAGTGCATATGTTTTTCCGGTTCTTGAAGAGAGCCAAATGCAAAAGGATTCAGCAGCTTGTGCAGACATCGAAATGGCGGGGTAGCCTGAGCGTCCGAAACCACGGTCAACTGAGGCATAAGCAGGAGTTGGACCCGTGATGGCGTCTACCCCAGCGTATAAATTGTCTGGACTATTAATGAATTGCAAGAATATGTCATACAGGTCCCACGGCACTTCAGTTCGTGAAATCCAGAAAACCCCATTCTGTGATGGCACGGGCATCATTTGAAAGGAAAAATCAGTACCTTCGACATTTTGGACGAATGATTGCGGTTCTGTTTCGTTTGAACAACCAACAAAGACCATGCAAGCCATCGCTCCTACTATTCTTTTCATGGAAACCATCATACTCGTTTGAGAATGGCATCTGCTAGGCAAACAGCAGATTTTTCGCAGTGTCTAAAGAAGAGAGATGGTTCAACTAGTTCTAGTTCGTTGAGCAGGAGCGTACCTTCGTCGTTCCGAAGATAATCGAATCGGGCGTACAGCAGTTGCTCATGCTTTGGAACAGATAGGAGTGTCTCTTCCATGGTCTGTAACTCATTGGCGGTGAATTCGTAGGGTATATCCGTAGCACCAAAATCATCTTGTACGCGGTAGTCCCCTCTAACTGGAATTTTCTGAACACCGTGCGTAAACTTTCCATCAATATAGATAGCGGTGAGTTCACCTTCGGTTTCTACGCTTTTTAAGTACGGTTGCAACATCATGTCTTGGTGTGCATTGTCAAGAAGGAACTGCTGGGCTTCTCCTATTTCATCGCGTGAGAAACGTAGCGTATCTGAAGCACATGCACCGACTTGTGGTTTAATGAAACCACTAGTCGAACCAAAATGGTTGAGTTCTTGTTGGACATCGATTGTTTTATTCGTGCCGATCCAAGTCGTTGGTGCGATCGCAACGCCATGTTGTTCTAGTTCTCGTAGATACGATTTGTGCGTGTTCCATGCAACAGTAGTTGCGTTGTTGTACAGTCGAGGGACGGTTTTGCTCCACGAAATAAACGCATTAATTCTTGCGTGGTAATCCCACGTTGTACGAATAATCGAAAGGTTAAATTGATTCCAATCGACGCTAGATGTCCAAGCAGGGCGATGCACAGTAGCACCTTTCGCTTGCAAAGCGTCTATGAGTGGTTGGTCATCGATTTCCCATCCTGGTAGTTTTTCGCAACTAACAAGTGCAATATTCACTGACTTTCAACCTCCTTGAGCCATCTGCAGAGAATAGTACCTGCAACTAGAGCAAGCGGAAGAAGAATAAGGGCAGTGCGGTAATCACCAGCAGTGTATGTATCAGTATTTGAGGTAATGTCTAGAACCGCACCAAAGAGTGGCTGCAAGATAAACCCCCCAAGCATTACAAAGAAATTTACAAATGCAACGGCTGTTGCCTTACAGAAACGAGAGTGCTGTTCAACTGCCATCGCAAAAGTAATAGCTTGTGCTCCAGCAAAGAATCCCGTGAGAATCAAAAAAACAACCGTAAGCCAAAATGGAATAACTGAAGCGAGAAGGAGCATTCCTATGGACGCCGCGCAAAGCCCACCACCAAGGAACATCGGTACTTTGCGGGTGCTGTATTTGTCAGATAGCCAGCCAAGGAGTGGGCCTCCAACAGCGAAGCCTAAGAACATCATCGTCATCGCCCTCGCTGCAGATTCACTAGAAACGCTGCAAGAGGTTGCGATATAAGAATCACCCCAGAGTGCACCAAACGTCGAAATCGGAACGTATAAAAGTAAACTAATTACAGCAAGTAACCAAGTTTGACTATCCAAAACGACTTCGCGAAGACCCGCAAACATATTTACTTTGCTTTCTTTTTGTTCAAGTGCAGTAAGTTGTAAAAACCAATCGGGTCGTTTTGGGACAATCAGCCAAATCAAAAGGGCAATACATAAACCACCGAGCGCAGCGGTATACATCGCGCTCCGCCAGCCAAAGTCTTGGACAGCAACTTCCAGTGGAGCCTGACCAAGGGCAGCACCGAGCGTCCCAAGAGCGGCGGTCATACCCATGATGAGTGCGAGTCGTTTGCGAGGAAACCAAACAGTTGCAACGTACACTGCGCCGACGTATGCAAAAGAAGAACCAATGCCCAGCATAATCCTTCCAAGGCCTGCGATTGCAGTTGTATGTGCAAGTGCAAATGTAAGGCAACCAATACCTGCGATGATTGCAGCGCTTGACAATAGTTTTTTTGAACCGAATCGGTCAAGGGCAATGCCCACTAAGAGTTGCATCGGTGCATACGCGAGATAGTATAAACCCATAACAAAGCCGAGTTCGCTGGCACTCATGTCAAAATCACGCTGCAGCGTTTCGCTCATTACACTAGGTGCTACGCGAGCAAAAAACTCGTAGAGATAAAACAATGCTGCGACAGCCCAAAAAATCCAAGGCATCACGCCAGTTCGAGCTTTGCGAGCTACACTTTTTGCAAGTGCTATATCGTGTTCAATAGTATGCTTCAGGCGGGGCATATTTCGATGGGTACAAGAGCAAACTGATCAACATCAACAAGTCCAAGATCGCTGAGTTTTAGTTTTGGGATGACAGATAATGGTAAGAAACTCAGTGGCATAAATGGGTCATCAAGCGGACAACCAAGCGATGCCACAGCCTCAAGGACAGCGTTTTGTTGCGCGATGACATCTTCTGGTGCAGCATCAGACATAAGCCCAGCGATTGGCAATGGAAGGAGCGCAAGCAACTTGCCATCTGACACAACGCATTGCCCACCCTGTGCTTTTTGTAACGCCGCTGCTGCAAGGAACATATCGTTGTCGTTGTCCCCCACGACGGCTACATTGTGCGCGTCGTGACCAACGGTAGAAGCAATGGCACCTCCGGAAAATGCAAATCCCTTTACGAATCCTAAGCCAATATTCCCAGTGTTGTGATGGCGTTCAATCACAGCCATTTTTAAAACATCATTGTTGGGGCAAGCAACAATATGTTCGCCAACCATTGTTGGGACAACATGTATTTCTTCAGTGAATAACTGGCCTTTAACAAGACCTATGACGCGAATGGAGTTGCCAGTGCCTATGACTTCAAATGATTCTGGTGCAAGTGAACTTGGCAAGTGAACACTATTTTTTGCTGTAGTCCAGTTCGTTGGCTGAGGTATGTTGACTACGGTTCTACCATTTTCGGCAACAAGATTTCCATGGTGCCAAGTCTGCTTTGGGGTTGGGTTTTGTAAGTCATCAAAAACTATGAAGTTTGCAAACTTACCTTCTTCAATGGAACCTATCTGATGGAGTTCGTAGTGGTCCGCTGCGTGTTTTGTAGCGATGCATAGAGCAAGAATTGGGTCAAGCCCAAGAGCAATAGCCTTTTTGACTATATGGTCTATGTGACCTTCATTGCGAAGATCAGCAGGGTGCCTATCGTCGGTGCAAAAACAAATGTTGTGTGCATTTTCAGGTGTAATGATTGGGAGAAGTGCTTCAAGATTTTTTGCAGCACTACCCTCTCGGATATATATTTGCATGCCCGCGTTTAATTTTTCAAGCGCTTCATCCGCAGTAGTGCTTTCATGGTCGCTTGAAATTCCTGCTGCAATATACGTAAGCAAGTCCTTGCCACGCAAACCGGGACAGTGTCCATCGATTTTTTTACCGTGGCGCAATCCCATCTGTATTTTTTTATGCACTTCTGGGTCGCCATGAATGACACCGGGAAAGTTCATCATTTCAGCAAGAGCAACGACGCGTTCATCTGCGAAGAGGGGATCCAAATCATCTGCGAGTAGTGTTGCTCCACTCGTTTCAAAATGAGAAGCGGGTACGCAAGAACTCGCTGCAAAAAACGCATCGAAAGGGATGTTTTTTGCATCATCCATAAGTAATTTTATGCCTGCTATGCCAAGCACGTTCGCAATTTCATGTGGATCAAAGACTGCTGAAGTCGTACCGTGTGGGAGTGATAGGGTAGCAAACGAAGTCGGCGGTAACATCGTTGACTCTACGTGCATGTGCGCATCGATAAAGCCCGGTGCGATATATGCACCGTCGAATTCTATGACGTTTTGTGATTCTAATGTTCCGAAGATGAATTTTTCATCTTGTATACCTACGTCGATACACTCAATGCTTCGTGATTGCACATCAACAACCCGTCCGCCGCGCAAAATTGTGTTAACGACTGTCATTCTGCGGAAAGTTCAAGCGCATCACCCGGTTCCATAACAAGTACTTCGATGTCTTTCGGAGCGAATTGCTTTACATCGACTTCGATTGCTGGCCACGTGTTGTAGTGCATCGGAATTGCAGTTGGCGCACCAATCATTTCAGCAGCAACTGCTGCCATCTCTGGCCCCATCGTAAATCGATCGCCAATTGGGAACATTGCGACATCTGGCGTATATATTTGCCCGAGGAGTTCCATGTCAGAAAACAGGGAGGTATCACCAGCGTGGTAGAGCACCGCGCCTGCAAATTCAATCATGAGCCCGCATGGCATGCCCATGTACCGTCCCTTGAAACTCGAGGAGTGGAATGCTTGTGTGAACGAGATACCTCCAAAGAGTGTTTCAATTCTACCTCCGGGATTTCCTGGCTCACATTTTTCATGCCCTTGTTCGTGTAGGTAATCACAAATTTCGTACGCCGCGAACACCGTGGCATCATTTGCCTTAGCAATTGATTCACAATCTGCAAAGTGATCGAAGTGCCCGTGTGTAATTGCGATGTGGGAGCACGTTACATCTTTTGCTTCAATTTTCGCAACGGGGTTATCCGTAAAAAACGGATCTATAAGTAAATTGTGCGTTCCATCGTTGAGTTGAAAACATGATTGACCGTGGAATGTGAGTGTAATTGACATAGAGTAAGTTCCTTGCACGGTATCGTAACAAACTGCGTATTGTTCAGCATCGCAGCCACGCTTTCAAAGTGGTTGCTATAGCCATAAGCCATTGGTATTGCAAGGGATAGGGGAACGCCAAATTATTGGTTGCAGGGCGGTGCATTTTCGGGTACTATTCCGCACTATACAAGCGAATGAGAATCAATCTCAATTAAATACATACCCTTTTAGGATTACCAATATGTTCCGAATCATTACTTTCAGTCTGCTCTGCTTTGCTCTTTTTCCCACTTCAACAGTGGAAGCCTCGTCTCGAAAAATACCTTGGCTCTATGAACCAAGGACATTGCCAGTTGGCCACGTTGAATACGAACAATGGGTAACACTCAAGACAAATAAGGAAAGTGATTCTAAATACAAGGAAGTTCGCTTTAGACATGAAATCGAATGGGGTGTTACGGACAAGTTTCAAATGGCAGTGTACTTTGCAGATTGGCGTTACAAAAAAACAGCAACACAGGAGCATACATATTTCCGTGATGTAGCAATTGAAGGTATTTATCAATTGCAAGCGCCAAACCCCGATCAACTAGGCGTCGCTCTCTACGGCGAAGTCAAATATGGTTCAGAGTTTTTTGAACTTGAGGGCAAAATCTTGCTTGAAGCAGAATTTGATCAACTCAATGTAATTTACAACTTTACACTCGAAGCGGAATGGGAAGGCCAAGACTTGGAGCAAGATAAGGGAAAAATAATAAATTCCATTGCCCTCACGTACCAACCAAAACCATCATTCACCCTCGGACTGCAGGCAATTTTAGAAACACCCATTCCTGATTGGGATCATTTTGGTGACGATGTGCTCTCTATTGGCCCTTCGCTTTCTTGGCAATCAGGCAGTTGGTGGTGCAGCGTCTCACCAATTTTTCAAGTGACAAACGTCGACTCAGCACCTGATTTACAAGTCCGATTACTCTTTGGCATAGATTTTTAATGAAACGAATTTTCCCAATCCTGTTTCTTATTTTGACTGTTACTGGATGCATGGACGGTTTGAAAGTGGCACCGACAATTCAAGAGTTGGGCGCAACAAGAGACATCGCCTTCTTGGAAGAGGGCAGGAAAATCTATGTTACTTCTTGCACCAAATGCCATAATGCATTGCGCATTTCGAGATACTCGCAACAAGAGTGGGATGGGATTCTTCCAGATATGATTCAAAAGACGAAGTTGACACGTGTTCAGGCAAAGCAAGTTGAAGCATACATCAATGCAGTATTACTTTCGCCGTCGGCGGTTGCTCGTTAATCCGACAAGTGCAAATAATGCAATTGCGCCCGGAGCAGGAACGTATTGGTAGGAAAAAGCGTATTGGCCTAATACCGAGAAGTCTGCAGTCCCAGCAACAGCCCAGTGGTCATCTTGGTACGTTACGAACTGAATTGAATCGCTAGCAAATTCAGAGAGGTCAACATCGTACAGGTTCACGGTACCTGTTTGTGCAGTTCGCACATCACCCCAAGCGAAGCCAGCAGAAGTCTGTTCATGGTCCCAACCTAAGAGTGCATTTACAAGTTGCGTTTCATTTCCAAGGTCATACCAAGAGTATTCACTGCCTTCGTCCCCAGTTGCGAACCACGAAGTATCTATGGAAGTAGTTGATGAGATACCTAAAAATTGATCAGCAAATGAGCCTGTTGGATTGGTGGTTGGAATTCCATCGAACAAACCCATAAACGAGAGACCTGCATCCGTGCTTGCAAGCACAAAGGAAAGCTTTCCCACAGTATCGATACCATCGTTGTTGAGTGTAGAAGCAAGGATTTCTTGGTCACTCATTGCAAATTGATTCTCTTGGTTTGCTAAGAAACCATCGAATGACCCCGCTTCGAGTGTAAAGGAGCCATCGCTGCTGTTTACAATGACATATTCAGCGCACGCAATCGATACGCCCCAAAGAAGGGCAATAGAGGTATAAAAATAGCGATTAAAACGGTGCATGTATTGCCTTTTCATCGGTTGAAAAGAGGTCTATCTCACTATTAGTTCTCATGTTAGGCAGAAGAAGTTCGATTAAAAATCCAATTCAAACCCACCAATTTGCCTATTTTTACAAAATTGGGGCAATTAACCCGATTGCGTTCTGCCAAAGGCGTGTCTGGATAGACCAGTTCTCTACGTTCTCTTCGAGAACCGGCACCGATTGTTCCATATAGGAGGTTTGCAGGAAGCGTAATTCGCTTGCAAAATCGGTATCAAATACGAGCATATTTACCTCAAAATTAAGTTCTAAGCTTCTACGGTCAAGATTGGCAGATCCAATAAGGGCAACTTTTCTATCAATTGTTAACGTTTTCGCGTGCAGTAAACCACCGTGAAATTCATGGATTTGCACGCCAGCATGTATCAGTTTTGAAAAGCTACTTCTGCTTGCGGCTGCAACCAGTCTTGAGTCGTTCCTTGCAGGAATAACAAGGTGCGTCTGGACGCCTCTCTTCGCGCAGATGAGCAATGCGGATTCTGTCGCATCGTCAGGGCAAAAATAAGGCGTTGTAATGACGAGTTCTTCTTGTGCTGCAAAGAAAGCAGTTTGCAATAATTGGCTGAGTGCCTGATTATTACTGTTTGGACCAGTTGCCATAAGTTGTGCTGGGAATCCCTTGCCCGAGCAAACGATTGGTTCTGAGAGAAACTCGACTAAATCTTCGTCGCTGTCCATGAACCAATCTTGAATAAAAATTGCATGCAACTCGCGAACAATTGGGCCAGTTAATCGAACAGAAGCGTCAACCCAAGGAGCAAATTTTGGTTTTGGAGCGAAGGATGGTTCAGCGATATTGTTGGAGCCCATGTAGCCAATTGAGTTATCAATCACGGCAATTTTTCTATGGTTTCGCAAATCAATTCGAACTAAGAGTGCTCTAAAGATATTTGCTGGCAGAGCAGCCACAACGCGTACACCCGCCTCCCTAAGATCTCTGCAAGTTTTTGAGTTAAGGAAATCTTTTGAACCCATGCCATCAAGCAATAGACGGCAAACAACACCACGTGCTGTTGCACGTATAAGAGCGCTTGCAATCAGTTTACCTGCGTCGTCTTCAAGCATGATGTAAGAAAGGATGTGGCAGTGCTGCGTAGATTTGTCAATGTCGACAGCAAGAGCATGAATCAACTTGTCGGAGTCACCAAAAAGCAGGGCGTGGTTGTCCTCTAGAACGAACCCCGCGCCAACAGTTTCTGCGACTGTTGTAATTGAGCGATAAGCGGGAGATACATCTCCGAGTTCAAATTTTTGTGCACAACCGTGTTCGGCGACAGATTGGGGAATTTGAGCGATGATTCGTTTATGTCTTTTTCGTCTGATGAAACCAAGCCTGCGAGTTCCGAGCATCAGGTAAATAATCGTACCAATGAAAGGAATAAAAATGATTAATAAGATCCAAGCAAGTTTTGCTGCTGAAGTTTTTTTGCGCTGTAGGAGTACGAGTGCAATCATTACTACCTTGAGCACAAGTTCTCCAATAAGCAGAATGAGTGGCCATGATACTACATCCATTGTGTCACAATACCTTCAATAGATTTGTAGTCACTGAATTGTGATTTCAGCTGTATTGGTTAAGTCAAATTCAGCAGAAATACCTTTGTCTATACGTCCAAAATTAGTATGGAGCCAGTGCAGCCTTGTGAGTTTGTCTTCCCAAAGTGCTTCAAGTCCATGTTCTTCATTTGGAGCAGAACCCCACTTTAAGCGACTTGGGGTTTGTGTTGTAAATGAAATGGAAGCATCACTAGACCATGCAGACAAATCGATCGTAGTTATCTGAAATATCCAAGGTTTATTGTAGATAAGGTGGAGAACTTTCAGTGCGTCGGCGATATCCCCTCCGTTCCATTGTAAACCCGCCCGCATTGGTCTTGCATGCAGAGTATTTTCAATTGTGATGAAATGGTATTTTGGATTTACAATGACACCAATTCTCGTAGGCAACCTTCTTCCTTGTGAGTCGATAAAAACTTCCCCACCAACATCCTTTATTTTTGCATAAGGAATAAGAAAAGTAGCATCAACTAATGCTTGGTTGTCGCTTACCCATCGCACTTGATTTACTTTTGTAAACCAGCCCGTTGCAGCCATTGCATCTGCTGTCTCGATGAGTCCCTCCCTCCCCACAGTTGTTTGCGCTAGGTGCAGTCGGGCGACATCTTGCAATTCAACCAAGAGTGATGCATCGAGCCAAACAGGGGGGTCGTTGAAAGTCACTTGAATATTGGCTGCAGAAACACGAGTTGCACGTAGTTTTGGAACGCTCATTGCCACAAGCGTGACAAGACCAGCGATTGCAAGCACCCATGAGATGAGAACAGGTGACTTGGCGATATCCCCAAGCAAGGCTAGGACTGTCCAAGTCGCAGAAGCGATTTTAGATTGCTTTTTTCGTGCCATAGCGTACACAGAACATCGACTATGTCGCTAGTACGACTTGACTCTGCGAGTTAGAGCAAGTTTCACGAGCTTGCTGCACAACTGTATCATCTCAATTCCCGCACTTTTTGCTGCCATCGGAACAAGAGAATTGTTTGTAAATCCGGGCATTGTGTTGACTTCCAAAAGCCATGCACCGTCGTTATCAAACATGAAATCTACCCGAGCAATGTCACGAATGTGCATGGTTTGGTAGAGCAAAAGTGCTGACTCGACACAGTTGTTTTGCGGTAAGTCGGGGTTTACTATGTATTGCGTATCGTTGCGTTTGTACTTTGCGGCAAAATCATAAGTCTGGACTTCTTTAGCAGGAATTATTTCGATAATAGGTAAAGGCTTGCCATTGATGATACTTACAGTAATTTCCCGACCGCTTATGTATGTTTCTGCAAGGAGGGAGTCTCTATTTTTGTGCAGTAATTTTCGCGCAGTTTGAACATCCCTTGCAGTCTTGCAAATAGCCATGTCGATACTCGAACCGTCATTGCAAGGCTTGAGAACCAAGGGTGGAACTATTGGGCATGGTTGTTCCTCTGTGAGAACTGACCATGCTGGAGTTTGAATTCCAACACTTTGCGCGATTTCCTTAGTACATTCTTTATCCATAGCACGGGCTGCTGCAATAGAACTTGAACCAACAAATGGCACTCCCGTTTGTTCGAGTAGTTCTTGCAGAGGACCGCCCTCGCCGTATGGACCGTGCAAAACGGGGAAAAAAACATCCGCACGCAACGCAGCCAACTCCTTTACGGTTACATGTTGGAGGTGTAATCGAATGACTTCAAAGTTATCTGACTTCTCCAAAGCATCCGCAACAGCAGTGCCAGATTGTATTGAAACATCATGCTCAGCATCAGGGCCGCCCATAAGAACTGCAACTTTAACTTTGCTCATCTTTGAATCTCTGGATCACGAGACCAAATAACCACCTCTTCTTGCAAGATGAGAGTCGTGCGATCAAAAACTTGTTTTTTGATTTCGCGAATTAACTGAATAACATCATTGGCAGTTGCATCCGAAGTCGTTGTTATAAAGTTTGCGTGTTGAGTGCTAACGGACGCGCCGCCAATAGTTTTACCTTTAAGTCCTATGTCATCAATGAGTTTGCCCGCGGAAATTCTCTCACCTTTTTCGGACATAGGATTCTTAAAAATGCAACCCGCAGAAGCGTCTGCTAAGGGTTGCCTTTCTTTTTTCCATGAAAATATTTCTTTTACCTTAGTACGAAGTACCTCGGGGTCACATTCTTGCAAATTAAATGTTGCAGATAAAATTAAGGGTTCGGCGATGCTGCACGTTCGGTATCCAAATACTAGGTCTTCTTTGTTGTACGTTACTAATCCGCCAGCGTACGTTAAACATGTTACAGTTGAAAGCGAGTCGCTAATACAACCGTACACACCTCCTGCATTCATCCGGATTGCACCGCCGATGGAAGCAGGAATTCCCGCCATTGCGACAAGGCCATCAAGGCCAAGGCGAACGGTATCCATGACTAATTTTGCAAGATCTGCACCCGCCATAGCGTGAAGTGCTTTTGCATTGTCATCGCAATCAAACCGTGTAGATGTAAAGCAAGGATTATCCAACGAGATGACTATGCCATCAACACCGCTATCGTCTATTAGGAGATTTGCTCCTTTTCCTAGGATTTTGCAGGGGATTTTATCGTCATAGCACCTTCTTAGAAGTACCGAAAGAGCATCTGCTGACCGCGGACGGACTAGAAGGTCTGCACTTCCACCGATGGCGAAATATGTCATTGCGCCTATTTGGGCATCGTGATTTATATCGACTTCAAGGTCCCCTAGCAAAGTTGATCTAAAAGAACGTGGCATGTATTTAGAGCATCACTTGCGAAACACCCGCAAGTTTGTGCGCGATTGTAGTGACTGGACCTGCGCCCATAACTACAATCAAGTCGCCATCCCTCGCAGTTGATTGGAGGTGTTGTTCGATGTCGCTGAAATCATTTATGTGTTTTGCAGAGGCACCTAAGTCTACAAGTTTATCGACAAGATCTTGTGCAGAGATGCGTTGCTGTTCTGCAATTGAATCACGAACAAAATAAATGTGGGGAACTATAACTTCATCTGCACTTGAAAAACTTTGTGCAAATTGGTTCAGCAGAAACCTCGTTCGGCTATGTTGATGTGGTTGGAAGACGCAGAGTAAACGCTGCGGGAGTTCCGCCGCACGGAGCGCCCGCAATGTAATCTCGATTTCTGTTGGATGATGCCCGTAGTCGTCGTACACCGTCGCTGTTCCGCCATCTTTACAGGTAAATGTACCAAGTCGCTGTAACCTTCGATCTACCCCATTGAATTGTTCTAGTGGTTCGACGAGAGACTCCCAATCAATACCAAGGTTTGCTGCAAGAATTGCAGCAGCAGAAGCATTCAAAGCGTTATGCGAACCAGGCATTGGGTTTGTCCACTGGATAGTCCACATTCCGTCTCGCAAAATACCAACTCTGCGGACACTAGGGTCAAACACGACTTGATAATCTGCTTCAGGGTGGAATCCAAATGTCTCGACTGCGCAATGAAGATCAGGAGTCACTATATTTCTATGCGCACCATCGTGTGCAATGAGTAGGAGCCCACCATTTTTTGCTGTGGGAATTTTTGTAGCGAATCCTTTGAACGCTTCTATGATTTCGTCAAGGGAAGAATAGTAATCTAGATGGTCCTCTTCGATATTGTTTATCAGAGCAACCTTTGGTTGGTGGTCATGAAAGGAACGGTTGAATTCACAAGATTCGCTGACAAGAATACCTTGCTGCCCAATTCGCACTCCTGCTGGAATCTCATTTGACCCAACCCTGCAGGAGCCACCAATTTGTGGACAATTTGCGCCTACGATAAAACTAGGATCGAATTTTGCATGCAATAAAATGGAACTTAAGATGGAGACTGTTGTAGATTTTCCGTGCGTACCAGCAACGCAGACGCTAGTCTTTTCCTTCTGGACGATGCCGAGCATTTGAGCGTATGAAATGATGGGTATATTGCGTTCATCACTCTCGTTCATTTCTGGGTGGTCGGGTGGTATAGCTGCTGAGTGTACGACGAGATCAACATTTTCTGATATTGCACTACCGTCTTGCACGTAGGAAACTTCAATACCCTCTTGGAGTAAAGATTTAGTAACCTCTGACTCTGTAGAATCTGTACCTTGGACATTGGCTCCAAGGCGTGCAATTAACAGCGCAAGGCCACTCATACCACAACCACCGATACCCACGAAGTGAATAGATTTGTTTTGAAGGGTATCCGCTGAAAAACCAAGAGGAAGTTTGGTGGGCATAGAGTAGATTCTATCGCCCTCAAGACCTCTTCGCCTTGAACTTAGAGAACTTTCACCGAGGGTGGTACAATAGGAAGATATGACTGACCTACACGCACAAATACTCATTGTGGATGATGAATTAGATCACGCAGAGGTGATGGCAGAATCGCTACGGCGGCTTGGTCACATTTGTACGATTGTTGATGGATACAACTCCGCAAAAGAAGAACTGACGATGGGGAGTTTTGATGTCGTCATTACCGATATGGTGATGGAGGAAGAGCAGTCGGGGCTTAAAGTACTATCCTTAGCAAAAGCACAACAAGACAATGCTGCCACTATTGTAGTAACAGCACACGGTGACATTCCAACAGCAAAGGCGGCACTACAAGGTGGCGCGTACGACTTTATAGAAAAACCACTTGATTTAGATGTGTTTCGAAATCTTGTAAATCGAGCTGCAGAAACGGTCGTGCTTCGGGAGCAAAATGAAAGTTTGAAGGGTCAGGTAGATTCTGCCTATGGTTTCGAAGGGATAATCGGAGAATCTCCAGCTATTCGACGAGTCATCGACTTAATTCGACAGGTTTCCCCAAGCACGTTGCCAGTATTGGTAACTGGCGAGTCCGGTACTGGCAAAGAACTTGTTGCTAATGCGATTCATAATCAGTCAAAGCGGTCGTCTAAGAAATACGTTGCATTTAACTGCGCCGGACAAAGTGAATCGTTACTAGAAGATCAGCTATTCGGACACGTCCGAGGTGCGTTTACTGGTGCGGATCGTGATCGCGAGGGTGTCTTTGAATTTGCCAATGGTGGCACACTCTTTCTTGATGAAATTGGAGATATGCCACTCTCGATGCAAGCGAAATTATTGCGAGTTCTTGAAACGGGCGATGTTGTACGACTTGGACAAAATAGCGATCGGTCAACGGATGTTCGATTCGTTTCTGCAACGAATCAAGATTTGAAAGTAAAAAGTGCAAATGGTGAGTTTCGCGAAGACTTGTATTTTAGAATCAATGGAGCTGAAATTAATGTTCCACCCCTTCGACAACGCCGTGAAGATATTCCACTTCTGGTGAATCACGCACTCGGAAAGTTTTCAGCGGACATGGATAGACCACGTCCAACGTTTACCGAGCCAGCGATGCTCCGACTTGTGGGGTATGGCTGGCCCGGAAATGTTCGAGAGTTGATGAATGTCGTGCAAAGAATGGCAGTTTTAACCGACGGCGATGTTGTTGATCTCGCTCAAGTTCCAGACGAAATTCGTTCTTCAGACTCCGACAGTACGTACGATGTGGGGTCGTTGGCTGGGATTGGCCTAGACAAGCTCGAAAAAGAAGCAATCCGCCAGACTCTCGCTATGACAGGCGGTAACCGCGAGCAGACGTCAAACTTACTTGGTATTGGTGAGAGGACGCTGTACCGAAAACTCAAGGAATATGGAATAAAATAACAAACTTGGGAAAGTTACTTACTCGCGGGTTCTGAGGGTTATATACGCGTTTATCGAATCGAACCGGTCATCGGGCTGATTTGGATTACTGAGGATATCTCGCCACAGGCAATTGTGATTTCGAGAGTTTGAGAGAAATCTCGTAGCCCGCCATTTTGATCAAAAATAATAATATTGTCATCGTAGTTCGTAATGATGCTTGTTGTACTAGCTGCCGCCGCAGCACCATTGCCCAGTTGTATAGAAAGTGGTTCTTGTGTCACACTATCTAAAAGCGGTGTTCCTATTGCGATTGTATTTGCAATATGCCAAGCCGAGCCATCATCGTTAACGATGAGTGCGATTTCATCCTCAGGGCGAGAAATTGCAATAATTTGCGCATGCTCAAAATCGCTAACAAACAGGCGACGTGTAACATCTACTTGAAGTAGGTCGTTGCTCCCGAGCATCGGTGCAGCGAGTACTGCAAGCAGTGCAAGAATTGCAAGCGAGAGTGTTAACTCAATAAGAGTGAAGCCGCGATGGTTGGGCAATGAATTCATTGTTCTAACACCGACGCGTATGCATTCCAGCGATCTTGAGAGAAACCTTCAATTTGCCTTGCTAAAAATTCCCAGCGCCTTGCGTCGACGCCGTACATAGTAAGCACATAGACGACTTCGTGTGGTCGCTGCGTGGGTTCAGACCACCAATCATCGAACTGTTGATACGTTCCACCCAAGACTGCAATTGCAACTTGTTCTAATGAGTCAATAAGCACTGGATCAAGTTGCGAAAGTTGTTGTACACCTTGTTGCAATGTTCCATCTTCATTAAAGAGCAAACTAGAAGAATCTGCGTATCCACCGTGGTCTAGGGTTGGGTCATAGAGAAGCCTTGAGGCCCCTCGCATTGCTATAGAATCAGCCGCAATTCTTCCGCATAGCGTCGCTAATCCACTGAGTGCTATCTCGCTATCGGGCGCATAGATTTCACCTTTGATAGTCGTGTTTCCTCGTAACTCCCAATCTGAATCATTATGTCCATACAATTGAACTCTGCTTGGGTCACTCCAAGAATTGGTTTTGTGATTTTCATTTCCGATGTAACTGGATCTGATTTCAACATCACCGCCGACGTGGATGGTGAGCGAAGCATCTTGTGCAAGTTCAATTGTCGCACCAGTAGGCTTGAACTCGTCGTCTATTGTAATTGTCACGTTGCCAAAGATTCGCAAAGGTTGGTTTGAACCAAGTACAAGCGACTCTGTGCTGTATGAGCCCTCATGGATATCGGTGTACTCTACGTTTCGATACGAAGAATTGCTGAAACCTTGTGTGAAATTATGAGCCCAATGGTTAAAGTGAGAAGAATTTCTTGGTGTGTGTTCTTCAACGAGAACAACAGAATCTGTAGGTATACTTGGCGGATATGGAAATGGGGGGGAATCGGGAAGAGTATGCCTTGAAGACATCGAGGATGTAATCATCGATGAAGCATTTGCGAGTGTATGTAGTTCTAAATCACTTGATTGCGCCCACGAGTTAATTTCTACAGAGAGTGGTCCAGTTGCGAGCGTTCCTATGCGAAGTGGACTTTGTTCTGCACCAAGGGGGGAAGCAGCCCAACGTTGCACAGATGCAACATCCCGTATGGTGAGTTGCGATTGAGAAAACAAAGCAAATTCACTGTAGTCAACATCAAACTCATCTTCGCTTGGAATAATAGTTGCGGATGCTTGCGTTATTTGTGCTATTCCATCAACAGATGAGAGAATGGTGATCTCGACTTTATTTGTCGATTCATCCGGTGGGAGATTTGTTTCAGAGTCAAGAACTGTTAGAGTAATCAAGCCACCACCAAATGCGAAAGCATCGAGTACGACGCCGTCTATGTGGTGCGTTCGCCAATCTGCGTCTGTTTCTAGAATAGCAACGGCTAGATCAAGTCCAGACTCTGCAACTGCTCTTGCTCTTGAGGCGGCTTCTACGTTAGAACTAATAGCAATCGAGTTATCTCTACTGCCAAAGTATGCCACAGCCATTGATCCTGTTACCAAAATAGCAATCATGACAAGCATCAAAGCGATGCCCCTGCGAGATGATGTATTGCGTGGGTCGATTGATTCCATTACGGTTGCTCCGATGGCGCATGGTGCATGCGAATTGATTCATCAATCATTGCATCGTTTGTTTCACCAAAAGATGAATCAAATGAAAAACGAATACACACTCTTGTTGACTCGATTGGATTTGTTGTGTTTATCCAAAACGCACACGATTGCATGTTGTCAACGAGTGCGATGGAAGCAATTATATTATCGCTCTGTAATCCGTTGAAGAGGGATTCGTAATTAGTCAGGGCGTTACACTCTACGTCTGCTGCATCAATCATGGCTTGAGACCATTCTTCTGGGAAATCAACGAAATACACGTTTAGTGTTTTTTCTTCGCTGTCAAACCGAATCCAACGAATCTCAGACGCATGCACGGTGTCGCTATCACGTGAATCTTCATTCCAAAGCGTCAGGAATGTGTTTCCTTTATCAAGAATGCAGAGGGAAGGGGCAATGTACGCACCAAGACGAACTTGTGTTGTTGCTAGGCGAATTGCAGATTGCCTACCATCATTTTTTGAAGTGAGGCTCGTCGTTGCTGCGGCCATCATGGATGCAATTGCAGCGCCAATGACAGACGTAATAGAGATTGCAAGGAGCATTTCAATTAAAGAGAGCCCTCTACGGTTCATGACTGTGGCTCCGGTACAAATCGTTCAATTGTTGTTAGTGTTCGACCGTCGTTTGTAAAAGATGAAACTGAAATAGTTCTGCCAACTATAAAAACTTCAAGGGGTGTTATTTGTACTTCACCTTCGATAACCGTGACTTTTCTTCCAATCCTGTCCCAATCGCCATTCATTGCAACACCTGTTGGGTCCGTAATTGTACCAACGTCCTCCGTATACCCATGCCAAGAATCGATTGTGTCCCATGGAACTTGCGTTATCTGAGATAAAAGTGATTCTGCTGCGATTGAACCTACTATTTTTTCCCTCGCATTGAGGGATTGCTGTTGACCTGCAACAATTGCGCTTGTAATAGAAGCGACTGCGAACGTAAGGATTCCAACGGCAATCATTACTTCTAGGAGTGCAATTCCTCGGCGAGGAGAGGGGTTGTAGTAGGCAGAACGCATACTCCATCAATCGAAAACTTCTCTGTACTACTATTCCTCTGGTCGGTTATCATCCGAAAATATGCTACTCATGGCGGACTACGCGCTATACATTGCCTACTATGCCATATTTATGCGTCCGATAAAAAACAGTTTTCTAGATATTCCTTAAAGAATTCACTCTAAACCCATGATTAAAAAGAGATATCTGATTTCAAGCGAGTTGCAAAGTGATGGGGTAAGACCATAATGCCCCTCATGCCGTGGCGGTTCTATAGATACATGCTCGCAGACGTGCTTCGGCAGTTCGCCATAACGGCGATAATCCTTGTGGTTGTTATTGCTTTTGGTGCAGCTATAAAACCCCTTTCCAGTGACAGTTTGCTTACTGGCTGGGACACAATGAAATACCTCGCACTCGCGATAGTACCCATGTTGCAGTTTGCGTTGCCATTTGCTGGCGCTTTTGCTGCCACAATTGGGTTGCACCGCATGGCGCAAGATAACGAAATTATTGCTATGGCAGTTTGTGGCCAATCGTACGTGCGATTGCTCGCTCCTATGGCACTTTTTGGTTTGTTGCTTACCATCACTGTTGCGCTGTTAACCCAATCTGTTATTCCAACCTTTGTTGGGAAAATGACATCAGCAATGTCTGCGGAGTTACCTAGACTTCTTACAAATTCAATCAGACAACACGCTCCTTTTGTGCAGGGCAATATGATCATTTGGGCGGAAGACATTTTTAACATAAAAGATGGCGATCAAGAAAGAATGGCGCTTGAGCATATGGCTGTTGCGAAGATAGACAATACCGGAAAAGCAAATATGTATCTCACTGCAGCAGCAGCAGTAGTAGATGTGCAACGAATCAATGATCAAACATCTATGCTTGTGAAATTTAGCGACTCTGCCCAATGGACCAGTAGCGCCGATGGGTCAGGATTACTCCGCGGCGCAAAAGAAGGCCAGTTAACTCACCCGATTGATTTGCCCTCACTTACGAAGCAGAGACCATCCTCGCTTACTCGCGCTGATTTGTTAGCCCTACGATCGAATCCGCGCAATTATCCAAAGGTAAACACTGCTGCAGTTCAACTTGAATCGACGTTAGCAGAAGTTCATTTCATGGAAGCAGTGCATAACGAATTTGCTAAAAAGAATTCTATTTTTTGCGACGCAGTGACTGGCGGCAGAATAATTAGTATCGTAGCTGCGGGCATGAGGAACGATGTTTTCCTACCTCCGATTACTGTGACTTCTATCAGCGGTACAGGCGAAAAGCGAGTACTGACTCCGGAAGCAGCTCGATTGATTGTGGAACCAACAGAGTCAGGTGGTATTGATTCGGTTACGTTACAAATGAAGAATGTTATTGTCGGAGCGGGCGAAGTTGGTGAAAATGTGCGAGGGGAGTTGGTTGTACCTTCATTACGAGTTCGAGATGTTGCAACCGAATCGGTACACGCAACTTCAATTCCAGAACTACTTTCTGCAGCCCAAGTGAATACGACCAATGCCGTTAAGAATTCGACGAGAGCACTTCGCCATCAACTTGAACTTATGGAAGGACAAATCGTCGGGCGGATAGGTCAAAGATGGGCTGTAAGCCTTTTATCGCTGTTGGCGATTGTTCTTGGTAGTTTGTTTGCAATCCGGTTTTCTTCGGACCCACCACTTTCAGTCTATGCGAAAGTATTCGTTCCAACAGTTGTAGCCTTACTTCTTGTCTTTGCAGGTGGTCAGATGGTTCGTGACGCTCGGGAAGTTTCGGGTTTTACTGTTATGTGGTCAGGAAATATTGGTTTGATATTGTTAGTAGGATTTAATTGGATGAAATTACGTAAAACGTGACATGAAACTTTTAACCTTTTACATTATGAAGCGCATGACCATAAATTTTGTTGTTTTGTTTACGTTGTTTTTTTTACTCGGTGCAGTGATTGATATCATTATCAATCTTGATGAGTTCGACAAAATCGCAAGCTCTCTTTCAAAGGATGGCGGATTCATTGCTAGAATATTTGCGCTGATTCAGGTAGGTGTTGGGTTTGAAGGTCCTCGATTGTTTCAAGTGTACGGGTACTTACACGGCGTAATTGCAATTGGTGCGATGGCATTTACAGCAGCAAACATGTTGCGCTCAAGAGAATTTGTCGCACTCATGGCTGCTGGGATTAGTTTGCGCCGCATTGCAATGCCTTTTTTACTAGTGATGGGTGGAATAAGTGTCGTTGCTCTCATAAACCAAGAATATATGCTGCCACGCGTTGCGCCACTTTTACTTCGAGACCATGGTGAGTTAGGTAAGGACAGCGTGGGTTCATTTTCAGTACCTTTTACGCCTGACCAAAATGGTGTGTTGCTGCTAGCACCTTCCTTGAATCCAACAACAGGAGAAATCAAAGAACCCACTTTTTTAGTGCGAGATGAGAAGGGGAGAATGATTCGGCAAATTAGGGCAACGTCTGCGATATGGGATGGAGAAGCATCGGGGCGATGGATTTTACAGAACGGGAGATCAGTCGATGTTGTATTTGATGCTGAGACTGCACAGGCTGAGATTCTCCCTCCTGTCGATGTCGCGTATTATGAAACAGAATTGTCACCGTACATACTTACGCTCCACAGATATGGACAATTTATTGGCATGCTTGGAATGAAACAATTAAACAGCATGCTCGAAGTTGCTGGGACTTTTGACGCGCCGATGTTGCGAAGGCATTGGTATTCTAGGTTTGCTTCAATCGCAATGAATATCCTTGCAATGATTATTGTTATTCCGTTGTTTGTTACGAGGGAACCTGTTGTGTTGTCAAGGCAAGCAGTGAAGTGCGGTGGAATTGGGCTTATGATTTTATTTGGCGGAACAATAATTATGCTCATGCCAGTGCAGGGATTTCCAGCCGTGGTGAGCGTGTTTTTGCCCGCACTTATTCTGTTCCCCATTGGACTGCTGCAATTAGTCAACATTCGTACTTGATACTTGTTCAAGTGCGTCGTTAAAAAATGTAATTGATTGCTGCGCTTGCAATTCGCTAGCTAATTTTTCCATGAGGAACCGTTCTTGTGCGAGTTTCGCTAGTTTCTTCACTTGCTCCTTTGCTTCTTCAAACGATGTACCCGAAGTGATACTTTTCCCAGTTACAAGAACAAGAATCCAACGGTCGCCGATAAAAATTGGATTTGTATATTCACCCAACTTTGTTGTCGGTAGTACAGCGCGGATGGGCTCAGGCCATAGGGGGTCTGCTACAGGAATAGGATCTACAAGACCCCCACGAGAAGCACTTGGGTCGATAGAAAATTTCGTTGCAAGATCACTAAATGAAACGCCCTCTTGTAACTGATTGAAGACTTCGTTTGCTTCCTTGTGCGTCGTTGTAACAATAATTCTAGCGGGGTAAGAAACGCCATGGATTATTTCATACATCCGTCTGATGGATGCTTCAGTTACAGATACATCGCTTGCGACAAGTTTTCGTAATGCAGCATTTCTCCAGAGCAGATTTTGTTTGCGTACTGGACCATAGCCCCGTTGCAGAAGAATTTGTTCCATGCTCTCCCGCGATAGGTCGGAGTAGGCCAAGTGGAAAAGAATTTCTTCAGCGTTGATGTCGCTGCTTGTAATGTGTAGAGAGTGTGCGTCGAGTTGGCGTTTTAGGGCAACCCGAAGGACATAGTCGTTGATTACCTCATTACCTGCGATTTCTATTAGCGAGGGTAATATGTCATCCATTGAGATACCTTGAGACCCAATCAAGGCAACAATCTGCGAATTTTGTTCTACTGGCAGCACTGTAGTCTGGACAGGTACCATTTGCTTGGGTCCACAACTCGATGTTAATTGGATGATCGCACACAGCAGCAATCTCTTGGAGGGTACAATTCTTTTTACTATCATGTCTAAACAAAGTGTACTCGTTTGCCCATTCTGCGGGGAACTTCAGAAAGAATCTAAAGTCTGCCAAGTTTGTCAAAAACTCCTCTATCCTCGTGGTGTGATGCTTGCCGAGGCTGAAATGGGACCTTGGTGGATTCGGCGGGAGAAGTATCCATTCCGCCCGGGGCTAAAATACGACAACTTCATAGATCTCGTGAGAACGGGAGAAATTAATACGAAAACGATTATTCGCGGTCCAACAACGAAACAGTTGTGGAAAATTGCTGGGCGTGTGCAGGGGATTGCCCACCTGCTTGGTCGATGCCATGCATGTGGCGAGGAGGTTAAGCCCACCGCACTGTCATGTGGCGGATGTAGTGCGCAATTTTTCGTTTACAGAGATCGTAACAATTTGGGTTTAGACCAGAGCAACCCCTCTGAGGGTGAAGTGGTTGGCAAATCGTGTTTTATATCTGATGAATCAATATTTGAAACGCAGTCCGCGCCTCTTCAAATGCCCAATTTGAGTGCCCAGAATGCAGAGCAAGAATCTGGCACCATCGGTTCACCTCAATTTCGCTCAGTCCAACGGTTGTTAGAGTTGAGTAAGAAAAAGAATACGCTACTCACGGTTTCGTTAGCAACTGCTGTAGTTGTTATTGGGATTCTGATTGTGCTTATCGTTAAAAATTAATTATTACCGGACGCGAGGTATTCTTGCGATAGAGATTATCGAATATGGGCACAACATGCCGATGGCATTCCGACCGCGTAATTATGCGGGTGGTTGGTAGCGTGGTTTCTACCAACTTGGCTTCGGCAAAAATCGCCCGCTATTGGAGTGGGACACCGAAGAATGCATAGAACCACAATAGGAACGAGAGTCGCATGCAGGTACAAACAACTCGATTCGGCAAAGTCGAAGTTGATGACAGTCGAATTTTGGAATTCTCCTCTGGCTTGTTAGGATTTTCAAGTTACACGCAATATGCGTTGTTACAGCCGGATGACGATGGACTATTTTTCTGGCTTCAATCAACCGAGGCTCCAGAGTTAGCATTTGTTGTGACGGATCCTGCAACTTGGGTTCCCGAATATCAAGCGACAGTTCGAAAAGAACAAATGGAAGATCTTGCACTCGAAAACCTAGAAACTGCGCAAACTTTCGTCATCGTTAACAAATACGACCAAACACTTACTGTGAATTTACAGGGACCGATTATCGTCAACCTTGGGAATCACCAGGCGATGCAACTCGTTCTTGCGGATAAACGATGGACAACTCGGCATGAAATCGTACGACTTACCGCACAGGAAAGGTTAACTGCGTAATTTTACTTTAGATCATTGTTTGCTCAGGGAAGGGCAAACATGCTGCAACGAGCAGCGAACCTTGAGGAAGGATTCTTACTATGCTGGTGTTATCACGCCATCAAGACGAAACTATCATGATTGGTGACGACATAGAGTTAACAGTCGTTGACATTCGCGGCGACAAGGTGCGCCTTGGTATCAAGGCGCCTTCTACTGTGCCAGTCCACCGAAAAGAGGTGTACGAGGCTATCCGCAAGGAAAATGAGGGTGCTTCCGCGTTTGACAAGGACGATTTAGATGAACTTCCTCCACCAAGGATTGCACGATTCAATTAATCCCACACGGTTAGGATTATTGTGATGAATTGTCTAAGGATTTGCGGGTGAGTTGTTTGCCGAGTTCTACACCGGGCTGATTGTAGGGGTCGACGTGAAGTATTTGCCCAGCAATTGCTACGGTTGCTTGCCAAATGGCTATAAATTGACCAATGACGTTTGGATTGATTCCCTGAAGTTTCATCGTCCACGTTGCTTGCCCAGCGTCTTGTACAGCCTGTTTCGTCGCCTCGTGCTGTGCCCTGAGCAATGAATCTAGGGTTTGTCCACACAGCCACTGCTGCGATGCGCTTATTGGCGTATTACCAAGTGGGATTTGGTCAGTTTCATTTACAGTCACGAAGCCGATGACTTTGTCTGCAGGGCCTTCCCGCCAGAGTTGAAGCATGCTGTGCTGGTCGGTTGCTCCGATCGCAGCGATAGGCGTTGGACCTATACGATTTCCATCCTTGTCTATTTTTCCAAGCGATTCAGCCCAAAGTTGTACATACCAATGGGCAAATTGAACTAATCGGTCACAATACACCATCATAACTTGAAGTGGTTTACCGCCTTTCATGGCACCAACGAGTCCAGACGCCAGTTCGGCTGCAGGGTTATGAGTAGTTTGCCTGCACAAATCATCCATCTCTTTTGCGCCGTCAAGGAGTGCAACAATATCGATACCGCACATTGCAGCTGGAAATAATCCAACTGGCGATAAGACACTGAACCTGCCGCCTACACCATCTGGAACAGGGAGTGTTGCCCACTGTTTCTCGATGGCATAGTCTCGCAATGTTCCACTTTTACCCGTGATTGCAACGTAGGTTGCGTTTTGCATTTGACGCTGTGCAACCATGAGCAAAGAAGAAATTTCTGCTGTTTCACCAGATTTTGAAATCACTGCAATTACGGTTTGTTCAAACGACGGGTCATTTTTTTTGATTGCATCGATTGTTTGCGAAACAGTGCAAGGGTCAATGTTATCGAGCACAAAAAACGGAATGGAAGTATCACCAAGTGCGCAGTGCAACGCGCGCGCACCAAGTGCTGACCCGCCTATTCCAAGGAGGAGAAAATTTTTGCATTGAGGTCGAAGTTTCTTTACGAGTTCCATCACACTCGATATATGCGCGCTACGCATTGGCTCTTGCCAAAGCGAACGCCAAATTTCATCGCCAATGCCTATACCATCGTTGGCTTGTTGAATTGCAGATGTAACATCCGTCATCGGGAGAGAATTGTCTAGTTTGAGTTCGATGTCTGCCATACGGTTTTAACAGAGCGCCTGTTCAAGGTCCGCTATTAAATCGTCACAGTCCTCTATGCCCACGCTTAAGCGAACAAGCCCATCTTCTATTCCAAGTGAATCGCGAACTTCTGGAGAAACAGAAGCGTGCGTCATTATTGCAGGATGTTCGACAAGTGACTCGACACCACCAAGGGATTCAGCGAGGGCAAATATTTGTAACTTCTCAAGAAACGATCGCGAAGCGTCGAGTCCACCCTTGAGGACGCATGTAATCATGCCACCGCCAGCAACTTTACCGTCAATAGACATTTGTTTACACGCGGTTTCATATTGCGGGTGAGAGGGTAAACCTGGGTAGATTACTCTCTCGATCTCATCCCTGCCCTCTAACCATGATGCAATACAGATGGCACTTTCGCAATGCCTACGCATTCGAATGCCAAGTGTTTTAATGCCTCGAAGTACAAGGTATGAATCAAAGGGGCTAAGAATTGGTCCCGAAGAATTGTGTAGAAATCGGATTTCCTCCGCAAGTTGTACGTTGTTTGTGACTAAAATTCCAGAGACCACATCGCTGTGGCCACCAAGGTATTTAGTAGCAGAATGCATCACAATGTCAAAACCAAGATTAAGTGGGTGTTGCAAAGCGGGTGTTGCGAATGTGTTATCACATGCAAGTAGAATGCCTTTGTCTTTTGCAATTTTGACAACCTCAGCAAGGTCTACGAGTTTCAACATCGGATTAGTTGGCGTTTCAACCCATATTAACTTTGTTTTTTGAGTAATTGCATCGGTAAGCGCGTTGCTATCAGTCAAATCCGAAAACGTGAATTTCAAACCAGCCGTTCTTTGTTTGACGTTACAAAATAAACGGTGTGTTCCACCGTACAAATCATCCATTGCAACAACATGGTCACCAGTATCGAGTAAGTCAAGAACAGTGTTCACTGCAGCCATTCCACTGGCAAATGCGAATCCGCCGAAAGACACATCTTGCTCTTGTGTTAACGCTGAACCCTCTAGCCTTGCAATGCATCGTTCGAGTGCGTACCTAGTTGGGTTATGGCTTCGAGTATATTCAAAACCCTTATGTACGCCCGGTGATTCTTGTGCGTACGTAGAAGTCAGAAATATTGGCGGCATCACTGCGCCAGTAACTGGCTCGTGGGTTTGTCCGGC
>JACKQG010002193.1_pt1 | contig 25848 bp, 25 predicted proteins | sample 8237621 | NCBI WGS metagenome assembly JACKQG01 (sample SAMN15677084, study PRJNA649215) | marine metagenome | biome: marine; feature: Black Sea; material: saline water; isolation source: suspended particulate matter (SPM) from the Black Sea western gyre | collected 2013-06-09/2013-06-10 | depth... | reverse complement strand
CATGTCAAACGTTTAACTTATTGAGAAATCAGCAGCCTATCAGGGCTGCATCAGAGCCTCAATCTCTTGAATAGTTTTGGGTATAGACTGGCTTAAAACACGGTGTCCCTTTTGTGTTACCAGTACATCGTCCTCAATGCGCACACCAATATTCCACCATTTGGCATCCACATCTTCGGACTCGCTAATATAAATTCCCGGTTCTACAGTAAGAACCATCCCGGTTTTTAATTGATGCGCCTTGCCATTGTCACCCAGCCAACCACCAACGTCGTGGACATCTAAACCCAGCCAATGTGAGGTACCGTGCATGAAAAATTTACGATAGCCCTTTTCCTGAATGAGAGTGGTTGGATCTCCTTGGAGCAAACCCAGTTCCACTAGTCCGGTAGTAACAACCTGTATAGCAGTATCATGAGGTTTGCGCCAGGAAACTCCTGGTTTCACAACTTCAATGGCAGCAGTCTGGGCATCAAGCACGAGTTGATAGATAGCGCTCTGTTCAGAGCTAAATTTACCAGAGATAGGAACAGTTCTGCTGATATCAGCAGAATAGTAATTCCACTCAGCTCCAATATCCATCAACAAAAGTTCTCCTTCAATGAGTTCGCCGTGATGGTCTTCATAATGCAGGTATGTAGCATTTTTGCCTGCTCCCACGATGGATGGAAACCCCATACGTTCAGATCCACGCTTTGCGAAACCATATTCAATAGCCGCTTGCACCTCATATTCAAATTCTAATGATGGAATCAACGGTAAAACTTCCTGCAGTGATTGATGAGTCACATCAATAGCTTTTTGCAAAGCATTAATTTCACTTTCGGATTTGATCAGTCGATGTGATTTAAGCAGTGAAGCAGCCTCCTGCACAATGCTGGGACGACTACTGATGGATTCAAACTTTTCCTCAAACCCATCCTCAAAAACTATGTTGCTGCCGTGTGAAATGACCAATCGCTGGTAGCCCTTGATCAGTTTTTCCAAATGGGTGTAAAAATCCCCGTAATCATACGCTTGATCAATACCTGGTAAAACCATGGCTTCATCAATTCCAGATTTGGGACCTGTCCACACCTCCTTTTTTGGGTTTCTGGGTGTCACAAAGAGTGAAACCTCTGCGCCATCTTCTGGATTTTCTTGTGGTGTGAGGACCAATACGCCCTCCATTTGGGTCCAGCCTGTCAAATAAAAGAAGTCCGAATCCTGTCGATAGGGATGTTCAACATGGTGATTGCGTTCGTATTGTGGGGCAGTATGAAAAATGGCACAGGCGTCCAATTCACGCAATTCTTCCAGAAAAATGGCTCTACGTCTGGCGAATTCATCACTTGGCAGACTCTCCTTTTTTGACATGCTGTTGGCAGTTGTTCCACATGCAAGCACCAGGATAAGAGGGACAATCAATTTTATTTGGGGAAGCATTGAGATTTCCTTATTCAATAATTTGATATTGAGAACGAGCAACTTTGACAGGCACGGCATTGAAGTGCCACCATTCAATGGAGATAGACAGAAAGCCAGCTTGAGTCATTACATCTCTCAAGAGGTGACGGTTATCAATATGTTCCTGAGTCAGCTTTTTTTCTTTCAGGAAGCGAGCTTCATGGCGGGGTTGGGCCAACTCACCAAAATAATCAAATGCAGTCCCCATATCCAAAGGGACGCCATCATTGGTGGCAATGGTAAGATCCACCGCAGAACCAAAATTATGGACTGATCCTCTATCAGGATTTGCCACATAGTCCTGGGAAGGCGTATTCATCACCAAAGTCCACATCTTACGCTGTATGGAGCGAGGGCGAGCACCATCATTGACCAACAGGGTTAATTCAGGGTGTGATTTCTTGAGTAAGTCCTGGGCTTGTTTAAGCATAGCGGCTGCCTTGGGTTGGAGATAGCAGTTTTCCAATTCACCATAAGTGTCCGCTGAAAGGAAATTGTCTGAAGTAGAGTACTTCAACTCAACCAGAATATCTGGAGCCAGTGTGTGAATGTTCACCAGACCTTGTTTTTGAAGCTGCTCCTCCAATGACAAATCTTGACCTGCAAGCAGGGGCAAGAGATAAATGAGAATGATCAGGAATATGTATGCGATTCGATTTTTCATGGCTGCAAGATAGTGTAATCTCTCCCCATCTGAAAGTTTCGAACTCGAAGTGGATTATTTGTACAGAAATCTGCATAGGACATGTCAATAAACCGATAAGGTAAATGAGTATCACGGCCAGGTGGTATTCCGAGCCGTAGAGTCTGAATGATCTTCTCAGGCGTGTAGGTGTCATCCCAGAGTTCCAGGGAGTGAGGTGTCAATTGTTTAGCATCCCATTCACTTACTTTGAGGTTAAGCGATTTGCACAACAGGGTTTGTCCTGCACAAAGTTTGGCAATGGAGCGTCTGCTGCCACTTCGATTTGGATTATTGCCCTGCATGACAGCCAGGGTGTCGATGGCATCGCCTTCCAGGGTGATGGGGTATCCTGATTTGATAAGGACAGCATTTCCCTCACCCCGACATGAAAAATTAAGAGAATCACCCCCTCTAGCATAATACATATATATAGTGCCGGGAGACATGAAGAGAGCTTTTCGCTTTTCAGTATATCCTAGAGAAGAGTGACTGGCTTTCTCTCTGCGATAATAAGCCTCTGTCTCAATGATTCTAACCATTAACCAACTGGAGGAGTGGGGGACAGCAATGATTTTTCCCAGGAGAGACTGAGCCACTTGAGTAGGCTCCCGGTCAAAAAAGTTCGAGTCTATTGGTTCCCTTGTGAACTGGTTGAGATGTTCCATGCTTCAATATTTACCCCAAATCAGGTTCTGGCAAATGATTCCAGGCTGGAGGACAGAGATAAATATTACCATTTTTGTCACTCTCAGATGCGAGAACTATTTCTCGAAATTCAGAGAAATGTAATGGATTAACTAGTTAACTGAATAAATACTCGCCAAAATCAGCTTATTTGAAGCGCGGCAATTGTTTTGCTAAGCTTTTTATTTGCGACAGCTCTCTCTAATTAGCCTAAATGCGAGTCATTAGCAGTTACTCCAGTCTTTTGGCACAGCCTTTGTAAATACCGTATTTGAGAATACAGAAAAATTTAATGAGCATAAATCCAAATACTGAGCCCTCAGCCACACCTCCCAAAGGTGAAGAAATCTATACACCAAGGGAAGTAGCTCACAGGCTGAACCTTTCTGTAGAGAGCCTTCGTTTGTATGAGCGTGAGGGTTTGCTCGTTCCCCTCAAGTTGGACTCCGGTCACAGACGCTATACTGATTCTGATATTGAATGGATCACTTGTATTCAAAAACAGATTCATGAGAACAAACTAAATTTTGCAGGCATTCGCTACATTCTTTCAATGTTGCCCTGTCACGAGATGAAGCCCTGTTGCCTGGAAGACTATCAAACATGTCCTGCTGGAGATAGAAGTTGTAGACCCTGCTGGGACTTTGATGATACGCCTTGTCGGAATAAAGGAGAAAATTGCAGAACCTGTGTGGTTTACCAGCAGGTCCTCAATGTTGAAAACCTAAAAAAAATATTATCGGTGAAATTTAAATGCGATTAATACAAAAAATATGGATTACCACACTTCTGGTGTGGAGTTTCTCCTTTTTGAGCTGTGATGCGATCAATCCTACCAGTGAGGGAGATTTGACGGATTATACCTGCGAGGGTTGCCACACAAATCGATCAACACTGGATGATGTTATTGAAACGCTGAATCTGGAACCACCAGACGAAGGTCCTGAAGCGCCTGGCTGAGGCGGTGGAGCAGTACCGTTGGTACTATCGGAAAAAGTGTGGATACGTTTGAATGCTATTCGTGGAGTTGAATCCTTTTCGGATATTGATCCCGTGCATGCAGCCATTGGTTGTGCCGGTTGTCATGGTGGATCCTCCTCAGTAGATGCTAAAGATGATACATCCGCATATCGCGAGGCTCATACTGGTATGATGCGCGACCCTTCTGCCGTCGGTGAATTGGGTTGTAGTGGCGGAAGCTGTCATGCTGATATTGTCGCTCGTAATGAGACCAGTATGCACAGTAACCTCTGGGGTGAAAAAGCACATGTGGCCCTGAGAAATGGGTATGAAACATTTGAAGAATGCCCCTCTGATATTAAAGATGGCTTTGCCAAAGATTGCAATAGCTGTCACACGACTTGTGGACAATGTCATATCAGTCGTCCACATGCCGCAGGTGGTGGCTTCCAAAAACAACTTGTAGGCTTTAGCCACAAATTTATGCCAACCCCCAGCGAAGAAAATGTCTGTACAGCCTGTCATGGATCACGGGTAGGTGATGATTGGAATGCCAACCAGGAACGACTTCCTGGAAATGTACCTGATGTGCACAATGATTATGGCTATACCTGTCTGGATTGTCATACTGAAGATATGCATGGTGAAGGGGAAACAGATGCCCAGTACACTTCTCGTTATCAGGTTGCTGATTTACCCAAATGTATTGATTGCCATCAGGTAGACAATGATGATAACGCCTATCACGTCAGGCACTGGCCAAATGCCGATTCCTCTGATGGATCGGATCTGGCCTGTTTTGTCTGCCATTCACAGCAATATAATAATTGTAATACCTGTCACGCCGGAACTTGGAAGGACGAGTACAATGAGCACAATACAGATGAGTATCGTGTTTATCCTCAGTTCAAGATTGGTCGCAACCCCTATTATGGTGAAGTGGGTCATCCACATACTGAATCGGCCTGGATCACCGTGAGACACGTACCTGTTTCTCCTGATGCTTTTAAAAACTGGAATATTGATCCCTGGGATATGCAGGATTTATCCATGACAAAGAATATGGAGACCTGGAAATATACCAGCCCTCATAATATTCAACGCTGGACAGAAAGAACCTTAGTTGATAGTGCCTGGGCAAATAGTTCAACCCAGGATTATACAACAGATGATTGCTATACGAATTGCCATATGCACGGAGACATTGGAGCATATACAGCAGTTAATGATGCGCTTTATTTAATAGATGAAAATATGGAGAATGATATTACCAATGATGATTTGATGGACGAGATCCCATTCAATACTCTTACGAGTTTGGGTCGTCTCTCAAATGGTAATTATTGTTCTGCCTGTCATTAGTAAATAGTCAATTGAAAACAAGTTAACAAAGCCACGAGGAGGTAAGATGAAACTTGATTGGAGACTAGTAATGGTTTTAGTGTTGTCACTAGGACTGATGGTTGGATGTGAAAAGGACGATGAAGAAGATGCAGTAGTGGGGACATTCAGTGATTTGTCAACCTACATGCAGGATAATGGGCTTGATTTGCCAGCTCAGGTCGCATCAGGTTGGGTGAAGGCAGCAAATGCGATTGTAGATACCAACACCTACACGATTCCTGGATATACTGTTCTAGATATTCGTGCAACAGCTGATTATAACGCTGGTCATATCGACGGCGCTATTGATGCCAGTCTTGGAAATATCCTGGCTGATGCTGAAGCTAATGCAGCTGGCACAAATGGCTATCTGATTGTATGCTACTCAGGTCAGTCTGCAGGTCATGCATCCATGGCATTGCGCTTGATGGGTTACACATCAACCGTCCTCAAATGGGGAATGTCTGGTTGGAATGCAGATTTTGCAGGCTCATGGAACAATAACGCAGGTCATGACAATGGCAATAACGCAGCTGGCAATGCTAACTGGGTTACAACTGCGGCTCCAGCTCTTGAAACCTATGATTATCCTGATTGGGAATCTGAAACAACAGAAGGCGCGGCTCTACTCGTTGAGCGTGTAGAAGCAGCACTTGCTGATGGTTTCCAGGCAGTTGCCGGGTACGGAGCAGAAGGTGTGATGGAGAATTTAGCTAACTATCAAATCATCAACTTCTGGCCTGAGTCAGATTATCTTGCATTTGGTCATTTTGATGGTGCATATCAAATGAAACCTATCTCATTGGCAGATGATGAAGTTGCTGCTTTTGATCCAGATATGACAACTGCTCTCTATTGTTACACTGGACAAACATCATCAACAGCAACATTCTGGTTTAACGTGCTCGGTTATCAAGTTAAGAGTGTGAAATTTGGTGTAAATACACTTAATTATGATGCTCTCTATGATGCTGGAAAACCAACCTGGCATGGACCTGAAGATTATGATTATGTTGTAGAAGGTTAAGACCAAGGGAAAGAATATTTAGTACTTTGAAATTATATTTCAATATAGTCTTTACCGGAGGGAGCCGAATTCTATTCGGCTCCCTTTTATTGACTAGCTTTCTTTTTGGACAGCTCACATTTCCTGATGTGCAAAATCCACACGGGAGTGAGGACTGTTCTTTTTGTCATACTGCACCACTTGAAGCAGACGCAACCAATCTTAAAAAAGATGTCTGCATTCAATGCCATTCTGCAGCTTCAGTAAATGATATGATCCATCCGCTTCAAAACATCAATCCCAAAGCTAAAAAGATGTCCATCCCTGCCAGCTTTAAACTGGATGCTGATGGAAGTTTGGGATGCCTGACCTGTCACCAGGTCGCCTGCAAAATTGATCGCTCCAACAGGACCTTTTTACGAGGGGGACCCTATAAACGAGAGATCGATTTTTGTTATAATTGTCATAGCAAAGCAGACTACAGAAAAATGAATCCCCACAAACAGGTTCAAACTGATGGTAGTATTGACAATTCAACCTGTTTGCAGTGTCATGTGAAACAGCCCAGTAAAGATGATCACCCCACTATAGCCCGAGAGATGCAGCTGGATATGGCTGCAACCTGCAACAAATGCCATTCTCTCCATTCCCATGAACAAAATCATCAGGGCAAGAATATCGAATTATCCAAAAAAGCGACTGTAAAGCGCTTTAATGAAACACAACAAAAATTTGGGCTCACCTTGCCCCTTTCTCAGGATAATCTTATTCAATGCAATACCTGTCACTACACTCATAACCGGGGGACCCTCGCTGCCGATCAGGTGGTCTACGAGGGTGACGGAGAGAACCAGCGTTTCTTACGCCTATCAAAAGAGAACTTGTGCTATGCCTGCCACGATCTATAGACATTCAATCCTAGTACTTTTGCTTGTAGTGCTCACTGCACTTTCTGCACCGGCACAACAGGCCGATGCTGAAAACTGCAATCTATGCCACAGTCTGGCATTGTTAGGAATTGCAACACCTTCAGAAGGGTTGCGAAGTTTCGAAGTTACGGCCAACGCTTACCGTCATTCAACCCACAGAAATGTCATCTGTAGAGATTGTCATACTGATATCAACGTCTTTCCTCATCCACAAGAGGTTGCCAAGGTTGAATGTTACAAGGCCTGTCACATTACCAAACCATTCGCCCTCACAGGCTACTCCCATGCTGAGCAGGCAGATGCTCATGCTATTAGTGCTCATGGTTTCAATTCTGAATATTCAGCTGAAAAAAATGAGGCTAAACCTGATTGCAAGTACTGTCACTCCAATACATTTCGGAATGTTGTCAATGATGAGGCGTTACAAGAGAGTAGTCAACACTGTGTTCGTTGCCATGAAGGAGAAGGTCTTGCAGGTGTGATCCTTCATGTGAGTTCCCATTCTGGGCACAGGACAGCTGAGGCTTCTATAGATGTTGTAGAATTATGTTCATCCTGCCATGCTGATCAGGGACATATGAAGCAATTTGACGTCAATCTGACTCAAGTTGGCGGTTATGAAAGACACTTCCATGGCAAGGCTCTGAAACGCGGTCTGAATGAAGTCGCCAATTGCATGGATTGCCACCGCAACCACTTAAATCTTCCTGCCGAAGATCCCAATTCAAGTATTCACCCGAATAATATTCAACAAACTTGTAGTGCAAACACCTATTGTCATTCAGATGTATCCAGTAAGTTTGCTGCTTCTGCAATTCACTCCGAACCTACCACTCAAAACAATCCCATCCTCTTCTATGTCGAATGGGGATTCATCATATTAACCGCTGGTACCATGGCTTTACTCTTTGCCCATATTTTTCTCGATTTTGGACGCTGGGTTGGTGATATCTGGTTGCGGAGGAAAGAGAAATGAGTCGAGACTACACGCGTTTTTCACTGAGTCAACGTTTACAGCATGTATTCATGTTTGTGCCCTTTATCATTTTGGTATTGACTGGATTCCCCATCAAATTTCCTGAAAGCGAGTTTTGGAGTTTCATTATGTCAGCCGCCGGTGGGATTGAAAATGCTCGTATCATCCATCGTTTCGCTGCCGCAGTCATGATTCTTGATTTCGCCTTTCATATTCTTTATGTCGGCTACAATCTCATCAAGCAAAGACCCTCCCTGGCCGATATGCATCTCGTGCCCAATGGAAGAGATGGTAGGAATATCATAGAAAATTTGAAGTATTTCCTGTTTCTGTCGGATGAGCGCCCCAGGTTTCATAAATTCTCATATCTTGAGAAATTTGATTACTGGGCAGTGTTCTGGGGTATGTTTATCATGGCAGGAAGTGGCATCATTTTGTGGTTTCCCGTTCTATTCAGCAAGTTTTTACCAGGAATTGTGATTCAGATCGCCTACATCGCCCATAGTGATGAAGCAATGTTGGCACTCCTGGCCATCATTATCTGGCATTTTTATAATGTTCATTTCAATCCTCGCATCTGGCCTGCAAATAAGGTCTGGTATAAGGGAACTTTATCTGAGGAAGAAATGGAGTATGAGCATCCTCTTGAATTAGAGGAAATCAAAGCCAGAGAGGAGGCTTCAAAATGAAAAAAGCCTTGAAACTCCTTTATGGGCTTCTCGCATTGGTTCTGGGTACCTTTGTTTCAGTAACTCTCATCAAGGCAGTGGTCTCTCATGATACCCCACTTGAAGTTGAAGTTCTTTCTGAATCCCGCTTCCCCGATTATGTAGAGCAGCTCAATAGCCATTATGACAGTTACGAGAACCGTCAGAGCCATTTTCACCAGACCAAGGAACGCTATTTTCTGCCAATGGAACGGCAGGAAAATTGTTTGAACTGCCATTCGCTTTGGCCACACAAAAAAGACCTGAGAACACGGGCTTTTAATAACCAGCACTCCAGATATATGTCATGCATGAGTTGTCACATTGATGATCAACCCGGTCGACCTGTAAAATTTGAATGGTATAACTTTGGTGTGGATAATTCCATTACTCGCCAGGGTGCCTATGGCTTGGTCCGCGATGCCAATGAAAAACTTTCCGGTCCAGACAACTTTATCAGCAAAATTATTCCTGTCATCTCTGATGGTGAGATCAAAACCCGTCTATTTACTTCATACAGTTCTGAACAAGCAGTCGCGTATCGAAACTCAGTAGATGCAGGGAACTACGTGGATGAAGTCCAGGCCAGGAAAGATGCTGAAGCTCTGGTGGGTGAGAAGGCATTGACCTGTTCGAACTGTCATTCAGAATCTGCCTCATTCCCATGGGAGACCCTGGGTTTTAAGGGCGATAGATTAAATGAAATGCGGCATTCGGCAGTCGTGGGTATGGTTGAGAAATACGAATCATTCTATTTCCCTCCTGTTTTTGAGTAAATCAGAGATATCGAGAGCATTCATGAGATTTAAGAAGCTGCTAATTGTTGTTCTGGCGACCAGCTTTGGCCTGGTACAAAGTCTTATTGCCCAGGAAGTAAGCTTCTCACTTGTCAGGACCCTTGAAGCTGATTTTAATTTTCCCACAGATCTCTGTGGAAATGATCGAGGTGATGTCTTTGTTCTGGATGGCATGAATGATCGAGTCGTTCAGCTCAAAACCAGCGGTGAAGTGGTTGAAATCAGACCTCAACGAGAATCTATTTACAAAGCAGTAGGAATCGCCTGGATTAATGGTGATCTCTGGATTGCCGATACGCCTCGTTCACGTCTTCTGAAAATGGAGATGAATGGACGCATTAGCCAGATTGTCAAGCTGGATCATCAAACTGAACCTGTGGATGTTGCTGATATGGGTGATAATATGGTTGTGACAGACCGCCTGAATCATACCATCACAGTTCTGGATAAAGATTTCAAAGAAAAATATTACTGGGGGAAAAGAGGAGAGAAGGTTGGCGAATTTATCAATCCTGGCTTTCTGGCTTCCGGTCCTGAAAATAGAATCCTTATCGGAGACATACTTAACCGCAGGGTTGTTTCCTTTTCACCCAGTGGACGCTACCCGCAAATCATTGCCAAACCAGGTGTTGAAAAAGGCCAAATATTCAGACCTAAAGGGATTGCTCTCGATTCACAAAAACGTATTTGGGTAGCTGATGGCTATACAGGTGCTCTTCAAGCCTTCTCTATTTCCGGGAAATATCTGGGGATAGCCACCAGCGAGGGTAAAAGTCTCGCCTTGTCAGCTCCCATGGGAGTTTTTATAGACAAACAGGATCGTCTGTGGGTGGTGGAGTCATTCGCAAGCAAAGTCAGCGTTTGGCGGATCAAATGATGAACACCTCAAAAAGGTTAATCGTCGTTTTCGCTATTCTGTGTTTGATGGGTGCTTTTGCCCAGGGGCAACATAACCCGGATGGTCGCAAAGTGAGTCTGGATTGTGTCACCTGCCATGTCACCTGGCATGACAATATCGATCCCCAGAAATCATTGCTCCCCAAAATGGATGCACCCATTCAGATTCAAGGTATGCCTGCTCGCATTGCCACAGCAGCAATGTGTTTTACCTGCCACGATGGAACGGTAAAGGATTCTCGTCAAACTTTCGCGTCCAGCAACCATCAGATGGATATGGATGTAAAGCATGCAAATATTAAAGATCTACCACTTGATAAGAACGGTAAGATCTATTGTGGTACCTGCCACACTCCCCATAGTCTGAAACCTACACGAAATGGAGGTCTGGCGCCCTTCTTACGAATGGAAAAGATGAATTCTGCGATATGTCTGGATTGTCACTCCAATCAAGCCAAATCTCATAAAAATCACCCCATCAAGGTGAAAGTCTCACCTGACAATACCATGGCGGAAAACACCTTCTGGGGTAAAGACGGCACTATGGAATGTATGACCTGTCATCCCATTCATGGAACAGAATCCGTGGTAGGCGTGACTGGAAATGACCGCAGTGAACTCTGCTCCTCATGTCATGAAGCCTATTTTAACATTAAGCTTACTGATCATGATCTCACCAGCTCCTTGATGAATAAATCAAGCGATATAGGTCCTGATTTTGGTGGCCATGATCCATGTGCAGCCTGCCATGTCAGTCACGGCGGTCAAGCCGAGCATATGTGGGCCATGGAAATTGATCCGAAAGCAGGGGAGAATGGCTACTGTATTGGTTGTCATAGCGATAACGGTCTGGGTCAGGAAAAAACATTTTCACATGCCGGTCACCCCGTATCAAAAATTAAGCTGAGAAAAAATATTCCTGCCCTGGGAATTAAAGCAGGTGACAAATTACTTTGTAAATCCTGTCACGATCCGCATCAATGGGAATTCTCAAACAAACACGCTGTGAATGTCAGCAATGAAGAAGGCACTGAATATACCTCCTTTTTGCGTTTGCCTGATGATGCCCAGGGACAGTTATGTGTGGCCTGCCACGCAGGACAATCCAGCATGTTCAATTCTGACCACAGTGTAGCCCGAGAAGGTTTCCAACAGTTATTCAGAGAATCAAACACATTAAACGGTCAGTGTACAGTTTGTCATGGGGCTCATACGGATGCTCTGGATGGATCCACAGAAGATGATCCCTATACTGTCCTGTGTATGCGCTGCCATGATGGTCAACATTTCGCCACATCAGTGGTTCATAATAACCATCCCATCGGTGTACCCTTTGAATCAAAAAGCAATCTCCATGGGTATAATAAGGATAGTCAAACTTTACTGAGCTGCAATACCTGTCATGATCCGCATAAGTGGGGTCAGACAGTGGAAAAATCTCAAACGGTGGATTTAAAGGGAGACGATAGAAACTCATTCCTCACCATTTCAAACTGGCCGGAACCCAAGCTCTGTCTCGATTGTCATCCTGAGCAAGGGACTATCTTAAATTCAGATCATGATTTGACAGAAGAAGATAGAAGTGCCTGTAGTCTTTGTCATGCTCCCCACAATGCTGAAACAGAATATGGAATTTTAGCGAAATGGGGCGATGCTCCTGGTGCCAGTTTTAATGAAAAACATTGTTTCAGCTGTCATAGTGAACAGGGCTCAGCCTCAGCCAAACTGGTAGAGGGGTATAGTCATCCACGAGAATTCGGCATCCTGACTCCACCGGCAAGAGGAACTGGAGATTGGTTGGATTTCCCCCTCTTTACGGAAGCGGGACCAAGCATGACCGTGGGTCATATCGATTGTTTCACCTGCCACAATCCCCATTCCTGGTCTTATAAAACCAAATTTCAAGAGCTGGGCTCTGAAAACGAAGAAGGAAATGATCTCACATCATTTTTACGCAATCCCAGTCAGTTGACACTTTGTACTGATTGTCATGGCGAAAGCACACTCTGGAAATACAATTACTACCATGATCCAGTTAAGAGAAAGAGATACTAAGATGAGCGTCATCAAATCTTTTAAACCTTACTTAACAGTTTTATTGCTCATATCAGTGGTTTTCATGTCTGGACTTGTTGGATGTGCTTCAAGCAACAAGATCAGCGAGGCTATAAATTACCCTGCTGATATCCCGCAACCCTACTTGACCCTGGAGCAAGTGATTGAAGGTGCTCAGGATTCTCCTGAGGGGTTGTTTAGTCGTTTTCTGGGTATGATCGTGGGACCAGAGAGAAAATTCACCTTAAATCAGCCCACCGATATGGTCGTTGATCAAAAGGGACGTTTACTCATCGTTGAGTCTGAAGCCGGATATATCTCTATTTACAACGAAGTTGAAGGGGAATGGGTGAATAGTGAAAGAGTTCGTCTTTCAGAAATCCTGCATCCCACTTCTATCGCTGCCGGACCAGATAAAATATTTGTTAGTGATTTAATGGGTGGCACCGTTCACATCCTGGATTATGAGTTCAATTTAGTGGGGACAATGAATCATGCTGACATGCAGAGGCCTGGCGGTCTTTGTTATGATGGTCATTCCAACCGTTTGCTCATTGCCGATCCCCCTGCTAATAGGGTATTTGTTTTTTCACCTGGAGGTGAATATCTCGCTCAATTGGGTCGGGGTGGACACTCCCAGGGTATTTTGCAAAGTCCCATTGCCATAACTGTAGATGCTGCCAATGGGGATATATATGTTTTAGATGGGATGGCTCGCAAGGTCAAACAATACAATCCTGACTTCCAGTTTATCAATAGTTTTGGTGAATATGATCAGGTCCCAGGAAGTTTTGCTTTTCCCAAAGGCATTGCCCTGGCAGTGGATGGTACGCTTTTCGTCGGTGATGGGGCCTTTGGCAACATTCAAATGTTTGATCCCACTGGTGCCCTGCTTTTCTATTTCGGTGAAACTGGCACAGAACAAGGTCAATTCCTGATGCCGCGCAATTTGTTTATTGATCAAGAGCAGCGTTTGTTTGTTGCCGATCCATACAATAACAGGGTACAAATTTTTCGTTATTTTGCACAATAGTGAGCAGGGATATGAAGCTTAATTATACACATCAGACAACACCTCCCATGAAATTTATGGTGATGGGTGTTCTCAGCCTGGTTCTGCTTGGCAATCAAGTGTTCGCCCTTGATATGACCAGTATTGGTAGAGTTGAGAGTAGAGTCGGAATGATCTCCAATGATACTGGAGACGGTAACAATTTGGTCCACATGGAACGCATAAACTGGGGAATTCAACAGCAGTTTAACTATCTGGATTTCAATTATAATTTAAGTGGTGGTGGACTGCTCCGTGGATCGACTCAACTTGAGATGACAGAATTTATCCCTGAGTTCCAGGCCAAAGCACAAATTCAACCCTTTCGCAAAACCACCCTTGAGATGTTCAGCTATTCTCAATTGAGAAACCCCATGCAGATCACTCAGGATACTCTGCAACATAAAGAGCAGGTCAGCGGGCTTCAGTTTCGTTCCAGTCTGCCTAATAACGGAAGATTACTAATTGCCTATGGAATCAGAAATTCCAAGCGAGACACCAATACAATAAATCACCAATTTGCGAAACTTCATCTCGAGCAAAAACTCCTGGGTTTGCAGTTTCGTTTCCAAGGTGAAAAAGATTTGACTAATAATGATGTTACAAGCGGGGACGACGACAGATCCAACATGTCCATTCAGTGGTACGGCAGTCCTGCAAAAGGCTTAAACTGGACGGCGATTAATTCCGTTTATAATTATGGCGGAAATGCCTATTGGCGAGTTTATCAACGGGTAAACTATCAATTATCCAACCGTTCCACTGTCTGGGCACACGTTAACAATCAGCAGGTAGCCTATCGTGGCAGCTATCTCAATACTCAGGCGTACGATGTGGACTATCGCTGGAAGAAAAGTGATGCTATAGCCTTTCAACTGCTCGGTGAGGGAAGTAAGGTCAAACCGCTTAGTGGGGATCCACAATACCATTGGCGAGCTTATCTGGCCGGGTTGCACTGGCGACTGGGAGATAGAAAATCAGCTCTTGGAGTTCTGCAGTTTGGATATAAAGAATCTTACCGCTTTGGATCTGGCTTGGATATGCGCTTTGAACTAGAGGAGCGGGTTCCCCTGATGCAAAACCGGACATTACGGGTAGGTTTGAGCGATCACTCCGAAGGTGAGATTTTTATTGGATTAGATGAGGTCAGCGAAGAACCGCGATATGATATAGACCATCGATTAGACCTGACTGTAGATTTGTGGCCTGGTCAGAAAGTTCAAGTTGCCAACACATTCAGGTTATTGAATCATTTTGGAACGGATCTCGATTTTTCAGAAGATACTTTACGCAATGCGATTACGCACAACATTCAACTCAAATATGTAAAGAGGAAATTGAGAGCCTCCCTGGATCATCTCACGGTAAGTGACCTGGGTGACGAGAGTGATTTACGTCTTCACCTGAATACAAGGTTCACCTATCATATGTCTCCTGGTAGCAGCTTGAATTTGATCAGCATGTATCGTTATAAATCAGAAATCTATCCCGACTATCTCTGGCTGAATTCCTTTATTAAAGTGAATATGCACTATTTCAATTGGGCACTTGAAGTTCAAGCTCAGGGCAAACCCGATACCATATTTGATGAAAAATTCTCGGTATGGATGCGTTTTGTGAGGCAGCTATGATCAAGCTAAAAATTATTCCAGTATTTTGTTTACTGGCAGCGTCTTTATGGGGTCAAGGATTTGAGGATCTTCAGAACAAGAGCAAGATTGCTGATACGCCACACAACTTGATGATGAATAAAGATGCGCTAATGCTGGATAGCATACTCGTCGATTTCTCACTTTGTCGTTCATGTCATGTGCCCAATAAGGCTACTGCAGTGGAACCCCTGTGGTATCGCAAGATCTCAATCCCAAGATTTGATATAAATAAAGAAATAGTTGCTGGAGATGACCATGTTCACACCCTGGATCCAGGGAGTCGCAATTGTCTCTCTTGTCACGATGGATCAATGGCTCGTAGTTTTCCTCATCGAGGTGATCAGAAACATCCCCAGGTGAACATGACCGCTCCTGAAGTTCAGGCACCAGCCAATTACAACATGCATCTCTTCAATTTTCCAAAGTCAGGGAAAGAGATCAGTCGTCCCGATGCATCTTCGGAACTGATGCTCACTAGCCAAAATCAGGTTGGTTGTATCACCTGTCATGATCCTCATAACAATGAGAAGGGTCATTTCCTCAGGGTATCAAATCAGGGATCAGAAATTTGTATGGAATGCCATCATATGCAGAACTGGGAATTGTCTACACATGGAAATCCCCAGAATCCATTGCATGCTGATCTTGAGGAAGTTGCCTGTTTGCAGTGCCATTCCATCCACACGCTGCCCACCAATGCAAAATTACTTAAGGCAGATGAAAACACACTTTGTCTGACCTGTCATGATGGTAGAACTGATGATGATACTGAAATCGCCAGCATAAAAAATCTTGAGGAAGTCTTCGAGAAACCATTTACTCACCCCATCCGGATCAATCCCAATGTCACAGATGTTGGCTATGATTCAGAGAGTGATTCTCCATGGAACTTCGGGTTGGCCGACGACCGCTTTGTACGTTGTGGTGATTGCCACAATCCTCATGCTGTCACTGAGAAAAATATATCACCTGTACTAGATGGAAGCTTGGCCTTTGTGGAAGGTGTTGATGCAATTGGCTTTCGAAAGGATCAGGTTGATTATGAATATGAAGTTTGCTACAAATGCCATGGCCAAAATCAGAATGTAAATTCTGGTAATGATGTTGCCAGACTCCTTAGTGTAGGGAACCGGAGCTACCATCCCATTGAAAGTGTCGGATTGTCACAAAGTGTCCCAAGTTTGAAAGATGGTTGGAGCGAACAGTCCCTGATTACCTGTTCTGATTGTCATGGAAATGATGATCCCTATGGTCCCCAGGGTCCTCACGGCTCTAGTTTGCCCCACATTCTTAAGGCACGTTACAGTGACTTTCCCTATGCCAGCATCGATGAACAGGAATTATGCTTTAAATGCCATGACCAGCGCAAGATTACAGGTAATGATGGCTTCAAATTTCATAATCTCCATATCGACCGGGCAGGTTATAGCTGTTCGGCCTGTCACAATCCACATGGGAGTGTTGATTCCCCAGGTCTCATTGATTTGAATCAGTCTCACATCAGTGCTATTAACGGTGTAAAACAGGTTGAAAGTCTAGAACCAGGACATGGAACCTGTACATTGAAGTGTCATGAAGGCAAACACTTGAGGGATGTCTATTAGCCGAGGTTTAGAGCTTCCTCTAGCCCCACTCGATTTCCAATAATATCCTGGACTATAGAATTCAACTGTAGTCCGGGATTTGTTTATCTATGCCCACGAATATTTCCACAGCCTACATAGGTGCTACTACATAACGATATCCACTATACGGGGGCATAGTCGGGTAAATTTAAATAATGATAATAAATGTCATAAAGGATAGCTCAGTTTTTACCTGCAAGGTTACCTTGCCATTACAATCCCTAGAGTAAGACCACGGTGGACAAGTTTTTAAGATCATTATAATCATGCTGACTCAACGATTGGCATAAGCGGCTATAACAGAAACGGAGAATTGTGTATATGTCCCACCATAAATCAATGTTTTACCCATACCGCGTGGGGGCTTGCTTATTGTTTGTTCTTGTCTTTATTCCACTCCCTGCGACTAGTCAGGATTCAAAATTGATTGCAACTGAGGCGATTGGATGGACTTATTTGGCAATAGCAGACGTACCTCTTGATTCAATCCCAGATAAAATCCTGACAAAAGATGAGGTGATAGAAGCTGTAATTCTTGGTTTTCTTCCTGAAACCCTTACAACCGAGGCTAGGCTGAAGTACAAATCAGAGAGATCTAGACGCGCCAGAACAATTCCCTTATCAGAAATAGTAAGGATTTATGATGGAAAAACGAGACGCAATATAGCGCTACCAGTTCATACCTCTTTTGTTGGTATCACGCTTCCAGATCATCAAAGAAACTTTTTTTATAAACATAGGAGTGGTTTTGGCTTTGCAGGCGGAGTTCTTTTGGGCCTCCTAGGTCTCTTTGTGACCATGATATTGATAATAGGTGCGTTAACTAGTTTTTGAAGAGCCAAATTGGGGATACTCTATCTAAGGGCAAATACCGAGTCTTTAAGCAGGGGACAGGCTTGAATCAATGAAATCCATATGCCACTGCCAATAAAAGACTAGCATGCGCAGCTATAACAGGAACGGAGAATAGCCTTCATGTCCCACTATAAATCAACATTGTACTTAATGATGAGGCGGACCTATTTGTTGTTTGTTCTCTTCAGTATTCCACTCTCTGCAATCAGTCAGAATGCCACATCGATTTCAATTGAGGCACAAAGATGGAACTTCCTTGCAATAGCAGATGTACCCCTTGATTCAATCGCAGATAAAATCCTGACAAAAGATGAGGTCATCGAAGTCGTAATTCTTGGTTTTCTTCCTGGAACCCCTACAACGGAGGCTAAGCTTATGTACATGTCGGATAAATCTGGACGTACCATGATAATTCCTTTATCACAAATAGTGAGGATTTACGACGGAAAAACGAAACGCAATATAGCTCTACCAGTTCACGCTTATTTTGGTAATCAGAGTAACTATTTCGGTGAGCATAAGGGGGCTGTTCGATTTGTAACAGGATTCGCAAAAGGATTCGCAAAAGGATTTTTCCTAACCTGTGGAGTAGGCTTAATCTCTCTCCTAATCATATTTGGCTAATAATTGTGTAGATACTAAAAAGCCCCTGGTGGAGATTCTTCAGCAGGGGCTTTGGTTTATAGAACGATGATCAGATCAGTTTGATTTAATCTTCCTCAGGTGGGTTGAGCTCTGGGTCTGGTTCTGCGCCACCATGCTCATGCTCAAACATTTGCCTGGGCATCTTGCCTGACAACCAGCTGGTATTCATAGGTCCTACGCTGGGTCTGAAGACAGTATTATAAAGGTGCCAGATCAGGATAGCCAATGTGGCTAACCAGGCCTCCCAGTAATGAATAACCAGGGAGACGTCGATGAGATCACTGGAAAATTTCTGGATAAAGAAATTGTCAAACCAGAGGACCAGTCCCGTGGCTATCATGACGATATTGCCCCATACTCCAGCCCAGTATTCAAGCTTTTCTGCATAGGCAAATCTGCCAAATCGGGGCTCATGATTTTTGAAGTCAAAGAAGTAAAGAATCATTTCCCAGAACTCACGAATATCACGGATACCTGGGACCATATCTTTAACAAACTGCTTTCCACGTCTTGTGAACAGGAATAACAGATGCCAGACCGATGTTATAATCATGAATACGGCTGCATAGCGGTGTAGCACACCCCTGAACTCGAAGCCACCTTCCCAGCCGAAGAACAACTCGGCAATCCAGGATTCATTGAAGCGCAAGGAGAAACCTGAAATCACAAGCGTAAAGAAGGATAATAACAATGCTGTGTGTTGAACTACCTCCAAACCTCGCATGCGCCTTACCGAGGGTGCTTTCATTGTCATACGTACTTGTTTTAAGTAGTCGAGAACAGTGTGGAGGAACATTCCGCCAATGGTTACAGCTATGAGGAGAATGTATATTTTTTCAATTAGAACTGCCAGGGGTGCCCGTGGATCTTCATTTCCAATACCATGTATGGTCACAGCTGCAAGTTCATCACTCATGCCTGGGTGACATTCGCCACAAGTGGTAGCCAAATTTAAGGGATGAATTGATGAGGTCGTATCCGTACTTGGCAATATCCGGTGGGCTCCGTGGCAGGATTCGCAGTTGGCGACATGCAGATCACCAGCCTGACTTTTCAAGCCATGATAACTGTCCACATAACTACTTACCTCTCCTCGATTCCCTAATCGTTCGTTGAGCGCTGTTGATTCATGGCAGGGCTCACAAGTTGCCGCCGCGACACGATGCGCTGAAACCGGGGAGAGCGGGTCATCAGGCGAGATGATACCATGTTCACCATGACAATCAGTACAAACAGGGGCGTTGGCCATGCCACGTGCTGCCAGTTTTCCATGAATACCTTCCTGATAATCTATCAGCTCATCAGGGTGACATTTACCACATGTTTTTGGAATGTTAAGATGATAAATAGCTGATTCTGGATTGGTAGGTGGATATATCTCATGTGATGTACCTGCAGTAGAGTGACAATCATCGCAGGAAGCAGCTTTTGCATTTCCACCTACAGTGGCTTTACCATGAACAGAGTTATTGTATACTTCTACCGGGTGATCCACCAGGATGTCATAGCGTTTTACCAAGTCGATGTTTTCATGGCAGTTACCACAGGTGTTGGCCAGATTTGTGGGATTAACCATGGAATTGAGCATAGAGCTGGGTAAAACATTATGGGTGCCATGGCAGTCAGAGCAGGTAGGCATATCAGCACATTCACCCTTCACCGAACGACCATGGGCTTGATATTGATCTGATGCATCTTCATGGCAATCGCGACAACCTTCGCAACCTGCTACGAAGTTTTCGGCTTCTTCTGTGTGTGGTTCAGTATCATGGTAAATGTGACAATCAAGACACTCAATCCCTTCATGTATGGAACCATCCAGATCATCTTGAATGACGGTCTCCATTTCGCTGGTATCATGACAATCAACACACTGATCACTATCAAGAGGTTCATATTCATCATCCTGGCCCAGAGCGGGTATCACAAGCATGAAAAGTAGGAGAGTGAGGATTGCAGGATAGACTTTTGAGTTTCGCATAAGGTAATTACCCTTTTAAGGTCTTGGTCAAATACATGTTATTTCAGTTGAATTCTTTCACCCGGTACGTCCGTGGGAAAGCTCAGATCATCATCATGACATTCCATACATGATGGCGTGATGTCATACTGATCGTCTGTATGGCATTCATAGCAATCAAATTCGATGTGATCATCATTAAGTATCAAGCCAGTGACTGCATGATCAAATTCACCCACTTCAAAGTTTGTATGGCAATTTGTGCATGTAGGATCAAGTGCGACGATGGGTTCCGTGCCCTCATGGCAGGTATTACATGTTAGAGGTTGATGGAATTGTTTTAGCTCGAATCCTGTCCTGGCATGTGCAAAACCCTTAGAAGGCGTGGTATTATGACAGCTTTCACAGCCATCCTCCTTAACGGTATCATGACAATTGCTACAGGGATCATGATGAATCACTAAAGTGTTCACCACTCCTGGAGATGCAGGTGTATAGTTATGGCAGGTTGAGCAATCGGTCTGCCTGTGGCAACTCTCGCATTTGAATCTATACAATTCCACATGCTCTTTGTGTTGGAATGAAACCGGTTTTTGCTCACTCTCTGGTGAGACAAAATGGAACACTTCAGGTACGACTATTTCTTCATGATGATGAGCCAGAATATCTGTGGCATCCAGACTTTTCCGAAGATTGAAACGAAATTTCTTCTGGATATGACAGGTCTTACAGACTTCGTCACCGGTCCAACTCTGGTGACAATTCAGACAATTCCGATGGTAGGCCCCGTTAATGGTGGGCATGGTCATGGAGGCGTTCTCTTCTCCACTTACATGACAATCTGCACAGGGTTCATAAACACCTTCAGAACCATGGTGATGACAGGTATTGCAGCCTTCACCCATGGCAGTCATATCAGCGTGAAGTTTGTGATCAAAATGCACTGGCTCAAAAATATTTTCCAGTATTCCAATCTCAATTTTATCAGGAATATTGTCTGTCTTCGTCGTAGTTTGGCCAATAACCAATCCAGCCATGACTCCAAGAAGAAGAAAAGCCGTTCTGACTCTCATATGGATATCCCTTTATTTTTCAGGTGCTGGATGAGCAACTTCCTTGATTCGGACGGCATAATCAAAGGGCTTATATGTTGGAGAATCTGAATTGTGACAAACGGTACAAGTTTTCTCTGAGATAGTAATGAGATTAACAGATTCACGGGTGATAGTACCAGCAGCAATAGCGGCCTTAGTTTTCTTGGATTTGTAGAGGCTACCGGCACCATGACAGGATTCACAACCTACGCGACTGAGATCAGTATTTTTCTTAACCGCTTTTTTATTTAACGGATCTACTTCAAGCTGATAACCAGTTTCGTTTCCCCAGCCAGTTACATGGCAAGTGAGGCATTCTGGTGCTTGATCTGGAGCAGCCTTCAAACCCATCTTTTTAGCGATGGCTATGGCCGCATCTGTTTTCAAAGTTTCAAAAGATGTTGCGTGAGGTCCCTTTTCCCAGATGGAGTATTGTGATCCAACTTCTTCTTTGCTGTGGCACATCTTACATTTTTTGGAACCGATAAATTCTGCAGTCTCTGTTTGAGAAAAGGCCATCCCCACAGATAAGATTAACAGCACAATAAGCATTTTTTTCATGATAAAGTCCTTTCAGTTAACTCAAATTATTGATTTAATTAGTAATCTAGGTTGTGATTGAGTATACAACATTATTCTCCCCGCACTTTAATACATGATTATGCGCAAACTTAATTATAACAAATAATGTGCCATCCAGTATATATATAGGCGTCGAACGCCAAGTCGATTCTTGGAATATACATAAATTTCACAGTCAGTAATAATAAATACTTAGCTCGGTATAATGCATGTATATGACAACGTCTGCATAAATGTATAGTGGTGAATATTAAGCATGTACAATAGCAAATATTTGTAAAAAAATAACACTATGTAAAACAATATGCTTAATACATGCTAAAAAGCAGTTATATTCAATATAGAGATTTTAGTGATTATTAATTGTTGGAAGAGGGGCAAATATGAAAGTTGGAATAGCATCAAATGACGAACATTCAATTGCGAATCATTTTGGAAGGACCAAGGGATTTATCATAGCAGAGTTGGTAAAGGGAGAAATAAAATCCAAGGAATATCGGCCAAATAATTTTACCCACCACAGTCATCAGGGAACTCATGAGCCTCAGGGAGGACACCATCACTCCCATGCCAGTATACTTTCTGCCTTAAAAGATTGTGAAGTAGTCATCTCGCGGGGCATGGGCAAACGCATCTATGATGACCTCCGTGGAGCCAATATAGAAGCAATAATTACGGACATTGCTGATGTAGAAGAAGCAATCACAGCATATTTTGCCGGTACACTGGTGGATAATCCTGAAAAGGGGTGCGTCCACTAACGGATTTCACCAAACGGGGGGATAGCATGTCAGATCTGACTCATTTATCTCGGGAACAGCTTATAGGAATGTTGGATGATTTTGCTAAGAATTGGCTGGCCCATGATGGTCTCTGGTTTCAGGCAATAGAATCCAAACATGGCATGGATACAGCAATTGAATGCGATACAGAAGCCTGGCGACGATTTACTGTCATTGAAACTCAGCGCATCATGAAGCGTCACAACATTGGGGAAAACTCCGGGTTAGAAGGTTTGAAAAAGGCCTTGGGATATCGGCTTTATGCTCGCTTGAACAAACAGCGGGTCGTTGAAGAATCACAAGATAGCTTCCTCTTTGAAATTCAGGAGTGTAGGGTACAAGTCGCTCGCTCTAAACATGGTCTCCCGGATTTTCCCTGTAAGTCAGTTGGAATGGTCGAGTACACAGAATTTGCCAGAACCATTGACCCACGCATTGTCACCACCTGCATGAGCTGTCCTCCTGGTACCCACCCTGATACCTATTATTGTGCCTGGAGATATACTCTACAGTCCTAATCAACGACTCCACAGGCTGTAGATTTCTCTTGCAATAGGGGACAATAATAATCATCTTTAAACTGTACATTAACTTGACTTGAATGGGGTAATATAAAATGATCCAAATTACTGAAACTGCAGCTGAGAAGATAAAAGTTCTCATGAGTGAGCAGGACCTTGCCGCTGAAGGTGGTCTTCGCATTTATGCTAACACAGGCTGTTGTTCAAATAGTTCCTACGGAATGGCTCTAGAGAATAAGCAACATCCAGAAGACAATGTCTTCGATTCTCAAGGCGTCCGTGTTCTGGTTGATCCAGCAAGCTTTGCTCAGCTGGAAGGTGCCAGTGTTGAATACTACAAAGACGATAATGCTGAAGGCTTCACAATTTTGAAACCTAAAGCACAGTCAAATTGTGGATGCGGTGGCAATTGCAACTGCGGAGGCAGCTGCAACTGTTAAGACCGTAACTCTCCTCGAACAAGACCCTGGCTCATCACCAGGGTTTTTTTTATCCCAAAACCGTAGGTTTTGGGATAATCCCGGCGTAGCCCAAAGGGCGAAGACGGATAAAATCAACCCGAAGCACTAAATGTGTGATTCACAAGCATATCGACCTGGTCTATTCACCTCCGGTTTTGGGATAATCGCGACGTAACTAAAGATCGAAGTCGGATAAATTCAATCCTAAAGCACATTTTGTGTGACTCATAATTAGATAGACCTGCACATATACCCGAAGGTTTTGGGCTAATCCCCCAATTTTTAACCAATAAGCAGTTTTAGATCACCATGATGCTACTTCAGCGGATAGAAATAATGTCTCAGCATATACAATAATTACTTTAACTCACAAGAAACCTTCATTAGCTCCTATAGTTTGCCTTGTTAGGCTGTATTTTGGTCTTAGCTTATCCATATGTTGCGTGACGACCAGAATTTTGACCAATATCCGTGGATGGTCAATTTTAAGAAGAATCCCATCCCTGTCTTACTGAAGGCGGCACCTCTACCTGTCCGCTATCAATTGGTAACAGATATTCTGGAAGATTCATCTTCTGAAGAATTTTTAGCTCTGCAGAAAAATTTAAGAAAGCATCAACCCCGACGAAAACTCCTGGCTGACCAGAACGGGGATGGTTTATGGCCCATTGACGGCAAAACTTCTGGATTGAGTGAGGCTCAGATTCAAACCCTTCAACTACTGAAACAACAGGAAGTGTTGCATGAGCTCCTTGATTTCTCAGTAACCTATAAACAGGAAAAAGTGATGTTGGGCATGCGTGAAGTTCTGCGTAGCCTGGCTGAGCAGGAGCTCCAGCTCAGACTTCATCACCAATCCCAGGCTGTATTTCTTGCAGTAACCTATCAATTGGAAGGTAATCCCATTATCAAGCAGTTGATCAGAGATATCATTGCCCGTCAAAATTCAGATGGTGGCTGGTCCAGCTTGCCTGATGAAACTTCTTCTTGCTATTGGAGCAGCTTATTTTTCATGTGGACTTTGGGACAATCGGAAAAATTTCGTGAGAACCGTGCGCTTAAAAAAGGGCTTAAATATTTAGAAAGCAAAATCCTTCAAGAGGGTGAAAGCAATCTCCTTCCCGGTATGCAGGTCTGGGACACGCTCATCTCAGGAACCAGCGGGCTGAGTATCCTCTCAGGCGGCACCCTCAGATATTTGGAAACCATCAAATTAATCGATGGAAAGAATAAGGATCGCAAAACCTACAAAATGCTTGATTGGCTTGTTGATGCCCAGCTAAAGACAGGATTGTGGCCAAGTATAGTCAGCCGAGACAGACAAGGTGACTTTGGTGTCACTTTGCGTGTGCTAAAAGTATTGAAACATTTCCAGTCACAGCGTGTTCAGGAAACACGTAAGTACGATTCAGATTTCTAATTATGAAAAAATATATTCGGAGTAAACGATGACAGATATAAATACTTCAACTGCCTTTCCAGTGATGCCTCTGCGCAACACGGTACTCTTTCCCCAGCAGGTTATCCCACTCTATATCGGCCGAGAACGCTCATTAAAACTTTTGCGTGAACTCCCTTCTGGGAAGAAGACAATAGTGGTTGTGGCCCAACGTGAAGGTTCAGTAGAGAATCCTGAAGCAGGAGACCTTTTTGATGTTGGAACCACTGCCTCAGTCATGAAAATACTGGATATGCCAGATGGCAGCCAGAGCGCCATTGTCCAGGGCGGGGAACGTGTACGCATAAATAGTTACTCACAAACGGATCCTTATTTTAAAGCCAGCATTGAAGGCATCGAAGAAATTTATGATGCTGATCTTGAAACCGATGCCATGTCTGCCAATATCCGGACTCTTTTCCGTGAACTTTCAAAAGTCGCAGACTATATCACCCAGGAGCACATCTCACTGCTATCCAATATCCAGCATCCTGCCCGTCTGGTTGATCGGGCCGTTTCCATGATGCAGCTCTCTAATAGTGAGAAGCAGGGCATCCTGGAGGAAACTGATGTCACGGAGCGGCTCAAGAAAGCTACCGTCCTCATCAATCGGGAAATACAGCGCCAGGAAATTGGTGAGAAAATTCAGACTGAGGT
>JACKQG010002192.1_pt1 | contig 25851 bp, 28 predicted proteins | sample 8237621 | NCBI WGS metagenome assembly JACKQG01 (sample SAMN15677084, study PRJNA649215) | marine metagenome | biome: marine; feature: Black Sea; material: saline water; isolation source: suspended particulate matter (SPM) from the Black Sea western gyre | collected 2013-06-09/2013-06-10 | depth... | reverse complement strand
ACACCGAGGGTTTCAGCGGCAGTGATACTCACATGGTCAATGTATCTTCTGTTCCAGATAGGTTCAAATATGGCGTTGGCAAAACGGAACATGAGGATATTTTGAACGGTTTCCTTGGCCAGGTAATGATCAATCCGGAAGATTTGATGCTCGCTAAAATGCTCATGCAGGGACCGGTCCAGGTCGATGGCAGTGTCCAGGTCACGACCGAATGGTTTTTCCACAACGATTCTTACCCAGCCGTTTTTATTTTCATCTTCTGTTGATAAACCGGCGTTACCAAGCATCTGGGCGGTTGTTTTATAAAGAGACGGTGGGATGGCGAGATAAAAGACCCTGTTCCCTTTCATGCCATGTTCTATATCCAGTTTCCTGAGGGAGCCGGCCAGGGCCTTGAAAGAAGAGAGCTCTTCATAGTCAATAGCCTGATAGTAAAGCGATTGGGAAAAACCCTGCCACTTTGAATTGTCATGTATGTTTACGGACAGCAGAGCATTTTTCATCTTATCTCTGAATTCCTGATTACTCAGCCTTGTGCGTGCGCACCCAACAACAAGAAATGGATCGGACAAACCATTATTGAGATATAGATTAAAGAGGGCCGGGATGATCTTTCTTGCAGTCAGATCGCCCGAGGCGCCAACAATAACAATCATACAGGGATCCGGGTTTCCATCGATGAGGCAGGACCCAAAAGGAATCTCCAGATCAGGCGCTGTAGTCCCGGCTATGGTGGTGTTGTCTATGTTCCGCATTTCATCCTTGTTGTTCATGCTGACATTTTCCCCTCATCCATTAAACTAACTCACTTCTTATCTGCAGCCACTGTCGCATGCCCGCCAAATTCACGACGAAGGGATGCCACAACCTTATCGGAGAATGAATCCTGTTTCTGAGAGCGAAATCTGCGCATGAGAGATAACGCAATCACCGGCGCTGAAACACCGGTGTCTATGGCCTGCTGGACCGTCCACCGGCCTTCTCCCGAATCTTCCACATAGCCTCTGATCTCAGAAAGATCTGCATCCCTGGCAAAGGCGGACTCCATTAGCTCTAAGAGCCATGAACGCACCACGCTTCCCTGGTTCCAAAGATGTGAGATTGCGGAATAGTCCAGTGATTCAGAGTAAGGAGATGACTCCAGAATATCAAACCCTTCACCGTAGGCCTGCATCATACCGTACTCGATGCCGTTGTGGACCATCTTAACAAAATGACCGGCACCAACCTCTCCGCAGTGAAGATGTCCCTCTTCGGGAGCCAGGGTCTTAAATATGGGCTCAAGGTATTGACATGTCTCTTTTTCCCCTCCAATCATTAGACAATAGCCTATCTTCAGACCCCATATACCACCGCTGACGCCTGCATCCACAAACCTGATTTCCTTTTCTGCCAACAGATCAGCACGCCGGATATCATCTTTATAATAGGTATTGCCCCCGTCCACAATAATATCATCCGGAGAGAGTAGGGCTTTGAGCTGTGCAATATGATCATCCACAGCAGATCCAGCAGGGAGCATGATCCAGATGATGCGTGGGAGGGAAAGTTTTTCAACCACCTCTGCCAGTGAATAAGCTCCAATGGCGCCTTCCTTTACCATTTGATCCGTTTTGTTGGGTGTTCGATTGTAGACCACCACCTGGTGCCCTCCCCCCAAGAGGCGCTTCGCCATATTCATGCCCATCCGTCCCAACCCGATTATGGCCATTTGCATTTTTTGTTCTCCTCGTCGGTGTAGTTTTTTGGTGGTGGCTTTTTAATGGGTCAGATTCCAATCATAAGGCAGACATTCCAATTTTGGAGCCCGGCAAGAAAACCTTATGCTGCCTTCTAATGTCCTTACGCGCCCTTAATCTTTTTGATGATCTTTGGGATAAAGAATGAAAAGATGAAAAGTCCAATGGAAAAAAAGACCTTGAAAGATATCAACTCTCCCCAATTGCCGGATGCCCAGACTTCTTTCAGGGTCCCTATAAAAAATGTAAAGATAAAGGTCCCTACAATAATACCGAGCCCGGTACCAAAAAAATAATCCTTGAAACGGACCTTTGTCAGACCCATTCCAAAATTCATGGGTGTAAAAGGGAAATAGACGAGTCTGAGATAAAGAACAGTGGCAAATCCATTTCTCTCGATGGCATCGTCATATTTCTTGAGCCTGTCGCCGATAAGCGAGGCAGCGAATTCCCTTCCTAATGTTCGTCCTATAAAAAACGCAGAGCTCGCGCCAAGCATGGCCCCGATCCAGACATATAGGAAACCCCAGTATGCCCCAAAGATGGCGGCTCCTAACCCAGTGAGTAATGTTCCGGGCAAGAACAGGCATACCCCAATGGCGTAAATCAACATATAGAGGACCGGGGCCCAGTGCCCTGCCATTTCCAGGAAATTACCCAAGGCTTCCGCTGTCAGATAATTCTTAATTGGTGTGAAACGGATTAGAGTAATAGCCAGGACAACAAAGCCAACCAGTATGGCGGCCTTTACCAGGGCTTTCCCGCGTGTTTTTGCAGATTGTTTCGTTTCAGTCTCCATTCCATTCATCTATCGTCCATCCTGTATCCTGCATCGTCCATCCTCCATCCTACATCCTACATCGTTCATCCAATCATCCATCCATCCCAGTACCCAATACCGAATACCCGATGCCCAGTACCCAATACCCAATCAACAGGCCCTTCCTTTTAGATTAAAAAAGAATTTCAGACCTTTTTTGACCCTGTCCGAAAAGATCTTGGGCGAGAAATAGGTCCCCGCCACCCTTTTATTAATTTCACCTAAGGTCGGGTAGGGATGCACTGCTGAAGCCAGCGAAGAGAGTTTCACCCTGCCGTTGAGCACAGCCACCCATTCATTGAGAAGCTCTCCTGCTCGGGGCCCTAAGATCTGGACACCGAGAGGTTTTTCATCTTTGTCCAAGATCATCTTGATCTTCCCGATCTTTTCCCCTTCCACGAGACTTCTGTCATTGTCTTTAAACGCCTCTGTCCAGACCGAATATTTGATGCCGGCAGCTGTTGCCGCTTTCTCATTCATGCCGATACTGGCGAGTTCCGGGTCTGTATAGGTACACCAGGGGAGGAAGGTGTAATCAACCTTTCTCGGAAGGTGAAAAATCGCATTGCTGATAACGATTCCACCCTCATATCCTGCAGCATGAGTAAACTGGTAGGCGCCAGTCACATCACCTGCCGCATAAATATGTTTTATGTTCGTCCTTAACCTGTTGTCCACCTTCACACCCCTCTTGTCTACCTCAACACCGATATGCTCTAATCCCAAGCCCTCTATATTTGGCTTTCTGCCCAGGGCCACTAAAATCTTTTCAGCCTTCAGACTGATCTCTTTTCCGTTTCCATCTTTAATCAATACCTCTCGTTTTCCGCCGCGCTCCAATGCACGGATTATGGTCGCGTTTAGATAAAACTCCACACCCTCTGAGCTGAGGACTCCCATCACCTCATCAGCCAGGTCCTTATCCTCTTTGCTCAGGATCTGACCACTCCGCTGGATCACAGATACCTTTGAACCCAACCGGGAAAAGGCCTGTGCCATCTCCGTGGCGATGGGACCTGCACCTAAAATAATCATGGATGAAGGTAGATGGTCTAAAGAAAAAATCTCTTTATTGGTTATAAAGGGGGTTTTATCAAGACCTTCCACAGGGGGGATACCAGGGGAGGAACCTGTGGCAATAACCCAGTTTTTGGCAGAATAGGTGTTTCCGTTCAGTCGAATAGTATGATCATCGATGAAAGTGGGATCTCCAAATTCCACCCTTGCTCCTAAAGAGCAGAACCTCTCTTCGGAATCGTGCTCTTGAATCGTGCTGATTACCGATCTAATTCTGGCTGTCACCTCTTTGAAATCCACCGGAGGCACCGTCATTTCAGGAAGCCCGAAAACTTTTGCTGTTTTCATCAAATGATACACATGGGCCGTCCGGATAAGGGTTTTACTGGGAACGCACCCAAAGTGCAGGCAATCACCACCCAACTCTTTTTCTTTTTCAACTAAGAGCGATTTGGCCCCTAACTGGGCCGCTCCCGATGCAACAGTCAAACCCGCTGCTCCACCTCCCAGAATCCCTATATCAAAATCATAGACCGGCATGATATCCTCCAAATGGTGACAATGCCTCTTCTATGAATGCATGCGACCCGAACATTAAATTTCTTCCTCATCAATCGCCAATAGAGGCAGATGTTTCAAATCGATAGTTTTTGCTGCTTCGATCCCGGCATGTAGAGCCTTGCGATTGATTTCTTCTGTGCCCTTTGGCACTCTGGCCAGCAGGGCTTTTTCAAGGTTTTCTAACGATATGATCTGGGAAAGAACCCCGACCGCACCAAGAGCAACCATATTGGCGACCATCTCCTTCCCGATTTCCTTTCGCGCAATTCGTGTAAACGGAATGGCAGCTACACGATTTGTCGGTACTTGATGGACCAATGTAGAGTCTACTACCAGTAAACCATCAGTTTTGAGGTCAGAGAAGTAGGTATCGCATGCCTCTTGATTCATTGATAGAAGGAGGTCCGGTTTTATTGCCTTGGGATAATCAATGGTCTGGTTGCTGATAATGACTTCCGCTTTGCTGGTTCCCCCTCTTGCCTCAGGTCCATAGCTCTGGCTTTGGCAAACAAACTTTTTATCATAGACCCCTGCTGCCTCTGCCAATACAATGGCCGCAATAATGATACCCTGTCCCCCGGAGCCGCTTAAACGAACTTCATAACGTTCTTCTGCCATTTCACCAATCCTAATCGAAAGATCTCAGTCTCCCGCCCTCTCTCGAATTTTGTCATACTCTTCCGTATATATGGGTTTTTCCTCATCAGCCAGAATCCCTATGGTAAACTTGTCCTCAAGATCTTCAGATGTCATTTTCTCTGCCTTTTCCACGGTCACGGCATGGTCTCTCATCCATTCCATCATTGTTACAGGATTCCCCATCTCATTTCGCCTTCCAAACTGAATATGACAGTTGGAGATTATCTCTACTACACTGAAGCCACGTTTCAAGACAGCAGCTTTAATTAACTTATCCAGAGTCTGCACATGGTATACTGTCCCCCGTCCCACAAAGGCCGCCCCAGCCGTTACTGCCAGTTCTGCTATGGAGAAGGCATGTTCTATATGACCGTATGGCGCTGTTGCGGCGTGTGAGCCATAGGGTGTTGTTGGTGAAAATTGTCCCCCTGTCATCCCGTAAATCTGATTGTTTATTATAATAGCCGTCAAGTTAACATTTCTTCTGGCAGCATGTATAAAATGATTTCCGCCGATAGCGGTAGCATCTCCATCTCCCATGACAGTGATCACCGTCAGAGAGGGTTTCGCTAATTTAATGCCGGTAGCAAATGTCAAGGCGCGTCCATGGGTTGTATGAAGGGTGTTGAAGTCCACATACACGGGCATACGGCCGGAACATCCAATACCGGAAGCTAATACAATCTCGTCTTTTGTTAACCCCAGCCTGTCTATGGCGCGGATAAGGGACCCTAATATAACACCGTTGCCACATCCCGGGCACCATACATGGGGGAATTTCTTGTCATGACGGAGGTATTTGTGGATTAATTTTGTTATTTCCTTTGGCATGTTTTACTCCTCGAGCAATAGTTCACCAAGGATTTCATCGGGGGTGATGAACTGGCCGTCAATGCGGTTGTATTTCTTCACGTCTGTCTTCCCCTGATTAACACGTTGTACCTCCCTGTAGATCTGTCCCATATTCATCTCAGGTACTAATACCCTGATGCACTGCTTTAATACTTTATCTACCAGGCGTTCCGGAAAGGGGAAGAGGGTAATCAACTGTAATAACCCCGCTTTCGTGCCCTTACTCCTGGCATCAACTACAGCACGCTGGGCAGAGCGGGCCACTGACCCATAGGCTATCACTGCTACATCCGCATCGTTCATCATAAATGTTTTGATAATCTGAATCTCATGGAGACCCTGGGTGAGTTTTCGAAACAGGCGGTTCGTAAAGGTCTTGACCTCTTCGGGATGCTGGGTAGGAAAACCTCGTTCATCATGGACAAGACCGGTTACGTGATACCTGTATCCCTCCCCGAATGCGGCCATATCAGGGATGCCTGTGCTGTTATTCTCATAGGGGACATACCATTCCGGTGGGACACTGGGAGTTACCCTGTCGACAATCTCGATATCCTGGGGAGAAGGGAAAATCACTGTCTCCCTGGTATGGGAGACCACTTCATCGGAAAGGAGAACCACTGGAATTCGGTACTTCTCGGAAAGGTTAAAAGCTCGAACCGTAATATCAAAACAATCGGTAACAGTTGATACAGCGAGAACGATAATCGGATTATCCCCGTGGGTTCCCCATCTGGCCTGCATTACATCCCCCTGACCGGGGCAAGTGGGCAGTCCCGTACTGCCGCCTCCGCGCATCACATTAACGACAACGCAGGGTGTTTCCGTGATGCATGCATAGCCTATATTTTCCTGCATCAGGGAGAAGCCCGGTCCGCTTGTGGCGGTCATGCTCTTTATCCCTGCAATTGAGGCGCCTATTATGGCGCCCATACTGGCGATCTCATCCTCCATCTGGATGAACGTGCCCCCTACCCGGGGCATTCGAGCCGACAGGACTTCACTGATCTCTGAAGCAGGGGTTATCGGGTAACCGGCAAAAAAACGGCATCCGGCAGCCAAAGCTCCCAAAGCAATGGCTTCATTTCCCTGTAAAAGTGATCTCTTTTTTTTTGGCATAACGGTGGCCATCATACATCTCCCACAGTATCAGAATCGAGCTCCTGTACAGTAATGGCAAAGTCGGGGCAGTGCAATTCGCAGAATCTGCAGCCAATGCAGTCTTCAGGACGTTCGAATACCGGCCCTCCATGTTCATCCTGTCCGATCACATTCTTGGGGCAAAAGGAACTGCAGATGCCGCATTTTTTACACCAGTCTTCAAAAACGGTATGGCTGTACCGCTTTTTCGCTCTCCCGGATTGCTTCTCCAAGGATTTGCTTGGTTTACTCCTTTGTGTGCCCTTTTCAGGTCTTACAGCAGGCCTTTTCTTTTTGCCGGTCACCGTCCTACCTCTTTTTTTCCGATACAACAATGGCTCCGAGACCTTTGAAAAAGTCCGGGGTTGATTGAACTTTAAAATGCGCCTTTTCACGGTGAAACGTGATGCGTGATTCACGTTTCATTCTTCACGTTTCAGGATATCTTAAACGGCCGAATTTTGGAAGAAATCGGGTTTATTTGTATTTCAGGTTAATTAGTCACCGCCAACAATACTCTGTACAGTGGACACGATTTCTCCAACATCATCAGGGAAAACCCCTGAAAACCATATCTTTTGAGGGTAAATCATGACATTAGAGCCTTTGGCACAGAGCCCCATACATCCAGATTTGGAGATCCTGACTTTTCCTTTCCAGTCCTTCTCGTTAACAGCTTCTTTTAATTTAGATCTTACCAACTGACTGTTATTATCAGCACACGATTTTCTTTTCCCGCCCCTGTCATTGGTACAAACGAAGATATGACTTATGAATGGGGATTCCTTTTTCTCGGCCATGGGAGTAGTCCTCCTGCTTAAAAGATTCAACCAAGATCTGATATTGTATTCAATGCGGACCCTGCCCGAAACCACCCTATCTGCTCCTCAGTCAGGGTATGATTCAGTAATATTTCATGGGTCATTCCATCTTTTTTCCTTATTACGGCCTTCACTGATTTTCCAGGCCTAAGCCGTGACAGTTCAACAATGCTTATCCTGTCATATCCTTCAATCTGGTCGTAATCAGCAATATCAGAAAAGGTCAGCGGCAAAATCCCCTGTTTCTTAAGATTTGCCTCGTGTATCCTGGCGAATGACCTTGTAATAACGGCTTTGGCCCCCAATAATCTTGGACTCATGGCGGCATGTTCCCGACTCGAACCCTCGCCATAATTTTCATCACCAATAATCACAAAACCGCCGCTGTTTTCCCTATAAAAGATCGCGAGTTCTGAAAGCCTTATCCCTTTTTCCCCTGTGGCAACATTTGTACCGGTCCCTGTTTCTCCGGTGAAAGCATTAACAGCCCCCTCTAACATATTTCTTGATATGTTTGTCAAATGCCCTCTGAACCTGAGCCACTTCCCACCGGGTGAGATATGATCGGTAGTTGTTTTCCCCTTTGTTTTGATTAAAACCGGCAAATTGACAAAATCATTTCCGTCCCATTTCTCAAAGGGCTTGAGCAGTTCAAGCCGTTCAGACCGTGAGTCAATTTCAACTTCAACCCTGTCTCCATTTGCACCTGGCGGGACGAAAGTGCCTTTTACGTTAGCTAATCCTGCCTGGGGAAGTGCGGGAGGGTTTGGTGGTTCAAGTCTAAATTCATCACCATCAACACCGGCGAGTAAATCTGTTTCCGGATCAAAACCTGGATCTCCTGAAATAGCAAGGGCCACGGCCATGGAGGGAGAAGTCAGGAAAGCCTTTGTCTCCGGATTTGCGTCATTTCTCCCCTTGAAGTTCCTATTAAATGTTGTAAACAGGCAGTTGGGGACACCGTCTTCAACATCTTTTCTGTCCCATTGGCCTATACAGGGGCCGCAGGAAGCTGAAAGTATAGTCGCGCCGGCATTTATAATCTTATCGAGAATTCCTTCTCGCTTTATCGTCTCATATATCTGTGTCGAACCGGGAGACAGCATGAGCGGGACTTTTGGTTTAATACCATGTTCCGCGGCCTGCTCCAACACCTGTGCCGCCGCGTTGAGATCTGAATAGGATGAGTTGGTGCATGACCCTAAAAGGACAGCCGATACTTCTTCAGGCCATTTTTCAGACTTGATAAGAGCCCTGAAATCCTCAACTCTTGTTACCCTGTCCGGGCTATAGGGGCCGGCATGTGCCGGTTTTATATCCCCCAGATCGATTTCAATTAACTCATCAAATACTTTTTCAGGCTCATTAGTGCAGACTTCATCCTGTCTGAATATTTCAGCCATGGATGCGGCCTGTTCAGCATCCTCTATCCGACCGACATTTCTGAGGTATGCATTCATTGAATCGTCATAAACAAACACGGAAGTCGTCGCTCCCAGTTCAGCCCCCATGTTTGTAATGGTTGCTTTCTGGGTTGCCGAGAGTGTTTCACCTCCGGGACCGAAATATTCCACAATCTTCCCTGTCCCGCCCTTGACAGTGAATCTCCTGAGCATTTCAAGAATCACATCCTTTGCCGAAGCCCATCCGGTAAGTTCCCCTGTTAACCTTACTCCAAGCAGATATGGATTAGTGGTTTCCCAGGGGAACCCGGCCATGACCTCGGCTGCGTCAGCCCCCCCAACCCCTATTGCGATGGTGCCAAGCCCGCCGGCGTTGGGAGTATGTGAGTCAGTGCCAATCATCAGACAGCCTGGCATGGCATAGTTTTCGAAAATCACCTGGTGCATTATGCCGGTCCCCGGTCCCCAGAAACCAAGGTCAAATTTCAAAGCGGCAGAAGAGAGGAAATCATACACCTCTCGATTCGTGGTAAGGGCCTTCCTGAGATCTGCTTCAGCGCCTTTATTGGCCCTCAAAAGATGGTCACAATGGATTGTGGCCGGAACACCTGTTTTTTCCCGTCCTGACTGTATAAACTGGAGCATGGCCATCTGGGCAGTTGCATCCTGCATGAGTACCCGGTCCGGTAAAAGCTTTATCTGGTCTTTCCCCCGGATTAATCGCTTTCCTCTGGATCTTTCAGGTTCATGTAAAAACAGAATTTTTTCCACATAAGAAAGGCCTCTTCCAAGCAATTCTCTTTTTCTTGACAAAACATCCAGGGCTTCGCCCGTATTAAAAGAATGTCCCATCAAGGCTGTCTCCCAAATCCGCTCTGGACTCCAAAGGTTCGTATGTACAGCCCGATAAACCGCAATATTGCCCCACGTACTCGGCCTTTGGTCTATACAGAGCGGGTTTGTCCTGAGCTTCAGCGAATTTTTCCTCAATAATGTGTGCACACCATCCTGTTACCCTTGATATGGCAAAGATAGGCGTCATTAAATCCAGAGGTATCCCCATTATGTGATAAACAGGAGCGCTATAGAAATCCACATTGGGCAGGATATCTGTTTTGCCTTTTTTCCTGAATGCTTCAATGCCCAACCTTTCTATCTCCGTGGAAAGAATGTGCCATCTCTCCTGACCTGTTTTTCTCCCAAGTCTTGCAGCCATATCCTTGAGAAATCTTGCCCGAGGATCCATGGTTTTATAAACTGCATGGCCCATACCCATAATTTTACCACCACCATCCAGTTGACTTTTTATCCATCCGGCGATGTCATTTTCAGACTCCAGCTCCATGAGCATTTTCATGACCTTGGCATTCGCCCCGCCATGCAGACTCCCTGAAAGCGCCCCAATGCCGGCGCTGACGCCTGCATACATATGCGCTTTCGTGGAAACTACCTCTCGACAGGCAAAGGTGGAGGCATTAAAAGTGTGATCAGCATGCAAGACAAGGCATGTGTCAAGATCACGAGCCATCTCCTCATCAGGCTTTGCTCCATGGAGCTGCCATAGAAAATTAGCCGCATGAGACAGCCCTTCATCCGAAGGCAATGGCTCCAGGCCCTTTCTTATCCTGTGCCATGCTGCAGCCAGTACCGGGATTCGCGCAATGAGACGGATAGCCATTCTGATGTGCGCATCTCTCGTTTCTTCAAATAGATCCGGGTCCGACATGGCGAGAGAGGTTACAGCCGATTGAAGCACATCCATTGGCGCGGCATTTTTAGGATACGCATTTAATATTTCATAGACATAGTCAGGGAGAAGCCTTTCATTTTTCACTAATGCATCGAACTCCATAAGTTCGCTCTTGTTAGGCAAACGCCCATTCAAAATGAGATACGCGACCTCCATGAAAGAAGAATCTTGGGCTAATTGTTCTATCCTGTATCCCCGGTAAAGGAGAACCCCTTTCTCACCATCAATAAAACTTATTTTCGTGTCGGCAACCGTCACTCCACGGAGACCAACGTTCTTCACATTAACTGATTGTTCCATTTCATACCCCATTCATAAATGATTGATTAATCACCTTCAATGCTGATAGCCCCGCCAGGGCACTCTTCAGCTGACTGAGTTACAAGATCCTTGTATTTATCAGGAATTTCCTCAACAAGAACTATGGACATGAGTTCGTCTTCATCATATTTAAAAATTTCAGGGCATAACATGTTGCAGTTTCTATCTCCCATACATAATTCCTTGTCCACTGATGCCTTCATTTTTTCCTCCATAATTGATGCGCCCGCAAAAAGTCTCCAAGGCCGTCACTCCCGCGAACGCGGGAGTCCAGTCCCGATGGCGAAATGATTTCCCTGGATTCCCGCGTTCGCGGGAATGACGAAAATGGATCAGTGACTTTTTACGAGTTTGTCATAATTAAGTTCAATGTGTTTAATCCTTCTTCGGCCATTCAACGCCGCTTCTCTCTTCGGTAAAATAGCAGAATCTGCTCCACTCGAATTCACGCAAAGAAACAGGACAACGCAGCTTTATTTTCTTATCGCTGATACCGATTACTTCCCAGTCGCCCTTACGCGGGCCACCTTTTATATTCAATCTTTGTCCTACACTGAATGGATATGGCTCAAAATAGACTACTCTATTCGTTTCCATGGGATTGATGTCTCCGGAATATTATCCCTTTATCAACATTGGGGCCTAATCTATTTTATTGAATGCCTTTGCCAGAGCGCCGCATACAGGGCATCTTTCCGGGGGCTCATTTTCACAGGTGTAGCCGCAAACCGGACAGACGTAATAATCGACTTCTTCAGCAGAGTCCATGTTGTCAAGGGCCTTTTGGTAAAGGCCTGCATGGACCTCTTCTACCTTATTGGCATAAGTGAATGATCTCTCCGCATTTTTTTCTCCCTCCTCTTTAGCAGTTTCGATCATACCCGGGTACATCTCTTTAAACTCAAACGTCTCACCGGAGATTGCCCCTTTGAGGTTGTCAGCGGTCTTGCCGATACCGTTCATGGCGCGCAGATGTGCGTGGGCATGGACTGTTTCTGCCTCGGCAGCAGCCCTGAAGAGTTTGGCTATCTGTGGATAGCCTTCCCTGTCGGCCTGTTTGGCAAAGGCCAGATACTTTCTGTTTGCCTGTGATTCCCCCGCAAAAGCTTCCTGAAGATTCTCTTGTGTCTTACTCATGATTACCCTCCTTTTTGTTTTATAAAGTTGTAAATCAATTGCCTCAAAGTGATTATTACGCTGTTCTCTTCAATTATTAGACCTCCTAATCAGTTATGTTGTTAGTTAATGGGCCTAAAGCACTATCTCAGGTAGTGGTACCATAATAGAGTTCTACCGGTTGAGTAATTACTTGGCCCATAAGTGATCTAAAGTGCCTAAAGTGAGCTAAAATGCCTAAAGTTTAAGGTAATATTTAACATTTTCAAATTGTCTAAAGCTCTCAATCATGGCTTTAGCTGTGTGAAAACAATCCTTATATAGAATGTCACGAAGTTCCTTAACTTTAGGCACTTCAAACTTTAGGCACTTTAGGCACTCACATTAGCGTACCTTTCAGGACCAACAAAAACGAGCTACCTCCTCCTTCCAGGCGAGAGGATGAATTCTAATGCAATATCGTGGTCTATTTTGCATTAAGAGACCAGTCATAATCAAGATATTTAATCACAACATCTCCTTTGTTGATCTCCAGCCCTTTCTTCAAACCTCCTTTGGCATATTTTAGAATAAATCCTACGACATCTCCATCAAAATCCTCTTCAAACCAGTCGAATATCTTGCTCACATAGAGCGTATTTCTTTCCAGCCGATTTCTCGATGGATCATTAATAAAGGCCGACGCCATTTCATTCAATTGTTGATCCAGAATAGCCCCCTCATACGGATCTGATCGGAGGGGCGGGCAGCTCCTCGCAGCACAGTTTATTGCGAAATGTACCCGTGGATCTTTAAATCTGGGTCTGAGGATTCCATGTTCGATCTGGTCTAATGAAATCACTTCCCCATCAATGCGGCATATCTTCTTTTTCCACGGGCTACTGAAAAAGCTCCCCAAATCCTTGATGGATTTCACCCCGGGATAACCAGTCAGGATCAGTTTAATGGTCCAGGCGTTGTAGGCATTGATGTAGAAGGCGAACTGCTCGTCTCGTGACAGCTCCTTGGTATCAATCTCTTCCAGGGCCTTGAGATACTGATCCTCTTCCAGGGCCTTGAGATACTGATCCAGTTTAGCCTCTTCGTTTTTGAATCCCTGATAATCCACCAGGCCATTTCTTACATATTTTCCAAGCAATCCTGCATAAATACGGTTATCCATTTCCTGAGCGGCCTTGCTTCCGGTCACGAGACCCGTGATGAAGAAACACGAGAGAACAGTGACAAAGAGTAGATACCTGCGATACCTCATAACGGCCTTCCTCCTCTCTCAAGTTATGATGCCTCAGATGTCCATTTCTTAAGAATATCTCTGTCTTTCTGATTGATAGAGGTGATCCTGAATCGAGTGAGTGTTTTATTGTTCTGCTCTTCAACGGATAGAACCTTCGCATAAATATCGTCAAAACAGTGGGCCTCCATACAGAAATCAAATATTAACTTGATATCAGTAAGGGGTTCAAGATGTGGTTCAACTGACGCCGTAATCAAGTTTTCGTTTAGAATTACGGTCTCCCCTGAAATGGCTTTGCTGGCCATCTTTTTATCTTCCACTTTCCAGCAGTGAAAGGGGAGGTTTAATTCAATACTATCCTGGTTAGCCGTCTGGGGATCCAGATTAACATTATAAGGCGCCCCGATTGCGGTTACCGGATAAATTACAAGGGGCCTTTTTAATCCTTTCATCATAACGGTATGAGGAGGGGCGGCGGTTACTGACTTTTTAACCAGGCGGTGGGTAGATTCACCCATAAGAACCTCCCCTCCCACTGTATTGGATTCTATCCGGGAGGCCATGTTCACGGTGGCGCCGACAATACCGTATTTGGCTCGTATTTCAGATCCGATGTTCCCCACAATAACCGATCCGGTGTTGATCCCTATTCCCATCTCAAGTTCAGGATATCCTTCGTGTGTCAGCTCATTATTCAGTTCCACAAGTGCATTTTGCATGGTAAGGGCGCAGGCAACCGCGCGCAGAGGATCATCATCACGCTCTTCGGGCACGCCGAAAACTGTCAGGATAGCATCTCCAATGAACTCATCTATCATTCCGTCATATTCCATGATGACCTTTGACATGCGCTCGAGATAGCGATTCAAAAGACGAACCATATCCTCAGGATCCCTGGTTTCAGCGAGGCTTGTGAAACCGCGAAGATCTGACATCACAACAGTTACGGTTTTCCTTCGTCCACCGATTTCCTGCCCATTGGGTGATTCGAGGATTTCATCTACCACCCTTTTAGAAAGATAACGACCGAAGGTGTTCCGGATAAATTTGACAAGATGCAGGCGTTCCTCTGATATCTTTAGTATTGTGTCTAACATCTGCCTGCGGGATAAAACGATCCCGTTGATCTCTTTGGGGGCGCCTTCCGGCAAGTTTACGTCATTTGGAGATGAGTCATCGTTCTGGAAACGCTTATTAGCCTCGGCTATGCTTTCAAGGGGTGAGATGATTCGTTTCTCAAGGAAGCTCTTGAGCGTAACCATCATGAATAAAACGATGATTGCCACGAGGGATATAATTCTTAAGGCATACCAGAAAAGTTCTACAGATCCCTTATCTTCGGTCAAAGCTGCATATATGAGTGTCCCAACCAGCAATATCCCTTCAATGATGAGTATGCGCCAGAATACCCCCATCAGGACCACTGCCCTGACACTGTTTTTCTCATTTTTGTTGGGGTCAGGCGGGAGTTTCCTGTTTTTCGACCTTAGGAAGGACATTTTCTAACCTTTGAATCATGAACACTCAGGATACTCTTAGTGACTTCATTATGTTTCGGGCCTTAACGGTAACCGAACAGTAAAGGTTACGCCTTTTTCCTGGTTAATACGAAAAGAGACATCGCCTCCGTGTGTCTCTACGATCTTTTTCACTATGCCCAGACCCAGACCGGTCCCCTCTCTTCTTGTAGAAAAGAAAGGATGAAAGATACTCTCACGATGTTCCTTTGCTATACCCTCACCATGGTCAGCAACTTCCAGCACTATCCCAAGGCTATTCAGGCGAGTGTACACCCACACACGATCTCCGGCGTGGGATGCCTGTATTGCATTGGTTATTAGATTCAAAAGGATCTGTTTTACTCTCGGAGCGTCCAGAACGACAGATGGGAGGGAAGGCGCCAGGCCAGTTTCAAGAGCTATCCCATTCTCCTTCGCCATTGGTTGAGCCACTCTTACGGAGTCCGAGACTAATTCATTGAAATCTATTTCAGTAAACTGTAGCTCTACGGGTTTCCCAAAATCCAACATCTCCCTGACCATCGATTCCAGATGTGCTGTCTCTTTAATCACAAGATCCAGTTTTTTACGATCAGGGTTGTCCGGCCCAAGTTTTTTAGAGACCTGTTTGGCAAAACCGCCAATTGCCATAAGAGGTGATTTCATATCATGGGCAATTTCCGAGACAGCTTTACCAACAGCAGCCAGGCTCTTGATCCGAACAAGGGCCCTCTGCTTCTTCCTTTCTCTTTCAACCAGCAATCCAAGAATCAGTGCAATACCAATATAGAGCACCCCTTCTGAAAGCCTATGAAAGTCATCAAGAGAAAAACCCTGCCACTGTCTGAAAGCTTGTGGAAAAAATAGGACGGAAACACTTACGCAGATATATATGGCCCCCTTCATCCCAAACCACAAGCTCCCTAAAACCAGCGGCAGGTAGAAGAGCATCCGGTAAACAGCATGGTAGAATCTCAGTTCAGGGAAGGTCAAATAATGGAGGCAAAGAATGCCGCCGATCATGACAGAGATTATCACCACCTTTATTTGTGCGTTATGGTTGGACATAATTAAGCTTGTAATGTGAGGAAACTAAGGGCTCGCGCATAAATATCTTATTTTTGAGCGAGCCCTAAAAGACCTCTTTTTGTTTGGCGCTTTTGAGATACTTAAGACGTAATGGTTCAGCTCTTCTTCTTGCTCTTATAGAATTTGACAAGACCCAGAAGATCCTGTGCCACAAAACGCCCTATTGGTCCTGAACTGTAACAAACGACCTCAAGTGTATTGTCCGGGCGCACAAGAAAGCCTGTTGCATGAATATATTTTCTGTCATTATCGTAATAAGCCCCGGTTATCCTCGATGTTTCCTCTGCGTTCATGCCATAAGCAACGGGGAAGGTAATTCCGTTTTTTTGAGCTGTTTCACTTGCCTTTTCTTTTGCATCGACAGAGCCTGCAATGATCGAGACCTGCTCAGCTTCGAACTCCTTTATCAGAGATTGGAAGTCAGCCAACTGCTGGGAACAAAAAGGTCACCAATATCCACGATAAAACAGAACTACCCCGTAACCTGCTCCGGTTCCCTCAGGAAGCTTGACCGTTTCTCCAGATACCAGTTTCAATTCCAAGTCGGGAAAAACATCGTTTGCATCCAAAAATCCTGCACCTATTTTAGCCATTTTTTCCTCCTTTTCTGTTTTTAGATTAGCTATTTGTCACGATCCATGGACCCGATTCTCTCGAAAAAATTGGGCAGAAGGCAGATAGATAGAGAGCGTAGTTTGTAATTATACGTTGCTTGTTAGACTTGTCCTTGACTTAAGTCAATCCTAATTCAAGAAAACCGACGCCCTGTTTTTTGCGAAGCTCCGTTATGGCGCCAAATCCAACATGCGATCAAGGGCCATCCGGGCATCGGCTTTTATCTCCTCTTGCACCTCAACCCTGTTGATCTGACCGATATATTCGAGGGTCCTCAAAAGGTTATCCGGGCTGATCTTGAACATATTGGGGCATAAGGAGTAGTGGAGATCCAAGACTTTCTTGTCAGGGAATTCAAGTGCGAGCCGGTTAATCAGATTGATTTCAGTTCCCACGATAATAGTTGTACCAGGCGGTGCGTTTTCAACGTATTTGACAATAAAACTGGTCGAGCCCACCGCATCGGCCAGGGCTACCACCTCCTGGGTACACTCCGGGTGGACCACAACCTTTGCCTCGGGAAACCGCTCCCTCATTTTCATGATGTGGTCCTCGCGAAATCGTGTATGTACCAGGCAGTACCCCTCCCACAAAATCACCTTTGCCTTTTTGATGATCTCAGCAGTGTTGCCCCCGAGTGGTTCTTCCGGATTCCATACAATCATCTCATCGGGGTGAATTCCCATCTGGTTCCCCGTGTTACGGCCCAGGTGTTCATCCGGAAAAAAGAATATCTTCTCTCGTTGACCAAATGCCCATCGAAACGCTGCAGGGGCGTTGGATGACGTACAAACAACGCCTCCATGTCTGCCGCAAAACGCCTTTAACCCGGCATCCGAATTCATATATACAATGGGCGTCATCGATCCTTCATCAACGATGGTTGCAACTTCTTCCCACGCTTTTTTTACGGCTTGGTTATCTGCCATGTCAGCCATCCAGCATCCCGCTTCCAAGGCAGGTATCTGAACGCTTTGGCGGGGTTGACAAAGAATCGCTGCACTTTCGGCCATAAAATGGACACCGCAGAAAACAATGAATTCCGCGGTTTTGTCAGCCGCAGCTTTTTGGGAAAGCCCAAAAGAGTCCCCCCTGAAATCGCCCATATCCACGATCTCGCTACGCTGATAATGGTGTGTGAGGATAAGGAGCCTGTTTTTCAATCTCTCCTTAATGGCCCGGATTTCGCGCAGGATTTTTCTATTATCAAGATGGTCTGTCATATCTGTCTCCTTTTGAGGTCTTCAAGCATATCGCATCCTGGGCACAAGCCGTTCTCCAAAAAAAATGGAAATATTCCGTTGACGGCTATGCCACACTGTGATATACAATATACCACATAGTGAGGTGTGGTCAAGCATTTTCCCAACAAATTTTTTATTGACAGCAGTACCACTATGTGTTATGTTTTATGCCACACCGCGGTACTCAGGTCAAGCTTCTTTGAATATGTTTTTGGAGGAGATAGTGGATAGCAAGGAATTCGTGGCCATTCGAAAGAAGCTGAACAAGACGCAGAAGCAGATGGCGCAACTGCTTGGAACCTCGGTTAAGGCGATTCATAGTTACGAGCAGGGATGGCGAGCCATCCCGGTTCATGCGGAACGGCAGATCTATTTCATACTCTCCAGGATCAATGGAAGCCCTGAAGATCAAGAGCCCTGCTGGGTCAAGAAAAAGTGCCCCTTTGAACTGAGGGCCCAGTGCCCTGCATGGGAGTTCCAGGTGGGTGACCTCTGCTGGTTTATTAACGGAACAATCTGTGAGGGCGTTGCTCACAAAGACTGGAGGGAGAAGATCAAGATCTGCAAATCGTGCGATTGCTTTTCCGCAATATTTTGAACTCGTTACGGAAGGGGGCCCACTGGAGTGGCAAATGAGTCAAAAGGTAAAACAATTTTAAATAGGAGAATAACTCATGTCAAACAAGTACGGATTCAACACGTTAGCCTTACATGCAGGTGCAGAGATCGATGAAACAAATTCAAGGGGCCTTCCCCTTCACAGGACAAGTTCATATGTTTTCAACAGTACCACCCATGCTGCAGATCTGTTTGCGCTTAAAGAACTTGGCAATATATACACACGCCTAATGAACCCCACTCACGGGGTGCTCGAGGAGAGAATGGCCGCCCTTGATGGTGGTGCCGCAGCGCTTGCCGTTGCATCGGGGACAGCGGCCACTTTTTATGCTGTGATCAATATATGCGGCCACGGCGACGAAGTGGTTTCAGCTAATAATTTATATGGCGGCACCTATACCATGTTTGATTCTATCCTGCCTGAACTTGGCATCAAGACGAAATTCGAAAACCCGCTGGATCCGGATAACTTCGAGAAAGTGATCAATGAGCATACCAAAATGCTGTTTACCGAGGTCATTGGCAACCCCGTGCTCGATGTGGCAAACATAGGGGCCATTTCAGAAGTAGCGCATAGGCATCATATCCCCTTAGTGGTTGATTCTACATTTAACACGCCATATCTCTTCAGACCCCTGGAACACGGCGCGGACGTCGTAATACACTCCCTGACAAAATGGTTGGGGGGGCATGGCACCGGAATTGGCGGCATTGTGGTGGATAGTGGCAAGTTTGATTGGACAGACCGAAAATTCCGTCTTTATAATGAACCCGATGCATCCTATCACGGGCTGCGATTTGCACATGATCTTGGAGACCTGAATCCTTTGGCATTTATTATGCGGATGAGACTTGTGCCCCTGAGAAACCTTGGTGCCTGCATAAGCCCTGATAACGCCTGGATGTTCTTGCAGGGGATTGAAACACTCCCCCTCAGGATGCAGCGTCACTGCGACAATGCCATGGAGATAGCACTGTATCTGACGGATCATCCCGCTGTAAAATGGGTAAGGTATCCGGGTCTTGAACAAGATCCAGCCTATGAAATGGCATCGCGGCAATTTGAAAACGGCTTTGGGGGCATGGTGGTTTTCGGAATTAAAGGGGGTAGAGAAGCTGGTGAAACATTCATAAACAACTTAGCGCTCATATCGCATCTGGCAAATGTGGGCGATGCAAAAACTCTGGCCATTCACCCTGCAAGCACCACCCATTCTCAACTTTCCGAGGATCAGCAGCTAGAAGGCGGAATCACACCCGATCTCATCCGGCTGTCCGTGGGCATAGAGTCGGTTGAGGATATTCATGGGGATATAGGTCAAGCTTTAGACAAAACGAAGTAATGTCTGTGCCAATTTTCTATTCAGGCGCAGTTTCGCTCTAAAATCATCAATCATCAATTGTCAATCCAAAGATGAGTGAATATATAGAACATGACAAGACCGGCCTATCGGTGGGGGTTGTGGATAAAAAGTTATTCACCTTTGCCCAGCCGCCCGGGGAACTGACCCTTGAAAACGGTTCCACATTGGGTCCGGTGACACTCGCCTATGAAACTTATGGGGAACTGAATCCTGACAGGAGCAATGCTGTCCTGATTATGCACGCCCTGTCTGGTGATTCCCATGTGGCCGGTTATTACAGTAATGATGAGGCCAAACCTGGCTGGTGGGAGATTATGGTGGGCCCGGGCAAGGGGATTGACACCAATAAATATTTTGTTGTCTGTTCAAATATATTGGGCAGTTGTATGGGTTCAACCGGTCCAGGTTCAATCAACCCGAAGACCGGCAAAGCTTTTGGCCTTGATTTCCCGGTAGTCACCATCGGGGACATGGTTACAGCACAAAAGGCGTTAATTAACCACCTTGGCATAAAGAGGATTCTCTCGTTGGTGGGCGGTTCCATTGGGGGTCTCCAGGTCCTGGAGTGGTGCCTGAGATACCCTGATATGATCGTCTCTGCCATTCCGCTGGCAACCACACCAAAACATTCCGCCCTTACTATAGCTTTTAATGAAGTTGCAAGACAGGCCATCATGGCGGATCCCAATTGGCACAAGGGCGACTATTATAATGGCGCAAAACCTGACCTTGGGCTGGCCGTGGCCCGAATGATCGGCCACATAACCTATTTGTCAGATGAATCCATGCGGCATAAATTCGGTCGTCGTCTCCAGGACAGGAGTGATTTTTCATTCAACTTCGATGCGGACTTCCAGGTGGAAAGCTATCTCAGATACCAGGGCTCGAAATTTGTGGAACGTTTTGATGCCAATTCTTTCCTCTATATTACAAAGGCCGCAGACTACTTCGATTTGACGCGGCAATATGACTCCGGCTCTCTTGTCAAGGCCTTTTCCAGGGCCATGGCAAAATTCCTCGTGGTCTCCTTTACCTCGGATTGGCTATATCCCACGTATCAGTCCAAGGCCATGGTGAAGGCCATGAAGAAAAATGGTCTTGATGTAAGCTTCTGCGAAATCGAGGCTGACTGGGGACATGATGCCTTTCTGTTGCCTAATAAACGATTAACCGACCTTGTGAAAGGCTTTTTAGAACGTGTCTACGATGAAACAAAAAGATAACGAAATACGATTTGACCTTCAGATAATTGCATCCTGGATCGAGCCCGGGTCTAAAGTCCTGGGCTTAGGCTGCGGAGAGGGAGAGCTGCTGCATTTCCTCAAGAAAAACAAGGGTGTGGTATGCACGGGGATAGAACTCAACGAGGACAAGGTAGCCAAATGTATTGCAAAAGGCCTGAGCGTGCTTCAAGGGGATATCAATGAAGAGGTGCTTGACTACCCGGATGACGCATTTGACTACGTAATCCTGAGTCAGACCCTTCAGCAGATATATGAGCCGGGGGAACTTATCCGTTCGATGCTCCGCATCGGCAAAAAGGGCGTTGTCAGTTTCCCCAATTTCAGCCACTGGAGCATCCGCCTGCAACTACTGGCAACCGGCCGTGCCCCCATTACCAAACAGCTCCCCTATGATTGGCACGACACCCCGAATATTCGCGTCATTGCCCTGAAAGACTTCAGGAGGTTCTCAAAGGAAACAGGATTCTCTATCCTTAGAGAAGTAGCGATTAACACAGATTATCATGAAAAAAGCGGAAATATCATTAAGTTTTTTGCCAACCTAAGAGCAACTTATGGCATTTTTCTTATAGGAAAGAGGAAACAATAATGCATGCCGAACTTGAAAAACCAGAACAGTGCCTTCTTGCAGATGAAACCAGATTGACTAATAATAAAATACCTCTGGCCGTAAAAAAACTACTGGCCACCTGCGAAAGGGATGATTGTTTTGACCATGTGAATGCCACCCCTATTCCTTCACTGGAATCAGTGATCGAAATAATCCGCCAGGCGAGACGAATTCTCTTTCCAGGATATTTTTCGCCCACAAGGCTTGACTCAGTTAACATGGAGTATCGTCTGGGCCAGGAAACCACGGAGCTTTTTGAGAAACTTTCACGGCAGGTTATACTATCCATTCAACATGACTGTATTCGATATAATCAACCCTGTTCCCGGTGTATGGAACTGAGCCAAGAAACAGGACTCCGGTTCATAGAGGCACTGGCCGGATTAAGAGAGATCCTGGGCACGGATACCCGTGCGGCTATGGATGGAGATCCTGCAGCGAAGAGCCATGACGAAGCCATCTTCTGCTATCCGGGCCTTTTTGCCATCACGGTCTATCGCATGGCCCACGTGCTTCATGGACTGGAGGTACCCCTACTGCCGCGAATCATGACTGAGTACGCTCACAGTCTGACAGGTATCGACATCCACCCCGGCGCCAAAATCGGAGAGAGTTTCTTTATCGATCACGGGACCGGCGTTGTGATAGGAGAGACCACGGAGATAGGAAATCGGGTCCGGATCTATCAAGGTGTAACCCTGGGAGCGCTTTCCCTGCCCAGGGATGAGATCCATCGGTTTAGAAACCTAAAGCGGCACCCGACCATTGAAGACGATGTAATTATCTATTCAAATGCGAGCATATTGGGAAATCCCGTTATTGGAGCAAGATCCATCATCGGAGGGAATGTCTGGATCACGGAAGATGTGCCCCCGGACACCAAGGTGTTATTGAAGGTGCCCGAGCTGGTTTATATAGGAAATAATAAGGGATAAGGATAAAAACCGAAGAATCAGGAGGTCATGATGACAAAAGTCTTTGCTAACGCGTCTGAAGTCGTTGGGTCAACTCCCCTCGTTAGATTGAATCAGATCACTGGGGAACTGGATGCCGATATATTTGCAAAACTGGAATCTCAAAACCCACTGGGAAGCGTAAAGGACCGGATCGGCGTAGCCATGATCGAAACGGCCGAGGCCCGGGGCGAGATAACTGCCGATACCACCGTAGTGGAGGGCACCAGCGGCAACACCGGGCTTGCCCTGGCCTTTGTTTGCGCGGAGAAAAGCCTTCGTCTTGTTCTGACCATGCCTGAAAGCATGAGCCTGGAGAGGAGAAAACTGCTAAAGCATCTCGGTGCGGAACTGGTCCTGACGCCCGCTTCTGAAGGGATGAAAGGCGCTATCGCTAAGGCAAAGGAGATTGTAAGCCAAACAACCAATGTCTATATGCCCGATCAATTTGCAAATCCTTCGAATCCAGAAATACATCGGAAAACCACGGCAGAAGAGATCTGGAAAGATACGGGAGGGGCAGTCGATATCTTTGTTGCAGGTGTTGGAACCGGGGGGACCATTACCGGGGTATCAGAAATAATCAAAGCCCGGAAACCGTCTTTCAGGGCAGTGGCGGTGGAACCAGCTGATTCACCGGTTTTATCGGGAGGCAAGAGCGGCCCCCACAAGATACAGGGTATCGGGGCGGGTTTTATCCCCGATGTCCTCAACACCGCTATCATTGACGAGATTGTCACTGTTAGCAATGAAGAGGCCTTGGAGACGGCGCGAAGGCTGGCGCGGAAGGAAGGAATCCTGTGTGGCATTTCATCAGGAGCTGCTGCCTGGGCAGCGCTTGATGTGGCTCGGAGGCCGGAGAATGAAGGGAAACAGATCGTCGTCGTCCTGCCCGACACCGGGGAGCGTTACCTGAGCACGGATCTGATTGTTGCGTGAAATTGAGGCTTCAAATCAACTTTCTGTCAGATCTCTTCCCCAAAGTGCAAATACGATTGTACCTATTACTCCGCATGAAAATGCAACCAGAAAATTTGTTTTGGGCCCGATCTCCCACAGAAAAGCACCGCCAAAAGCTGCCAGGGATACGACGGCATCACGTAATAGATAATAGAGACCGAACATGCCTGCTTTACAGTCTTCGGGTGCAAGATCCATGATAAGTGCTTTTCGGGTGGGTTCACCGAACTCTTTGAAACCCCGCAGGATAAATGCAGGCACCAGCCATATAAAAGATTGACAGAACAGAAGCATCAATGGGAAAAACGTAAAAAAGACGAATGTTGTGACTACAAACGGTTTCTTGGTACTGCGATCAGCAAGATAGGCTACCGGAATATATATGAGCAGGGCTGTTATCATTTCAATAGCCGTTAAGATACCGAATTGGAAAGCGGTAACAGGTGCAGCAATCGTTTTCATACACCATACGACAACAAAAGCGTAGGGAATCTGCTCGCAAAACCGCACGAGAATATCCGAAACAAGCAGTCGCTTAAGCGATGAGCTCATGAAACGAAAGAGCTTCAACGGGTTTTTTTCAGGCTCAACAGCGTATTTATCACCTGCTTTTTTAGGCGGATCGTCTTCAATGAGGATCTGCTGTAATACGGCCGCCACAATGCAAAACAAAAAGGCCGTAACAAAGGCCAGCCGGATACCGTCCCGTTCGCCCCAGAATCCGATGCACAGACCTCCCAGGACCGGCCCAAGCGCCATGGGAATTCTTCGCACAAGTGAATGCATGGAAACCCCCATGGTTCGCTTATTCATGGGCAGCACTTTGGCCACAAGACTCATGGTTGCCGGCAGAGATATGGCCGTCCAGGAAAGGAAAAGTACCGCTCCCACCAAAACAGCCTGCCATGAGGGGATTAGAATGACTGTCAGGAATCCGCACATGGCAACGACGTTAAAAACAAGTAAAGCGCGCTTGGTGCCAAGCCGGTCAGAAAGGTAGCCTCCGAGAAAAGAATAGAGTGCCGACAGCAGATTATCGAGGCCGTTTAGCAACCCGATGGACAAAGCGCCGCCTCCAAGCGCCATCAAGTATATGGGTAAGAATCGCTCGGCCATCCTCTCACCCATACCCACAAGAATGACCATGCCCAGCATACCGACCGTACTTCTTCTCAGACCGAGAAAGTCCGAAATATGCGTCAGCCTTCCCTTTCTATTCACATCTGACCTCGAGTCTGCACCAGGCATAGAGGGCATCATAGACTTCAAACTGATATTCTAAGTTCTCTTTGTCGTTCGGGAAACGAAGACTGTAGCCTACGGCAATAGCCTCCAGACCCGCAGCTATGGGATCATTATCCAGCTTATCCGTATCCGCGGCATTCACGATTTTAGCCATTCTCAACAAGGCCTTGTCCGTAAGATCGTACTTTTTGATAATGACATCAAAAGTACATAAACCGTCCTGATGACCCAGTTCAACACCGGGTGCGTCAAAGGGAATAGCTCCTTCCCGTTCTGCCGTAGCATTAATCTGGCTTTTGGGAACGAATATAATTTCAGCTTCAGAGTCCACAAAGCGTTTGATAAGCCATGGACAGGCCACGCGGTCTACGTGAACGTGGGATCGTGTTATCCATTTCATTGTTTTTCCTCCTTTTCCAGAACACAGGTAAACGGAGATTATCAGGGTTATTAATATGTGCACTCATCTGAGAAAATATACGACCTAAAACTATTTGGCGCCGAAATAGTTTAACGTATCAGCAATAATTTTTTCAATGTCTTCCTTTGAGAACCAGGATTTCAATTTTGGATCAAAAAGTTAGGTCCTTCCAATCGGCAAAAATGACATATTCTCTCGGAAACAGAGCCAGCCGATCACCCGGATGGATGATTGATTTTTTGGGAACGGCGCTGTGGTTGACCATGGCCAGTTGTACCATGGTTACAGGAATTTTATGTATCTGCAAAACCTCGATTAGCGGAGTCGGATCTTCGAGCTCAAATCGGATTGAATCATCATCAACATCCGCCATTTCTCTCTTCAATGACCCAAATAAGACCAGTTCAGTATAGGTCCTCATACGCATCTCCTATAAATTCATGTTTTCATTTTTCAATACACAAGAGACTATCATCTAAAACATAAACAGAAAACAAAGGAATTGACTTAAGTCAATTACAAAAGATTTGTAATACATCCCATTGAACACGGCATGGAACCGACGATTTTCTGGGG
>JACKQG010002190.1_pt1 | contig 25864 bp, 23 predicted proteins | sample 8237621 | NCBI WGS metagenome assembly JACKQG01 (sample SAMN15677084, study PRJNA649215) | marine metagenome | biome: marine; feature: Black Sea; material: saline water; isolation source: suspended particulate matter (SPM) from the Black Sea western gyre | collected 2013-06-09/2013-06-10 | depth... | reverse complement strand
AGTTTGCCAATATTTACAATAATGTCAAGTGTTTTTATGGAAAAATATTATTTAATTAAAACTGCTAATTTTTTGCAGCATTAAAAAACAGCTTGGAGTTTAATTATTTTTAACAACTTTTTTCTTTTTGGGAAGATAAAGATCCGTGATGCTACCTTCAAAAACTTCTGCTGCAAAAGCTACTGTTTCAGAAAGTGTGGGGTGTGGATGAATGGTTGAACTGAGATCTTCCGCATCACAACCCATCTCTATTGCCAGCGCACCTTCTGCAATCAAATCACCAGCATTTGGACCAACAATTCCGACTCCAATTACTCTGTTTGTGTCCTCTGCAAAAAGGACTTTGGTCAAGCCTTCACTGCGTCCCAATGATAAACTGCGTCCACTAGCAGCCCAGGGAAAAACACCTTTGCCAAAAGGAATATTCTCTTTTTTGGCTTCCTCTTCTGTTATTCCAGCCCAGGCTACTTCAGGATCTGTATAAGCCACAGACGGTATGGTCCGGACATCAAAATGACTTTTCATGCCTGCAATAACTTCTGCAGCGACTTTTGCCTCATGAGAAGCTTTGTGAGCCAACATGGGCTGGCCAACAATATCCCCAATAGCAAAAATATGTGGAACATTGGTGCGCATTTGAGAATCAGTAGAAATAAAACCATGTTCATCTACTGTAATTCCGGCTTTTTCTGCAGCAATTCGTAATCCATTTGGTGTACGTCCGACAGAACTGAGAATGCAGTCAAAAAGCTGTGGTTTGTCCGGTGCATTTTTTCCTTCAAAATATACTTTCAATCCTTTTTTCTGCGCTTCAACTTTTGTGACCCGTGTTTCAAGCCAGATATTTTCATACTGTTTTCCAATTCTCTTCTGAAAAGGGCGAACCAGATCCCGATCTGCACCTGTCATCAATCCAGCCAGCATTTCAACTACAGTTATTTTTGAACCCAGTGCATGGTATACTGTAGCCATTTCAAGTCCAATAATTCCACCACCAAGCACCAGCATTTTTTGCGGAATATCCTGAAGCAGTAATGCACCTGTCGAATCAATTATTCGTGGATCTTCAGGAAGAAAGGAGAGTTTAACTGGTTGAGAACCTGCTGCTATTATAGCACTTTTAAAATTTATACTGATTTTTTTACCATCTGTATCTACTACAGAAAGATGATTTTGATCTAAAAATTCGCCTGTACCGGTAACTATCTGTACTTTGCGCTGTTTTGCCAGACCTTTCAAACCTGTAGTCAGCTGTTTTACAATACCATCTTTCCAGTCACGCAGTTGATCAAGATTAATTTTTGCCTTGCCGAAAGACACCCCGTGACCACTCATTTCTTCAGATTCAGTAATAACTTTTGCTGCATGCAGCAGGGCCTTGGAAGGTATACAACCAACATTCAAACAAACACCGCCAATACGCTTGTAACGTTCTACCATGATTACATTCAGTCCCAAATCTGCGGCACGGAAAGCGGCCGTGTAACCACCTGGACCTGAACCCAACACCAGTACATCACATTTCAAATCTACTTTTCCTGAGTAGCTTACAGCTGTAACTTCGGTCTCAGATTTTGAAGCTAATTTTGTTTCAACAACAGTTGCTTCTTCGTCCTTTTTTTCTTGTGTTTTTGAATTTGAGACTTCAACCAATTCCATCATCAAAATCAAGCTTCCTTCGGACACTTTATCGCCGGCCTTTACTTTTATTTCCCGGATTATTCCAGCAACCGGAGCAGGAACATCCATGGTTGCTTTGTCGCTTTCCACCGAAATCAAGGAATCTTCTGCAGCTACCTGATCACCTATACTGCAGATGATTTCAATAATTTCAACATCCTGAAAATCACCAATATCCGGTACCTTAACTTCAACTAGACTCATAATGACATCCTCCGCATATCACCCAGGATTTGACACAAATCCACCATGAAACGTGCTGCCTGTGCTCCGTCAATCACACGGTGATCATAAGTCAAATCAAGAGGCAACATTAAGCGCGGTAAAAATTCTTTACCGCTCCAGACCGGTGTCATTCGGGAACGTGTAACACCCAGAATTGCAACCTCCGGTGCATTTACTAATGGCGTAAATGAAGTTCCACCTATGCTTCCCAAACTGGAAATACTAAAGCAACCACCCTGAATGTCCTCAGTTTTTAGTTTTCTGTTTCTAGCACGTTCACTGACATCACCCAACTCTCTAGCCAGTTCCAACAGTCCTTTCTGCTCCACATCTCTGATCACCGGAACAATTAAACCCTCCGGAGTATCGACAGCAACTCCAATATGCAGATATTTCTTCAAAATTAAATTTTCCTTATCTGCAGTCAGTGAAGAGTTAAAATTAGGATGTAATCTGATTGCAACTGCACAGGCTTTTAGCAAAAATGCCAGAGGTGTTACCTTGACCTTCTGCTTTGCTGCTTCATCTTTAAGTGACTTCCGGAAATATTCCAGATCTGTGATATCAGCCTCATCATGATGCGTTACAATCGGGACATTCAGCCAACCCCGATGTAAATGCACACCTGCTTTTTTCTGGACCCGTGAAAGCGGTTTAATTTCAACTTCGCCAAATTTGCTGAAATCGATTTCTGGCATGTCAGGAATTCCGGAACCTGCAGCAACAGTGTTTCCGGACGCTGCTCCACTCAGGATCTGCTTAACAAATTCCTGCACATCTTCTTTTGTGATTCGTTCCTTACGCCCGGAGCCAGAAACCTTACTCAGGTCTACACCTAATTCCCGGGCAAATTTTCGGATAGCTGGACTCGCATGTGCCTGTAAAAATTCCTTATGTCTCACAAGCATATCTGCAGGTGGTGGGCGTCTTATTGCTGTGGAAGCAACCGTTTCTGCTGTTGTGGTTTCAGAATTTGTGGTTTTAACTTCAGTATCTACACCTGAAACAGTATTTTCCTGATTTATTTTTTCTGTTGCATCAACAGATTCTTCTTCTACTGCCAAAGTTAAAATCAGGTCGTTTTGTGATACTTTATCTCCAGCTTTTATTTTAACGTCCTTGATAGTACCTCCAAACGGTGCCGGTACGTCCATCGTAGCCTTATCACTTTCCATGGTAAGCAGTGGATCTTCGGCAGCAACAATATCCCCGGATTTTATGAGGACATCAATAACTTCGACTGCATCAAACTCTCCTATGTCTGGAACAAGTACGTCTTTGATTTTACTCATTGCGGTTCTCCTCAGGACATCAATGGATTATTTTTTTCGGAGTCAATTCCGTATTTTTTAATGGCAGACTTCACAATTTTACTGGAAATAGCGCCTTCCTTCATCAAAGCATTCAAAGCTGCAACTGCAATGTAGTAGCGGTCTACTTCAAAATGACTGCGCAAAGCTTCGCGAGAATCGCTCCGTCCGTAACCATCGGTTCCCAGTACAGAGTATGAGCGAGGTACGTATGCACGAATTTGGTCCGCAAAAAGTTTAACATAATCAGTTGCGGCCACGACAGGACCCTCAGTTTTTTCGAGAGATTTTTCAACATGACACATTCGAGGTTTTTTATCAGGATGCAGCAAATTCCAACGCAGAACGTCATCACCATCACGTTTTAATTCATTGAAACTGGGACAACTCCAGATGTCTGCTTCTACCTTAAAATCTGCAGACAGCAAATCAGCTGCTGCAATGACCTCTCGTAAAATTGATCCGGAACCTAAAAGCTGGACTCTCTTTTTGCCTTTCTTGGCTTTTTGCAGCAAATACATACCTTTCACAATATCTTTTTCCTGACCTTTAGTGAGTCCGGGATGGGAATAATTTTCATTCATTGTGGTAATGTAATAAAAAACATTCTCCTGTTTTTTGAACATCCGTTCCATTCCATTCTGTATAATAACAATCAATTCATAAGAAAAAGTTGGATCGTAGGAAACACAGTTTGGTACATTACCAGCCATGATTTGGCTGTGTCCATCTTCATGCTGCAGACCTTCACCGTTGAGAGTGGTTCTTCCTGCAGTTGCGCCAATTAAAAATCCACGTGCCTGCATATCACCTGCAGCCCAGACTAGATCTCCAATCCGCTGAAAACCGAACATCGAATAAAATATGTAGAACGGAATCATCTGCATTCCGGAGTTTGTATAAGAGGTTGAGGCTGCAATCCAGGAAGACATGGCACCGTCTTCGGTTATGCCCTCTTCCAGCAGCTGACCACTCTGATTCTCCTTGTAGTACATCAGTTGATCACGATCAACTGGTTCATATTTTTGTCCTTCATGTGCATAGATGCCAATCTGGCGAAACATACCTTCCATCCCAAATGTTCTTGCTTCATCTGGAACAATTGGAACCACCCTTTGGCCAATATTTTTATCTTTGCACAAGAGTGTCATTGCCTGTACAAGTGCCTGAGTTGTAGAAATTTCACGCTCACCAGTTTCCTGTAACAAACGCTCAAAAATTGTTAAATCAGGAATCTCCAGAGAATCCCCCTTTGTTCTCCGTGCCGGCAAATGGCCTCCAAGTGCAGTACGGCACTGTTTTAGATACTCCAGTTCAGGGGCATCATCAGCAGGTTTATAAAACGACATCTTTTCAACTTCATCATCAGAAATAGGCACGCGGAAGCGATCCCGAAAACTTTTCAGGTCGTCCATTTTCATTTTCTTCTGTGAATGAGTAATGTTAATCGCCTCACCTGATCCTCCCATACCATAACCTTTGACCGTTTTAGCAAGTATCACTGTCGGTTGACCCGAATGATTAACCGCAGAATGATAGGCTGCATAAATTTTATGAGGATCATGCCCGCCTCGGTTAAGTCTCCAGATGTCTTCATCTGACATGTTGGAAACCATCTCCAGCAGTTCTGGATATTTACCAAAAAAATGTGCTCTTGTGTAGGCCCCGCCTTTTGCTTTGAAAGCCTGATATTCTCCGTCAATTGCTTCGTCCATTCGTTTACGCAAAAAACCTTCAGTATCTCTTGCCAGTAATGGGTCCCAGTATGAACCCCAGATCACTTTAATCACATTCCATCCGGCTCCCCTGAAACCTCCTTCAAGTTCCTGAATAATTTTCCCATTTCCACGTACCGGACCGTCAAGACGCTGCAAATTACAATTGATGACAAAGATTAAATTATCTAATTTTTCTCTTGCAGCCAACCCGATTGCTCCAAGAGATTGTGGCTCATCCGTTTCACCGTCTCCAAGGAAGGCCCAGACCTTTCGTCCGGAGGTGTCTGCTAAACCGCGGTTATGCAGGTATTTCAGGAAACGCGCCTGATAAATTGCCATGATGGGTCCCAGTCCCATTGAAACAGTTGGAAACTGCCAAAAGTCCTTCATCAACCAGGGATGAGGATAAGATGGTACTCCTTTACCATCAGATTCACGGCGGAAGTTGTCCATTTGCTCTTCCGTCAACCGACCCTCCAAAAATGCCCGGGCGTAAATTCCTGGTGCAGAATGTCCCTGAAAAAAAACCAAATCACCACCATGATCTTTGTTTGGTGCATGCCAAAAATGATTAAAACCAATATCGTAAAGCGTGGCCGAAGAGGCAAAACTGGCAATATGTCCACCAAGCTCTGCTGAATCCCTGTTGGCACGCATTACCATCACTGCTGCATTCCAGCGGATGATTGAACGAAGCTTAGATTCTAATTCCTGCACGCCACCTGAACGTTCTTCAAGTTCCGGAGGTATCGTATTCAGATATGGTGTATTGGCAGAATACGGACTGCCTGCACCTGACAAAACTGCCTGATCTGCCAATTGACGCAAAAGGAACTGAGCTCTTTCAAGTCCATCCCTTTCAACAACTGCTTCCATGGCCTCAATCCATTCCATGGTTTCCTGCGGATCTAAATCATTTACTTTTTTTGAAGACATTGTTGTACCTCAAGCATTTGAGTTTTAACTTTTACTGTAATTCTAAACTAAAAAATAATATAAAATTTTATGGTGAAGACTGCTTTGCAGTATCATCTTTTTCGGAAGTGTTGTCGCCGGCAGATTTTTTGTTCTCAGCTTTAATTTTATTGTTGAATGGAGTGTAGTCCACTGGAGGCCTTTTACTTAAGCTAATCAGCTTATCTGCAGTATAGACAATATTTTGTCCTGCATAAACATTTTTTCTTGAAATCTTAACTGCTAATCCTTGTACGCCGCGGCTGGTTTCACTGGAATAGAGAATTTCCGGCTTAACTGCACCTGTTTCAAGTGCTCTGGTTCTACTCATTTTCAAGACATCACGGCTGGAACTAGAAGAATAAAGAGTTTCCGGCTTAACAGGACCTGTTGCGTAGGCTCTTTGTTTGGTCATTTTCAAGGCATCACGGCTGGTTTCTTCTGTTTTTTCAGGATTTGGCCTTGGAGGAGAATAAGGTTTAATATCTTCAATTTTCGTAAATGATCTCTGAAAAGGTTGTTTTACAAACCAGCGGTTATTTTTTACCATATTGGCTGTAACAAGACCTGTTTCCTGCATTTTTTGTGCTGCAGTATCTGCCTTCCCGCGCTTACTTTCCAAAGCAGATTTTTTGATAAGATAATAATTTATTTTTCGACCTTTGACATTTTGTACTGTGACATTTTCCTGTCTCTTTCTTGCCTGCAGTTCCGTACTCTCTTTTACATATTTTTGAATTTTCCGTCCTAAATTTTCTGCAGCAACTGCCTGACCGGTAAACATCACTCCTGCAAACAAAAAATACTGCAGAATCAAAAATATAGCTGTCTTGCTCAACAAAACTACCTCTGTCCTGCAGGTACAATATTTCTGTTGTTTAAAACTTAATTTGATGTGAAATTTCTTACTCCACATTTTGTTTAAATCCTCGCAAACATTTGCTGTAGATGCAATCTTATAATTGGAAAATTCCCATTACAGATATTTTGTGTTATCCTCTAAGTTAAGCTAACTGCTAACCGGACTGGCCAGAAAACAATAAACCCTGCACAATACAAAGTTGAGTATAGCTCAAAATAATATGCAAAATCACTCTTCACTTTCAGAAAATTATGCAGAAGAAATTTATCAGGATATGCTTCGGGAAACATTTGGTATTCCGGAAAACAACGATGCAGACCAAACTGATGAATTTGCCGACACTGTCTCTTTCAAAAATACCCGTATTGATTCTGAGGTTGCAGACAACTTTTTGGTACAGAAACTGATTAACTCTCTTACTGCCCAACTACAAGCTATCATTCCCGGTGCATTCCGCATCATTGCTAAACCTATACAATGCCTTTCTTATGCCAACCTGCACAGTTGGTCTCCCGGACGTTCTTATTTTTCCCTATTTGAACTTACAGGGTCCAGTTCTGTCTGGATTCTTCATCTCAGTCGCTCCGTTGGCGAAGGACTTGCCTCATTGCTTCACACAGAAAGTACTAATAAAAACACCAGTATTTTTATGAATTTAGCAGAAACAGATTCTATGGTTTATCTGGAAATTGGTGGGCTTCTGCGGAAGCTATTTGACAGTATTTTAGCCCTCTGGCCAAAAAGTGACAATCTAAAAGTCACACGCTGTCGACATATCTTACAATTGGGATTCCTGCCAAGTAGTAACCAAAACGAGGACTATCTGATCCTGCCATTTTATCTTGATAACAGGGTGTGTTCCGGAGATTTCCACCTGATTATTCCACAACGTTTTCTTTTAGAATCGACAGATTACTGATCCGCTGCTGCCTGCAGATAGAGTTCTCTGTGAATCACTACAGTAATAAATATTTCTTAATAATATTTTCATCAAAAACATTTAAAAATGCTACAGCCAATTTTAAATAGTATCAACATCTATCCCTTGAAATCTGCAGGCGGAATTTCTCTGCAAAAAACTGAGATGGTGCAGAGAGGTTTGGCTTTTGACCGGCGCTGGATGATTGTTGATGACTCAGGCAAATTTATCTCTCAACGCACTCATCCAAGTTTAGCTTTGCTACAGATCCGGTTGGAAAACCATAAAATGCTCCTGAATGCACCAATAATGCCTGAACTATCTTTGCCTTTATTTCCACAAAACGGAGTGGAGCATAAAGTAGAAATATGGGGTGACCGATGTGCGGCTTGGTCGGCAGGACAACAGGCTGCACAATGGATCTCAGAGTACCTGGCAGAAAATAGTGAAATTGTTTTTATGCCGGATCATAGTAATCGACCTGTTGATCCGAACTATGCACCAGGACAATATCAGACAGCATTTTCAGATGGATTCCCTTTACTGCTGATTTCTGAATCATCACTGGCTGACCTTAATCTAAGGCTTCCGGAAGCTATAACTATGAACCGTTTTCGTCCGAATCTTGTGCTGAAAAATGCTGAACCATATGCAGAAGATAATTGGAAAATGATCAAAATCGGCAATTGTATTTTTCAAATCGTGAAACCATGTTCACGTTGTATTCTAACTACTGTTGATCCAACGACAGGAGAATTTTCCGGAAAAGAACCTTTAAAAACTCTGGCAGCTTATCGCAAACTAAACGGCAAAGTACTGTTTGGTCAGAATTTGATTGCACTTAAATTAGGACTGTTGGAAGTAGGCATGCCTGTAGAAATAACGGCATTCAGTCAGACAGAGAGTAGAAAAACAGTGAATAACCAATAAGTTCACAATTTCATCTGGTTCTTTCGATTGTTCATGTCTTTTGTTAATAGACTCTGGTAAAAAATGGATTCAATATAAAAGCAGTCTGTAGTTATTAGAACTTGCTTCAGCCAGGGGTTTATCCAGCAACCAGTTTAGCCAACCAGCAAGAATTTTAAATATTACAGGATCAACTTCTGGTCTGACAATCTGCCGACCATCAATATTATTATCATAGATGATAGTCTTTTTATCACGTGGAAATTCCAGATAAGAATTAACACTCAAGACAGAACCTTCAATTATAATTTTCAAATAATAACCTGGTTTCTCTTCCAAACTCTCTAAAAGTGGTTTTCTAACCAACTTCAAGCTGGTTATACCATCTGTAGAAAGCACTTCACAAACATGTGGCCCACATTTACTGTAATCATATATCTCGGCCCTGATAATCAAGTCTGTGATTTGAATCGACTGTGCTATTTTGGAATCAAGTGGTTTTGCTGCAAGGCAAACGGGAACTAACAGGAACAACAGCAAAAACAATTTCAATGTTTTGTTCATTTTTTTATTTCGTTGCTGTAAAAAACATATCAAGCCACTTGAACTGACTCTTGAATATCCTGAGTGTGAATAATAGCCCACCTGATTGCCTGAAGCAAGCTGATTGATTCAAGTAAATTGGGGTTGCCTATTTAACAATTATGCGTTAATCTCAGTTAATACTAACTGCAAATTTCATTAAATATTTTATCAATCTCTCTACTGTGGAGGTATTATGCGTTTATTAAAACTAATTACGGTTGTCCTTTTTCTCTCCTTCTTTGGGTTGCAGCCTGCATTGGCCAAGAAAATACCTTTGGGCATGCTGGTTGAAATTAAAGGCAAAATCGAATACAGCAAAAAAGGGAAGCGCTGGAAAAAAGTACGACGCAACAAGTTCGTCTATGCCAACTATTTAGTCCGGGTCGGCGCAAACAGTTCGATCAAGTTCCTGAATCAGGATACGAACGAAACGACTCTACTGACAGCAAACTCAAAAGTAAAATTCACTAAAAGTGGATTAGAGGCACTCGAGGGCAGTCTTGGTGGAACTGATGCTGGAGGTGGTTTATTAGCAGGTTTGTCAAAGCAGTTTAAAAAGACACAAAAATATACAACTGTTCGACGTGCAGCGACCAAAGAGGGCATCAATCTCAAATTGGCAACAAATACCATCTCAGCAGATTTTTCTGAACTGGCCTGGGAAACTGCCGGTGCAGATTATGCGTACCGTTTGCACTTAGGAACCAAGAACCGCAAAACAAAAACCTGGACTGACTCTGCTGTTTATGAGGTAGCATCAACCAGTGAAGCAATTGTTCGTACAAAAATAAATCCTGTCAGCAAAAAACTAAAATATTTTGTTGAGGTGCTGGATGGTAGCGGAACAGTAGTTTTCACCACCAAAGCATCAAATCTGAAAGTCCTTTCCGGCAAGAATTTGGCCAAATTTGAACAGCAAAAAGAAGAGTTTCAAAGTCTGGATCAGAGTGGATTCCTTTATGCCGGTTTGCTGAAGGATAACGGTTTACTGGTACCAGCCTTAGATCAATATGAAAAGTTTTTTGCTGAGTTTGGAGACGATGAGGATATTAACGAGCTTCGTCCTTTTATCATTGAGGTCTATTCCCGCCTGAGTTTAGCAAAACTTAAGTCTGCAGAATTGAAAAAATACGAATCTGCTAAGTAAAACAACTTTCTTCTAAGGAGCCAGTTCAACGGCTCCTTAGTTTGCTTAAAGCAATTCTTCCGGTACAATCTTTTGAGCTTCCGGAAATCGTTCCAGAAATTTATTAACTTGCTCAGCAAACTTTTCCACCTGCTCCGGCGCTGCTGCCGCAAAACGTTCAGGATCATTAAGAACTGCTTCTATTTCCTGCAAATCTAAAGGAATCCTCTGATCGTCTGCAAGTCGTTGTGCTAAATCATTCTGACTAAGCTTTGCTTGTTGAAGTTTTTCTGTAACCGCAACAGCATGTTCTTTGATTGCCTCATGTACGCTTTCCCGGCCACCGCCTTTGCGTACTGCTTCCATCAATAAAGCAGTTGATGCCAAAAATGGCAGATACTGTTGAAGTTCAGCTGCAATCATGGCTTCATAAAACCCCATTTCGTTCAAGACTGTCAGAAAGGCCTCAAGTTGACCGTCTGCAGCAAAAAAAGCACCCGGCAGGGCCACACGCCGAACCACTGAACAGGAAACATCTCCCTCATTCCATTGATCTCCACTCAAACCTGAAAGCATGCTGCCGTAACCGTTCAGGATTTGATGGAAGCCGTTGATTCTCTCTGAGGTGCGTGCATTCATTTTGTGGGGCATAGCAGAAGAACCGACTTGTCCTTTTTGGAAACCTTCGCTCGCCAAACCCTGTCCTGCCATCAAACGCAGTGTTCGGCAAAAACTTGAGATTCCGGAACTGAGTCCAATCAGTGTCCGTACAGTTTCTGCATCTAAACTCCGCGGATAAACCTGACCTACTGCATTGAAAGATGCCGGACAATCCAAATGTTGCATTACTTGTTCACTCAACTGCCGAACCTTCTCTTTGTCACCGTTAAGCAAAACCAGTTGATCAAGCCTGGTTCCAACTGCACCTTGTAAACCACGCAGCGGATAATTCTCTATCAAATGATCCAGGCGACCCAGTGCGAACATGATTTCTTCGCCGAACATAGCCAGGCGTTTGCCTAAAGTCGTTGGTTGTGCCGGAACATTGTGGGTACGTCCGACGAGCAGAATATCTTTGGTTGATGTGCTCCATTTGGCAAGTTGAAACAAAACTGCAACTGCTTTGATACGTACAATTCTTAGTGAGCGCAGAATCTGCAGTTGTTCCACGTTATCCGTCAAATCACGGCTGGTCAGACCTTTATGAATCTGCTCATGTCCGGCCAGTTCACAAAATTCTTCAATCCTCGATTTTACATCATGCCGTAGTTTTTTTTCTCGGGCTGAAATACTTTCCAGATCAATTTGATCACGGACACTCTCATAGTCTGCAATCGCAGTTTGAGAAATATCTACTCCCAACTGCCGTTGAGACTTCATGACTGCAATCCAAAATTCCCGTTCCAGTCTTACTTTACCTGCTGGAGACCAGATTTCAGAGATCTCTTTGCTGGCATAACGTGAGGCAAGAATATCTGGAATCATTTTTTGACTGCCGTTTTGAAAATTTTTGAATTTTGAGTTTGTCGAGTTGGATGCTGTCTTGAGAACAAGTTGTTAATTCTATTCTAAATTCTTAATTCCTGATTCTCAAAGCCCCACTTTGTTACGTACTCGATCTGTAACCTGGCGTGCAACTGCACGTGCCTTGTCACGTCCGGATTCAAGAATTCCGTCTAGTTTGTTTTGATCAGTACGTATTTGCTGATAAATTTTCCGGGGTTCCTTCAGTTCTGCATTTAAAGCTTCAAAGCAGATTTGCTTTGCCTCACCGTAACCCATTCCACCTGAACGATACCGTTCAGCAAGGGCCTCCTGTTCCGTAGCATTCGCAAAACATTTATATAAAGCAAATACACTGCAGCTATCCGGATCTTTGGCTTCATCAACCGCTTTAGAGTCTGTAGTAATTTTCATAATAGCTTTACGGAATTGCTTTTCCGGGGCCAGCAGTGGGATCACGTTGCCATAGGACTTGCTCATTTTCCTACCGTCAAGTCCCGGTATCAAGGCTACTTCTTTCTCTATTATAGCCTCAGGAATGACAAAAGCCTCACCGTAAAGATGATTAAAGCGAATTGCAAGGTCACGTGTTATTTCGAGATGTTGACGCTGATCCTGACCAACTGGGACAAAATTGGAGTCGTAAATCAAAATATCACAGGCCATCAAAACAGGATAACAAAATAAGCCCATACTAACCTCCTGATTTTTTGCAACTGCATCTTTGTAGGCATGTGCCCTTTCCATCAGACCCTTTGCTGTAATACAGGATAAAATCCAGGTCAGTTCAGTTACTTCAGGAATGTCTGATTGTCGAAAAAAAGCATTGTTCTCAAAGTCCATTCCAAGTGCGGCAAAAATGGCTGTGAGGTCGTAGGTGTGTTCCCTGAGCTGCTCAGGGTCACGCATGGAGGTAAGAGCATGATAATCGGCGATAAAGTAAAACGTCTCATGCGTTTCCTGTAACTGAATCGCCGGTTTTATCATTCCCAAATAGTTACCTAAATGGGGGATTCCGGTAGGCTTTATGCCCGAAAGCGAGCGGGGTTTAGCGCCCATAATTTAAACAGTAGCAGAGGCTGCTGCTTCGATTGGTATGATACTGATGTACTTGCGCTTGTGTTTTCCGCTGCCCTTTTGAATGAACTTTACATGTCCTGCTGTTTTGGAAAACAAAGTGTAGTCCTTTCCAGTACCAACATTGTTTCCTGCATGAAAGGTAGAGCCAACTTGGCGTACTAAAATGTTGCCGGCTTTAACAAGTTCACCGCCAAACTTCTTGACTCCGCGTCTTTGACCTTGAGAGTCGCGTCCGTTGCGACTGCTGCCGCCTGCTTTTTTATGTGCCATTGTAGATAATTAGTCTAAAGGTTATTCGTCTTAAGCTTTCTTAACTGCAGCTTTTTTGACTGTAGTTTTTGGAGCACTTTCTTTTTTGGGAGCTGCTTTTTTGACTGCAGTTTTTGGAGCTGCTGCTTTTTCACTGACAGTTTTTTTAGCTGCTGGTGCCTTAGCGCTGATTTTTTCTATTTTCACCATAGTGTGAGCTTGACGGTGACCGTATTTTCGGCGATAAGTTTTTCGACGTTTTCGCTTGAAAACAATCACCTTTTTGTCTTTACCATGCTCTAGAACAGTACCCTGAACTTTTGCACCAGCTATTACTGGACTGCCAAACTTCAGTTCACTCTCTTCTCCACCTATGGCCAGGACCTGATCTGTTTCAAAGGCATCTCCCGGCTCTGCACTGATTCGTGCTAAACGAACGGTATCACCTTGTGCCACACGGTACTGTTTTCCATTTGTGCGAATAATTGCAAACATTTTCTAGTTCTCAATATTTATTATGATTATTTAACTAACTTAGTATTTTCGCACTAGTGTGAGCTTGAAATCAAGCTTTTTCAAAATTTTTCTTGCAAATTATCTACCTCAGGGTTTTTTATCGTCTTGACCTGAGACCTATGCTAAGATGTGCATTCATGTTGTTAAACAAAAATATAACAGAAATGGAGTAGAATGAGTAGCAAATATTGGAAAATATCTGGAAATTACACTGATATCATCTATGAGAAGTCAAAAGAAGGGATTGCTAAAATAACCATTAACCGTCCTGAGGTGCGTAACGCATTCCGTCCACTGACTGTACGGGAAATGCGCAATGCTCTGGAAGACGCACGTGAAGATACTCAGACCGGAGTTATTATTTTAACCGGTGCAGGAGAGCAGGCATTTTGCTCCGGCGGTGATCAACGTGTGCGTGGGAATGCAGGCTACGAAGACCATGAAACTGGACATCTGCGACTTAATGTTTTAGATTTTCAGCGGGAAATCAGGACCTGCCCCAAACCAGTTGTGGCGATGGTTGCCGGTTATGCAATTGGCGGTGGACACGTTTTACACGTCATGTGTGACCTGACAATTGCTGCAGACAACGCTATTTTTGGACAAACCGGACCTAAAGTTGGTTCCTTCGATGGTGGTTATGGTTCCAGTTATCTGGCAAGAATGGTTGGACAAAAAAAAGCGCGTGAAATCTGGTTTCTCTGCAGGCAATATTCTGCAGAACAAGCTTTGGAAATGGGAATGGTCAACACCGTTGTTCCACTGGAAAGGCTGGAAGAAGAAACCTTAAACTGGTCGAGGGAAATGCTGCAGCACTCGCCAATGGCCCTGCGCTGTTTAAAATCTGCCCTCAATGCGGATTGTGACGGACAGGCCGGTTTACAGGAAATGGCCGGCAACGCAACAATGCTGTATTATATGTCAGAAGAAGGTCAGGAAGGACGCAATGCTTATCTTGAAAAGCGTAAACCTGATTTCGGCAAATTTACCCGGCGTCCATGAAGTTCAAAGAACACGTCAATATCTGGATGCTGGCAATCAGGCCAAAAACTTTGGGTGCAGCAGTGGCTCCGATTATGATTGGTACTGCCATGGCTTTTGCAGACGGCAAGGCACATTCCGGAGCTGCACTGACAGCACTTTTGGGGGCACTATTGATTCAGATAGGCACAAATTTTTCCAACGATTATTTCGATTTTATTAAAGGTGCAGATACCGGGGAACGTCTCGGCCCAACCAGGGCAACTCAGGCCGGTTTAGTTACTCCAAAAACTATGTTCAGAAATTTTGTACTGGTCTTCGGACTTGCAACACTGGCAGGAATATATTTGGTTTATCGTGGCGGATGGCCGATTGTCATCATTGGAGTACTTTCAATTGCTTCTGGCATCCTTTATACCGGTGGTCCCAGGCCACTTGGATATTTAGGGCTCGGAGATATATTTGTACTGATTTTTTTTGGTCCGGTAGCTGTAGGGGGAACCTATTATGTACAGGCACTTGAGCTTCCGGCAATTGTCATGCTTGCAGGTCTGGGACCTGGATTTTTAGCAGCAGCCCTGCTGGCAGTTAATAATTTAAGAGATGAACCAACGGACAAAAATGTCGGCAAACTAACTTTAGCAGTACGTTTCGGCACCCGTTTCGCACGGATAGAGTATCTCTTCGCTTTTGCGGTTGCAGTCTTGCTGCCTTTCTTTTTAGCCTATGCGACAAACTCGCATTGGCTGGTAGTAGTTTCAGCTCTGATCGTTCTTCCAGGTTTTTCTGCAATTCGGCAAATTTGTTCCGGCACTACCGGCAGCGAATTAAATAAAACATTGGCTACCACCGGAAAACTAATTATCATCTATGGAATCCTTTTTTCTCTGGGTTGGTCGTTAGGATAACAATGAACTCTTGCAGCTGGCAGCTTTTCCGCTATTCTCTTCCTTTGAAACAAACTCTACGAATGCTGGGACATGAGTTACAGGAACGTAGTGGTCTGATTTTGCGTCTGCAGGATGAATCTGGAAATGTGGGAGAAGGAGAAATTGCTCCTCTTCCAGGGATGCATCCGGAAACACTGCAACTGGCTGAAAAACAAATCTGCAATTATCTTTATTCCAAAAAATCAAATCCCGGAAATTCACCTGATGTGATAGCTTCATTTCAAAATTTGTCTGCCTCTGTTTGTTTTGGTTTGGAGATGGCACAACTGACTTTGAAACAAAGTTCAAGAACTAAACGATTTAACAACAGCAAAGACACGACAAGAAGGGATACAAAAACAGCAGAGAGAAATTACCTGTCTTCCAAAAGTGGCAATACCAGCCTGAAAATTCCGATCAACGGACTCACAACAGGTTCCGGAAATGAACTTAAACAGGAATGTCAAGAACTGAAGAAAAATGGTTTTGAAGCAGTAAAATTAAAAGTCGGACGTTTAACTGTTCCGGAAGAAGTTGAGCGAGTCAAACTTGTACGTCAAATATTAGGAGATGAGTTTGAGCTGCGTCTGGATGCAAACCGAGCCTGGGAATGGAAGGAGGCGCTGCAGTTTGCAAATGCAGTACGTGAGTGCAAAATCGAATATTGTGAAGAACCATTACGAGACTTTCACAGACTGAAAGAGCTACACGAGCAAACCGGAATGCCGCTGGCACTTGATGAAACTCTCTGGAATGTTCCAGCACCTGAAACAGAATTTTCGGCTGCAAGAATATCCTTATCGGGCATCAAGACCTTAATTCTTAAACCAGGTATTTTAGGCGGCATGGAGAAAACTAAAAGCTGGGTTGAATATGCAAAAATAAATGCAGTTGACTGCGTGCTGAGCAGTTGTTTTGAAAGCGGCCTGGCTTTAAACTGGATTGCTTTGATGACCGGAGAATTATTCTCTGCACCTGCTGCCTGCGGATTGGATACTTCAAAATGGTTTTTACAGGATTTGATAGATCCTCCCTTTTGCATAAAGCAGGGAAGTTATTTATTTCCAAAGCACTGGCCGGCAGCAAATACTGATTTGCTGACCTTGACTGCTCAAAGTACTTGGGACTACGGGACTTAGATTATGCTTGATGTCAATCCCAATATACTGAATAAAGTCCTGGCACAATTTGCAGATCTACAGTTTTTAATTTCCGGGAAGCACTCTTTGAGTTTTGCAGACTTTTTTAAGGACGCAAAAGTCATGAGTGACTCATTTAAGATCGAAGCGCAGGAGCGTATTGCCTTAACTTCAGAAAATCCGGAATATTTGTTAAAAGCTATGCTGGCTTTGTGGCTGCGTGAAGCAGTAGCAGTTCCCCTCAATCCTGAATTTCCGGAAAAACAAAGAGAAGATCTTAATTTTAAATTTAGATTCAGGAATTTCGAATCAGTTTATAAGAGAGATCAGTTAGGAAATAGTAATTCAAAATCAAATACTAACAACTCAAAACCTGAAACTAAAAACTTAATCAATCCGGAAGCCTGGGCCACAGTTATTCTTACTTCCGGAAGCAGCGGTTCACCCAAAGCAGTTGTGCATTCACTAGCCAATCATTTTTTCAATGCACTTGGTGCAAATCAGTTAATGCCACTGAAAACAGGTGACCGCTGGTTGTTGTCCCTGCCCTTATATCATGTTGGCGGACTGGCTATTTTTTTCCGAACTCTGCTTTCAGGTGCAGCAATGGTGATTCCTGAAAAAAAGGAAAAGCTGCTACAAACAATATTGAAGCAAAAAATCACCCATCTGTCTCTCGTCCCAACTCAACTTCAGCGCCTGCTGCAGACTCAACAGGGCATTGAGGCAGCAGGCCGACTAAAATTAATCCTGCTCGGTGGAGCTTCGATTCCAAAAAATTTGATCGAACAGTCTGAACAACTCGGTTTGAAGCTCAAAACAACTTACGGTTCCACCGAAATGGCTTCACAAATTTACACCGCAAAACAAGTTTTACCATTTCGGGAAGTTCGGATTTCCACAACTGACGATGTAGCCGGAGAAATCGAGGTGCGTGGCAAAACCCTTTTCCTGGGTTATCTTAAACAGGGTGGTTTGCAAAAACCCTTTGACAAACAGGGCTGGTTTAAAACCGGAGATCTTGGATGCTGGAAGTACAGTTTGGATCAGCAAAAATATCTCACTGTAATTGGACGAAGTGACAGCATGTTCATTTCCGGTGGTGAAAATATCCATCCCGAAGAAATCGAACGTATTTTACTCCAGTTCGAACATATTGAACAGGTAGTTGTGGTGGCAGTACAGGACCTTGAATTCGGTGCAAGACCGGTTGCATTTTTAAAAACTAAACAAAGCCTGACAGAATCCGAGTTGCGTTTAGTTTTGGAAAAACAATTGCCGCGTTTTAAAATTCCGGATTTATTTTTGGCATGGCCGGAATCAGCTGAAAGGGGCTTAAAGCCACGCCGAAATGAACTTTCAAAACTTGCTCAAATAAAATTTGAAAGCTGGCGCAAGTTAAAACAGTCAAACAAAACGAACTTAGTTCAGGAGTTCGGGCAGTGGCAAGCAAAGTTTGAACTGGGCTGGCTGAAGGTTGCCTTGAGTGAAGGACGGCAGATTTTTATGGTACTTGACATGAGAAGGATCGCTGCCATCAAATATCTCTATGTCAGAGCAGATTCCAGAAAAGAAGTTATGGACTGGCTTACGACTCCGGAAAATCGGAGCTTGTTTGAGATTGAAAGTGGAAATTCAAAAAATTTATCTTGGATTACAATGCCGAGTGTTAGGCGAGGACAGATTCGGGAAAGTTTTGAAATAGTCAGGATTTTGGAAAATGATCTTCCAGAAAGTGAATCTGATCTTGAAATATCTCTATATGAGTCAAATAACCACAGCTCTTCCCAGGAGAGTTCAAAAACAACTTTCTCCTCTCCAAGAACTCAAAGCAGAAGATCCTCAAACAAGCCTGATTTTTCAAACCTCACACCTTGGAGTTTAATTGACTTGTCGCCTCTGTTTAAAAGTGGTTGGTCATGGAATTTTCCGGAGGCAGTTTTCCAGTCGGCAGTCTGGCTGCCGGATTTTGAAAGGATGTATCTGTTGCGCTGCCTTTACAGGCGCATTTCTACAACAAAGAAGTTTCTTGGCTGGAAAGTACAACTACTGCATGATCTTAAAAGCGGAGAGCAAATAGAAGCGCCTTTTTGGGAACTAAGTCTGGAAGAAGAAAAATCACTGGAAATTAACATGCGTAGTTGTGGTTTGTTCTCTGATTCTGAGTTCGAATATTCCAATACACCGGAGAAGGAACGTAAACGCCGGACTGAGTTTCAACAATTAGTTTCAACAATTAATTGACGAATGAGTTCTTTAGATTTCTAAAAACAGTATTTCTCTTGTCACTTAGGAACTCAATTGTCCCTGGTTTTGTGCTGTCATCCCAAACGGATGTAATGGGTCTTAACAACTTCAATACCATATCTGCTCTCTCTCTGCGGTTAGATGACAAACTGTAGTCAATAATATCTGTGTCTTATTGAGAACTCAAAACTCGCGAGTTAGGACTTGATTCGGCAAGTCTACCTGGAGATAACGAGAGACTACAACACATTGCTGTGAAGTTGACTTGCAGAACATATCACTCAGCCTCCAATCAGAAATTTTGCTATCAATCTGCTTCGTTTGTGAGAATCTGCATATTGTATCTAAGAGTCTGAATAATAACTTTATTTGGAAACCACCAGACACTTCTTTTTTTGACTTGACAGCTTGAGCATAATCATTAAGAATTAGTGCCGTTGATAAGGTCTGTCTCAAATGAATGGGGTGGAATTCTCTAAAACGTGTTCATAAGGAGAGTTGATATGAGAACACTTGCAAAAATTGCACTTACGGCTATTGCTGTTGGTGCTATGGCGTTCACGGCAACTGCCGGAACCCTCGAAGATGTACAAGCTCGCGGTGAGCTTCGCTGCGTGGTAAGTACAGGTATTGCCGGATTTGCTTATCCGGATGATAGCGGAACATGGAAAGGTTTCGACATTGATTTCTGTCGGGCAACCGCTGCTGCAGTTTTGGGGGATGCCTCCAAAATCAAAACCGTTTCCTCAACAGGTAAGACACGCTTCACCAAGCTGAATTCCGGCGAAGGTGATGTCCTCTGGCGTAACACTACCATCACATTTTCCCGTGACGTTGGTGTTAAGTTGACATTTGTTGGTGTCAACTATTATGACGGACAGGGCTTCATGGTTAAAAAGAGTCTGGGCGTAAAAAGTGCAAAAGAGCTGGATGGTGCTTCTGTTTGTATTCAAACCGGAACAACCACAGAGTTGAACTTGGCTGATTATTTCCGCACAAACAACATGAACTATGAAGCGGTTGTCATCGAAAAGAATTCTGAAGCTCGTGCAGCATATTTGTCTGGACGCTGTGATGTTTACACCACAGATGCTTCAGGATTGGCTGCAACACGTTCAACTTTCCCTGATCCAAGTGGACACATGATTCTTCCTGAGATTGTTTCCAAGGAGCCACTGGGACCTGCTACACGTCAAGGTGACGATCAGTGGGCTGACATAGTTCGCTGGATCTATAATGCTACTGTGACTGCAGAAGAGCTCGGTGTAACTTCAGCAAACGTAGACAGCATGAAATCTGCAAATAATCCTGAAATCCTGCGCATGTTGGGTGTTGAAGGAAGTCAGGGCGAAGAGCTGGGCTTGAGCAAAGACTGGGCATACCAGGTGATCAAGCAGATTGGAAACTACGGAGAAATCTTTGAGCGCAACATCGGTCCTAATACAGCGATTGGCTTGGAGCGTGGTTTGAACGACCTCTGGACTCGTGGTGGTCTCCAGTATTCCCCACCATTCCGTTAATCAACGTTATTTAAACGCTGGTTTTTTTATTAGCGCGCATACTCCCAAAAAGTATGTGCGCTTACCATTTCATTCTACCAACTAACTTTCTAGAACCATTGGAATTTGCATACCATGAGTTCATCTTCCTCTGCTGAAAAAAATCCTTATATACTGCTTCGTCTATGGCGTAATGAGGAATATCGTTCAGTTTTTTTTCAAATCCTCACGATGGTGGTTGTGTTCGTATTTCTGGGCATGATCGGCAACAATGTAGTCACCAATCTGGAAATCGCCGGCAAAGACTTCAGTTTTGGTTTTTTAAATTATCCCGCCGGTTACGACATCACTTTTCAGCCTTTTATTCCATTCGCACCAACTGACACCCATTTTGACGCTGCCATAATCGGCATCCTCAACACTTTGCTGGTGGCCGTTTCAGGCATCATTCTGGCAACTGTTATGGGTTTCACCATGGGTATTTTGAGGCTTTCAAACAATTGGCTCATCAGCCGTATAGTTTATGTCTTTCTGGAGTTTACCCGCAATGTCCCTGTACTTTTGCACATCCTATTCATATACAGCATTTTCCTCTACGTTTTACCTGTTCCAAAAAGAGCAGAGCCAATTTCAGAAATTTTTTACTTAACCAACCGTGGATTTTTCATTCCAGCGCCTGTTTTCGAAGATGGTTTTGGTTTTGTTTGGATTGCCATTTTAATTGCAGTTGCATTTGTATTTTTCTTTGTTCGCTGGGCACACAAGGTTCAAGATGAGACAGGTAAAACATATCCTGTCTTTTGGATTTCAACTGCTGTTTTACTTGGTTTACCACTGACAATTTTTTTCTTGTCCGGAACTCCTTTATCATGGGATATTCCGATCATGAAAGGTTTCAACTTTAAGGGTGGTGCAGCAATTCGACCGGAATATATAGCACTGACTTTTGCCTTATCATATTACACTTCCTGTTTTATTGCCGAAATCGTCCGTAGCGGAATCCTGGCAGTTAGTCATGGTCAGACAGAAGCCGCTCATGCACTTGGTTTGAATTCAAACCGGACTTTGCAGTTGATTATTATTCCACAAGCTTTTCGTGTTATCATTCCCCCACTGGCCAGTCAGTACCTCAACATCACAAAAAACTCTTCGCTGGCTATTGCTATCGGCTATATGGACATAGTGGCCACCATTGGTGGAATAACACTGATGCAAACTGGCAAGGAGATGGAAACTATGATGATTGTGCTGCTTTTATATTTATTTTTTTCACTGCTAATCTCAGCATTCATGAACTGGTTCAACCGCAAAGCGGCCTTAGTAGAACGATAAAAGAGAGAAATTTGTGGATCACGATTCTTCAAAAACATTTACTCCGGGAACGCACCCGGATTGGCCACCGCCGCCAGATACGACGGGTCCTATAGTCTGGGTCAGGAAAAATTTATTTTCATCTCCACTCAACACGGTGATGACACTGCTTTCATTCTGGTTGTTATATACAATAATTCCACCTATTATTGATTGGGCAATAATTAATTCAGTCTGGACTGCTGGCAGCCGCAAAGAGTGCTGGGATCAAATGCCTACCCCTGGTGCCGGAGCCTGTTGGGCCTTCATTGAAAACCGTATCGGTCTTTTCACCTATGGTTTTTATCCTGAACCACTGCGTTGGCGTGTAAACCTCTCTTTTGTACTTTTCGTTCTTGCTGCAATTCCAGTACTCACTGACAAACTGCCTTTCAGAAAATATGGATTGATGTATTCAGCAGCATTTCCATTTCTGGTCGGTTGGTTGCTGGTAGGCGGCTGGGGCTTGGAACCAGTAGACACTGATCAGTTCGGCGGCATCATGCTGACGCTTGTGATAGGTGTAACCGGAATCACATTTTCTCTACCAATCGGCATTGCTCTCGCCCTGGGTCGCCAATCTAAAATGCCGGTGCTGAGAATGTTATGTGTATTGTTCATTGAGTTCATTCGCGGTGTCCCCTTGATTACACTGCTTTTCGTGGCCTCAACGATGCTCAATTATTTCCTGCCGCCCGGAACGGTTTTTGATTTATTGCTGCGAGTTTTGATCATGGTAACCCTCTTTGCCTCCGCTTACATGGCCGAAATAGTAAGGGGCGGACTTCAAGCTATAGAAAAAGGGCAGCATGAAGCAGGAGATTCTTTAGGTCTTTCTTATTGGCAGGCACAAAGACTCATTGTACTGCCGCAAGCATTGAAAATTGCGATCCCCAATATAGTGAATGCCTTCATTGGTCTTTACAAAGACACCACGCTGGTATTGATTATCGGACTGTTGGATATACTGGGACTCGGCGATTCGTCTCTGGCTGATCTTGACTGGGCCGGTTTAGCAAACGAACTTTATTTATTTGTGGCCTTATTTTTCTTCACCTGTTGTTTTAGCATGTCCCGTTACTCGCTTTATCTGGAAAAGAAACTGCACACAGGTCATTAAAGAATTATAACTAAAATATAAAAAATATCTCATGCCAATAACAGACAATACTAAAACATCTCAAGAAGAGACAATGATAACCATTGAATCTATGCACAAGTGGTTTGATGATTTTCATGTCCTCAAAAACATAAACCTGGAAGTAAAAAAAGGTGAAAAGGTTGTCATCTGTGGTCCTTCAGGTTCCGGAAAGTCAACGCTGATTCGCTGCATTAACAGGCTTGAAGTACATCAACAGGGCAGTATCATTGTGGACGGCACCGAACTGACAAATGATCTTAAAAATATTGAAATTGTACGTTCAGAAGTCGGCATGGTATTTCAGCATTTTAACTTGTTTCCACATCTGACTGCTTTGGAAAATTGTTCTTTGGCACCAATTTGGGTCAGAAAAACTCCAAAGGCTGAGGCCGAAAAGATTGCCATGGAGTATCTCGAAAGGGTAAAAATCCCGGAACAAGCACACAAATTTCCGGGCCAGCTTTCTGGCGGTCAGCAGCAGCGTGTGGCGATTGCCAGGTCACTCTGCATGAACCCAAGAATAATGCTCTTCGACGAACCAACCTCCGCACTTGATCCTGAAATGATCAAGGAAGTTCTGGATGTCATGATTGAACTTGCCGAAAGCGGTATGACGATGCTGGTGGTGACTCATGAAATGGGTTTTGCCACTGCAGTTGGTGATTGTGTGATTTTCATGGATGAAGGAGAAATCATTGAGAAAAACAATCCCAAGGATTTCTTTAATAATCCACAACATGACCGAACTAAGCTCTTTTTGAGTCAGATTCTTTAACAAGTTCTCGACACTCAATTTGCAGGGAATCCCGCTTCCAACACTTTCAGGAGATTTTAGTTGAAAAAGGGAACCATCTTCCGGCTGGTATTTGCGTTCTTGTTTTTAGCAACCAGTGAGCAGTTCGCAGAAGCACGTCATAAATGTCCGAAAGTACCCGCCCCTCCTGGAATTCTTGGTGTTTTCAGCAGCATTACTCTGATTCCTTCAGGCAGCACAATGGCCGCAGCTCGCTCATCAGCAACATCCGGATGCGAACGTGGACATCCATCAACAGATTTTTACACACCCAAGAAAAAACGTATTACTTTGTTTCTCGAAGATAATTTGTTGCAGGTTAGTGAAGAAAGCGCTCAAGGTCAGGGACCTCATTTGGAGGCGCTTACGCTGCTGGCAGGCTGCCATAAAAGGTTTCCAGATTTTGGAGTGCTACTCCAGAAAAATTATACCGAAATTTTCAGTTTAAACAAATTCAGCAAAAATGAGGATGAAATTCCAACAACCGCCTCTCAAACCAGCGAACGTCTTTTAAATTTACTTTCTGACTCGGGTCCACTTGCTGCCAGTTGTGGATCCGGTTGAACTCCTCAGGCTTGTTTCTTTTTTAAAAAATCTGCCTATCCATTTCAATGTTAATAATTTAATTTTCTATGAACCAGGTACTTACACTTACTGATTCCGGTAGATCCGGAACTTTTTTTGACAAACGCTTAGGAACAAACCTGGTTGCTGCAGCATTAATTGGTAGTGGTTTTTGGTTTAACACAGCCTGGAGTGAAACTCTACTTAACACTGGTCTTTTTGCTCTATCCGGAGCCATTACTAATTGGCTGGCTATATACATGCTCTTCGAACGTGTGCCTGGCCTGTACGGATCCGGTGTCATTCCCCTGCATTTTGAAGACTTCAAAACCGGAATAAATGAACTAATCATGCACCAGTTTTTTAACCGTGAAAATGTAGAACAGTTTTTTGCAAATTCAGCAAATGCTCAAATCCTGCCGGATTTTGAAGCAGTCTTTAAAAAAGTAAATTTAAATCCAGCATTTGACTCACTCCTGGAAGTAATAGAAAACTCCAGTTTTGGACCAATGTTATCCATGGTTGGTGGAGTACAAGCACTGGAACCACTAAGAGAACCATTCAAGGAGAAACTTCAGGGTGCTGTCCAGAAAATTTCTAAAACTGAGGCCTTTCAGGAGGCAATGCAGGAACAACTGGCAGATCTTTCTGTAAGTGAAGATATTCTGCAAAAAGTCGAAGGTATTGTTACTAAACGTCTGAACGAACTCACACCAAATATGGTCAAGGATATTGTCGAACTGATGATTCAGGAACACCTCGGCTGGCTGGTTGTCTGGGGAGGAGTTTTTGGTGGTTTAATTGGTCTCATCTCAACCTTTATTTTTTAAATCTGTAAACAATTTAAAGAGATCCCAGACAGTGTCGTCTATCTTCATTGCTCAAAACACAACCCCTTTCGACTCTCAGTTTCATGCTCGGCCAACTTTACCCGAAGAGGAATAGAGAGAAACTAGAAACTTAATTCTTAACTTCTGAACTCTATCATGCCCACAGCAAGACTTCTGCAGCTGCTGCAGGAAATTACTGAAGACAAAATTCCTTTTAACAAGTTAATAGGAATGAAAATAGAAACCCTGGATCTGGACAAAATTGGAATCCGCTTTGAGATGCGTCCGGAATTAGTCGGAAATTTTACTCGTGGCAACCTGCACGGTGGCGTAATTTCATCTGTCTTGGATGTTACAGGAGGTATGATTGCCTGGACTGGAATGATGAAAAAAATGGAAGGACAGTCATATGAAGAAATTTCCGAACGTTTTACTAAAATAGGAACTATTGATCTGCGAGTCGATTACCTGCGGCCCGGACTTGGTGAGTATTTTATTGCAACCGGAAGTCCGCTGCGTGCAGGAAACAAAGTCTCAGTAACCAGGATGGAACTGCATAACGATCAGGGAACACTGATTGCGGTTGGAACAGGTACCTATGTAGTTGGCTGAGCTGATTCCACAAAAAGCAAAACAGCAGACTTTGGATGATGCTGAAAGGACTTGACACTTAGCCAATAAACTCACAATCATAGATGACATCGGAGCGTAGCGCAGCCTGGTAGCGCACACGCCTGGGGGGCGTGCGGTCGCTG
>JACKQG010002188.1_pt1 | contig 25888 bp, 21 predicted proteins | sample 8237621 | NCBI WGS metagenome assembly JACKQG01 (sample SAMN15677084, study PRJNA649215) | marine metagenome | biome: marine; feature: Black Sea; material: saline water; isolation source: suspended particulate matter (SPM) from the Black Sea western gyre | collected 2013-06-09/2013-06-10 | depth... | reverse complement strand
CCCCGCCCCGCACACGGTGGGGCACGCCCCCCCCCCGCCCGGCCCCCGCCCCCCTCCTCTATAGCCACCCCCGCCCCTCGGGCGTTGTGGTGGCCCCTTTCCTCGCCCCCCAAACTTTCATTTCCTTTTTCATCTTTTAATACCTGACGCAGTCGGGTCGCACTTGCGCGATCCGACATTACCGCCACTTTAGGGCGATACTGGCGACAGATTTTTTCCATTTTTTCAACCTGGGTATTCGCGCTAACGGCATACAGGTGAAAATGCTCAGGATGACGCGCCAGCACATCCAGCGTACTCTGGCCGATGGAACCAGTTGCGCCTAATATGGTAATGGATCGAGGATTTTGACTCATGGATGAGAAACGCTTTCTAAACCGCTGACAGCATATACAGGCCGGAAATAAACACCGGGGTTGCCGCTATGATAGAGTCAATACGGTCCAGCACGCCACCATGTCCGGGTAATATTTTACCACTATCCTTGAGTCCGGCTTCGCGCTTTAGAATGCTTTCGTATAAATCTCCCACCACAGAAATGGCGGAAGTGATCAGACCCAGCATCAGAAACGGCAGATAGTTGATACCCCAGCCATCGCCAAGCTGGTAAACCAGACTGATCCAGATGGCATTCAATAACAGGCCGCCGGCAACACCTTCCCAGGTTTTACCAGGGCTAATGCCGGGTGCGAGCTTATGCCGACCAAATTTTCGGCCCGAAAAATAGGCACCAATATCAGCCACCCACACCAGTGTCAGCAGGTACATCATAAGCCAGCCACCCTGCTCAAAGTGATGATGGATGAAATACAGACCGTTGATACAGACCCAGAATAACAGGAGAGAAAACAGGAAGACCAGTCGTTTAACCGCTGCTGACCATTTACCAGAATAGCGATAACGTAGCATGAACAGGCCTATCATTGCCCACATCAACAGCCCCAGATAGCTCTGATAAAACACACTGCGAATGCCATTTTGCGATAGCAACAGCAGAAACAGTCCGCCCATCAGCAGTCCGCCGCTCCATTGCATTAGCGCTTTCTGACTGACGGTCATATTGGTCAATTCCATCACCGAGACGAATAATGTCACGGCCAGCACCACAGACACATACCGACTGTCGAGCCCGAGTATCGTGCCAACGACGATAACAGCGAGAACAATCGCAGTAATAACTCTTTGCTTTAGCATGATTTTAAGATTTCAGTTCCAGCTGTTCTGCGGTTTTACCAAAGCGCCGCTGACGACTGGCAAAGGTATCCAGCGATTGCTGCATGACTTCAGCTGAAAAATCGGGCCAGAGCACATCGGTAAAGAATAATTCCGCGTAGGCTATCTGCCAGAGCAGAAAATTACTGATGCGTTTTTCGCCTCCGGTGCGGATAAACAGATCCGGATCGGGCGAGTCCGCCAGGGTTAATTCCGCGGCCAGATGTTCGGCAGTAATTTCAGTGCTGGTGATTTCCTGCTGCTCGACCCTCGCAGCCAGTTTTTTAACCGCCTGCAAAATATCCCACTGACCACCATAATTGGCAGCGACATTCAATGTCATGACCCTGTTAGCAGCGGTCAGTGCTTCCGATTGCTCGATCTGCCTGACCAGACTTTTACTGAAGGCACTACGATCACCGATAAAGCGGATACGAATGCCGTTAGCGTGCAGCTCTGCAGTGTTTTTCTTGAGTGAAGTGATAAACAACGACATCAGGGTGGAAACTTCAACCTGCGGGCGGTTCCAGTTTTCACTGCTAAAGGCAAACAGGGTGAGATGGCGAACGCCGGCTTTGGCATAGAACCCAATCGCTTTACGCGTCGCTTCGACACCTTTTTTGTGTCCATAGGTGCGGGGCATCAACTTCTGCTGCGCCCATCGCCCGTTCCCATCCATAATAATGGCTACGTGCTGCGCAACAGTGATCTGATTTTGATTCATCTCACCCATGAGGCTGGAAAATTAGTTGGTGGAGTCAGCTGGAAACAGGAAATCTGAATCAGATTTCCATCAATTCTTTTTCCTTAACCTGGAGTAACTCATCAAGTTTGGCAATCGATTGATCCGTCGCCTTTTGCACCAGATCCTGACCCTTGTGCTCATCATCTTCGGAGATATCTTTATCCTTCTGCAGCGTTTTCAGATCACTATTCGCATCACGCCGAATATTGCGCACCGCAACCTTGGCGTTTTCGGTGAGTTCCTTAACGACCTTAACCAGATCACGTCTGCGATCTTCGGTTAAAGGCGGCATCGGCACACGTATAACACTGCCAGCAGAGTTCGGGTTGAGGCCGAGATCGGAGGTCATGATGGCTTTTTCAATCGCCTTGATCATGCTGCCATCCCATGCGGTTACCGTCAGCGTACGCGAATCTTCGACTGAAATATTAGCCGCCTGACTAATCGGCACCATACTGCCATAGAAATCAACCTGCACATGATCCAGCAGACTGGCATTCGCACGGCCTGTTCTGATTTTCAGCAGTTCGGTTTTAAACGCTTCGATGGATTTATTCATTCGCGTTAATGCATCCTTCTGGATATCATTAATCATATTGTTTTCCTCAATTATTCAGCGCCGTCAGTTTAACAGTTGTCACTGTCGGCTTCATGCTCAGTTAGTTACTCGGGTCCCCAGATTTTCACCTCTGGCCAATGCCAGAAGCGCATTGGGTTCACTAATATTACACACCGCCATGTCGAGATTATTTTCATGGCATAACACCATGGCCGTGATATCCATCACCGCCAGGCGTTGATCAATGGCGTCATTATATAAAATATGATCGTACTTCCGTGCATCCGGATTTTTAACCGGATCCATATCGTAGATGCCATCGACCTTGGTGGCCTTGATCATCAGATCCGCCTGGATTTCTATCGCACGTAAACTGGCGCCTGTATCGGTAGTAAAATAGGGATTACCGGTACCAGCGGCAAAAATCACAATTTCGCCCAGTGCTATTTTTTCGCGCGCATCACGCTGGGTGTAACTGTCACAGACCTGCGGCATGGCCAGTCCAGACATTACAGAAACCTTGAGTCCCTTTTTTTGCAGGCCATCCTTCAACGCCAGCGCATTCATCACCGTCGCCAGCATACCCATATGGTCGCCCGCGACACGATCCAGACCGGCTGCGGCCAGTCCAGCACCACGAAAGATATTACCACCACCGATGACAATACCTAACTCTACTCCAGCCTGCTGCAGTGACTTTAATTCATGCGCCAGAACGGCGATGACTTCGGCATCTATACCGAAATCATATTGACCCATTAAAGCTTCACCACTCAGTTTAACCAGTATACGTCTGTATTTCAGATCTGACATAAATTACGAAACCTTTCAGTTAACAGGGGTTATTCAATATTAAAAAAAGGCCGCTTACGCGGCCTTTTTGTGTTGCAGAATCAGCCTTTAACCTGAGCCATTACTTCGGCTGCAAAGTCTTCCTGTTTCTTTTCAATCCCTTCGCCCACTTCATAGCGGATAAAGCGGTTAACCTTTGCGTTTGCTGAAGCCAGCAACTTGCCAACGGTCTGATCCGGATCTTTTACAAACGGCTGACCCAGCAGGGTGATTTCTGCCAGAAATTTAACCAGTCGACCCTGGATCATTTTTTCAATGATCGCAGCCGGCTTACCACTCGATTCAGCCTGAGCGATTAAAATCTCTTTTTCCTTCTCGATTAACTCGGCAGGCACCTCTGACTCATCCACACACTGAGGCCTGGCGGCCGCAATATGCATTGCAATATCGCGTGCCATCTCGACATCTGCCGTTGAATCGACCAGCACACCGATACGAGCTCCATGCTGATAGTAAACCAGTCCATCGGCAGAGTTTACAATCTCGAAACGACGTACCTTGATATTCTCACCAATCTTGGCAATCAGGGCTTCACGTGCCTGTTCAACGGTCTGCCCATTGGCCGTTGGTAAGGCATTTAATGCCTCAACCGAAGCGGGTTCGACGCTGAATATAACGTCAGCGACTGCATCCGCAAAAGCCTGGAAGTTGGAGTCTTTGGCCACGAAGTCGGTTTCACTGTTGATTTCAACAATGACCGCTTTCTTGCCATCATCCGATACCTTAACTTTAACAGAGCCGTCAGCCGCGATACGACCGGCTTTTTTATCCGCTTTGGCTGCACCTGATTTACGCATTAAATCCGCTGCGGCTTCGATATCACCGTCACATTCGACCAGTGCTTTTTTGCATTCCATCATGCCTGCGCCCGTTCTTTCGCGCAGTTCTTTTACCAGAGAAGCTGATATAGCCACTTTGTTTACCTCTTTAAATTCAGTTCCAGGAAATCACTGGCAGCGCACAGAATGCGCTATCAGTGACTCTGTATAATATTACTCGGCGTCTTTAGGCGCTTCCGCTTTGACTTTAGAAGCTTCCACTTTCTTAGGTGCTTCCACCGTCTTGCTAGCGGATTTCTTTACCACAACCTGTTTTGGTGCTGCTTCTGCTTTCACATCACCTTCTGCTGCGGCAGCAACGGGAGCGGCTACAGTTGCATCGTCATTCAGTTCGATCAGCTCATCATCTGCACTTCCAGAAGTAATAGAGGCCTTGCCAATATTGATGGCATCGGCAACGAGGCTGGCATACAGAGTGATGGCACGCATCGAATCGTCGTTTCCTGGAACAATATACTCAATCCCTTTCGGAGAGTTATTAGTATCCACAATACCAACGACAGGGATGCCCAGTTTATTGGCTTCCAGAATCGCAATATTTTCATAGCCAACATCGATTACAAACAGGGCTGCAGGCAATCCGCCCATATCCTTGATACCGCCCAGAGTCTTGTGCAGTTTTTCCTGTTCACGTTGCAGGGTCAGAATTTCTTTCTTGTTTTTAACGTCATAAGCGTTATTTGCTTCCATATCTTCCAGCTCTTTCAGGCGACGAATCGACTGACGTACGGTACGGAAGTTAGTCAGCATACCACCCAACCAGCGGTGATTAACGAAAGGCATATTGCAGCTTTCAGCCGCTTTTTTGACGGCATCACTGGCTGCACGCTTGGTACCGACAAACAGGACCTTGCCCTTTTTGGCAGCAATATTACCGAGGTAACTAGTCGCTTCATTACACAGTGGTAATGATTTTTCCAGATTGATGATATGGATTTTGTTACGTTCACCAAAAATATACGGAGCCATTTTTGGATTCCAGAAACGGGTTTGGTGACCGAAATGCACGCCCGCTTCCAACATTTCACGCATAGTGACGTTAGACATAATGAATTCTCCAGATGTCTTATAAAGTATAGGGTTGTAACAAAGACAACTACGCTACACTTTGGGTTGAGCCTCCACATACCCCATTATTAAGACCCAAACTCTGGTAAAATTCGGGCACCCGAAACAATGTGACGGTATGTGTGTGAATTATCCTTAACCGGAATTACTGCTTTCCAGTGTCATTGGATGTTTTTTTCCTTCAGACATTGCCGAAGGCGCGCGCTTTATACCATAATCGCACCCTTTCAACAATATAACTGGCAATTATTTATGGCTATTACGCTGAAATCAGCAGAAGAAATCGACAAAATGCGCGTAGCGGGACGACTCGCGGCCGATGTCCTGAGAATGATCGAACCGTATGTGGTTCCTGGCGTTACCACCGATGAGCTGGATAAAATCTGTCACGATTATATTGTGGATGTGCAGCAGGCCATTCCGGCTCCACTCAACTACCGTGGTTTTCCGAAATCTATCTGCACCTCGGTCAACCACCAGGTCTGCCACGGCATCCCTTCCAGCAAGGTTTTAAAGAACGGCGATGTCATCAATATTGACATCACCGTGATTAAGGAAGGCTATCACGGCGATACCAGCCGTATGTTTATGGTCGGTAAATCGACGGTTCAGGGAGAACGCCTGTCCCAGATCGCCTATGACTGTATGAAAATCGGCATCCAGATGATTAAACCAGGTGTCACTCTGGGCGATATCGGTCACGCTATACAAACCCATGCAGAAAGCCATAACTGCAGCATCGTGCGCGAATATTGCGGACATGGTATCGGCAAGGTGTTTCATGAAGACCCACAGGTATTGCACTATGGAAAACCAGGCACCGGTCTGGTACTGGAAGCTGGCATGACCTTCACCATTGAACCGATGGTCAACATGGGAAAACGCCATGTCAAACTACTCAAGGATGACTGGACCGTAGTGACCAAGGACCACAGCCTTTCCGCACAGTGGGAACATACCAATCTGGTTACTGCAGATGGTTATGAAATTTTAACTGAACACCCTGACTGGCCGTTATAACAACATGCCTCTATCTTCACTGGACTGGCTTGACCAGATCCTGGCTCAGGCCGGCACCGAAATTAAACCTATTTCCAGTGCCCTTAAGCAAGCTACCGATTTACTCAATAAATCATTCACTCCGACCTCCTCCGCCGATTTACTGGTACGCCAGAAATCGAACTTCGTGGACCATGTGTTGACCCATTGCTTCCATCAGTTTCTGGATGGCGAAATGAGAAATACCTGTGCACTACTCGCGGTGGGCGGATACGGTCGAGCCGAACTACTGCCAGCCTCCGATATCGACCTGATGATTCTGCTCAACAAGAAAGCGGATAAAGAGCTACAACAGAAAATATCCAGTTTCCTGACGTTTTTATGGGACATTGGTCTGGAGGTAGGCTCCAGCGTCAGAACTCTGAAGGAATGTGTACAGGAAGGCAAGATCGATGTGACGGTGATGACGAATATGATTGAGTCACGCCTGATTACCGGCGATGCGCCTTTATATGCCAAATACAAACTCTCCATCGCGCCTAAAAAAATGTGGTCTTCACGCGCTTTTTTCGCGGCCAAACTGGAAGAGCAGAAAAAGCGCCATCAACGCTTCAATGATACCGCCTACAACCTCGAACCGAATATTAAGGAAGGCCCCGGTGGGTTAAGAGATATTCAAATCATCGGCTGGGTAGCCAAACGTCACTACGGCGCGCGCACCCTGAAGGAACTGGTCGATCATGAATTTCTGACCGAGCGCGAATATCAGGCCCTGATCGACGGCCAGACCCATTTATGGCGGGTACGCTTTGCCCTGCACCGCCTCACCGGACGGCGTGAGGATCGTCTGTTATTCGAATACCAGAAACAGCTGGCCGAGTGTTTTGGCTATAGCGGAGGCGAAAATAATCTGGCGATCGAACAGTTCATGCAAAAGTATTACCGTACTATCATGGAACTGGAACGTCTGAATGAGATGCTGCTACAGCTGCTGCATCAGGAAATTTTCTATAAGCGTTTTTTCAATAAAACAGAGAAGCTGAATGAAGACTTCACCCTGCACAATGGCTATATCGAAGCCGTCAGCGATCAGGTTTTTATCAACAACCCATCCGCTCTGATCGAAATTTTCATCCTGATGCAGACTCGACCGGATATCCAGGGACCGCATGCCGTAACCATTCGCCTGATCCGCCAGAGCCTGCATCTGATCGATGAAGATTTCCGTACGGACCCAAAGAATACCGAGCTTTTTATGCGCTTCATGCGCAAGCCGGTCGGGATCATCCATCAGCTCAGGCGGATGAACCGCTATGGTGTTCTGGCTGCCTATATTCCGGTGTTTGAAAAGATTGTCGGGCGCATGCAATACGATCTGTTTCATGCCTATACGGTGGACCAGCACACCCTGTTTGTGATCCGCAATCTGCGCCGCTTCTCGGTAGAAGAACATCGCCATGAGTTTCCCCACTGCAGCGCGATCCACGATCAACTGGAAAAACCGGAGCTACTGTATCTGGCCGGTCTATTCCATGATATCGCCAAAGGACGCGGTGGCGACCACTCGGTACTCGGTGCTGAAGATGTGGAACAGTTTAGCCTGCTGCACGGCCTCAACCGCAAGGATACACGGGTGATCTCTCAACTGGTTAGAAAGCACCTGCTGATGTCAACCACCGCACAGCGTAAAGACATCGGTGATCCGGAGGTAGTGCATCAGTTTGCGCGTGAAGTTGGCAGTGAAAGTATGCTTGACTACCTGTATCTGCTCACGGTAGCGGATATCCGCGCAACCAATCCGAGGCAATGGAACAACTGGAAAGGCTCACTCATCAGTGAACTTTTCTATACGGCAAAAAAAGTACTGCGTCAGGGACTCGAACAGGCCCCTGATATCGATGAAATCATCAATGAAAACCGCGAAGCTGCGTGCGATTTGATCAGCCAGACAGAGTATACGCGCGAACAGATAGAAGCCCTGTGCGCAGAATTTCCGGGCGATTATTTCCTGCATCATAAGGCGGAAGAAATCACCTGGCACGTATCCTCGATTATGAGCAATGCAGAACAACCCTCGGTCGTTAACATACGTCAATCGACCCACAGTAAGGCCACCGAAATTTTTATCCATACCATCGATACCCAGCATGTCTTTTCGCGCGTGGTCGGGGTCTTAAGTAGCATGAATCTGGATATCCTGCATGCTGACATCTATACCACGCGCGATAACCAGACCCTGGATACCTTTATCATTCAGGACTCAAACGCCAATCCTTTGTCCAATCAAAGCGATATTGAACTGATTCGCGATACCCTGATCAAGGCGCTCGACAGCGCAGTCAAACCCGAGATCAGTATCTCCAAACGCATGCCACGTCAGCTCAAATCCTTTAACAGCCCATCCCAAATCAATTTTTCTCAGGACATACTCAATCACCGCACGATTCTGGAAGTCATTACCGTCGACCGGCCCGGTCTGCTGTATGCCATCGCCAACAAAATTGCCGAAGTCGACTTACAGGTCACCCATGCAAAGATCTCGACCCTGGGTGAAAAGGTTGAAGATATTTTCTATCTCACCGATGAAAAGAACCGCGCCATCACCAATCCAGAAACGCTGGATTTATTAAGGCAGAAAATACTCAGTCATCTGGATAAAAAAACCACTGAGCAGGCAGACAGCATGATTGCGATAAGCTGAGTTCGACCCGAGGGAACTACACCCTGGGCCGCGCACCTGTCACATGAATGCCTTGATATGCGCTTCCACACTGCGTGCCAGCGAATGTAATTCGTAACCACCTTCGAGGCAGGATACGATACGTCCTTTCGCACTCATAGTCGCGAACTGACTTAGCTGGCGCGTAATCCACGCATAGTCAAATTCAAGCAGATTAAAGTGCGCCATTTCATCTTCACGGTGCCCATCAAAGCCGGCTGAAATCATGATCAGCTCAGGCTTAAAAGCCTCGATCTTTGGTAGCCAGGCCTCTATGACCGCTTCCCGAAAGGCTTTACCATCGGTTAAAGAAGGCAGCGGCAGGTTCAGAACATTAGGGGTATTGGTACTGAATCCGGGGCCCGGATAATACGGGTGCTGAAAACTGGAGCAGAACAGAATACGCTCATCGCCGGCGACTATATCTTCAGTGCCATTACCATGATGCACATCGAAATCAACGATCAGGACGCGCTTCAGACCATATTCATTGATCGCATGAAGGGCTCCGACCGCCACATTATTAAAGAAACAGAATCCCATCGCTTTATTATGCTCAGCATGGTGGCCAGGCGGGCGCACCGAGCAAAAAACCTGACTCGCTTTCCCCTGCATGACCAGATCCACCCCGAGTACGGCCGCCCCTGCCGCATGCAACGCAGCCTGCAGGGTATGTGGATTCATCGCCGTATCACCATCCAGCCAGACCAGACCCTCGCTCGGTGAAGAATCGAACACGAGGTCGATATAACTCTCATCATGAACCGCCAGTAACTGCTCACGCGTCACCTCTGGTGCATCGTAGTTGAGCAATACCATTTCCAGCCCCGAAGCGATCAGCCGATTATTGATAGCATCCAGTCTTGCCGGCTGCTCCGGGTGATGATCACCCATTTTGTGTAGTTTACAGGCAGGGTCAGAAATTAACGCGATAGACATAAAAGCCTCCTTAAAATGGGTCTAGTGGTGTATATTTATTTTGCAACGCAGCACAAATTTGGGTCGTTCTATTTTTGAGCGGTATTGTCACATAATTTTCAGCAGCGTTATATTATTTACTCTGAGCGGCATGAAAGATCATTATTTAAAATCCATTTTTGAACCCGCCTCGATTGCTATCATCGGTGCTTCCGAACGCCACAATTCGGTCGGTGGACAGGTGTTAAAAAATGTGCGTGAAGGCAGCTTCAGCGGAGAGATTTATCCGGTCAATCCAAAATACGAAACAGTTCAGGGAATGCATTGCTTTGCCTCGTTAAAGGCCATCGATCATCCTGTTGAGCTGGCAGTCATTGCGATTCCTGCGGCACGCATCCCTAAAGCTTTACACGAATGCAGGAAACATGGTGTACGTGCCGTGATTGTTCTCTCGGCCGGTTTTGCAGAAGTCGGCAAGCGTGGTGAATCACTCCAGAACGAAATCGTTGATATCGCCAAAACCTACAATATTCCGTTGGTCGGCCCCAACTGTCTGGGGATTATCCGCCCAAAAGTCGGGCTGAATACGACTTTCGCCAAAAGTACTGCGCGTAAGGGGCATGTCGCACTGGTCGCTCAGTCTGGTGCCCTATGTACCGCTCTGCTGGACTGGGCAGATAGCGAAGGCTTTGGGTTTTCTGCAGTGGCCTCGCTCGGTGCTACCGCCGATGTCGGGTTTGGCGATGTACTCGATTATCTGGCGGTGGATGCCGAAACCCACAGCATTCTACTGTACGTGGAAGGCATTTCGGATGCTCGCTCCTTCATGAGCGGCCTGCGCGTTGCGGCTCGCCTGAAACCGGTGATCGTGGTTAAATCCGGGCGTCATGAAAGCGGTTCAAGAGCCGCCGTATCGCATACCGCTGCACTGCTCGGGAATGATAAGGTTTTCGATGCAGCCATTCAGCGCGCTGGGGCGGTGCGGGTATTTTCGATTAACCAGCTATTTTCCGCCACCAAAATACTGGCAGCCGGTATCCGCGTTGAAGGCCCCAGACTCGCCATTGTCACCAATGGCGGAGGTCCTGGTGTGATGGCGGCGGACCGCGCTGCCGACCTGCCCATCCCGCTGGCGGAACTGACTCCGCAAAGTATTCAGAAATTAAGCAAGGTACTGCCAACTCACTGGTCGCATAGTGATCCGGTGGATATCCTGGGCGATGCCGATGCGGCTCGCTATGAAGCGGCTACCCGCATCGTGCTGGCGGATGAAAATGTCGATGGTCTGCTGGTGCTGCTAACCCCGCAGGGCATGACGGATCCGACCGCCTGTGCCATGGGCGTCATCAAAGCGGTGGGTAAATCGAAAAAACCCGTACTCGCCTGCTGGATGGGTGAAACCATGGTTGCGGAAGGGCGCAAACGTTTCTCCGAAGCCGGTATTCCACATTTTCGCAGCCCTGAAGGCGGAGTCGATGCATTCGGCTACCTGGCCTGCTACCGGCAGAACCAGAAGATTCTGTTACAGGCCCCGCCCCCACTCACAAAACCCACCGAACCGGATGTCGAGGGTGCGCGCATGATCATCGAAAATGCGATGGACGAACGTCGTTTCACCCTCAGTAATACCGAAGCCAAGGCCGTGTTACGGGCGTTCAAGATTCCCGTATCGCCCAGCATCAACGTTAATTCTGCTGCAGAAGCGCTGATCGCGGCGGAAAGCCTTGGCTTACCGGTGGCGATGAAAATCAACTCACCGGATATCACCCACAAATCGGATGTCGGCGGCGTTCGCCTGAACATCCGCGAACCACGAACCGTGCGCACCGCTTTCCGCGAAATGATGGATAGTGTGGCGTTACTAAGCCCCGAAGCACGCATTACCGGTGCCACCATTGAGCCCATGCTGGAACGTCCACATGCGCGTGAAATTATTATCGGCATCGTACAGGACCCGGTATTCGGCCCCGTCATCAGCTTCGGCACCGGTGGCACCGCAGTCGAGATATTTGCCGATACCCAGGTTGCACTGCCACCGCTCAACGAATACCTGAGCAAGCAACTGATTAGAGGAACCCGCGCCTCCACCTTCCTGCATAAATTTCGCAATATGCCAGAAGCAGATATCACCCAGTTGATTGCGGTATTACAGCGCGTTTCCGAAATCGCCTGCGAATTACCCGAGGTGTGTGAGCTGGATATCAACCCACTACTGGTTGACGAAAACGGCGTTGTGGTAGTGGATGCGCGCATTGTCGTTGCACCACCGGCGACCACCACCGCACGCTATGACCACATGGCGATACATCCCTACCCGATTGAGCTTGAGTCCAGCTGGCAATTACCGGATGGCACCAATGTTACAATCCGTCCGATCCGCCCCGAAGACGCCACCATTGAACAGCGTTTTGTTAAAAACCTGTCGGCTGAGAGCAAATACTTTCGTTTCATGCAAAGCCTGGAACAACTCACCCCGTTAATGCTGGCGCGCTTCACCCAGATTGACTATGACAGTGAGATGGCGCTGATCGCGGTGGTGAAGGAAGACAGCGCCGATGTACGCATCATCGCCGTGGTGCGCTACGTGAGCAATCCAGATCGCCACTCCTGTGAGTTTGCACTCACGGTGAGTGATGATTATCAGCGCAAGGGCATCGGAAGACATTTGATGCACCGCCTGATGACGATTGCACATGATCGCGGTATCGACGTGATGGAAGGTGAAGTGCTATCCAGTAACAGCAAGATGCTGAAGCTGATGCAACGCCTCAACTTCCGCATCGTGCATAACCCGGAAGAACCGGAAGTAGTCGGGGTCCGGCGCCATTTATAACAACGCCAGACTGCAGACCTCAGCCTTTCAGGCCTGAGCGTTCAGCGCATTAAACAGCTCGACAAACTCGGCTGACAACTTGTGCTTCGGTGCCAGGTACACCAGCGGTTGCTGGCTGGCATGCGACTCTTTCATTTTTACCGAGCTGGACAGGTAGGGCTGTAAAATTTTCAGATTTGTGGATTTAAGTTCATCCACCGCAGCCTGCGGTAAGCGCGCACGTGCCAGAAACTGATTGATGACGATGCCTTCGATCTCCAGCTTATCATTATGGTCCTCCCTGATTTCCTCCAGTGCATGCAGTAAATCCAGCAGCGCATCGCGTGAAAACGCATCACAGTCGAACGGAATCAGGCAGCGATCTGCCGCAATCAACGCCGACAGGCTATAGAAATTGAGCGCTGGCGGGGTATCGATAAAGATCTGGTCGAAGTCTTCAGCCAGCGTTTGCAGAAACTCTCGCAGCTTATAAATCTTGTGGCGGGACTCCAGCTTCTGCGCCAGATCATTCAATTCAGCGTCCGCCGAAATCAGGAACAGATTGCTAAACACGGTCGAGCGGACAAAGTCTTTCGGCGCAAAGTCGCGGTAACGATAGCTCAGCTGCGATTCGTAAAATTCGGCAATACCGGCCACATCATCTTTACCATCATGCCCCAGATAACTGGTGGCATTCGCCTGCGCATCCAGATCGACCAGCAATGTTCGATGTCCCTGACTCGCCGAAACCGCAGCAAGATTACAGGTAATTGAAGATTTTCCAACGCCGCCTTTACGGTTGAACACCACTCTGATCATGACTTTCCCGCTGCCCAAAAAGCCTATTGTGCACTGCAATATAAAAATCGTAAAGAATTAATCCTTATAGACAAATTTAGCGGCCATCATTAACCGGGAATGACTATTCCCGGCTTACACGAAACCCATCTGCGCCGGCAGCCACAACACGATACCGGGCAACATGACCAGCGTAGCAATGGTTATGGCATCGGCGATAAAAAACGGCATGACCCCGCGGAAAACATCCTGCACCGTACATTCGGGTCTAACCCCGGCGACCACGAAGCAGTTAAGCCCGATCGGCGGGGTAATCAGACAGAACTCGGCCATCTTGACCACGATAATACCGAACCAGATCGAGCAGCCTAAACCGGAGACGCCGAATGCAGAGTCAGCAGCCGTGACCGCCTCACCACCATTCAACGCAATCACCGCCGGATAAACCACCGGCAGAGTCAGCAGTAACATACCGATCGCATCCATGAACATACCGAGCACTGCGTAGGCCAGCAGGATAAACACCAGCGTCATCATCGGGCTTTGATCGAGCCCTGTTATCCAGTCGGAAAACGCCGACGGCAGGTCGGCAAAGCCGAGAAAGCGCACATACAGCAACACCCCCCAGATAATGGTGAAGATCATCACCGTCAGTTTGGCGGTTTCGATCAGCGCACCCTTCAGTTCATGCATCTTCATACCCTTATACAACGCCATGCACAGAATCACGAAGGCTCCGAGAGAGCCCGCTTCGGTGGGCGTTCCAATGCCACCATAGATACACACGACGATGATACCGACCACAAAAAAGATCGGCATTGCACCCGGCAGCGACTGAAATCGCTGTGACCAGCTAAAACCACGTACCGGCGGCCCGAAGTTTTTGCGCGTCATCGCCAGAAACACTACCAGAGCGGCATAGATCAGGGCCGAAACCGCGCCCGGAATGAAACCCGCCATCAGCAATGCCCCTACATCCTGTTCGACGATAATGGCGTAGATAACCAGTATCGCGGAGGGAGGGATCAGAGAGGCCAGCGTACCACTCGCAGCCACCACACCCGCAGCGAAACGTTTATCGTAGCCCAGCTGCAGCATTTCAGGGATCGCAATACGCGCAAACACCGCAGAGGTTGCCACCGAAGCACCGGATACCGCCGCAAAACCAGCCGCAGAAAATACGGTCGCAACACCCATACCACCAGGCAACCAGCCAACCCAGCGCTTGGCCGCTTCAAACAGGGCTTTGGTGAGGCCGGCATGATAAGCCAGATAGCCGATTAATATGAACGTGGGAATCAATGACAACGCTAAAGAGGATACCTTCGAATGCGGAATGGTTCCGGCCATTTTAACCGCCACCATAAAACCACGTTCGAACCCCATCTTGGCAGAGAAAACCCAAACCAGTCCGATGAAACCAGCCAGCGCTGCGGCGAAGGCGACGCGCACACCGATCACCACAAAAACCAGCATACAGGCGGTCACCCACAGGCCGATTGAAACCGAATCCATTTGCCCCATAGTTTCAAAAATACTCATGACGCTCGATCTTCCTGATGCAGGTCATCACCCAGCACCGACTCCGCTTCGGCTGCAGCCACTGCCGCAGCGGACTCTATTAATGGAACGGCCACGGGCGAATCACCACCCTCTATTGCTGCGCGCAGATATCCCCAGATCTGTAACAGCAAGCGCAATGCAAGGATACTCAGGGCCACAGGTATCACCAGTTTGGCTGGCCAGGTGGGCAGATTGATATCAAGAGAAGAGTCGCCGATTTCGAAGGCTCTTAAAAAATGCAGGTAAGAGCCGTAGATCAGCACCAGGGTGAGCCCCAGCATCAGCACTGCAGACAGCATCTCAACCAGCCACAGACTTCTGCCATGCAGTTGCGCAACCAGCATATCCATGCGGATGTGTCCTCCCTGACGCTGGGTATAGGCAATGCCGAGAAACGCAAAAAAAGCCATCGCCTGTTCGACCCAGTCGATATAACCACTGATCGGTAGCGAGAAAAACCAGCGTCCCAGCACATTCGCCGTCGCCAGGAATACCAGCAGAAAGATCACCACACCACCGATCAGAGTCAGTGCTGACTCCAGTTTAAGCAGCAAGCGGTCCATGCGACTGAGTAGCGAATCATCCTGTAGAACCGTATGTGAACCGGACATGGCGTCTACCTTTGAATTTAATGGAGAAAACCCGCATTCCAGCGGGCGCTGAAATGCGGATTACAGGGAACGCTTATTGATTGAACAGCGCAGAGGTGAAATCAAACAATTGCCGTGTATCAAATTGATCCGCATATTTCTTGACCCAGTCTTCGCGCACAGAGGCTGCCAGCTCATTCAGTTCAGCGGTTTGCGCCGGGGTAAAAGTCACTCGAACCAGCCCTTCTTCAGTGACTGCCTTTTCATATCTGCCGGTGGTTTTATCTTCGTAGTTATCGACATAGTACTTAAGCGCTTCCTCCACAGAACCAAGCAATGCAGCTTTATTCTTTTCACTTAGCGCATTCAGGGCCTGGGTATTCACCACCACCGGACAGTTGGCCGAACCCAGATTCAGGTTAGTGGTTGCCCATTTGCCAACCTTGTAGCTGTTGGTGGCGAGATGTGCATGTGGAGCGAACGATGCTGCATCGATCACGCCGGAATCCATCGACTGACGAACCTCTGAAAACGGCACACCGGTTTTAACCGCGCCTAACTTGGACAATACATCCATAATCCCGCCCGGCCCCCTGACCCGCATGCCCTGAAAATCGGCTAGCGTCTTCAGCGGCTCGGTTTTACTCACAATATTATACTGTGGCATCGGAGTTGGCATCAGCAGGGTTGCATTCCAGCGCGCGAGGTCTTTGACCACAATTGGATGCTGATGCACTTTTTGATAGATTTAAGTAACCCGAGTTAGCGATACTTCTCGCGAAAAGGGTAGTTCAGTGACCGTGATAGTAGGGTTTTTATCGTTGTGATAGAACGAGCAGAATTGGGCCATTTCAAATGCGCCAAAAGAGATTCCATCCAGATTTTCTTTTTCTTTCGACAGACCGCCGTAGGAAATATTGAGCTTAAAATCGCCATTGGTTTTTTGCGCAACCAGTTCCGCCAGCTTTTCCACATTCTCGGTGAACGCACGGCGCTTGCCCCAGAGCGAAACACTCCACTCCGTAGCGGCCTGTGCTTCTGCTGCCAGGAACCCGGTTGAAATGAGTGAAACCAGCGCAATTTTGTAAAATATAGTCATGGTGATCCTCTTGTCATTAATGATTAGCGTAGTGGAAAGGGTCTTTGCCCGATCTCAGCCCTACAAGCTAGCAAATCTTTATACGATTGTCTAAATAATCGAAATAAAAATCATTCTTAATAACAGGCAACGGCGATCACCGATCACCGATCAACCGTTTGAATCTACACCGGGCAAAAAAAAAGGAGCCGAGGCTCCTTTTTTTAACGACTTTGAAGAGGCTTAAGCTTCCGCTTCTTCTTCAGCGACCGCTTTCATACTCAGGCGGATACGACCCTGACGATCGACTTCCAGTACCTTGACACGTACCTTGTCGCCTTCGGACAATTTGTCGCTGACGTTTTCAACACGTTCATCGGAAATCTGCGAGATATGAACCAGACCATCTTTACCCGGCAGGATATTAACGAATGCACCGAAGTCCATAATCTTGGCAACCTTGCCTTCGTAGATAGTCCCGACTTCGACTTCAGCGGTGACCAGTTCAACACGGCGACGCGCTTCGTCACTGGCAGACTTATCAACAGAAGAGATTTTAACGGTACCGTCATCATCAACTTCGATCGTTGCACCGGTTTCTTCGGTAATGCCACGAATCGTCGCGCCACCTTTACCGATGACATCACGAATTTTTTCGGGGTTGATCTTGAAAGTCACCATACGTGGGGCGAATTCAGACATCACTTCACGATGTGTAGTAATGGTTTTCGCCATTTCACCCAGAATGAACAGACGGCCTTCTTTAGCCTGAGTCAATGCCTGTGACATGATTTCTGTAGTGATACCATCGATCTTGATATCCATCTGCAGTGCAGTCACACCATCATTAGTACCGGCAACCTTGAAATCCATATCGCCCAGGTGATCTTCATCACCCAGAATATCGGTTAACACAGCAAAATCATTGCCTTCCTTGATCAGTCCCATCGCGATACCCGCAACCGGTGCCTTGATCGGAACGCCAGCATCCATCAACGCCAGACTGGTTCCGCATACGGAAGCCATCGAAGAGGAACCGTTCGATTCGGTGATTTCTGAAACCACACGGATGACATATGGAAATTCATCCTGAGTCGGCATCACGGCCTGTACACCACGCTTGGCCAGACGCCCATGCCCGATTTCACGGCGCTTGGGTGAACCAACACGACCCACTTCACCAACGCAGGAAGGCGGGAAGTTGTAATGCAGCATGAAATGCTCTTTACGCTCGCCTTCGATCGCATCGATGATCTGTGCATCACGTCCAGTACCCAGCGTAGTAACCACTAGCGCCTGAGTTTCACCACGCGTGAACACAACCGAACCATGGGTACGGGGTAACACACCGGTACGCACCGAAATAGGACGTACTGTTTTGGTATCACGTCCATCGATACGCTTTTCACCGGCCAGAATACGGCCGCGTACAATTTTCTTTTCCAGCTTGGAGATCACACCCAGGATATCCGCTTCAGAGGCAGCGCCTTCTTCAGCAGTCAGGGCTGCAACCGTGGCTGCACGGACTTCCGCCAGTTTATCCTGACGCGCCAGCTTGTCGGCGATGGTATAACCCGCACCCAGCGCATCGGCACATTGGGCAGCAACCTTGTCAATCAGAGATTCGTCCGATTTCGGTGCTTCCCATGCCCATTTGGCATTATTCACTTCGGCACTGAATTCTTTGATCGCATTGATTACGACCTGCATCTTTTCATGGCCGAAGACCACTGAACCGAGCATGACTTCTTCAGATAGCATTTTAGCTTCTGATTCAACCATCAGGACCGCATTTTCAGTACCGGCAACCACCAGATCCAGAGATGACTCTTTCAGCTGGCTATTGGTTGGATTGAGTATGTATTCACCGTCTTTGTAACCAACTCTGCAAGCACCAATCGGGCCGTTGAATGGCATACCAGAGATAGAAACTGCAGCGGATGCTCCGATTAGAGCCGGAATATCAGGATCGATATCGCTGTTCATGGAAACCACGGTAGCGACGATCTGAACTTCGTTTGCGAATCCTTTAGGGAACAATGGACGTAGCGGACGATCAATCAGTCGGCAGGTCAATGTTTCCTTTTCACTAGGACGCCCTTCACGCTTGAAGAAACCACCGGGAATCTTGCCGGCAGCATAGGTTTTTTCCATGTAGTCTACGGTTAACGGGAAGAAATCACGACCCGGAGTCGCTTCCTTCATCCCCACAGCGGTTACGAAAACCACGGTGTCACCCATATTTACAATAACCGCACCACTCGCCTGACGAGCAATCTCTCCGGTTTCTAACGTGACGGTATGTTCGCCATATTGAAATGTCTTTTTAATTGGATTCACAATCATCCCCTTGTTTGGTGCATTTAGCGACGTAGTCCCAGTTTGGCAATCAGATCTCTATAGCGATCCAGATTCTTGGTCTTCAGATAATCCAGCAGCTTACGACGCTGGTTTACCATACGTAACAGGCCACGACGTGAATGGTGATCATGGATGTGTTGTTTAAAATGTTCAGTCAGATGACTGATTTGATGTGAAAGTAACGCTACCTGCACTTCTGGTGAACCTGTATCACCATCTACGCGAGCATGATCTGTAATGATTGAACTTTTCTGTTCAGCCGACATTGACATAGTCAAAAACCTCTAAGGACCCGAAAAAGGTGGGTATTCTACCTATCAGAAGGGCTGGTAACAAGCTATTTCAATGGCTTAATGACTGAACATCGGCCCGAATTCGCTACCACCAGCCGGTTTATCCGACAAACCACCGAAATAGCCAGAAATGGCCGCTTATTTACTGCTCAGCATGCGTTTAGGCGCAACCCGACCATCTGCCAGAATATGCCCCAGCCCGATGAATTTGGAGTTTGGGTCATACAGCCGCACCAGCCCCTCGGTGGGTGCCTGCGGAACCTGGACGGCCTGACCCTGCGACATATAGAAACTCATGTCAGGGGTTAAATCGATCTGCGGCCATTCACATAAGGCGGCGTCGATGGTTAACAGGCAATCCAGCAATTGAGGATTACCCTCGATATGAGACTGGTCACTGATAGTGCGTAATTCATCCAGCGTATAGGCTCTGGCATCCCAGAAAGGCTGCACGCCGGTACGCTCCAGCCCGAACAGATAGGCGCCGCAACCGAGTTGCTCACCGATATCTTCCGCCAGGGTTCGGATATAGGTTCCTTTCGAACAATGAATATCGAGAGTCAGCAGATCCTTTTCCAGCGCCAGTAGCTGCAGGCTATAAATCTCTATTTCGCGACTTTTACGCTCAACTTCAATCCCCTGTCGGGCCAGCTTGTACAACCGCTCACCCTGATGTTTGACCGCTGAATACATCGGTGGTATCTGCTCAATCTTTCCAACAAAGCCGGCCACTAGCTGTTGCACTAACTCAGGGCTTACCTGAACCGGTTTTTCGCTCAGGATTTCTCCTTCGCTGTCACCGGTGGTGGTGGTAATACCAAGTTTACAAATGGCACGATATTTTTTGGAAGACTCCAGCAGATAGCCGGAATATTTGGTGGCCTCACCAAAGCACACCGGCAACAGGCCGGTCGCCATTGGATCGAGGCTACCGGTATGGCCGGCTTTATTCGCCTTAAACAGGTTGCGCGCAGCCTGCAGGGCCTTGTTCGAACTGATACCTAACGGCTTGTTCAGCAGCAGAATACCGTTCACGTCGGTAAAGCCTCTGGAGGCTCTAGTGTTACCGCTCATGGTGAAAAACCTCAGTCTTTTGCGGGATGCGCCCGATCATGGGCAATCACTGAATCGATCAGTTCATCCATGGAACGTCCACGGATATCGGTATCATCGAAGATAAACATCAGTTTTGGGGTAATCCTCGATTTCAGTGTTTTGCCCAGTTCACGCTGCAAAAAACCGGCAGCATGATTGAGTGCATCCTGGGTAGCCTGACTGGCTTCCGCATTCAGTACGCTGAAATAGACTTTAGCCAGTGAAATATCCTTGGTCACCTGCACATCCAGAATACTGGGCTGTGCAAGGCGTGGATCTTTCAGGGATTGACTGATCAGTGTCGATAGCTCGCGATGTATCTGTGAGGCCAGTCGATCACTACGTTGAAAGTCTTTAGGCATAGCAGTATCAGTATTGGCTAATCTAAAATAATCAATCGATAGTACGAGCGACTTCGACTCGATCGAATACCTCGATCTGATCGCCCGGTCTGACATCCTTGTAGTTTTTAACCGCGATACCACATTCGGTGCCGTTACGCACTTCATCGACGTCATCTTTAAAGCGGCGCAGTGATTCGAGCTCGCCTTCATAGATCACTACGTTGTTACGTAATACACGGATCGGCTTGCCACGCTTGACACTACCTTCGATAACGATGGAACCGGCAACGGAGCCAAACTTGGGTGAGTTGAATACATCCTTAACCTCAGCCAGACCGATAATAGTTTCCTTGGTTTCTGGCGATAACAGACCGCTCATGGCCGCCTTGACGTCATCGATGATGTCATAGATCACACTGTAATAACGGATATCGACGCCATAATCTCCAGCGATACGCTTAGCTGCAGCATCGGCACGCACATTAAATCCAATTACCAGCGTATTTGAAGCCGCCGCCAGATTGATGTCCGACTCATTGATACCACCCACACCCGTGGAGACCAGCTTGACTCTGACCTCGGAGGTGGAAAGCTTCAGCAATGCATCATTGAGAGCTTCGGATGAACCCTGAACATCACATTTAACCAGCAGGTTCAGGTCAGCAACCTCACCTTCGGTCATCGCATCGAACATGCCCAGAATCTTGGCTTTCTGCTGTGCAGCAAGACGGGTTTCTCTGATTTTGGTTTCACGGATCTGGGCAACTTCACGTGCGCGGCGCTCATTTTCAACCACAAACACTTCATCACCCGCATTCGGTGTACCTGACAGTCCCAGTACTACAACCGGAATCGATGGACCGGCCGATTTGATCGGTTGTGAGTTTTCGTCGTACATGGCACGCACGCGCCCCCATTCGGTCCCCGCCAGCAGGATCTGGCCTTTTTCCAGCTTGCCGGACTGTATCAGTATGGTCGCGGTAGGACCACGCCCTTTATCCAGCGAAGCCTCAACCACCAGGCCTTTGGCCAGCCCCTGATCAGAAGCTTTTAACTCCATCACTTCAGACTGCAGTAAAACCGCTTCCAGCAGTGCATCGATGCCTTCACCGGTTTTGGCCGAGACATTGACGAACATATAATTACCACCCCATTCTTCTGGCATGACATCCACTGCACTCAAATCGTGACGCACACGATCCGGATCTGCGTTTTCTTTATCAATCTTGTTAACCGCCACAATCAGCGGAACACCAGCAGCCTTGGAGTGCTGAATCGCCTCTTTGGTCTGGGGCATCACGCCATCATCAGCGGCGACCACCAGAATAACGATATCGGTCGCCTGAGCGCCACGTGCACGCATCGCCGAGAAGGCCGCGTGTCCGGGTGTATCCAGGAAGGTAATGACACCGTGATCGGTTTCCACATGGTAAGCACCGATATGCTGGGTGATACCACCCGCTTCACCGGAAGCCACCCGGGTTTTACGAATATGGTCAAGCAGAGAGGTTTTACCATGATCAACATGGCCCATAATGGTCACAACAGGAGGCCGTGAAACCAGGTGCTCTTCGTTAACCGCTACATTTTTCTGTAACACATCTTCAAAATCGTCAACCTTGGCTGAGCTGGCCGTATGGCCCATTTCTTCAACCACCAGAATGGCGGTGTCCTGATCCAGCACCTGATTGATGGTCGCCATGGTTCCCATGCGCATTAGTACCTTGATCACATCGCCCGCTTTAACCGCCATTTTCTGCGCCAGGTCGGAGACCGAAATGGCATCCGGCACATCCACATTACGCACCACCGGTGCGGTTGGTTTTTCAAAACCATGTGCGTTTACACTATCAGAGGATGATCCACGGTAGTTTTTCTTGGACTTGCTTTTCTTACGATTGGCATGATCCGCACCCGCTTTGACATGCAGTTCCTTACGCCCATAACGCGTATTATCATCATCTTTCTGTTTGGTTTTAGCATGCCGCCCCTTGTCTTCCACTCGCTCCTTGTTAGCAGCAACGGCTTCTACCGTCGCGGCATCTAGTACAGGTAGAGTACGCTTGGCTGGCTTGGCCGGGCTAGCGGCCTGTTTCTGTCTGGCTTTTTCCGCGTCGGCTTTGGCTTTTTCTTCCAGCCGAGTACGTTCTGCTTCCAGACGAACCGCTTCTTCTTCACGCTCGCGCTGCTCGCGTTCAGCCTTCAGTTTGGCTTCTTCAGCGTCCTTAACCGCTTTTTCCTCGGCTGCAATACGCGCCGTTTCCTGCGCTTTCTGCTGTGCAATCAGGGCTTCTTTCTGCGCCAGCTCCTGATCGATCTGTGCCTGCTTTTCAGCTTCCTGAGCTTCCACATCGCTGCGGCGTACATAGGTACGCTTTTTACGCACTTCAACGTTAATCGAGCGTGAAGTGGTATTGCGTCCACTGCTGCCGGTCACCTTAATTTCAGATTTACTTTTTCGGCTCAGGGTGATTTTCTTGGGACCTTCTTCAGGTTGCCCTTTACCATGACTGGTGCGTAGAGAGTCGAGTAGTTTCATCTTATCTTCATCAGAGATCGGATCATCCGCACCCTTGACGGTTACGCCAGCGTTACGTAATTGCTCTAATAACCTGTCAACAGAAACCCCTATGACTCCTGAAAGTTGTTTTGCTGTTACATTTGACATCGTTTTCGATCCTGATTAAGTGTTTTACTTTCGACTTTTAACTTCAGAACAGGCGCGCTATTCTGACTTTTCTGCAAACCAGGGCTCGCGCGCTTTCATGATCAGTTGCGCTGCCAGTTCACGATTCAATCCCTGATACTCTTCTATATCATCTACTGCCTGTTCGGCCAGATCTTCCATGCTCAGAATGCCATGCGAAGACAGCGTTGCTGCAATTTCCGCGGTCATCAATTCCATCTTGAGCAAATCTTCTTTCGGCTCACCCGGTGGACCCGGATCATTCATTTCAACCGACTCTTCTGACGCAATCGCCATGGTCAGGAGCGCATCACGCGCACGACCACGTAGCTCTTCCACCATTTCTTCATCAAATTCTTCAATTTCGAGCAGTTCGGATGCGGGCACATACGCCACTTCATCGACGCTGGACAGACCTTCCTGTACCAGGATAATAGCCACTTCTTCATCTACATCGAGCTGATCCATGAATACCTTGGCCAGCTTTTTCATTTCTTCTTCGGACTTGGTTTCAGCCTCGGATTCATCCATCACATTCAGCGTCCAGCCGGTGAGCTGACTGGCCAGTTTAATATTCTGACCACCACGACCGATGGCCTGTGACAGTTTGTCATGGGGAACCGCAATATCCATCACACCGGATTCTTCATCGATCACGATGGAGGAGACTTCAGCGGGCGACATCGCATTCACCACGAACTGGGCAAGGTTTTCATCCCATAAAATGATATCGACACGTTCACCGGCCAGTTCATTCGATACCGACTGGACACGCGAACCACGCATACCAACACAGGCACCGACCGGATCCATACGCGGATCGTTACTTTTAACCGCGATCTTGGCACGCATGCCGGGGTCACGAGCTGCCGCCAGAATTTCAATTAAATCCTGGCCGACTTCCGGTACTTCAAGCTTGAACAGTTCGATCAGAAATTCTGGAGCTGTACGGCTGATAAACAATTGAGGGCCACGTGGCTCACTCGCAATTTTATACAGATAACCGCGAATACGATCGCCGGGACGCACGGCTTCCCGTGGAATCATTTCTTCACGTGGAATAAAGCCTTCCGCATTATCGCCCAGATCAACATACACATTGCCGCGTTCGACACGCTTGACCTGTCCCATCACCAGAGAGCCTTCACGATCCTTATAGGCTTCAATCACTTTTCTTCTTTCCGCTTCGCGAACTTTTTGTACGATAACCTGCTTGGCGGTTTGTGCGGCGATACGACCAAACTCTACCGAGTCAATCTGCTCTTCGACAAAATCACCCAGCTGGATATCTGGCTCATCCAGTTGGGCAGCTTCCAGAGTGATCTGCTTTAGTGGTTCTTCCAGTCCATTATCACCAGGCTCAACAACCTGCCATTGGCGATAGGTATCGTAATGACCGGTTTTTCTATTGATTTCGACACGGACACCAATCTCCTTCTGATGTTTTTTACGGGTTGCCGATTCCAGTGCGGCTTCAATCGCTTCAAAGATGATCTCACGATCCACACCTTTTTCATTCGAGACCGTATCAGCAACTAATAGAATTTCTTTATTTTCCATAGTGATTCTCTTCTTATGTAATACTTGCTAATTTATATCTTAGTTACCAGATTCGCTTTCGCTATATCCTGATAAGGAAGTTCAAAAAATTCATTATCGACATCGACAATCACCTGCTGATTTTCATCGACACCCTGTAACATTCCGTTAAAGTTTTTTCGTCCATTCAACGCAACCGCAAGTTTAATCTTTGCCAGTGACCCCGTATATTTCTGATAATCACTAAACTTGAATAACGGCCTGTTGACTCCGGGAGAAGAGACTTCCAGATCAAATGCCATTTCGATGGGATCTTCAACATCAATCACGGCGCTAATCTGGCGACTGACCTTGGCACAGTCATCGACGGTTATTCCATCGTCATGATCAATATAAATTCTGAGCACGCCATGATGCTCACTGCTGTGGTACTCAATTCCCACCAGTTCATAACCCATTGATTCAACGACAGGTTCGAATAAAGTTGTTAAATCCTGCAAAAGCAAACCTCAGTCAGAGACACTATATTTACAGATCTTTAAATCTGCATTTAACTGCAACAAAAAAGGCCCATATAGGGCCTTTTATCTATCAACCTGTCACCCCCCTATTGACTCAATAGCAGAATAAGTTCAGGCCAAGTATGTATGTCGATACACAGCGAAAACAGACTGTGATCTTTGGTCGCTGTACAAGCCGACCTGACGCCTATCGGTCGTAATAGAGACTTAATAATTGTGAACGTAATCATTAAATCTCTATCATATTAAATATGGTAGCGGGGGCAGGATTTGAACCTACGACCTTCGGGTTATGAG
>JACKQG010000055.1_pt1 | contig 25894 bp, 27 predicted proteins | sample 8237621 | NCBI WGS metagenome assembly JACKQG01 (sample SAMN15677084, study PRJNA649215) | marine metagenome | biome: marine; feature: Black Sea; material: saline water; isolation source: suspended particulate matter (SPM) from the Black Sea western gyre | collected 2013-06-09/2013-06-10 | depth... | reverse complement strand
GGGGGGGGGCGGTGGGGGGTGATGGGGCGGGGGGGGCGGGCTGGGGGGTGGGGGGGCGGGGGGTGGGGGGGAGGGGGGGGGCGGGGGGGGGGGGGGCTGGGAGGGGGGGGGCGGGGGGGGGGGTGGCGCGGGGGCGGGGGGCGCGGTGGGGGGTGGCGCGGTGGCGGGTGGCGCGGTGGCGGGTGGCGCGGTGGTGGGTGGCGCGGTGGTGGGTGGCGCGGAGGTCTGGCTGGAACCCTCGTGTTGCGTAGAGCCACACGATGCGAGCAGCAGGGCGCAGGTGGCGATCGAGACCGTGGAACCCATCACCGCAGGTCAGGGGAAGTCGGGCGGTCGTCGCTGGACCAGCGCAGCCACGCCCTCTGCGTAGTCCGGGCCTGCCGTGTGGGCGTCTAGCAGGTGGGTGGCCTCCTCGATCGCAGCCGCCGCATCACGATGGAGGTCCGTGTAGGTCTGGCGCTTGGCCGCGGCCAGGCTCGACCGTGCGACCGGGCCCAGGAACTCCCCGATCCACCCGTGGACGTGGTGAAGCAGGTCGTCCGGGGCGACCACGTAGTTGACGAGGCCCATCTCCCTGGCCTCCTCGGCCAGGACGACCCGGCTCGTGAGCAGCAGGTCGTTGGCCCGCCCGAGGCCGATCATGCGTGGCAGCAGCCACGACAGCCCGTACTCGGCCGGCAGGCCGAGCTTCCCGTAGGCCGGGGTCAGCTTTGATCCGGCGGCGGCGAAGCGCAGGTCGGCGAAGCAGGCGACGACCAGCCCTATCCCGGCGGCCGCACCGTTGATGGCGGCGATCACGGGTTTGGTGAGCCCGAAGTGCCAGGCGAAGTCGGCGTCGAACGCCGGGTGGACGCCGTAGCCGGGCATCGGCAGGTCGTCGGGGGTGCCGGGGTCGTAGCCGCCCCGTTCGGCATGCCCCTCGAGTGCTGCAGCGTCGGCGCCGACACAGAATGCCCGCCCCTCCGGGTCGCCGGTCACGACGATGGCCTTGACCGACGGGTCCCCGTCGGCCTGTTGCAGCGCCCAGCGGTACTCGGTGTGCATCCGACCGGTCCAGGCGTTGCGACGGTGTGGTCGCGACAGCAGGACCACCCGCGTCGACCCGACGTCCTCCTGGCGGATTGCCTTTAACTCCACGAGGTCGACGGTACTCCTCGTCCGCCGCATTCTCGTTGCCCCGACGGGTCCGCTACCGTCTGCGGACCTGCCGCAACGATCAGGAGAAGCCCATGCTCGCCGCGATCCTCGAAAACATGCCATCCGATGAGTTGGTGATCCACGACGACGTCACCCTGCGTGACCTGACACCCGGCGAGGTGCAGATCAGGATCGCCCACAGCGGCGTCTGCCACTCGGACCTGTCCGTCATGAACGGCACGATCCCGCAACAGGTGCCGTGCGTGCTCGGCCACGAGGGCGCCGGCGTTGTCACCGACGTGGGCGACGGCGTCACGCACGTGGCGACCGGCGATCACGTCATCATCGCCTTCTCGCCACCCTGCGGCGTGTGTCCCTTCTGTACCGGTCGCAACCAGCCGAACCTGTGCATGACCGGGATGATCACGATGGCCACTTCGCAGCAGTTCCGGCGGGGCGACACCGTCGTGGGTTCCATGAGCGGCTGCGGCACCTTCGCCGAGGAGACGGTGGTGCCCGGCTTCGCGGCAATCAAGATCGACGAGGACATTCCGCTCGACGTGGCGGCGCTCATCGGGTGCGGTGTCACCACGGGTGTAGGTGCGGCCATGAACACGGCCAAGGTCAGCCCCGGCTCGTCGGTCTGCATCATCGGCGCAGGCGGCGTCGGCATTGCCGCCATCCAGGGAGCCCGGATCGCCGGTGCCGCCGAGATCGTCGCCATCGACCTCCACGAGGGCAAGCTCGATCGGGCGAAGGCGTTTGGCGCCACCCACGGGGCGACCCCCGATGACGTGCCGGCGGTCATGGCCGAGGTGACCGGCGGCGAGGGCTTCGACTACACGCTCGAGTGCATCGGCATGGCCACCACCATGCGCCAGGCCTACGACCTCACGCGCCGGGGCGGCACCTGCTGCATCGTCGGCGTCGGCCGGGCCGAGGAGACGTTCGAACTGAATGCCTTCGAGATGTTCCTGTCCGAAAAGACGCTTGTCGGCTCGATGTACGGCGGCGCCGACGTGCGCACCGACTTCAACCGCTTCCTCCGGCTCTACAAGGCCGGCCGCCTCGACCTCGAGGGCATGATCTCGCGCCGGATCCGCCTGGACGAGGTCAACGACGCCATGGGCGCGATGGGCGACGCCGACATCATCCGCCAGGTCATCGACTTCTGAGCCCCGCGGAGGAACGAATCGGGGCTCGGGGTATCCAGGCCATGGGCGAGGTGCCACTGCGTGCCGACCTGGTCCTCGAATACCCGTTCACCCGCACCACCGGTCCGATCATCGGAGCGTTTCTGACGGGCCTGCGCGAGGGCGTCCTCACCGGTGTCCGGCGCCCCGACGGCACGGTCATGGTCCCGCCGGCCGAGTACGACCCGGTGACCAGCGAGCCGCTGACCGAGATCGTCGAGGTCGGCCAGGCCGGCGAGGTCGTCTCCTGGACCTGGGTCGATCCGCCTCGGCTGCAGTCGCCGTGGGACAAGCCGCACGGGCTGGCCCTGATCCTGCTCGACGGTGCCGACACGCCGATGCTCCATGCGGTCCTCGTCGACTCGCCTGATGACCTGGTGACCGGCATGCGAGTGTCGGCCGTCTGGAGGGAGGAACGCGAGGGCCACATTGCGGACCTGTACGGCTTCGCCCCCGAGGAAGTCGCATGAGCGAGGCAGCCGAAGGTGGGGTCCGGTTGCCGGAGTCCCTCAGGGGGGTCGAGCCGGTGCAGTCGGTGCGGACCCCGATCCGCCTCGAATACGACTACCGGCCGAGCGCCTCCGCCGAGTCGTACCTCCGTGCCTATGGAGAGAAGCGGATCATCGGCCACCGGTCGCCGGTCGACGGCGCAGTGTTCATTCCGCCCCGTGGGGTCGATCCACGGCACGGGGTGGCGATCTCGGAGGAGGTCGACCTGCCCGACACCGGCCACGTCGGCAACTTCTGCGTGACGCACCTTCCGATCCCGGGACGCAAGGGCCTCGAGGTGCCGTACGTGAGCGCCTGGATCCACCTCGACGGTGCGGCCGTCGGGTTCCTCGGGCTCGTGAGCGGCTGTCCGAGCGACGAGGTCCGGATCGGCATGCGGGTCCGCGCCGTCTGGAAGCCGGACGACGAGCTGGGAACCACCGCTGAGAACATCCGCCACTGGGAACCCACCGGCGAGCCCGACGTGCCCCTCGAACGCGCCGGCAACCAGTCGTTCCACGCCGGCCGGGGGGATGAAGCCGGTGCGTGAGGTGGCGGTCGTCTCCACAGCCGTCCACCAGGTGCCGGCGCTGACCGGGACCACCGAGGTCCAGCTCATGGTTCCGCTTCTCAACGCCGCACGCGATGCAGTCGGCCTCACGCAGGCCGACATCGGCTTCACCTGCTCGGGGAGCAGCGACTTCCTCGCCGGGCAGGCGTTCTCGTTCGTTCAGACCCTCGATGCGGTCGGTGCGTTCCCACCGATCAGCGAGAGCCACGTCGAGATGGACGGCGCCTTCGCCCTCTACGAGGCGTGGGTGAAGCTCCAGGCGGGCGAGGTCGACACGGCGCTGGTCTTTTCGTACGGGAAGTCCTCGCCGGGGTCGCTGCGCGACGTGCTCGCACTCCAACTCGACCCCTACTTCCTGGCGCCCCTGTGGCCGCCGGCCGATGCCGTCGCCGCCATCCAGGCCCGGCTGCTGCTCGAGGCGGGGAAGGTGAGCGGCGAGGAACTGGCCGAGATCGCCGTGCGCAGCCAGCGCAACGCCGTGGGCAACCCGAATGCCGTCCGTTCCTCCCCGGATGTGGCCGTAGAAGACGTCATGGCGGAGGTGCCGATAGCCGACCCGCTCCGGCCCAGCGACCTGGCCGTCGAGTCCGACGGCGGCTGCGCGATCGTCCTGGCGGCAGGGGACCGGGCCCGTCAACTATGTGGCCGACCGGCCTGGATCCGGGGCATCGACCACCGCATCGACGCCCACGGGCTCGGCACACGGGACCTCAGCAGGGCCCCGTCGGCGGAACTCGCCGCATCGGTCGCCGCCGCCACGGCCGATCTGGCGATCGGCTCCCTCGACATCGCCGAGTTGCACAGCCCGACGACCAGCCAGGAGGCGATCCTCATCCGTGGGCTCGGCCTGGGAGCCTCGACCGAGGTGAACCCGTCGGGTGGTGCGCTGGCCGCAAACACCCTGATGGCCGCCGGCCTTGTGCGAATCGCCGAGGCGGCCCGCCGCATCATCGACGACGGGGCCGACCGGGCACTGGCGCATGCCACCTCCGGGCCCTGCCTCCAGCAGAACCTCGTCTGCCTGATGACGGGGGTCTGACCGTGGCGAAGCAGCGCACTGCCGTTCTCGGCGTCGGACAGACGAAGTACCAGTCGACGCGTGGCGATGTGTCCATGGCCGGCCTGGTCCGCGAGGCGGCCCTGCGTGCCCTGGTCGACGCCGGGCTGGAATGGTCCGACGTGGATGCCGTCGTCATCGGCAAGGCCCCCGACTTCTTTGAGGGCGTGATGATGCCCGAGCTGTACCTCGCCGACGCACTGGGGTGCGTGGGCAAGCCGATCCTCCGGGTGCACACCGCCGGCTCGGTTGGTGGTTCGACTGCGCTGGTCGCCGCCTCCCTCGTGCAGGGCGGTGTCCACCGTCGGGTGCTGACCATCGGCTTCGAGAAGCAGTCCGAGTCCAACGCCACCTGGGCCCTTTCCCTGCCGCAGCCCTTCTCGGTGTCGATCAACGCCGGTGCCGGCGGCTACTTCTCGCCGATCATCCGGCGCTACATGGCGCGCTCCGGGGCCCCGGACCTGATCGGCTGCATGGTCGCCTTCAAGGACCGCCAGCACGCACTTCGAAACCCGTACGCCCACCTCCACCAGCACGACCTCACCTTCGACCAGGTGGTCGAGGCACCGATGCTGTGGGACCCGATCCGCTACTCGGAGACCTGTCCCTCCTCGGACGGTGCCTGTGCCATGGTCCTCGGTGACGAGGCTGCCGGGGATGCCGCGGCCGGGCCGGTGGCCTGGGTGCACGGAGCGGCGATGCGGTCCGAGGCCAACAACTTCCCGGGGCGTGACGAGGTGAACCCGCAGGCCAGCAGGGACTGTGCCGCCGACGTGTTCCGGCAGGCGGGCATCTCCGATCCCCGGTCAGAGATCGATGTCGTGGAGATGTACGTGCCGTTCTCCTGGTATGAGCCGATGTGGCTCGAGAGCATCGGGTTCGCCGAACGCGACGCAGGATGGCGCATGGTGGAGGAGGGGGCCACGCACCTCGACGGCGGCGACCTGCCCGTGAACTGTTCCGGAGGGGTGCTGTCCTCCAACCCGATCGGGGCCTCGGGCATGATCCGCTTCGCCGAGGCGGCGCTCCAGGTGCGGGGAATGGCGGGTGACCACCAGGTAGAGGGCGCCCGCCGGGCGTTCGGGCACGCCTACGGTGGTGGTGCCCAGTACTTCGCCATGTGGGTGGTCGGGGCCGACCGGCCCTGAGATCGCAGCAGACCGCCCCGACCGAATACGATCCGAACACACGCCCACCATCTTGTTGGAGAGACCGATGCGCATCGTCGTCGACTATGACCTCTGTGAGAGCAACGCCATCTGTATGGCGATCGCCCCCGACGTGTTCGAGGTGCGGGACGACGACTTCCTCTACGTCCTGAACGAGGCTCCCGGCGAAGACCGCCGCGGGCAGATGGAGGAAGCCGTCCAACGCTGTCCCAAGCAGGCGATAGCGATCGAGGGCTGACCGGGCCACCTGACCTCGCCGGCCGGTTCGGGCCAGCCTGTGCGGGACTCCGTCACCATCGTCGGCGCCTCGTTGGCCGGCCTGCGGGCCGCCGAGACGCTGCGTCGTGACGGCTTCGGGGGCCGCATCAGCCTCATCGGCGAAGAGCCGCACCAGCCCTACGACCGGCCACCGCTTTCGAAGCAGGTCCTCGCCGGAGACTGGGAACCCGAGCGGGCGCTCCTCACCCCCGCAGAGAAACTCGAACCGCTCGGGATCGACCTGCGGCTGGGGGTGCGGGCCACTGGGCTCGACGTGGCCGCCCGGCAGTTGGAGGTCGACGGCGTGGCCGAGCCCTTCGACGGCCTCCTGATCGCCACCGGGGCACGGTGTCGGATCCTGCCGGGGACCGAAGGCCTTGCGGGCGTCCACACCCTGCGGACGCTCGACGACTGCCTCGCCATCCGGGCGGCGCTCGACGCCGGTGCGGATCGGATGGTCGTCATCGGCGCCGGCTTCATCGGGGCCGAGGTGGCGTCGGTTGCGGTCGGACGTGGCGCCTCCGTGACGCTCGTCGAGGCACTTCCGGCACCCTTCGCCCGGTTACTGGGCCGCGAGATGGGTGCCGTGGTTGCCGACGTGCATGTAGCCAACGGCGTCGACCTTCGCTGCGGGGTGGGCGTGTCGTCAGTCGTGGGTGGGCCCGGAGCCATGACCGTCGCCATGGCCGATGGTTCCGACGTCGACGCCGACCTGGTGGTCGTCGGGATCGGCGTGGTTCCCAACACCGGGTGGCTCGAGGGTTCCGGCCTGACGCTCGACGACGGCGTGGTCTGTGACGCCACCTGCCTCGCCGGCCCGAACGTGGTGGCGGCCGGCGACGTGGCCCGCTGGACCGACCCGCGCACCGGCGAATCGATGCGGGTGGAACACTGGGACAATGCGGTCGAGCAGGGTCGCCATGCCGTCCGGCGCCTGCTGGCCACCGATGAGGAGGCTGAGGTGTATGCGCCGGTGCCATGGTTCTGGAGTGACCAGTACGACCGCAAGATCCAGTTGGCGGGGCGTCCCCATCCCGACGACGAGGTGAGGGTGGTGGACGGCTCGACCGACGAGCATCGTTTCGCCGCCTTCTACGGGCGCCGGGGGCAGCTCACGGCGGTGCTCGGCATGAACCGGCCACGGCAGGTGATGCAGGGCAGGGGGCTCCTCGAGCAGGGAGCCGGCTGGGACGATGCGCTGGCGGTGGCCGCCGGGTGGGGTTGATGGTCAGGCTGCCTGCGCCGGCCCTGATGTTCGCCCTGGCGTTCGCCGTTGTGGGCTGTGGCTCGCCCGATCGTCCAGCGGCTGTCGATGTCGAAGCGCTGGAGCAGTTGATTCCCGCCGGCCTCGTGCCCGACCACCCCGAGGTGGTCACGGTGGTGTCCTGTCCGGAGATCACGCTCGACGGGCTCGGCCCGGTGTCGTGCACGGCCGTCATCTCCGGTGTCGACGTCCCGGTGAAGGTGACCCGGCCTGATCACCTCGACCGGATGAGGGTCTCCACGGGGGTGTCGCTCGTGCGTGCCGCCGACGTGGCAGTCGAGGTCGGGGAGCGCCTCGTCGCCGACCTGGGTGATGTCGGCGAGGTGAGCTGCGACCCGCCGGTCCGGGTGGCAGCGGCCGGCCAGCAGTTCACGTGCATCGTGATCGATCCGTCGTCGAGGGCGCACCGGTTCGTCGCCACCCTGTCGGGCACCGATGCCTCGTTCCGGCTGGAGTTGGTTCCGAAGGGCTGAGGGGTTCGTCAGCTTCCGGCCAGGCGCTGGGCCAGGCGCTGGTTGACGCGTCGCAGTTCGAGGTGCTGGGCCACCTGAAGGCCCCCCTGTGGGACGGGGTGAGCCTCGATGAAGGCCTCGACGCCGGGTTCGGTGTCGGCGTCCACCAGGTATCGGACACCACCGAGCATGCGGGCGATGCTGTTGGATGGGAACCGTGTGATCACCTCGTCCCAGCGGTCGGTGACCGTGCGCCACACGAAGTTGCGGTGCCACGGGTGCGCCAGGGCGTCGCGCACCAGATAGGGGGCATCCTGGCTGCGGATCCCGCCGTCCAGGAGTTCGCCGAGCAGCTTCGACACCTCGTCGGCTCCGGGGAAGCGGGTGAGGGCGCGTAGGTGCCGCTGTTCGACCTGGGCGGTGTCCGCCTGCCGGGTCCGTTCCCGGCATTCGGCGTAGGCACCCGCGTCTCCGTGGGCGGCCACGATGGCCACGACAGCGGTCGCCACGGCGGGGTCGTCGATCGGTTCGTCCCACCGGGCCAGAGCGCCGGCGATGACGTCTGCATCTGAGGCGATCGTGCCTGCGGCGGTGAGCACGAGGCCCCGGAGTTGCCGGACGCGGCCGTCTTCGTCCGGGACGGGTTTCCAGCCCAGCCGTTCGACAGCAGGTCCGAAGATGGCAGCCGCCCGCTCCGAAAAGAGGCCGGGCGCGAGCAGGTCGAGTGTCGCGAGGCCGCCGATGATGGCCTGCCAGACGCCGAGGTCGACGTCGTCGGCCAGCGAGCCGGCCAGGTCGAGGAACGAGTCGTGTCCCGCCCGTCCGGCCAGCACCAGCGCCCAATGGTCGGACGCTGCTGCGGCCCGCTCGGTTGCAGGCGAGCCGGGGGCCGGCGGGAGGGTCGTGCGGTAGAAGCCCGAGGCGTCGACGTTGAGCGAGCGCAGGTCGGCGATGTCGGTCACGGCGTCGACGACGGTTGCGTCATGCGACGGGACGAGGAGCACCCGGTGTTCGCCGGTGGCGGTCCGGAACTGGACGGGGACGGTCCAGCGGGTGCCGTCGTCGGTCCCGTCGTACCGGAAGGGGGACTGCACGAGCTGCAGCGAACCGTCCTCGCCCATGTCCGCCTCGATAAGGGGGTGCCCGCCCCGGAAGATCCAGGCATGCATGAGGCTGCGCACGGGCTGTCCCGAGGTCGCCTCGAGTGCGTCCCAGAGGTCCTCGTTGTCGGTGTTCCCGTAGAGGTGCTCGGCGAGATAGTGGCGCACGCCGGCCCGGAAGACGTCTTCTCCGAGGAACTGCTCCAGCATCCGGACGACCGCCGCCCCCTTTTCGTAGGTGAGCACGTCGAACATGCCCTCGGCGTCCTCCGGGGTCACGACCGGGTACTCGATCGGTCGCGTGGAGGCCAGCGAGTCGACGTCGAAGGCGCCGGCCCGGGCGGCACCGAATCCGGTCCACACCTCCCAGTCGGGACGGTAGGCCTCGACGGCCTTGAGCTCCATGAACGTGGCGAACGCCTCGTTCAGCCAGATTCCGTTCCACCAGCGCATGGTGACGAGGTCGCCGAACCAGAGGTGGGCCAGTTCGTGGCTGAGCACGGCGGCGACGCTCTCGAGTTCCTGCCGGGTGGCGGCCTCCGGGTCCACGAGCAGGAGCACCTCGCGGAAGGTGATACAGCCGAGGTTCTCCATGGCGCCGAAGGCGAAGTCGGGCAGTGCTACGAGGTCGACCTTGCCTCCCGGCACCGGGATCCCGTACCAGTCGGCGAGCCAGCGCAGTGAGTGGGCGGCGACATCGAGGGCGAACCCGGTGAGGTGTGCCCTGCCGGGAGGATGGATGACCCGGACCGGCACGCCGTCGACATCGATCGGGTCGGTGACTTCGAGGGGGCCCACGACGAATGCGACCAGGTAGGTCGACAGCGGGATCGTGTCGGCGAATCGGACACGGTCCTGGCCGCCACCGAGCGGGTTGCGCGAGGTCTCGGCGCCGTTGGAGGTGGCGAACAGGCCGGTCGGAACGTCGAGGGTGACGCCGAAGACGGCCTTCATGTCGGGTTCGTCGAAGCACGGGAAGCAGCGTCGGGCGTCGGTGGCCTGGAACTGCGTGGTGGCGATGGAGAGGGTCGTTCCGTCCGGATCCACCAGGGTGCTCCGGTAGAAGCCACGGAGGCGGTCGTTGATCTCGCCGGCGAAGGCCAGGTCCAGCCGGCCCCCGCCGGGAGCGATCTGCCCCGGTGGGGTGAGCCGCACCTGTTCGAGTTCGTGGTCGAGGACCACGGCACAATCCGTGGTTCCCTCCGGGCCCGTCCAGGTGGCGGCGTGGATGGACAGCTCGGCTGCGTTCAGGACGAGGGTGTCGACCGGTTCGATGACATCGACCGTGATGGCGACGGTTCCGGTGAAGAGGTGCTCTCCGAGGTCGGGGCGCAGGGTCAGGTCGTAACGCCGGGGGAGGATCTGGCGCGGCAGTCGGTGGGAGGGCGCAGGGTCCATTGCCGCCGGAGGCTAGCGGTGGTGAGAAGCGCGGATTCGCGCGGACCGTGATGGGACGACACGGGAGCGCGCGCCTCGGGCCGTTCCTTTGGCAAACCGCGCGTGGATCGTCACGCGTTCGCAACCCGAAGGGCGTGTCGAGCGTGTGGAATGCAGGTGCGGAGTAGGGACCGTATTGAACCTCCGGGACTTCCGGAGGTGGAGCGGTCCCCCGATGGGCCGCCGGTCCGCCGGTGGTCGGGAAGGGGAGGCGATGTTGAGCACGGGCCGAAGGTCCGAGCGGTGGGGTGGACGACGCACGGCGCGTCGACACGACATGGCCCTCCCGCATCTGCCCACGCTCGGCGAGGGGGAGTTCCCCGTCGAGGATGATTTCGCCCTTGCGATCGCCGTGGGGCGACGGCGTGACCGTGACAGGCGCCGTGAGGGGCTCACCGCCACCGAGCGGTTGAGTGGCGCCATCGCGAGAGGACTGGTTGCTTGACCTGATCCCCTGACCTGTCCTCGGGCGACTGCCTTGGCGTCGGTTCCTTCGGGGCCGGCGCCTCGGCGCGTCAGGGCCGTCGGGTGGTGCGTGTCATCGGTGGGTGGTCCTTGGCAGACTGTCCGGCCGCAGGAACACAGCCCGTCCGGAGAGATCCTTCCCATGAGCGAACCAACTGTCGACGTCGTGGGTGTCGGCAACGCGATCGTCGACGTGATCGCCGAGGTGGACGATTCGTTCATCGTCGACCACGGGCTGGTCAAGAACTCCATGACGCTGATCGACGGCGAGCGGGCGGATCTGCTGGGAGCGGTGATGCCGCCCGGGATCGTCGCCTCCGGTGGCTCGGCCGCCAACACGATGGTCGGCGTGGCCGGGTTCGGAGGCCGTGCGGCGTATCTGGGGCTTGTCGCAGACGACTACCTGGGCGAGGCCTTCCGCAGCGACCTGCGCTCTGCCGGTGTCGCCTTCGAGGTCCCCGGCAGGGCGAACGAGATGCCAACCGCCCGTTGCCTGATCCAGGTCACGCCGGACGCCCAGCGGACCCTGAACACGTTCCTCGGCATCTCCGCCCACCTCGGACCCGGTGAGATCGATGAGGATCTTGTCGCCTCGTCCTCCCACCTCTACTGCGAGGGCTACCTGTGGGACATGGAGCCCGCCAAGGACGGGATCCGCCACGCCATGGACGTGGCCCGTGGGGCGGGTCGAACCGTCTCTCTCACGCTCTCGGACTCGTTCTGCGTCGAGCGGCACCGTGACGACTGGCGGGAGTTGCTCGCCGGACGGGTCGACGTGCTGTTCGGGAACGCCGACGAGCTACGCGCCCTGTACGAGGTGGACGACCTCGAGCCTGCCGCAGATGCGGTCGCAGAGGACGTCGAAGTCGCATTCGTGACCCTCGGCAGGCACGGCTCGCTTGTGGTCGCGGGCAACGACCGCATCAGGGTGGCCGCCGACGAACTCGACCACGGGGTAGTCGACACGACGGGCGCCGGCGACCTGTACGCCTCGGGGGTGTTGGCCGGGCTCAGCCGGGGTGCGTCGCTCGAGCGTGCTGCCCGGCTGGGCAGCATCGCCGCCGCCGAGATCATCGGGCACCTGGGCGCAAGGCCCGAGGCCAACCTGGCGGCCATCGCCGCACGGATTCTCGACTGAGCCCGCCCCCGCCCGCCTCGGAGCCCCGGGCGGCAGCGGGTTAGCGTCGGCGCCATGAGCGACGGCTATTCCTGTTTCGACATCGACCTCGTCGACGGCATCGCAACGGTCACGTTGTGCCGGGGCGACGAGCTCAACACGATGACCCCGGCATTCTGGGATGAGCTGCCAAAGCTGGTGCGCGAGCTCGATGCCGCCGGCAGTGCAAGGGCGATGGTCCTGGCCTCGACCGGCCGCCATTTCAGCGCCGGCATGGACCTGGCCGTGTTCGCAGGAGACGGCGATGGGGGTGGGGGAACCGCCGAGAAGGGCCGGATCAGGGCCAACCTGCGTGCCAACGTGCTCCACCTCCAGGAAACCTTCAGTTGCCTCGAGAAGGCCCGTATGCCGGTGCTGGCCGCCATTCAGGGCGGTTGCATCGGTGGCGCCGTCGACATGGTCACCGCCTGCGACATGCGATACGCCACAGAGGACGCCTTCTTCTGCATCCAGGAGATCAACATCGGCATGACCGCCGACGTGGGCACGCTGCAGCGGCTCCCCAAGTTGATCCCCGACGGGGTGTGCCGCGAGTTGGCCTACACGGGGCGACGGATGCCTGCGGGCGAGGCGAAGGCCGTCGGCCTCGTCAACGAGGTTTTTCCCGACCACGGGTCGCTGCTTGCAGGGGTGCAGGCCGTCGCCGCCGAGATTGCCTCGAAGTCGCCCCTGGCGATCTGGGGGACCAAGGAGATGGTCCGGTACGCACGCGACCACTCGACCACAGACGCCCTCGACCACATCGCCACCTGGCAGGCGGGCATGTTCCATGCGGCCGACATGGTCGAGTCGTTCACGGCAAGGGCGGAGGGCCGCGACCCGGAGTTCGAGGACCTTCGACCGTTCCGGGGCGGCATCGCCGACGGCGTCTGAGAGGGTCCCTGAGCCTGCGCCCGTCTAGGGAGTCGCCTGCAGGTCGGGTGGCCGGAACTCCAGGTCGAGGTCGCCCAGGCGGACGAGAGCGCCGCTGACCCAGCCGCCCAGGGCACCGAAGTGGTCGTCGAGGACGGCTCCGTCCTCAAGGGCCTCGTCGTCTAGTTCGTAGGTGCCCTCGTAGCAGAACTCGATAGCCCAGTCGGGGTCGTCCAGGTCGCGGTCGTAGATGGTCTCGACGGTGGGGCCGGTCGCCTCGAGTTCCACGTCGCCCACGGACGGGGAATCGGGCAGCACGGCGATCACGGTCGAGGGGTCCGGGCCACCGACCAGGCGCTGGACCCGGACCACCACCTCGATGGTGATCTGGGGCGGCTCTGCGGACCCACCGTCGAGGGTCCACTGGCGGTAGGCGGTCTGGGACCAGGTGGGCCACTCCAGCGTGAGGTCGCAGCGGACCCGTGGAGGTTCGCCCTCGCCCGGTAGCCCGTAGGAGGTCTCCCAGGTCAGGTCGCCGAGCATCACGTCGGCCTGGAACCGTTCCTCGAGCGCCAGCCGTTCGAGGCGTGCCGCTTCGAGGGCCTCCCGCAGGGCGCCGATGGCGTCGGTGAACACATGGTCGAGCATGGGCGGTTCAGGGTAGACGCGTCGGCGCCCCGGTCGGCAGGTCAGGGATCGATGCGCAACACTGCGTTCCATGCCGAGGTCATACCTGTCGATCGGTGCCGCCCGGCGTCTTGCGCTGGCTGCGCAGGGTTTCGCCGATCCTGCACCGTCGGGCCGCGTGGATGTCCGGCACTTCCGGCGCGTGCTCGGCCGGTTGGGACTGTTGCAGCTCGACTCGGTGCAGGCGGTGTGCCGGTCACACTTCCTGCCGGTGTACAGCCGCCTCGGCCCGTACGACCGTGCGGCGCTGGACGACTGGTTGTGGCGGTCCGGCGAGATGTTCGAGGCGTGGTCGCACGAGGCCTCGGTCGTTCCCGTGGCGTTGGAGCCGCTGCTGCGCTGGAGTCGGCAGCGGGCGGCCGAGGGTGGGACCTGGGCCGGTCTCCATGCGATGGCAACTGCGCAGGCGCCGTATGTGGCAGAGGTGCTCGAAGAGGTGGGTCGCCACGGTCCGCTGCTTGCCGGCGACCTGAGCGACCCCCGTCCCAGGCAGGGCACGTGGTGGAGCGGGCGTTCCGACGGTCGGCGTGCCCTCGACTGGCTGTTTCGGATCGGGGAGGTGGGAATCACCCGGACCCGCAACTTCGAAAAGGAGTTCCGGAGCCTGGTGCATCTGGTTCCCGAAGAGGTCCGCTCCCTGCCGACGCCGGGTGAGCACGAAGCGCAGCGGGACCTGTTGGAGCGGGCCGCCCGTTCCCACGGGGTCGGCACGGCCACCGACCTGGCCGACTACTTCCGACTGAAGGTGCCCGAGGTACGGCCCCGCCTCGCCGAACTGGTCGATGCTGGTCGCCTCCTGGAGGTGTCGGTCGAGGGGTGGCGGGAGCCGGGTTTCCGGCACCCGGAGGCGGTCCTGCCGCGCCGGGTCGATGCCCGGGCGCTTTTGTCGCCGTTCGACCCGGTGGTCTGGTTCCGGCCGCGGGCAGAACGGCTCTTCGGTTTCCGGTACCGGATCGAGATCTACGTGCCGGCAGGGAAGCGGGAGTACGGCTACTACGTGCTGCCGTTCCTGCTCGGGGACACGATGGTCGGTCGGGTCGACGTCAAGGCCGATCGTGCCGGGGGGCGGCTGCTGGCCCGTGGTGTGTTCGCCGAGGAGGGAGTCGACCGGGAGTGGGTGGCTGCGGGGCTGAGGGTCGAGTTGGAGCGGCTGTCCCGCTTTCTGGGGCTCGATGATGTCGTGGTCGGCCGACGGGGGAACCTGGCGGCGGCGCTTCGGGCGGCCGGTGCCTGAGCGTCAGGACCGGTCCCTTCGGCAGCCCGCGTATCGGACCAGGTGGCCCAGGGCGGTGACGGCCCGGTCCGCCGAGGCGTAGCAGAGTCGTCCCGATTCGCGCACGGCGGTGACCATCGGGTTGTCGGGACGGGCCACGGCCAGCTCGGAGGCCACCAGCACGGGCTTGTCGTGGGCATCGGAGGCCGCCGCTGCAGCCTCGGCATAGCGGCGCTCCTGGCGCTCGTGGAAGTCGACGATGCGTTCGAGGCCGTGGTCGGGATGGAAGGGGCCGCTTCGGGTCAGCGCAGCGGTGTTGCCCTGGATCCCGATGCCCAGTTGGATGATCGCATCGACCTCTGGGTGGGCGGCGGTGAGGTGCAGCAGTTCCGGGATCGTGTCACGGGTCTCACCGCCGGCAAGGTCGACCGGGTTGTTGCGGCTCCACCTGGGCGGGAGCATCCTGTCGATGTCGGCCAGGAGGTCGTCTGGCAGTGGCGTGAGCGCCAGGTCGGGGTGGAGCGTCACGGCGTCGGCTGTCACCACGCCCCAGCCGCCTGCGGTGCTGAGAACCACGACCCGGTTGCCGGAGGGCATTGGCTGGGTGGCGAAGGTGGCCGCCGTCTCGAAGGCCGACTCGATCGTGGCGGCCCGTACCAGCCCCGCCTGCCGTGCCATACCGTCGAAGATGCGGTCGTCCGTGGCCAGCGACCCGGTGTGTGAGGCGGCGGCCAGTTGGCCGCCTGCGGTTGTTCCGCCCTTGACGACGACGACCGGCATGCGCCGCGTGACATCGCGAACGCGTTCGTAGAAGGCCCGGCCGTCGGGGAGGCCCTCGAGGTAGCACAGGGCGACGTCGGTCTCGTTGTCGTCCGCGTACCACTCGAGGTAGTCGGCGACGCTGGTGGCGGCGGCGTTCCCGGCGGAGACGGCCCGGCTGATGCCGATTCCGGTCTGGCCGGCGTAGTTGAGAAACGCCGAGACGAAGTTGCCTGACTGCGAGGCCACGCCGATGCGGCCCGGTGGCGGGTAGGGAGCCACGATCTGTGCGCAGAGGCCGGCCGGCGTCGACACCACGCCCTGTCCGTTGGGCCCCGCCAGGACGAGATCGAGTTCGTCGGCAAGCGCCACCAGCCGCGCTTCGGCCTCAGCGCCCTCGGGCCCGGCTTCCGAGTAGCCGCCGGCAGCACAGAAGACGGCCCGGATGCCGCGCGTGGCGGCGACCCGGACGATCTCCTCGTTGGCACTCACCGGGGTGCACAGCACCAGCAGGTCGGCTCCCCCTTCGGGCAGGTCACCGATGGAGGCGAGGACCGGGTGGCCGAGGACCTCGCCCTCTTCGCGTCCTACGGCGAAGACGTGCCCCGGGAAGTCGCAGGAGAGGATGTTGTGGAGGGCGACGAAGCCGAACTTGCCCGGATGGCTCGACACGCCGGTGACGACGACGCCCCGGGGCTCGAACAGGGGGGTGAGGTCGCGGGTCATCAGGTGGTCTCGACCAGGGCGTCGACGGCGACCGGTTGCCCGTCGACGACGATCAGCGGGTTGAGGTCGACCGACAGCACCTTCGGGTCCCCGGCTATCCGGGAGAGCGCCAGCAGGGTGTCGGCGAGGGCTTCGCGGTCGACCGCCGGTTCGCCCCGGAACTCGCCTAGCAGGGCCTGGGCGCCAAGGTTGTCGATGAGGTCGAGGGCGTCGCAACGATCGAGGGGCGCCAGGCGAAAGGCCACGTCGGCGACCGCTTCGGCGAGGATGCCACCGAGGCCGAGCATGACGCAGGGTCCGAACTGTTCGTCCCGGACCAGCCCGGCTATGAGCTCACGTTTGCCGCCCACCATGGCGCTGATGAGCAGTTCGACCTCGCCGTCCTCGGGCCGGGCGGCGGCCAGCAGGTCGGCCGCTGCCGCCCCGACCTGGTCCTGTGACGAGAGGCCCAGGCGGACCAGCCCGCGTTCGGTCTTGTGGGCGATGGCGTCACCGCACAGCTTGGCGACCACGGGAAGCCCGAGCGTGGCAGCGGCCTCCTGGGCCGATTTGACGTCGGTGGCGGTCTCCCATGGTGACACGGCCACGCCTGCGTCTTCCATGATCCGGCGCGAGGCGGCTTCGGAGAGGGTGGGCATCGGGAGTGCCTAGCACGCGCCGGCGGTCGACCGTCAGGTGGGGCGTGCGCTATGAGGCAAGCTGCTCGTAGCCGGGCTTGATCACATCGTTGATGAGGGCGAGGCGCTCGTCGAACGGGGCGAAGGCGCTCTTCATGCCGTTGATGGTCAGCCAACGGAAGTCGGCGAGCCCCCACCCGAAGGCGTCCCGGAGGGCCTCGAACTCGGAGCTCATCGAGACACCGCTCATGAGACGGTTGTCGGTGTTGACGGTCACACGGAAGCCGAGCGCCCTCAGGATGCCGATCGGATGGTCGGTGATGGAGGTGGCGGCGCCTGTGTGCACGTTGGAGGTGGGGCAGAGTTCGAGTGGTATGCGTCGGTCGCGGACGAAGGCGGCCAGGCGTCCCAGCCTGTGGGTGCCGTCGGCGTCGGTGGTGATGTCGTCGACGATGCGGACGCCGTGGCCGAGACGCTCGGCGCCGCAGAACTGGATCGCCTCCCAGATGGAGGCAGGACCGAAGGCCTCGCCTGCGTGGATCGTGAAATGGAAGTTCTCGCGCTGGAGGTACTGGAAGGCCTCGAGGTGCATCGTGGGCGGGTAGCCGGCTTCACGGCCGGCGATGTCGAAGCCGACGACGCCCCGGTCACGGTGCCGTACGGCCGCCTCCGCTATCTGCAGGGAGTCGGTGTCCGTGCGCATAGCCGTGAGGAGCGTGCCGACGGTGAGGCCCGTGCCGGCCGAACCCTCGGCGAACCCTGCCTGAACCGCTTCGATGACCTGCTCCAGGGCGAGGCCCTCCTGTGTGTGGAGCGACGGCGCATAGCGGACCTCGGCGTAGACCACGCCGTCGTCGGCCAGGTCGGCGGCACACTCGGCGGCGACCCGGTGGCAGGCGTCGGCATGCTGCATGACGCCGACGGTGTGGGCGAAGGTCTCGAGGTAGAGGCCGAGGTCGCGCCGGTCGGCGCCTCGGAGGAACCAGTTGGCCAGCTCGTCGACCTCGTTGGCGGGAAGGCCGTCGTAGCCGAACTGGTCGGCCAGTTCGATGACCGTTGAGGGGCGCAGGCCACCGTCGAGGTGGTCGTGCAGGACGACCTTCGGGGCCAGCCGGATGGTCACCGGATCGGGGGTCACGGGCAATTCCTCCATGGGGCAGGCTACCGAACGGCCGCTGGCACGGGAGGGGCCACCCGGGCGAACTAGCGTCCGGTCGGTGGGGCGTACCAGATACCTGGCCGACACGGTCCTGACGTGTGACGAGGCGGAAACCGTGCACGCCCCGGGTGCGATCGACGTGGAGGACGGTCGGATCTGCTGGGTGGGTGCGGCAGCCGAAGCGCCGGAGGCCGAAGGGGCCGTGGTGTGCGACGTCGGCGGCCTGGTGATGCCGGGGCTCGTGAACGCCCACTGCCACACCCCTATGACCCTGGTGCGCGGGGCGGGTGACGGGCTGCCCCTCTGGCGCTGGCTGACGGAGGCCATGTGGCCCCGCGAGGGTCGCATGACGCCAGACGATGTCTGGTGGGGCATGACCCTGGGCTCTGCCGAGATGCTGAGGGCCGGCGTGACCACGAGTTGCGAGATGTACCTCCACGAGGAGCCGGTGGTCGAGGCGGTGCGGGCATCCGGTGCCCGGCTGGTCATGACGCCCGGTGTCGTGTCGGCGCTCCACCCCGAGGCCTCGGTCGAGGGGCGTGCGCAGGACCTCGAGGACTTCCATGCCCGATACCACGATCCCGCCGGCCGGATAACGGTCGGAGTCGCACCACACTCCGCCTACGACCTGGGGATCGGGCGTGTCGTCGAGCTCGCAGAGTTGGCCAGACGGCTCGACATGCTGCTGCACATCCACATCGCCGAGACCACGCAGGAAAGCACCGAACTCGAAGTGGCCCATGGAGCGAGCGTCGTGCGGGTCCTCGCTGACCACGGGGTGTTCGAAGGGAGCGTGCTGGCTGCGCACTGTGTCTGGGTCGACGACGACGACATCCGGTTGCTTGCCGGGCATGACGTGGCGGTCGCACACTGTCCGTTGTCGAACATGAAGCTCGGGTCAGGTGTGGCGCCGCTCGCCCGGATGCTCGAGGCCGGGGTGACGGTGGCCCTGGGCACCGACGGTCCGGCCTCCAACGACACGCTGGACCTCTGGGAGGAGGTCAAGATCGCTCCTCTGTTGGCGCGGGCCACGGGTCTCGACGCCACGCTCGTCGGACCATCCGAGGTGTTGGCCATGGCGACGCGTCTCGGTGGTCGGGCGGTCGGACTGGGCGATGTCGGGTGCCTTGCTCCCGGCTGGGCGGCGGATTTCCAGCGAATCGATCTGGATCACCATGCGTTCGTGCCGGTCACCGACCCCTCCGAACTACTTGCCCACGTGGCCTGGTCGGGAACCGATCGGCGGGTCAGCGATGTCTGGGTGGCCGGCGAGCAGGTGGTGCACGACGGCGTGGTCCTGCGTGTCGACGAGGAACAGGCGCGGGCCGAGGTGCAGCAGCGGGCCGAACGTCTGGCAGCGGGATGACCGATCCGCTGGGGGCCGACGAGGTCGCCGAGATGCTGGGCCTCGAGCCGCTACCCGGTGAGGGAGGCCGTTGGGCACGCACGCTGCATGATGGGAACTCGAGCGCCATCCACTACCTGCTCTCCGACGGGGACTTCTCGGCGATGCACCGGCTCGACGGTCCCGAGGTGTACCACCACTATGCGGGGGCGCCGGCGGCCCTGCTGCTGCTGTTCCCCGACGGTTCGGCCGCCGAGGTCATCCTGGGCGACGACCTGGGGGCGGGTCAGCGGCCCCAGGTGGTGGTGCAGGCCGGAGTGTGGCAGGGCTCGTCGACCCTGGGGGAGTGGACCCTGCTGGGCACAACGATGGCGCCACCCTTCTCGGAGAAGGGTTTCACGCTGGGTGAACGCAATGCGCTGTCGGCCGGGTGGCCGTCGGCAACCGGGCGGATCACCGAGTTGACGCGCGTATAGGGGCTACCAGGTCGGGCGGGTCATGACGCCACCGTCGACCACGAGGTCCGTGCCGCTGATCCAGGAGGCCTGCGGCGAGGCGAGGAACGCCACGGCATCGGCAACGTCCTCTGGAGTTCCGAGGCGGCCGAGTGGGGCGGCCGCCAACCAGCGTTCGACGCCTGCCGGCCAGCGGTCCGCCAGGCCACCGTCGTCTATCAACCCGGGCGACACGCTGTTGACGCGGATTCCCAGTGGACCGTATTCGAGGGCGGCAGAGCGGGTGAGCATCACGACGGCGGCCTTGGCGGCGGCGTAGTGGCCGTGTCCGGGTGCCGGCTGATGTGCCTCGATGGAGGCGATATTGACGATCGAGCCGTCAGACTCCCGGCCGAGGACGTCGGCGGAGGCGCGGATCAGGAGGTGGACGGCGCGCAGGTTCACGTCGAGGACGGCGTCCCAGGCTCCGGCATCGACCTCGGCCAGGGGCTCGACGGTCTGGATGGCGGCGTTGTTGACGAGGATGTCGAGGCGTCCGTGGGCTTCGAGTGCGTCGTTGACGAGTGCCTCCGGTCCGCCGTCAGCTGCGAGGTCGGAAGTGAGGCAGCGGGCGCCGAGCGTGTCGGCCAGCGGCCCGGCCCGGCCGGTGTCCCGGTGGACACCGAGCAGGACCTCGGCACCGAGGGCGGCCATTGTCGTGGCGATGGCGGCGCCGATCGGGCTGTTGGCTCCCGTTATCAGGGCGACCCGACCCTCGAGGCGCAGGCTGTCGTCACCCATCACCGGCTCCCGTGAGACTCTGTTTCGGTGCCTGTGCGAGGATCGCTGCGATCCCGCAGCGGGACACGGACGTGGGAGCGAGGCAGGAACATGCGAGCGAGGGTAGTCAGGTGACCGGGAACCCGACGGTTCCGTACCCGCCGACGGTCGAATACGTCGATGGTGTCGTCGTGCTCCTGGACCAGGCTGCGCTGCCCGAGGCTGAGCAGTACGTGCGTTGCGAGGACTGGCAGCGGGTCGCACGGGCGATATCCGATCTGGAGGTGCGTGGGGCTCCGGCTATCGGTGTCGCCGCAGCGTTCGGCCTGGCGCTTGCCGCCGACGGTTCCGATGCCGGTTCCGCCGCTGAACTCCTGGCCGAGTTGGCCGGGGTGGCCGATGCGTTGATCGCCACCAGGCCGACGGCGGTGAACCTGGCCTGGGCTGTGGAGGTGGTCGTTGCCGAGGCGCAGGCATCCGGCGGCGGTTCAGCAGACGATGTCCGGCGGACTGTCGGCAACTGCGCACAGCGGCTGGCCGCCGAGGACCTCGCCACCTGCCGGGCCATCGGGGACGCCGGGGCGGGGCTGCTGGTCGGCGTCGACGAGGTCATCACCCACTGCAACGCCGGTGCCCTCGCCACGGTCGGCTACGGAACGGCGCTTGGTGTTATCCGGTCGGCTCACCGTGACAATCCGGACCTCCATGTCTGGGCCGACGAGACCCGCCCGGTGCTCCAGGGGGCCCGGCTCACTGCATTCGAGTTGGGGCGGGACGGGATCGCCTGCACGGTTATCGCCGACGGCGCAGCGGCCTCGGTCCTGCGTGGTGCCGGTGTCGGGGCAGCGATCGTGGGAGCGGACCGCATCGCCGCCAACGGAGATGTCGCCAACAAGATCGGCACCTATGGCCTGGCTGTGGCGGCCCGCCACCACGGGGTGCCGTTCTACGTCGCCGCCCCACTGTCGACGATCGACCCTGACACCCCCGACGGGTCGGTCATCGAGATCGAGCAGCGTCCGGCCGCCGAGGTCGCCGAGTACAGGGGGCGTGCGATCACGCCGGTCGGTACGGCGGTGCACAACCCGGCATTCGACGTGACACCCGCCTATCTGGTCGACGCGATCATCACCGAGGTCGGGGTGCTCAGGGCGCCCTACGGTCAGGCGATAGCAGAGGCGCTCGGCCGCTGAGAGCGGCCGGAAGAAACGGTCAGGCGGCGTCGCTGCCGGCCGTCATGAGGCGGCCGATCGTTGCCCGGTCGATGTCGCCGGCATCGGCGATCGCGACCAGGCGGCCCTTGAAGATCACACCGATCCGGTCGGACAGGCTGAGGATCTCGTCGAGTTCCGCAGAGACCAGGAGAACGGCGACCCCGTTGTCGCGCTGGCCGACGATCTGCTGGTGGACGAACTCGATGCTGCCGACGTCGATCCCCCGGGTCGGTTGCGAGGCGACGAGCAGGCGGGCTCCGTGCGACAGCTCGCGGGCGGTGATGACCTTCTGCTTGTTGCCGCCGGACAGCGAGCGCGCCGGGGCCCCGATCGATTCCGTCCGGATGTCGTAGTCGGTGACGAGCCGTTCGGCGTCGCTGTTGATGGCGGCGTGCTGACGGAGCCCCCGACGGGCGTAGGGGGGGCGGAAGTAGCGGTTCAGCACCAGGTTGTCGGCTATCGAGTGTGGTCCGATGAGGCCGTGCTTCTCACGGTCCTCAGGGACGTGGGCCACCCCCAGTTCGCTGATCTCACGGGGAGTGCAACCGGTGATGTCGGTGTCGTCGAGCAGGACGGCGCCGGCGTCGATGGTGCGCAGGCCGGTCATGGCCTCGACGAGCTCGCGTTGGCCGTTGCCGTCGACGCCGGCGATGCCGAATATCTCGCCGGAGCGGACCTCCAGCGAGAGACCGTCGACGGCCGGCCGGTCGCGGTCGTCCCGGACATGGAGGTCGCGGATCTCGAGGACACCGGCACCGGGGCGAGCCTCGGTCTTTGCCACACGTAGGACCACGCTGCGTCCGACCATCATCTCGGCCAGGCCTGCCTGGTCGGTCTCGGCGGGCGTGGTGGTGCCGACCACCCTGCCGCCGCGCATGACGGTGACCTGGTCGGCGACCGCAAGCACCTCGCGCAGCTTGTGGGTGATGAACACGATGGCGACGCCCTCGGCGGCGAGGCCCCGGAGCACCTCGAGGAGGTGGTCGGTCTCCTGGGGGGTAAGCACGGCGGTCGGTTCATCGAGGATCAGGATGTCGGCCTTGCGGTAGAGGGCCCGCAGGATCTCGACCCGCTGCTGCATGCCGACCGGCAGGTCCTCGACCGTCGCCCCCGGGTCGATGGCGAGGCTGAAGCGCTCTGCCAGCTCGGTGACCTCGTCGGCGGCCCGGTCGAGGTCCAGCAGGCCGCGCCCTCTGGTGGGTTCGTTGCCCAGCACGATGTTCTCGGCCACGGTCAGGACGGGCACCAGCTGGAAGTGCTGGTGGACCATGCCGATGCGGTGTTCTATGGCGTCGTGTGGGCTGTCCATGCGTACCGGCTCGCCGTTGACGCGCACCTCGCCCTCGTCGGCGCGGTACAGGCCGAACAGGATGTTCACGAGGGTGCTCTTGCCTGCGCCGTTCTCACCCAGCAGGGCGTGGATCTGGCCCTTTTCGATCCGGAGGTTCACGTCCTGGTTGGCGATCACGGTGTCGAAGCGCTTGCCGATGCCGATGGCCTCGAGGGCCGGAGTCTGAGGGGTCGCGTCGTCCATGCCTGCTACTCCCGGCTGTATGGCTGGCCGATGGCGGCCGGTGGTCGGGCCCTGCCGACGAAGCCGGCGACGACGACGATGGTGACGATGAACGGCATCATGCCGATGAACTGCGGGTCGTCGGCCAGCCATCCCCGGAACTGGAACTGGGTCTGGACGGCGTTGGCGTAGCCGAACAGCAGGGCAGCACCCCAGGCGCCGACAGGGTTCCAGCGGCCGAAGATCATCACCGCCAGGGCGACGAAGCCCTTGCCGTTGGTCATGAGCCGCTCGAAGGATCCGACGGCTTCGAGGCTGAGGTAGGCGCCGCCCAGGCCGGCGAGCCCGCCGCCGAGGATCAGGTTCAGGTAGCGGATCCGGACGACCGAGACACCGACGGTTTCTGCGGCGCTGGGGTGTTCGCCGACGGCGCGGGTGCGCAGGCCCCAGGTGGTGCGGAACAGGGCGTACCAGATCACGGGTACGAGGAGCAGCGTGAGGTAGGTGAGCGGTCGGTTGGTGAAGAACACCCGGCCCACGATCGGCAGGTCGGAGAGTGCTCCGAACCTCATCACGCTGGTCTTGCCGGTGGGAAGGGAGCGGCCCTGTTGGAAGAAGAAGCTGGTGAGGCCGATGGCTGCGATGTTGAGCACCGTGCCGGCGATGATCTGGTCGCCCTGCAGGGTGACCGACAGGAACGCCAGGAAAGCGCCCATGATCATCCCGCAGGCGATACCGGCAGCGACCCCGTAGAGCAGGTCGCCGGTCGAGGACGCCACGATGAAACCGGCGAACGCCGACATGAGCATCTGGCCCTCGATGCCGATGTTGATGACTCCGGACCGTTCGCACATGATTCCACACAGGGCGCCGAGCACGAGCGGTGTCGACTGCCGCAGGGTGGCGGCGAGAACAGCCGTGGTCTGTGCCTGCTGGAACTCGGCGGTGAACAGCGTGAACGCCACGAAGAATGCGGCGGTGACGATCCACCAGCGGTAGCGGGTGAGAAAGCTCATGCGTCACCCCAGTGGGCGCCGACGGAGATCTCGCTGGCGTCACGGCGGCGCAGCACCCACCGGACGAGGATCGGGGTGGCGACGAACAGCAGCATCAGGGCCTCGATGATCTCGGTGATCTCCGGGTCGACGTCGGCCTTGAACTGCATCATGGAGCCGCCGGCCTCCATGGCGCCGATCAGCAGTGCGGCGGGGATTACGCCGAGCGGATGCGTGCGACCGAGCAGGGCGATGGTGATGCCGTTGAATCCGAGGCCGGCGTTGAACCCGGGTTCGTAGCGGCCGACCACACCCTGTGTCTCGATGGCGCCGCCGAGGGCGGCGAGCATTCCGCTGATGCCCATGGTGAGGATGACGATTCGGGAGACCGAGATGCCGGCGTACCGGGCGGCTTCGGGGTTCAGGCCTACCGAGCGGATCTCGAAGCCGAAGGTGGTGCGTTCGAGCAGGTACCAGCAGGCGAATGCTGCCGCAACCGAGAGTGCGAAGCCGGTGGGAAGCTCGCTCCATCGGGGTATCTCGGCACTGGGTTCGATGGCCGGGGTCCGGACGATGATGCCCGGTTCGCGCCACACCTTCGAGGTCAGCCAGTCCGTGATGTTGAGGGCGACGAAGTTGAGCATGATCGTGGTGATCACCTCGTGGGCGCCCCGCGTGGCCTTGAGGGCGCCGGCGATCATCCCCCAGAGGGCACCGCCGATGGCCCCGACGAGCAGCGCCAGCGGCATGTGGATGATCCACGGCAGGCCGGTGACCCCGTAGCCGACGGCGCCGGCGAACAGGGCGCCGATGACGAGCTGTCCCTGACCTCCGATGTTGAACAGGCCGGCCTTGAAGGCGAAGGCGACGGCGAGGCCGCCCATTACGAGGGGTGTGGCCTTCTCGAGGGTGCGTCCGATGCCCTTGCGGTCGGCGAGCGCTCCGTCGTAGAGGGCCTTGTAGGCCTCGAGGGCGTTCAGCCCGGAGAGTTCGATGATGATCGCCCCGGTGGCGATCGCCAGCACGACGGCCAGGAGCGGGACGAGAGCGGACCGGAGCAGGTTCATCCGGCCCTCGGGATCGTCATCCACCGCTCCAGTCAGGGTGTCCGTGCCGACGCAGGGTTACGGGCTACGGGACCGGGGCACCGTAGCCGACCCGCCGGGTGTTTCGGCAACTCTCCCTGGTCAGCTGGAGGTGGCACTGACGGTGGTGGTGATGCCGCCGCGGACACCCTGTTCGAGGGTGACGGTCACGGGGGTGCCGACGGCAGCTGAGAGGTGGTCGGCGATGCGGGGTGCCAGGTGTTCGGCGAAGATGCCGGCGTCGGAAAAGGTCCGGAGGTAGAGCTTGAGCGACTTGGACTCGATGCAACGGTCGACGGGCGTGTACCCGATTTCGATCGTGTAGAAGTCGGGCTGCTCCGTGACCGGGCAGAGGGCGGTCAGCTCGGTCGAGTGGAACCGGACCAGTTGGACGGGGGCCTCGACGGGGAAGGTGTCGATCTGGGGACCCGGTTCCGCATCCGGGCGACCGAGGACGGGCTCGTTCACGGGAGGGAGGAGGCCGGCGGGTAGGTGCCGCGTCGGGTCAGCTGTTGCGGCCGAAGTTGGGCTTGCGCCCGTGGTTCGCCTTCTTGCGGCGAGCGTTGGCCTTCTGGCGGCTGGTGCGCTTCGACATGACCATGAGGCTAACGGCGGCGGAGTCGATCGCGGGTGTGCCGGGCGCCGCAGGGGTAGGCGGCCCCCACCCCGTAGCCTGAGCCGCCCGCCCGCCCCCGGGCCGCCGGATCGCAGGCGCGACCCCGGCGCGGTGCGGCCTCGGGGGGCCG
>JACKQG010002187.1_pt1 | contig 25895 bp, 15 predicted proteins | sample 8237621 | NCBI WGS metagenome assembly JACKQG01 (sample SAMN15677084, study PRJNA649215) | marine metagenome | biome: marine; feature: Black Sea; material: saline water; isolation source: suspended particulate matter (SPM) from the Black Sea western gyre | collected 2013-06-09/2013-06-10 | depth... | reverse complement strand
GGCTGCGGGCTCGGGCGGGGGCCTGGGGAACATAAGGATCCCCCAACCGGTTTATGGCGTCGTGTCCTCTTCTGGTCGCCCGCCGTCCCGCATGCGGCCCCGGTGTGGCCACCGCGTTTACCTTCCATAACGTCCCCAAGGCCCCGACCGCGATCACCACCAGCAGCACCCCAACCGACCCTGTGAGCGCAGCCACCACGGGTCGCCGCCGGCACCACCGCCAGCAGCGTTCTGTGGCGCTTACCGGTCGGCCGTGGATCGGCTCGCCTGCGCGCCAGCGATACAGATCTTCGGCCAATGCTCCGGCCGACAGATAACGATGTCGGGGCTCTTTCGCCAGACACTTCAGTGTGATCGTCTCCAGATCCCGAGGAACGCGCGGGTTCCAAAAGCGCGGCGATCGAGGCTCGTCTTCGACGATCCTGCGCAGCAATTCCAGTTTCTCGCCCTGGAACGATAACCGGCCCGTGAGCAACTCGTAGAGCACAACGCCCAGACTGTAAATATCGCTTTGTGCTCCCACTTTCTCCTGCTGGCCGGTTGCCTGTTCCGGAGACATGTAAGCGGGTGTGCCCACGATCTGTCCGGTTTCCGTAAGCGTCTTTTCACCATCGTCCCGACGTGCCAACCCAAAGTCCGCCAAGTGCGGCTGACCCTCCGCATCAATCAGTATATTGCCGGGCTTGATATCGCGATGAATCACCCCTTGCTGGTGCGCGTACTGCAACGCGTCGGCGACACGCGCCACTAGTTCCGCCGCTTCGGAGCAACTGTAGCCTTCGGCTCGAAGTCGTTCGGTAAGTGTTGGTCCCTCGATGCACTCGCTGACGATATAGGGTAGTCCGTCTTCCTGCCCCGTCTCGTACACCGGCACGATGCCCAGATGACGAAGTTGAGCCGCACTGCGCGCCTCGCGTAGAAAACGCTCCTCTTCTTGACGAGTCGAAAAGACGCTGCGCGGAATCTTCAGAGCGATCGTGCGGTCCAACTTGGGATCGTACGCCTTGTAGACATGGCCGAATCCACCCGCGCCAAGTAATTCCCGAATTCTGAACCGGCCAATCTTCTGAGGGATCTCGTTTGGCGACTCGCCAACGATCGCACACGGTTCCTCGTCCTGCCCCGTTTGCGATCCCGCTTCCTGCGCCGCCGCGGTTGAGGTTGCCGGTTTCGACTGCTGCTTCGAATAATCTGCCTCGGTTGCCGCTTCTTTTCTTGGGTTGCGATACTCCGTTTCAAGTCTCGTCAGATGTTGCCGAAGAGTGCCCTGCTGGTCCGTGGGAGCCTGGCACAGATAATCTTCCAGCACCGGTTGCTGCGCGGCCCGCAGCGCCGCTTCGAACCGATCACAGATTTCGTCGATGCGGAGGATTGCCGCGACGCGATCTGGGGTGCCGTGGTCGCTGTCAGGTTTTCGATCGCTCATCGTGGAAGCGCGCCTCCCTGATCGCGCGAATGACCTCGATTCTTCGCACCACGATACTCCGTAAACGCGGTCATTATACGCGGGAATCTCTGACAGATTCAATCACGACGCGACGATGGCTTGGAACCGATTTTTCAAGATATTTGAGGCGCTTCTGGGTGTTTTGTGGAGCTTGGTGATAGGGCCAATCGGGAACGCCTATCGAAGATCCCGAAAGACCGACTTTGTCACCAAATCAAAAGGAGCACGACAATGACGCTCTTCAAGAAACGTAAGAACCGAAGTACCAAACGGCGGAACCAGCGGTCGCTGACCATCGAATCGCTGGAGACGCGGACTCTGATGGCCGCGGGCCCTGTGTTCAGCCATTTCTTGCAGGTCTCCGACATGGTGGTCGAAACGAAGGGAGCCGCTGAAATCCGAGCGTTTACGGGGAAGACGTCCGCCGAAAGTGGCAATCTGGCCAGTACGGAGAAGGACGTAAGCGCCCTGCGGAAGGCGCGTGATACGGCCTTTATGGAGCCCGAAGGGCTGCACGAGGCGCTCACAAAGACTCGTCCCGAGGGGACAGGCGGGTTCGATCGGCCGACGGCAACGGCACTGGACGAGCTGCGAGATTCGCTGGGTGTCGGTAACACGAGGAAAATCAGCGGGCGGTTCGGCAACGACGACGCACGCCCGGACAGTGGCAAGCACCGGGACCCGCTGTCGTTGGGCGGCAATCCGTCTGACGATCAGGCGAACAACCCCCTGGGGCTTTCATTCCCAGATGGCCAGCTCACTAGTCGGTGGGGCCCCGAGGGCGAAGTGGTGAAGGTGCCCTGGGAAGACGTATTGAATGAAAGGCGTCCCGACACCTCCGGCATGGTCGACAAGAACTTAGCTTCGGACCATGAGATGAACGCCTCTTTGGCCGAGGGCTATGCCCACCATTACCGGGAGTCGGCTGGACGAGCCTATAATCGGGGCAACAAGAAGGAAGCCCTGAGGCGCTGGGAAGCGGCGAAAAAGCAGGAGCAAATCGCTAGGGAAGAAGCAAAACAAGCGGAACGACAGAAGGCAGCAGAATTGGAGCGAAAGAAGAGAGAGGCGAAAGAGAAGAAAGAGAAAAAGGAGAAAAAGGAGACCGGCGAAGGGAAGGGTTTTTTGCATTGGCTTATTTATGAAGCGGGCTGGGATGTGACACCAAAGCCAGATGGCAACCTCGATTATGAGTCGGCAGCGGCCATCCAGAATATGCTCCGTGGCATGAAAGGCGTGAATGAAGACTTCCAGCTTCACGACAACAATACGCCGTTGTATCGCCGCGTCAACGTGACACTTCAGTCGCGCATTGACGATGCAATAGCTAACTGGGGGTCGGAGGGGAGACCCGTGGACCTGACGTTTGTGGAGAATCATCAGACTATGGCTCGCACTGGAGGGGCCAGTCCGATAGATCCCTTCAATCACAAAGATGCTTAGGCGATCCGCAAAACTCACCCAGCCAACCGCAGAAACCCGGCTTCTTCGAGAAGCCGGGTTTCTTTTGCGCCACACTCCGTTGCTGCATTTCGCTGATCTTTTCGCGAAATCCGTGAGGCGCTTCGGGGCGATTTGTGGAGTTTACCTATAGAAGCGATCACCAGCAGCACTCAGGAATGTCTGCGGGCTGCTTTTCAGATCGCAGTCGTGATTTGTCAGTTTTACAGTACTCCACAGAAAAGAATCGAAAGGAGAAAGACATGAAGACTTCCCAATTGGCAAAGCGACGTTTGATTTTGGCGATGGCGGTTTCCGTTACCCTGAGTGGGGCCGCATTTGGCGCGAAGTACCATCGGGGCACTGGTCTGACGATTTACGACCAGCTTGTGCAACCTAAGGGTGTTCGGGTCCGAAAGGTCGACCCCGGCAGCCAAGCGGACGACGCGGGTCTGGAACGTGACGACCTGATCGTCGGCGTGATCAACTCCAACACGGGTTTCTCCGCGCCGATCAAAAATGTGGACACGCTTCTGAAGGTGCTCGACGCACAGGCTGATACGATTCACCTTGCCGTCAAGCCCGGTGGAAACGGAGATCTGCGTGATGTCGAGTTGGCGCTTGCCGGCGACTCCAGTGTAACACCACTCGTCGGCTGGTGGCGAGCGACAATGACCCTTGGGGCGCTTCGTTCTACCGTATGGGTTGACTTGCAGCGAGATGCCAATGGTTACCGGGGTACGGTGCGCGATATCCCGTTGGTCGGCAACAGCCGCCTCACCCAAAAAGCAGGCAATAACGCTGATCTTACTTTTGGCTATATTGCCGACAACGGCGACGTTGGAACCATGTGGCTGGATGTGGATGATGATTCGAACCTACACGGTGAATCCCGAAAGAACGGACCGGGCCAACCCGTTTTGCGTTGGCAGATGCGGTTTGTACAGCCGTAGGCTAAGCGGCATCGGACGGGACACTGTTTGTTCCAGAATGGTGCTTGTAGCGTTGATCCCCCTTCGTAACCTGTGCCACGGAAACCCGGTTTCACCATGGAACCGGGTTTCTTCGCGCGCACCCTCGTCGTGCAAGGTGCCTGCACCTTGTCGTTGCGGCTCCCCAGTGTCTAACATGCATATCTTGTGGGGCACGTTTCCAACGTGCCTTTGGAATGTCGGCACGTTGGAAACGTGCCCCACGCCAAGAAAGAGGACCAACGAGATGTATGGGAAAACCAAGTCGCCCGTCATAGCTCTGATCGTATCGCTTGCCGCCGTGATGGTTGGACGTGGCGGCGAGACGACGGAACCGCCCGATCGGAAATCCGAATACGTCGACCGCGTGACCCGTGGCGAAGGGTTTATGCCGTGGCAGGTCCAGGACGTGTCGGAGCAGGAAGTTGCATTTCGCAAGGAGATCGAAGCCCGCAAGGACCGGATGCTGGCCGCTCGCGTGGTGGTACACCATCCGGTGATGCTCAGCCAGGAAGAGATCGAGCAGGCGAAACGCAACATCGAGACGGCGGATTGGGCGCGCGTGTGGTTCGTGGGACAGAAGGGAATCGCGGACTACGTGGTCGGCCAGCCGGACGACTATGTCGAGCGGATGATTCCCGAGTTGACGCCGGGATTCAACTACGCATTCACGTGTCCGAATTGCGTGGGCGTGAAATCTCAAGAAGCCGCGTGCAATCCCGTCTGGAGCTATCGCAATCCGGACGAATTGCGTTGCCCGTCATGTGGTCAAGTGTACCCGAGCGAGGATTGTCCGGAGACGGCGCGACTGGTTTGCCCGCGTTCCGGCCAGACGTTTACCTACTACCTGAACGAAAACGAACAAGCACACCCGAAAGATCGCTCGGGGAAATACGCCTACCGCTGGGTCGGCAGACCCATGCACGTCAGTTTCGCCGGTGTTATTCGCGAACGGAAGATCTACTTCATGATCGGCGCGGTCAAGAATCTTGCGTTCGCCTACCGGTTTACGGGCGACACAACGTACGCGGAGCGAGCCAAGGAGATTCTGCTCCGGCTTGCTCATTGTTATCGCAACTGGCTATACCACGACTACTGGGACAGCATTGCCGACTGCGATCCCATGTACGCGGCATATCATGATCGAAATCTGCCGCTGGAATGGAAGCGGCATCTGTGCGGCGGCGCCTTTGCCAAAGACACGGCGGACCGCGCGGCGATGCTTCAGAACTACTGGGGAGCCGGTCGAGTGCATCCAAGTTGCGACGTGGCGACCTACCTTGTGGATATCTGCCTGGCCTACGATCTGATCCATGACGCGCGACGGGAGGATGGGTCGGCCGTGTGGACCGAAGCGGATCGAGCTACGGTCGAGCGGGATCTTATCATGGAATGGCTGATGGGTGCCGAGCCGTTTCTGGGCGGGCCGGGCAAAGCGACCAGCACGAACAACAAGGCTGGCCGCGTGTATTATCCGATGGCGGCCGTCGCTAAATGCCTTGGCATCACCGAGTGGGCAGACACGGCGTTGCGAGGATTCGAGGCCCAATGCGAGAAGTCGCTGGCGCATGACGGCTTCAGCCACGAAAGCCCGGCTTACACTTTCTCGCCGGCCAGCTACATCGGCGGCCTGCTTGGCATCGCGGAATCGCTTCACGGCTTCCAGTGGCCCGAGAATTTCGGCACACGGTCGGGCCGGGTGAATCTGTACGAAGACGGCGGTCGATTTCATTTGCTAATGCTTGCCTTGGTCGATCACTTGCTGCCCGATGGCCGACTGCCGCCGCTGGCGGATACGTCGGTCGCCAGCAGACCCAGCCGCCACATCATCGACGTCGGATTCAAGCGACTTCCGCGAGAGTACGGCAGGCTGTTCCAGGTCGCCGGTCGCAGGTCCAGGCCGTCCGAATACGCCGTGCTTCACCTTGACGCGACCGAAATCACGGCAGCGGAAGAAGAATTCGGCTTAGACCCGCCGGAAATCTACTTCCCGTCGCTAATGACGGTTTTTCTGCGGCACGGCAAGGGTCCGCAGGCCACAGCCCTGTCCCTGACGTTTTCGCCTGACGGCGGGCATCGCCACTACGACAACCTTGCCGTGTTCTACACGGATCGCGGGCACGCGGTCTTGGGCGACCAAGGTTACATCGGAGATACGCCGATGAACCGATGGATCCGAAGCACGTTCAGCCACAATCTGGTGGTCGTTGATGATCAGGAGCAACTGAAACGCAAAGGTAACGAGCGCCGCCGTCCGAAGCTTCATTTGATGGCGACCTCGCCGAAGATCTCCGTGGTGGAAGCCTCGTCGAAGGCATACTCGCAGTGCGATCAGTACCGGCGAACTGTTGCCCTGGTCAAAGGTCCCGGCGCGGAGACGTATGCCGTTGACATCTTCCGAGTCCGTGGCGGCAAGAAGCACGCCTACCGCGTGTTCAGTGAACTGGCCGCGAGTGACATACCCCAAGCCGATCTTCGATTCGAAGGGCTGGACATGCCACCCGAGCCACCGTTGCCACAGGTTGGCGGCAGCACGAAACCGGAGGACATCTTCGGACTGCGTGACGTCCGATCCTTCGGCGACCCTCCGCCCACATGGCAGGCCATTTGGTCTCAGCCGGATCGTTCGTATCGCCTGTGGTTGCTTTCCCAAGTCGAGCAGGTCGAAGCATCGAATGGCCCTGGTCAGGAGCATGGAAAGCAGATGGGCCGAAGAGTGCGGTATGTGGATGCAGTTCGAACCGGAGATGGACTGAGCAGCGTCTTGGTTGCCATCCACGAACCAAGCCGTCCGGACAACAAGTGGCCGATCCGCACGGCGAGCAGGCTGGAAGTTCCGCAAGCGGCCGGCTCCGAAGCTGTTGCCGTGAAGGTCGAATCCGCTTGGGGCCAGTACCTGATCTTCAGCGACTTTGCGAACGAAGCTGAAGTCGATGGAGTGCGCTTCGCGGGTGCATTTGGAGCATTGTGTCGAACGACCGCAGGTGGGAAATGGTTATTCACCGTGGGAGCGTCGACGCTTCAACAAGACGCCTTCGGCTTCTCCGGTAGAAGCGCCCGGTGGTCGGGCAACGTGTCGAGCAGCACGGAAACGGCAATCGCAACGTCGACTGCCAAGCCTGGTGACTGGCCGTCACTTCCCAACGACTGCCAGAACTACGTATTGGTCAACGACGGGGAATACGACACCGGCTTTCCGATCCAGGAAGTGGGGAGGCAGAATATCACGATCCGTCGTTTCCCGTTGCCCCCAGTTGCGTCGTTCGAACTGCCTGCGCTGAGATGGATGTCCGGAGAGTCCGGCGCCAAGGAACCGCTGGATTGCGAATGAAACAACATCTTCGTTTAACCGCAAGCCGGAGGAGGCTGCTGAAATGCTAGCGAAAGCGGACGTGGGGTAAGCTTCCAGCTTGCCATTCTTGCGTGTATGCAATGCCCCATATTCCCAGGGTTCTGTATTTCGCAAGCTGGAAGCTTACGCCACGACTTCTTCAGCAGCCTCCGGCTTGCGGTTAAACGATATCGAACGCGACCGATCGCTGATGCCCTGCCGTTGCCGCGGTTCTCAGAGTTCGGGTTTCACCTTCGCGATTTCTCGGTTGGCGAAATCGTCTGTGAGATACCACTCTTGATAGAGACGTTCGATCTGTCTCAGAAGATTGGCCACCTGTCGCTCGTTGTACTTGGGCTTCGCCCCCGGCTTGGGTTTGGGTTTCATCGCTTCAGGGATCGGTGGGCGGACGCGTGTCTCCGGCATTCTGTAGGCCGCGTTCCAGAGCACGGCCATCAGTTCTTGCGCGGGCATCAGATGCCGCCACAAGAAGGCCTGCATTCTGTCTTCCGCGGGTACGGCCTCGTGGACGATTTCCGCTTCCTCGTTCTTCGCAGTGCCTACGACGGTCAGACTGACGGGCTTATCCATCTCACGCAAGGTGCTCTTCACCGTCAGCCGCCCTGAATCTCTTCCGGCCGCCAGATTGGCGGAATTCGCGGTGAACCCCTCAGGCAAGTCCTTGAAGCTTAGCTTGATGGCGCCGGCAAAACCGTCTTTGCGGACGGCATAGACGGTCACGTTGGCGGGATTCCTGCCGCGGAGGGCGATGCTGGGTGGGACGACTCGCAACTCGAAATCGGGCCGCGGCGGGCTGATCCGTAGCCGGTACGCATACTCCTTTCCGCCCTGTCGCGTCGTATCACCCATGTGAACGAAGTACTTTCCATCCGCGGGCAGTTTGACCATCAGGTAGGAATCGGCGTGGTGAGTGTTCAGCCCTGACCCCGCGTCGTGGTGATCGTCGTTAAACGCCAGCATCTTGCCACTCGCATCGGTAACCTTAACGAACGAATCGACCGGGGAATCGAGCCGGCGGGCGTGGACTTCCGCGACGATCGTCTCATCGGCTTTGCCTTCAACTTCGAAGACATCCCAATCATTCGGGCGGTCCATTCGGCCGTTGACGATGATGGGAAGTTCCACCTTCTGCGCGTTCGACTGCTGGTCGTTGGATTCCTCGTCCAAACATTCCGGCAATGTGTCCAAAGCGAAAGGCACGTGGTTCGAGACGACTTTTCCCTTGGTCGCGGCGATCATGTGCGTACCCGGCCCCGCGTCTTTGGGAGGCGGCGCCAATGTGGCCTTGTCGAGATTCCAGCCATCCATTTCGATCTTCACCGGGTCGCCCACTCGCGCACCCAAAGGAAAGATGCTCGTCACAAACGGCGTCTCGGCGACGGTAATCCGATAGACGAAATCGTTGCGACCGCGGTAGAGAGCGTCGATGATCGAGAGCACATATTCGCCGTCTGCGGGCACTTCGAAATTGAGGGTCGGGTCGGGCTTGAAGCGGAAATCGTCGTTGTACGCCAACTCCTTCCCCTCCGCATCGCAAAGCGCCAGCACCGGCTGAAACCAGCCGGGAACGCCGTCAGCAATATACGGGACCAATTCCCGGGCTTTGACGGAGATCACCAGCCGTTGCCCTTTGCGGGCCTCGAAACGATACCGGTTCACTTCGCCGGAGGCGATTTGGCCGTTCATGGTGCACGGCACGGTGACCTGCATTTCCTCCTCTTCCGGCGGTCTCGTGCGCTGGGCGAGATGCTCCTTGCCCAGCACCTGGAAGCTAGCGGTCTTCATGGGCCTCCTGGCGACTTCGGGAACCTGGCCGACGTAAAAAGCCATCGGGTTGGTCATTCCGCGTGTGGTTACCACCCTGATCTCCCGCGGGCCGGGCTTTGCGTCGGGCGCTATCGTGACTTCGACAAAAACGAGTTCAGAGGCGGAACGGTTGGCCGGCCTTCTGTTGTCTGCCGCCATCCTCGTTTGAATCTTCTCGATGAGTTTCTGCTTTGCCTTGTCCTTCTCCGTCTTGGGTTTCGGCTTCGTCTTGGACGCCGGCTTCGCCCGGGGCTTTGGTGCAGGCTTTGCCGGGGGCGTCGGCGGGCCGATCACAGGGGTAGGATCCATCGACATCATTCTTGCAACCATCGTTGGCGCTAGCCTTGGCGTCGGCTTTCCCCGCTGCAACTGCCTCAGTTGGTCCCTCAAATACCGGAGTTCCTGGTTGCCCATGTTCCGATAGAAGTCGACCACCCGAGTTGAAACGCCCTCGCCGGTGACAACCACCTTGTCGACTTGGTCCAGCCCCTGTCCACCCAGCTTAACGTGGAACGTGGTGCCCTGCTGGCCGCCGGCAGGATAGACATAACCTATGTACGCTCCCCCCCTGCGCTGCGCATGCGCCGAGGATACCATCGCCAGCAATCCGGCCAGTCCCAAAATCGGAAGCCATGTAGATCTACTCATGATCCGCTCCATTTTCTGCACGGTTAAATCAAACGCGAACGTTGCGATAAATGCAGCCTAGGTTGTGGCAGGGTCTCCCGACCCTGCCACTGCCTGCGACCGTAGGTCTCCAAGGTCAAGAACGATCAGGCGTTTGGTCGGTAGGTGGAGACCTGCGGTCGTCGGGGTGGCCCGGTCGGGAGACCGGGCCACAACATTGTGGGCCGCGCCCACGCGATCGTTACCGTTCGCTACATATCGCCAATTGCTACATTATCTCGGTCAGGAGCCCGGTCGACTTCATGCCTTCCTTTTCGGCGTCCAACACGTACGCCTCCAACCCCAAGGGATGGGGCAGCTTGGCGGTGGAGTCTATGCCGGCCAACTGATAGATGCTGCCAAGCAGGTCTGCTGGATAGACGGGTCGCTCCTTGGGCTCCGCGCCAACTTTGTCCGTCGAGCCGACCACGTGGCCGCCCTTGAATCCGCCCCCGGCCACCAGGACAGTGAAGGCCTTGCCATAGTGATTGCGACCGCCGTTCCAGGGCGGCTGCCAGTCCACCTTGGGACCTCGGCCGAACTCGCCGGTACACCAGACAAGGGTGCTATCCAGCAAGCCACGATCGCTCAGATCCTCAAGTAGCGCCGCCAGACCTTGGTCCAGTTGCGGACATTGTACGTTCATTCTCTCGAAATGCCGCGAGTGCGTGTCCCAGCCCCCCGGGAAACTGATGGTGATATAAGGCACACCGGCCTCGACCATCCGTCGCGCCGCCAGGCACTCCTGCCCGAACGTATGTCGCCGCCCGCTGTTATCTCGCCCGTAGCGATCCCGCAGTTCATCCTTTTCCTTGGTGAGATCGAAGACCTCCTTGCCCGAACCCAAGATCAATTCATAGGCCCGTTCCTTGGCCTCTTGCGCTTTGACTAACTCCGAATCGGATGCCATCGCCTTGCCCATCGTGTCCATTTTGCCGAGCAATTCGCGGCGGGCCACTTGCCTCGCGTCGGAAATGCCCCTGGCGACGACTCCTTCCACCTCGAAGCGTTCCGCGGCCGGGTCGCCGCCGGTGGCAAAGGGCTTGTACGCTGGTCCCAGGAATCCCTCTTCGGAGAACCGCCCAGCCGCGCGCGTGAGCACCACGTAGGGTGGAATGATTCCCTTGTATTGGTCTTCCTTGAACTTGGTGAAGATGGCCCCGACGCTTGGATAGGCCAGTCGCCCGCCGGACTTGTGCCCGGTCTGCATCAGGTAGGCCGCCGTCTCATGTCCGTTGACGCCGTGGGTCATACCGCGGATTAGCGAGTACTTGTCGGCCTGCTTGGCCAATTCAGGAAACAGGGCATTGAGCCGTATCCCGTTCACGTTTGTGTTGACCACATCCATGAACTCGCCCATGTAGTCCTCGCCCGCTTCCGGTTTCGGGTCCCACGTGTCATTGTGCGACATGCCGCCCCACAGGAAGATCTGAATGACCGATTTGGCCTTGGCTTTCGGCTTCGCAGGAGCCGCCAGGGCATTGGTGCCAAGAGAACCGGCCGCCAACATCCCCGCCGTGCCGCAGAGGCCGCGACGCATCGCCTCGCGCCGTGACATCCCCGTTACTTTGACTGAACTGTGGTTTGTACTCATGTTTTCAGTCTCCCATTTGTTTATGATTGCCCTGGCTCGTTTAACCCGAAGCCGGAGGCGATGGCGGACATTGCCGAAAAGTCTCCCATCCCGCGCCCGCCATCGCCTCCGGCTTCGGGTTAAACGACTTCTCGAAATTGTGCCATTTCCAGCCGCGAGCGGTACAACATTCTCCTCGACGAATTCCGCAGAAATCAGTGCCGGTGAAGAAACTCGGTGCTGTTGATCAACGACCAAGCTAAGTCTATCCGAATATAACGCCTGTCTAGCGCCCCGGACTTGTTGAACTCCTCGATGGTTTTCAGCTCTTCGTCCGTGGGGAATCGTGACAGGATCGTCAGGTACAGCTTCTCTACTACTTCGTTCGGTGGGCCGGTCAGAATCGCCCTCATTGCAGGACCGCTTTGAAGCTTGGCCTGGATGTGACCCGAATTCAGCATGTGCATCCACTGGGATGGCGCCATCTCGTTGACACGTTCGTTTTCCATCCCCGTAGCCCGTGCCGAACGTCCGAATAACGTCAGGAACGAACTGGTGATGCTGCCATCGGCCACCGCCACAGCAGGCATGTCTTTAGGGATATACGTGAAAGGTTCCGGGATGGGGCTGGTGTAGAGATCCGTTGTGCCCGTGATCTTGTTCACCGCGTCGATCAATACCTCGGCATCCAGTCGTCGCAACGGATAGCTGGCAAAGTTGGCAGCGGCTTCCGGAGAGTTGAATCGCGGCATGGACGAAAACTGGTACGTGGTCGATGTGAACATCAGCCGTTTTAGATGCCTCAGATCGTAGCCGCTGGAAACCAATTCCTTCTCCAGATAGGCCAGCAGCTCGGGATTGCTGGGTGGATTGTCGTCGCGAATATCGTCCGCCTCGTGGATGATGCCGCGTCCCATCACCCACGACCAAGTGCGGTTCGCAATGGCCCGAGTGAACCAAGGGTTCTTCGGCTGCAAGAGCCAATCGGCGAAGACCTCCCGGGGATCTCGGTCCGGAGGCAACTCGGTTTTGGTACCATCCGGAAAGACGGGTGCCGGTGGCGGAGCATCGGCCGGTTCCTTCGGCGCCTCGGTCGAGTCTTTCGGTGTTTCCTTCGGCGCGTCGGCCGGTTCCTTCGGCACTTCGTTCGTAACTTCTACGGATTTGGCGATGGCGGCCTGCCCCGGAGCGATGCTGTTGGACGCAGCGCTGGACTTAAGAGGGTCCCAGAAAACGGTCTCCTCCTTCCACTCGCTAGTCGGCTTGTAGCCAATCTGGGAGAAAAACGCGGACATGCCGGCCGAACGGTCTTTCGGCCAGAAGTCGGCCCGCGATCCCATGAACGTCAACGCCACGGCATTGGCGATCCCTTCCGGAGTCTTGTTCTGGATCGCGCGATAAAAGTTGACCGGGCCAACGCGGAAATTGCTACCGCTCGATGTGAGCAGTTCCCGGGCGAACTCGTCGTATGGCTTGTTCTGGACGATGGACGCATGGATCCAGCGATGATACGCCTGCGCCGCGTTGGGCCAGAGATTGACGGGGAACTCAGCCTTGATCCGTAAAATGTCGCCCCATTTCATCGCCCAGTAATCCGCATGCTCGGGCCGCTCCAGGAGCCGATCGACCAAGGCAATGCGTTTGTTCTTCGTGTCCTGATCCTCGATGAACGCTTTGGCCTCTTCGGCGGTAGGCAGCGTGCCGGTCAGATCCAGATAGGCGCGCCGGACAAACACGGCGTCCGAGCAGAGGACGGGCTTGATGCCCAGCGACGACAACTTGGCAAAAACCAACTCGTCGATCTTGCCTTGGGGTTTTGCCTTTGCAGAGCTTTCATAGAGGGATACGGCCTTTTCTTCTTCGCCCGCACTAGCCACTGCCGCCAATAACACAACCGTAGAAAACAGAAGTCTGTGCATGTCTACAACCTAAAAGGGATACGCTCGTCAAAAATTGCGGAGATACTCTCGGTTTTTCGTCCTCGCCGCCTTCCTCCGCGGCCCGACGACGAGGGGAAGGAAGAGGAAAAGCAGCCTCCCGGGTCGGAGGTTTGCTTCAGCAAGGGAGGTAGGCGTGTTTCAATCCAGACAGTCCCACGCTAATACAGTGTAGCAACCGAGTAACGACTGATCCAGCCCGTAAATCCACTCCGCGGGAGCAAGATTCAAGTGGGAATAGACTGGGCGACTCCCCTCTATTCGGGAGCAAGTAGGGAAATCACTGCCTTGGTCACGTCCCAAGCAGGTTGTCAACGATCATATTGCCTCCGCCGTCAATAACTTCCAGCGGGACGGACCCCGCCTCGGGGCGGTCGTCGCGGATCAGGCAGTCGGAAACGCGGCTGTGGAATACGTCTTTCAGTAGCAATCCGCAATTGTCACAGTCGACGATTGTGCAATTGGTAATATTGAATCGACGGCAGCTTTCTACGACCAGTCCGGCTGGCGAGTTCAACACGCCGTTGATGTGCAGGCCCGTCAGGGTGCAGTCTTGGCAATCGCGAAAGACCAGCCCGCTGGGGCTGTCGAACCCGTAGTCGGGGTTGCGATCGAACAGGTTCGAGCCAAGCACGATGTTCGAGCAATCCTCCAGCAGCATGTTCGCCGCGAACGCCCGATGGATCGAGTTGCCGGTGATCGTGACACCGCGAGCGTGGACCATGTGAATGTTGATCTCTACGTCGCTCATCAAGTTGTCCGAGATGGCCAGATTCCCGACCTTATGCGGTTCTTCGCGACTGGTGCCGATGAAGCGAATATTGGCGGATCCTTCGGGTGCCGAAGCTGGCCGAGCCGCTTCGACGGGAGTGGGACTATGCTGGATCGTACAGCCGATGATGGCCCCTTCGCGGATGGAACCGACCGTCGTGTCGAACAAGATGTTGGCCGACGGCGGGTCGCCCGCTCCGCCAGTGTTGGCTTCGATGTCGCAACACGCAATTTGCAGATTGCGGATCTCGCTTTCGCGTACGACGATTCCGCCGCCCGTGTTGTAGCTGATATGGCAGTTGGCGATGTTGACCTGGTGCAGACTTAGCCGATCCAGGAACACGCCGATTCCTCGGTTGTGATAGAGGTGGCATTCCGACAAGATCACATTGCGGTTGCGATCGACCAGATGCACGCCGTGCAGGGCTTCGCGAACGACAAGCCGAGTGATGGTCAATTGCATGGTCCCGCTGACTTCCACACCGCAGGCTTCCGGATGTTGGCCGATGATTTCCAGGCCGTCGATCATGGGCGTGCTTTGGCGTTGCCAGACGTTGTCTTGAAACGACTTGGGACTAGCCGTTCCTTTGTGAGTGCCGACCAGCTTCAACGCCGGTCCGGGGCCAGCCATAACAATCTTCGCCACGCCGCCGCCGTGAATCGACGTATAGCCGACCTTGTCCAAATTAATCACAATCGGCCGAGTGATGCGGTAAGTGCCCTTAGGCAACCGGATGTCGCCAACGCCGGAATCGACGGCCCGCTGAAGCGCGTCCGTATCGTCGGCCTTGCCGTCGCCCGCGGCGCCGAATCGTTCGGACTTCCTCGCATCGGGTTCATTTTGAGACGTTTCGCGATCGGTTACTTGGAAAACGCCGGCCGCTAAAACGGGTAGGATTACCAAGGTCAGCAAAAGAGGATTCCTGCGAGACACGGCAAAACACCTTTGAGTTAGAGTTGCGAGAGATTGTCACGCGGTTCGCATCGACGATAATGACGCGCAGACAGAGACTTGAAAAGACCTTCGCGGGGAGAACTAGATGAGCAAGAGAAGCAAGAGCGAATCGAGGCGAAGTTTTCTGACAAAATCCGCCGCCGGGATGGTGGGGGCGTCTTTCGTGTCGGCAACCGGGGTCTCTACTCCTTTGATCGCGTCGGGAACGTCGGGGAAGCCTGCCATGCTGGGCGGCGAAAAGGTGTTCAAGGACAAATGGCCGAGTTGGCCGGACGGCAGTCAGGCGGCGGAAGACATGCTGAAAGATGTACTGTACAGCCGGCGTTGGACACGGATCTCCAGGACGGGGAATCGAGTGATTGAGTTCGAAAAGAAATGGGCGTGTATTCCAAAAAAAACGTGATTGGTTTCTCAAAACGATTCCCTGCCCGGTTGCCGAGTCGCTGATCGCCGACGAGACGATCAGGATGTCAGGCATTCGGCTGCTGACGACCAGGACGGCAATGGAGGCCATTGCGGAAGCCATCCGCAAAATTCAGACACACTCGAAGGCCCTGACAAAGGCGTAGGACCTCGGACGAGGACATCACCCCGTTTAACCCCGAGCCGATAGGCGACGGTCGTGGCGCATTGAGCCGGCCACAACGACCGTCGCCTTCCGGCTCGGGGTTAAACGATGCCACTTTGAACGGAGAGTCTTAACATGCCGAATCCGCTTTCGTCACGAACGGCGTGCTGCGTTGTCGCCGTGGTGATTTCGCTGGTGGCTCATGATGCTAACGCTCTGGGCCAATGGAAGGTCGGCGTGGCGACGGTCAAGATTACGCCCACCGGCCCGCTATGGATGTCCGGTTACGGCAGCCGCACGAAACCCTCCGAGGGAACCGAGCATGACCTGTGGGCCAAGGCCCTCGCCATCGAAGATCCCAATGGTCGAACAGCCGTACTTGTCACACTGGACGTCGTGGGCATCGACCTCGCCACTTCACTGGCCATACGCGACACGCTGGAGGAGAAGTACGGCCTGGGCCGCGATCAAGTGGCCCTGAACTGTTCGCACAACCACTCCGGTCCCGTCGTCGGCAGGAACCTGGAAGGGATCTACTTCCTGGACGAGACCCAGTGGAAACACATCGACCAGTACACCGCCTGGCTCCAGGGGCAGGTTGTTGCGGTCGTCGGCGAGGCAATCGGTAATCTGGTCAAGTGCTCCCTGGCATGGGGCCAAGGGCGCGTCGACTTTGCCGTCAACCGCCGGAACAACAAGCATGACGAAGTGGAACGGCTGCGCGCGCAAGGTCAACTCGAAGGGCCGGTCGATCACGACCTGCCCGTCTTGCGAGTCACCGACACAGACGGTCACACGACTGCCATCGTCTTCGGCTATGCGTGCCATCCGACCAAGCTGACCGGCAACTATCGCTGGTGCGGCGACTACGTTGGCTATGCTCAATTGCACCTGGAAAAGGCCCACCCTGGCGCTGTCGCAATGTTCTGGCAGGGCTGCTGCGGCGATCAGACGCCTTGGCCTCGGGGCGGCGATGATTATGCGAAGGCGGAGAAGGTCGGCCGGCAACTGGCCGACGCCGCTTGCGCCACGCTGTCCAAGCCATTGACCGAGATAACCGGCAGTTTGACCACGCGCTACGCGGAGTTCGATTTGAAACTGGATGAACTGCCCGACCAACAGAGGCTGAATGAACGAGCCAACTCGAAAAACCGTTACGAAGCTCGGTGGGCCAAGCGACTGATGGAACAGATCGACTCCGGCAAGACTCCGGTCCAATCCTACCCATACCCGGTTCAGGTTTGGCAACTTGGCTGCGGCTTGACGTTTGTCCTGTTGGGTGGCGAGGTTGTGGTGGACTACGCGGTGCGTCTCAAGGCGGAACTCGGCGCCGAACGCACCTGGGTCGCTGGCTACACGAACGACGTGATGACCTACATCCCTTCGCGCCGCGTTCGCCTCGAAGGCGGTTACGAGGGAACTCGCGCCATGATGTACTACGGCCTACCGTCGGTCTGGGCACCGGAGATAGAAGAGGTCATTGTCGCAAAGGTCCACGAGTTGGCGACGACGGCGACCATCGAGAACGGGGCGTTGCGCGTCGGCGTCGATCCGCACGACGGCAAGCTGCTGGAACTGGTGGATCTCGGCACAAAGCACAACCATGTGGACAGCAATGCCGACTCTGGCGGGCTCTGGGAATTGAACGTACACGTCGACGGACAACCCACCGTATTGACGCCGTCGCAGTCGAAGTCGTTCCGGTGGGAGATCATGCCAAAAGGGCAAACGCTCCGATTGACCTGGACCGAGTTCGAGCTTTCGGGTGCCTCGGGCTTCACAGTCGAGGTTACCGTCGGGTTGGAGGCCAATGCACTCACCAGCCAATGGCAGATCGCCCTGACGAAGCCGGCGGAGGTTGCCGTGCGGCAAATCCGCTTTCCGCGAGTATTCGGGCTCAGTCAACAGGAGAACGAGCGGCTTGCCGTCCCGGCTTGGCTGGGGCAGAAGGCAAACGATCCTCGCAGTATGCTCGGCGGCAAGGACGGTCGAGGGCGGCGCCTTGCCTGGGATTATCCGGGCCGAATGGCTCTGCAATGCTTGGCGTACTACGGCGAGGGTGGCAGTGGCCTCTATGCGGCGTGCGACGACACAGCAGCCCGAAGGAAGACATTCGCCCTATGGGGCGCCACAGGCGGTCAAGTCAACTACGAAACGGTTCACTATCCCGAAAACGGGGCAACCGACCAGGCTCGCTACGCCCTGCCGTACCGTGTTCTGCTGGGCACGTTCCAGGGCGATTGGATCACCGCGGCCGAACGTTATCGAACGTGGGCGACGGACCAGCGATGGGCCAAAGAAAGCAGACTGCGAAAAGGCCTTGTGGCGGATTGGGTTCTCGATACGGGTGCTTGGATTTGGAACCGAGGCCCTTCGCCAGGCGTGCTCCCGCCGGCCGCCGCGCTTCAGAAGCGACTTGGGTTGCCGGTTAGCGTCTTCTGGCACTGGTGGCACGGCTGCGCGTACGACATCGGTTTCCCCGAGTACCTGCCGCCACGCGAAGGCACCGAGGCGTTCAAACAGGCTGCGGCACGCGCCCACGACGACGGTGTGCGGTTCATCGTTTACATGAACCAGCGAGCCTGGGGCATGAGTTCGCGAAGTTGGAAGGAAGAGGGCGCCGAGCGTTTCGCCGTTAAGGGCCCGGACGGAAGGGTCCGTCCGGAGGTCTACAACATCTTCACCCGACAAGCGCTCGCGTCTATGTGTTTGGCCACGCCTTTTTGGCGAAACAAGTACGCCGGACTGGCCGAAGAGGCGTTCAAGGACCTGGGCGTGGACGGAATCTACATGGACCAGGCGTGCAGCCACCGCGCATGCTACGATCCCAACCACGGGCATCCGCTGGGAGGCGGAAACTCGTGGATGGAAGGATTCCGGACGCTGTCGAACGACATCCGCAACCGCACGAATGCCGACGGCCGCATCGTCCTGGCGGGCGAGGGATGCGGGGAAGCTTGGCTGCCCTATTTAGACTTGATGCTCACCCTGCAGGTCAGTCGAGAACGCTACTCGTCGCCGACCGATCCGTGGGAGGTGATCCCATTCTTCCAAGCCGTCTATCACTCGTACGCCGTCACCTATGGCAGCTATTCGTCGTTGACCATGCCGCCGTACGATGAACTCTGGCCGGCGGAGTTCGCACCCAAGCAGCCGTTGGCTCTTTTGGACCGCAAGTATTCACGGCAGTTCTACTTGGAGCAGGCCCGAGCGTTTGTCTGGGGCCAGCAACCGGCGCTGGCCAACTTCCGCCCCGAGCATTTTGACCAGCGACCCGAAGAAATCGAGTACGTAATGCGTCTGGCCCGGGTGCGGAGTCGAGCGACCAAGTACCTGCTTCACGGAGAGTTCCTTCGTCCTCCGCAATTGAATGCGCCGGAAGTGACGTCCGATTTCTCACGCTTGTCGATCTACGCAGGACAGAAGAGCCGATTGACTTCCAGCCAGAAGCAACATCCGCTGGCGATCGCCGGCGCCTGGCGAGCTTCCGACGGCGACGTGGCAATCGCTCTGGCCAGCATCGCCGAGCAGGCGCTCTCTCTATCGCTCGCGTTAGACCCCGCATACTACGACCTGCCGAAACACGCGCATGTATACCGGATCGACGAAGCCGGCCGCCATCCCATCGGCTCTTTCACGAGCGACAAACCCACGCTGAAGCTCGAATTGCCGCCCCGCCAAGCGTGGATTATCGAGTTCACGGAAGAGTAGCCACCATGAATCGTGCGACGTTTCGACTGGTCTTGTTGGTTTCCTGCGCTCATGCGTTGGTACACGTCTTCGAATTGTCGCTGCCAAGTGTGGAATTGATGATCGGCGACGAGTTCGGCGCCGGTCGAGACCGGACAGGGATGTTGGGCACGGCTTGGCGGCTGCCGTTTGGCCTCGGAGCCCTCTTGGCCGGATTGCTGGCAGACCGGTTTGGTTCGAAACGTCTATTGCTGGTCTATCTGGGCGGATGTAGCGGAATGGCGTTGTTGGCGTACTGGGCTCCGACGCTCGCTATCCTGTTCGCCGTGATGTTCGGCATGGGATGCTTTGCCAGTATCTACCACCCGGCCGGCTTGGCATTGATTTCGACGGAAACGACGGCAGCAAACCGTCCGAAAGCTCTGGGGTGGCACGGAATCGTGGGTTCACTCGGCATCGCCGCAGCACCGTTCCTGGCCGCCATCGTGTTCCATACGGGAACCGTGACCTGGCGGCAGTACTACGCACTGCTTGTGATTCCGGCCGTCATCATTGCGGGCTTACTGTTCTTCTATCTGAAGCAAACGCCGGTTCGGCAGAAAGTCGATGCGGCGCGGAAACCAGCCACCGGCGGCGAAGCTCGATGGAGGGCGTATCTGTTGCTCGTGGTGATCGGCGTCAGCATGGGGTTCACGTACGCGGCGTTCATGCATTTCCTGCCGCGGTACTTGGACGGCGTTGGCATCAGGCCATCTGGAGTGTCGCCAGAGAGCTTTCGCAACTACCTGGCGGCGTTGGTATTGCTGTTTGCTGCGGTCGGCCAAGGCGTGGCGGGCAAGATCGCGCGTGCCGGTAGGTTGGAGCCCCTAATGGCATTGATCCTGTTCGCGAATGTTCCGCCCCTGATTTGGATGTCGCTGGCCGACGGGCGAGCCCGGATATGGGCGGCCTGTTCGCTGGCACTGGTACATTTCATGAACCAGCCGGTCTACAACAGCTTGATCGCCGAGTATGTTCCGCGAGCGCGGCGAAGCCTCGGATACGGCTTCAGCAACACACTCTGTTTCGGTATCGGCGGTTTCGGTCCAACCTACGCCGGCTTCGTGAAGGACGATTTCCGTACGTACGGCGGTCTGGCGATCCTTGCAGCGATCGCGGGACTACTGGCGCTGTTGCTCGTTCGTTGGCGAGACAAACAAGCGTGAGTTGATTGACGGGTCCCGCGGGCTTCGCGACAATGTCCGCGGTTGGCCACTTGGGCGCTTTGTCATTCGCTGCCGCCCTGAATTCGCTGGGAACGGTACCTTTTCCCCAACGAATTCTGGACGGCAACGAATGACGAGGAGGTGTGAATGATGTTCGATCGCTCGGCAGAAGGCTACGTGTGGAGTGGAGTTTTCGTGACGTCGCTTGCCGGCGTGCTCCTTCTGGGTACCTCTGTGAAGGCAGCGGAATCCCGGCAAGCCGCAGGGAAGAACAAGGCGCAGCCGATCGTGGTCACCATCGTCTACGACAACAACCCACTCGACAAACGAATGGAAACGGCGTGGGGATTTGCCTGTGTGGTTGAAGGGCTGTCGGAGACGATTCTATTCGACACCGGGGGCAAGGGTAAACTACTGCTGGCGAACATGGCCAAGGCGGGATTCGAGCCCGAGCAAATCCACCGCGTCGTGCTCTCGCACGCCCACAGCGACCATACCGGCGGACTGCTCGACTTCCTGAAGGTGAACCCCAAGGCAAAGGTGTTCGTGCCCAAGGCGTTTGCCGCGGATTTCAAGCAAGAAGTCAGCCATTCGGGGGCTGAACTGGTCGAGACCGAAGGCCCCGTGAAAGTCTGCGACGGTGCATGGACCACGGGCGTTCTGACACAGCCGCTCGTAGAACAGGGTCTCTGTCTGGAGACGTCCGCAGGACCGGTCGTCGTCACCGGCTGCGCGCATCCAGGTATCGCGCAAATGGCCCGCGCGGCGACGAGCCGGGCCAAGAAGCCCGTCCATGCAGTTCTCGGTGGTTTTCACATGTCCCGCGCATCGGCCGATCAAATTGATACGGTAATCGAGCGTCTGAAGGAACTTGGCGTACAGCAGGTAGCTCCAACCCACTGCTCCGGTGACAACACTCGGCGGTCGATGAAGGAAGCCTTTGGTGACAAGTACTTGCCATCGGGACTGGGAGCGAAGTTCGTTTTCCGCCAATCGCCCAAGACCTCGGCCGTTACGACTGCCGAGCGTTAGCCAGACGCACTCATCCCAGCTTCCAGGGCTTGCGGTACTCGTAGTGGAGCAGGTTGTTGGCTTCCTCGCTGTTGGTGATCCTTTCTCGTTCGGCGTCCCATTCGATCCGTAGTCTCGTCTCCAGCGAGATGTTGGCCAGGTGGCTGAAGGTGGTCGAGCGATGTCCGATCTCGACGTCGGCCGTGGGCCGCTGGCGCGATTTGACGCAATCCAGGAAGTTGCGTGTGTGCTGGTCGGTCAGGTTGCCATCGGTAGTTGCTTCGCGAACCGGCTCCATGCGCGGTTGGGTGTCCTGGAATTGACCGCCTCGTTCGGGGATGATCTGATAGCCGGGATCGCCGACGTAGAGCGTGCCTTGCGTACCGCGTAGCTCGATCTTGGCGCGAGCCAACTCCCGATCGCCGGGCAAGGCCAGATTCTGACTGGCTTCATACTGCCCGAAGATGGCCAGCCGGCCGGAGGCAAACTCGAACGTCGCCTGCAACGTATCGGGAATGGTGCGGTCATCGTCCACGGCGAATCGGCCACCCATTGCGCAGACCGACGAAGGGGCCAACTCGCCGGTAAGCCAGCGCATTGCGTCCAGTCGGTGTACACCGAAGTTGGCCATCTGCGACGAGTAGAGCGTCCACCAGCGGAATTTGTACGGTGTGATGTTGTCCTGGTAGGGACGCTCGGCACGTGGACCCAGCCACATGTCCCAATCGAGATCCGATGGCGGTTCGGTCGGTTCGGTCTTGCCAATGCCCAGCGGGTACATGTTGCTCAAGCGGAATGCCTTGCTAATCGTTACCTTGCCAACTTTGTTTTGGGCGATCAGTTCAGCCACGTTAGCGTACAGCTTCGACGAGCGACGGTGCGTGCCCACCTGGACCACCCGGTCGTGGCGGCGAGCCGCCTCGACCATCTTGCGGCCTTCGACGATGGTCTTCGACAGCGGCTTTTCTACGTATACGTCTTTGCCCGCTTTGCAGGCGTCGATGGTCATGATCGCGTGCCAATGGTCCGGAGTGGCGATTACGACCGCGTCGATGTCTTTTCGTTCGAGCACATGGCGAAAGTCGCCATACGTATCAGCCCGGCCGCCGACACGTGTGCGAGCCGTTTCGAGAGTCGGCTTGTGTACATCACACACGGCGACGGGTTCCATGTCGTCGTGCTTCAGAAACGACTTGATAAGCTGGCCGCCTCGATTGGCCACGCCGATGAAGCCCAATCGAATACGATTGTTAGCGCCGTAAACGCGGGATGCGTTGATGGCAGTCAATCCCAAAGTAGCCGCAGCGCCGGCCTTGGTAAACGTACGCCGATTTATCTTCTCACTCATGTCTTCTTCTCCCTAGCCCGCGTCATGGATTCATTACCAACAGGGCAATTGCCACCCCGTGCCCAACGATACTGAGGCCACCGATAATGATACCTACCCATGCGTGGGCCAGACCATGGGCCTGAGGATTTCGTCTCCGATACCGGAGGCCGAGAATTCCCAGCACAAAGGCAAACGGCGCCAGCAACAGGCCAAAGCAGGGCATCAGCGAAAACACACCCAGATAGTATGCGAACAACGCCTTCGGGTTGCGATAGGGCACGACGGTGGCCACCGTCTCGTCGCCGCCGCTCTGCCGAAATGGGTGCCCGCAGTGAGGACACGCGGCCGCGGCGAAACTCACGGGCTGGTTACACGCCGGGCAGGAGACGATTTGACCAGCATCGGGCGCGGTCTCTGGCGGTTCATAGGGATTGGACATGGTGTTCTCCAAGTGCACAGGTTGAAACGAGCAATCAGAAGCCCTTCTGATTCACGGATGGTATTCATAGGCACCGATGTCATTCGCCTCCCCTTGGGGACGTTTCACTCCATCGATGTCTTCTCGAACAGGGACCGGAGCACCGGCGTCGCGAGCCGGGCTGGTTGACAGCAGACGATAATCACCCTTGCTCGGGGCCACGAAGATTTTCTTCAAGTCCTTTTCAACGATTGCGTTCGCGCCAAGCGCATCTGGTTTCTGCACCCACGACAGTTTTGTGTACAAGTTGTTTTCCAGAACGACACCGGCCATTTGCTCGGGTTCTCGACCGTGCAGCATCCCATCGGTGAGGTTGTTCTTGATCGTGTAATCCTTGGCGTCGGTGGGTATCGAAATACCGCCGCCCGTACTGGAATTCAAGACGGTGTTATTCAGCACGGTAATCCTCTCGCCCCGGCCGTACAGCACAAGTATCCGGCTGTGACCGTCTCGGGCCGTCAGCAAGTTGTTGCGGACGGTCACGTCGCTGGACTCCTGGACCGTGATCGCCATGTTGCCATCCAGCACCTTGTTGCCGGCGATCAATATGTTGCGGCTGTGCAGATAGCAGGTAATGCCATTGGCGTGGTTTCCACGGTTGCCCACGACCGTGTTGCCTACGATCCTGGAATCGTCGACATGATAAAAGGTAATGCCCGTTCCCCCACAGCGTTCGACGACGTTGTTTCGGATCGTCACGTTTCGGGTTCTGTGGTTTGTCGAACCGAGCGTCGAGATGCCGCGGTTCATCTGGTTGTGATGCACGTAGTTGTGTTCGATGACCGATTCATTGCAGCCAGCACAATTGATAGCCCAGTAACCCGAACCAGCCTTGCACTGCAGGACCTCGCAGTTGCGCACTTCGACGCCGCTGGTCGGCGTATGGACCAGATTAAGGATACCATTCCCCGCGCGAAGATCCTCGGTGTTGCCGCTGTATCGACGAAGCTTGAATCCGTCGATGTGGACGTAGCTCTTGCCGTTGATGTGGAACCCGACGTTGCGAACCGAGCACGTGATGTCCGCTTCGAGTGACCGTTTGTCGTTGGGCCACAGTACCACTTTGCGACGCCCTGCCGCCTCTGGTGCGAGGACCGCGTATTGCCCCTTGGCGCGAATCAGTGCCGGGTGATTCATCACGCTGAATTGGTCTTTGCCGGGATTGATGTGCCGCGTCGTTTCCGCAAACGTGATCCGGCCCTCGTCCGCATCGTAGCCCGTGATGGTCCGAGAAACGACGTTGTTATTGCCGGTTCGCACCAGCACCGTCGCGCCGACCCAATAGTCCGGCGATTCCTGGGTGAAATACTCCTTGTCAGTGATTTGAATGGGGCTGTAGCCGTCCGACGGCACCAGGCGCATCACCGAACGGTCGTCGTAGTAGAACGGGTCCGGAGCCGGAGGATCCTGGGCGACGACCAGCATGGTATCGCCCTCGTAAAGATTGGCCGAGAACGCTGTCGCGTCTTCAGGCAGCCACGTCCAGTAGAGTTCGGCGACGTTCGTGTTGCCGCCGCATTCGGCTGGTGAGACGCAGCGTTGCCAGCCCACGAGCACGTCCGCACCGTCCAGAAGTGTCGCATGTCCATCGGCACCAACGAAGACAATCGGCTGCGGCGGCGTTCCGCTGGTCTTGAATTTGATGCATTCGGGATATCGGCCGGCTTTGACAATGACCCGATCGCCCGGCTGGACGATATCCGCCGCCGCTTGAATGGTGTTCAAAGGAGCCTCGGCAGATCCCGGATTCGTGTCGGCCGCCTCGGGGTGCCGGTTGTCCACAACCAATTCGCGTGCGTCTGTAGCTACAGTGATCAACAGCCACGATACGGCGCCCACTCGACAAATCATCTGATGCTCTCGTTTCAGGCGTAGGCGTAGGTCAGGCAGTGCCTGACGAAATGTGTGTTGCGTTCGGTTGGGGGCTCGCCGTCGGGCTTGGTTGGACCACCGCACCTACAATGGCTCGGCGGGACGGTAACGCGATCGGCCAGACAAAGCGATTTTCGTCATGCACAGCATGACCTACTCGCTATTCGCCGACCGTGTCTTCGATGTCGCTGAAATCCGATGGCGGTTTGTTCATCTGCTCGGTGAAACACCCCCAATTCCGATCGTACACGCCCAATTGTACATAGCGGTGGAAACTGGAATGCGGCCAATCGTGCGGACATCGAACGTATCCGTGTTTCACGGGATTCCAATGAATGTAATCGAAATGCCGTTCGAAATCCTCTTCGTCCTCCAACGTGTGCTCCCAGAATCGCGGCTGCCACACCCCGCGACGACGCTCGCGCTTGCGTGCCGACGAAATCACCGACTCGCTGCCGCCGATCTGCAACCAATGCTTCGTGAACTCCTTCTTCGACCATCCCCAGCGTTTCGAGTACTCGCTGTCGCCCGGCGGCAAGGACCAAATTGCGTGCAAATGATCGGGCAACACAACGACGGCATTCACCGTGAACGGCCACCGCATCAAACACCGGCGGAATATGCTGCCCAACAATGCCACCGCCGCCGGATCGGAGAACAACGGTCGCCGCTTGTCCACGACCTGGGTGAAGAAGAACGATCCGCCCGGGATGAACGCTCGACGATAGTTTGGCATGGCGACATTCTACCACACGTAGGTCAGGCTGTGCCTGGACTGCTAAATCTGGCCCGCTTCTCCTGGAAAACTGGGGTTTGTCAAATA
>JACKQG010002186.1_pt1 | contig 25919 bp, 14 predicted proteins | sample 8237621 | NCBI WGS metagenome assembly JACKQG01 (sample SAMN15677084, study PRJNA649215) | marine metagenome | biome: marine; feature: Black Sea; material: saline water; isolation source: suspended particulate matter (SPM) from the Black Sea western gyre | collected 2013-06-09/2013-06-10 | depth... | reverse complement strand
CTGGAGGCAGCGTCGACCGGAAAGCAGAGTTCGTCCCACGGCCCCGAAGCTCTCCCTTGCCTCGCCCTAGCTGCGGATGTCTCCTTCGAGCGAAATGGTCTGGAAATCGTCCGATTTCCATTTCATTTGGCCGTCGAAGCGGTCATGCATCTTGTACTTTTGGACGCATTTCACCGGATCGGCGCCCACGACTCCCACCATCGATCGATCGCCTTGTCCCAGGCCGGCGTCGGCGCAATAGTTCAGGTAGCCGACGTCGGCGAAATCGACGCCCATGACTTCGAGCCCAATCCGGTCCGTAGCTACCACGTCCGTGCCGGCAATCGCGATCCGACTGTCGACGGCGGTCCCGCCGGTGGGCCCGTTACCTTCCATCCCCTGATATCCGTCGATCACCGTCAAGGCCGGACGCACGTGCTGAGCGATCAGGAACATGTTGTAGTTGATCAACTTGGTCCCTTGGTGGAACTGTCGCTTGTCGCTACGACGCCCAAACTTCAACGCGCCACCCACAACGACGTTTTTCAAACCGAGTGTGGCTACCACTGCGTTGTGCGTTTTCATGACGGCGGCTGAGATGACGTAGAAGTCCGGATCGCACAGCATACGAGCCATGCGCACCGGCGTTGGGCGCAACTGGGTATCCAGCACGTGGAACGTCCTATGACGATCCGCGTCCAGCTCATCCAATGACACGTCGTAAGTCGACGTCAGCTTCGTGTAGCCATAACTCTCATACCCCTTTGCAGCCGGCGCGCCGGCGGGGGATTCCGCAATGACGACCGTCTGTTTGTAGAACGGCTTGAGGAAGTCCAAGATGCCCACGACAGCTTCGACGTGAGTGGCGGCCAGTGGCTTGTTCGTGGTCACGAAGTTGGGTTTGATGACCACTTGGCGCGATCCGATGGCTTCACGCACTTCCTTTTCGATAGCCAACAGGGACTCCCGCACGTTGCGCCGCCGGTCGTCCCCTTTGATCAACGCCACCTGCGTCGGTTTGTCCGGCTCAGTATCTGTGGCCCCGCGGGCTTGCGCAACCCCACGCCGTTCGCCCGTAAACATCGAACCAACGACTCCGGCCGAGACGCCGCCGAGAAACGCTCGTCTGCCCATTCGCGGGGAACCCATGACTATTCCTCCGTATGTTGCGCGCCGAAGCGCACCTCGATTGATCTCTCCCAAGATCTAGGGTGTTCAACAGATACCCCGATCACATATCCATGAGTGTAGGTACGCATTACTGAAACGCAACCACATAACCGTGAGCTAGTCCGACGTTGGGACAACCTGAGATTCTCACCTATTGAGCCAACGCAATCAATCATCGTTTTCAGGCACGGCTGTCGACAAGATCCGGGGCGACCGGCAGCGGACGGCCAGGTCTGCTTGGTGGTGGGAGGTTCTGGTTGTGGACAGGCCGTGTTTCGGGGATATTGTATGAGTCTGGATCGCTTCGGCCGATCCGAAAGGTACTTGCTGACTGATCTTTCCGCCGATAGTCGTTTATCGCGCTCTCGTTTATCATCCGCAACGATTCATGGACAACTTGCTTGCTGGTCTCTGACCGAAGCCAGACAACAAGGCAGGACGATATGATTTGGACCATCCTAATCGGAATTGCGATTTTCGTCGGATTGATAGTCGTGGGGTTGATTGCCGTTGTTGCGTATTTCACGATTTCCTCCAAACGAAAGGAACGGCGAGTACGCGAGCAGGGTCGGCCCATGCTGACTTCGCTGATGATGGCGAACCACTCGATGTACGATCCTGATGGCGTGGCGGAGGCACCCGGTGTGGTCGTCTTCGGGTTCTATCAGCCAAATCCGAAACTCCCCGTAACGCTCCGGTCGATCGGCAAACGATGTCACGATCTCTATACGGCGCCGGATCCCGATACGCTTCCACCCGTGCTCCGGCAGTTCTCGTTGCTGCTGAAAGATCACATGTACGACGAAGATCGCCGCAACCGAGTGCCCGCGGAGGTCGCGGGAACCGCGGCAGTCTATGTGGCGGATTTGTGGATTGACCGAGACCGCTTGCCCCCGGGTTGGCGAGAGCATCGGGTCCTGGCGTGTGCTGTCACAGGAACGGACGAAGGGGCGATCGTTTTGCTTCCCCCCAATGACCCCGTGGCCCAGCAAATCTATGCGGCGGCCCACGTCGCGCACGTGACGTCGCCAACCGATCTCCCGCAACTGAGCGCTGCGGCTCCGGATGCACGTTTTCTTCCAGCGGAGGCTCGGCCGTTCGAGATTGCCGATGAGCCATCACGAGGTGTACCAGCCACCGTCTGGTTTCTGGTGGCCGGGATCGCTGGGGCCGTGTTCCTTTCGATTGCGGCGGCCGTACTGATCCACGCTATGTCCTCCGGTGGGCCTGATGACGAACCCGCAACGGCGGCAGTGGCGGAAGTTGAGGTGAAGCCACCCACCCCACCGCGGTCAAACCCACCGGCCGCGCCGCCGAATCACTATTCGCTTCGACGGGATCCGTCGAGCGATTCGGCCAAGCCGCGTGATTCCGGTCCGCTTCCCGGGTTCGTGCCGCCGGTTCGGCCGGGTACAGGCAGTGACTCCAGTCCGTTCGACGAGCAGCCGGCCAATAACGGTGCAGCGAAACCCACGGACAACCCGCCAACGCCGAAACCGAAGGTCTCGCCGGTTCAACCCTCACCAACAACCTGGGCCTCCGACACACTGCGAATTCCATTCCAGTCCCAGGAGGAAATCACTTTCGGCCCGATTGGCTGTCCCGTCGTGATCGTTGGGAAGGAGGTCTGGCATTTCGGGCAGAAGAAAGTCGTTCAGCGGCTACAGGACGAGTACAACGAACGTGGCATGAAGTCGCTGTCGGGCGACGGCCATTGGTTTGCTGTTGCCTCGAAATCGCAGAACCAGAAGGACACGGCGATTGATGTCTGGAACGTCGTCACGGGCGAACCGCAGTGCCAGATCGCCGGCGATCCAGAGAAGTTTGCGGATTTGATCCGTTTCTCGCGCAACCAGTTCCTGTTGGTCGGCGGGAGGCACTCGGAGGAGATCGAGGTATGGGACGTCGAATCAGGCAAGCAACTGCCCACGATCACCACGCCCACTCGCCGCGTGGACGACGAGCACGTCACGTTCACAGCCGATGGTCAGTACTTCACGTCCGTGGTGAATGACAGTTTGACGGTGATCGAGACCAAGAACCGCAAGACTGCCGCGGTCATGGAGTCGCCGCGACCGGTGATCGACCCGCAGCAGCAGTTGAACGATGTCCAGCGGATGATTATGGCTCGCCGAGTCATCTCGAGTATCGAGATCGTCAGGTTCTCGCCGGACGGCCAGGAACTGGCTGCCGTGTCGGACTCGCGAGAGCCGCGCTTGTGTTGCTGGAACGCCCGCGGGAAACTGGTTTTCGACGAACTGATTCCCCGCGTGCAGCACGTGTTTTTCTTCGACCCGACCTTCGACTGGTTGCCCGACAACAGTGGTTGGATCGTCAGCGGCCATATCGTCGATCGAGAGACAAAACGCATCGTCATGGCGATTCGTATGCCCTTCGCCGACGATCCCATTTTCTTTCCTCTCGATCGCGACCGTTTAGTGGGCGCATTTCCGCACGATCCTGATGTGCTGCAGGTGATCGAGATTCCTTGGGACCGGATCAATGCCTCGCTGCAGTTGCTGGAGGACGGCGCGCCTGCCTTGCTGAGTCCAGCCGATCCCATCAGCATCGAGTTGGAGCTCAAGGGCCTTCGCGGCGATGCGGCCGCAACCGAATCCGTGCTGACCGAAGCCCTGTCGCAACGATTGAAGGCTGACGGGCTACAGATTGCCGCCGGACGCCCGACGGTCTTCCGATTGCGTTTCTCGGAACAAGCCGGAGATACGCTGCCGATCTACGAACGGCAATCGCCCTTCGATTTTCGAGGCCGCAATACTGGGCGGACGGCCACGGAAGTCGAAGGGTCGCTGGTCGTCGAATTGGTCGCCGGCGGTCAAGTCCTCTGGCGGGACACGATCAAAGCCACGTCTTCGTCGAGTTTTCGCGAGCAGATCAACGACGCCACGATTCGCACCAGCATGCTGGAGAACCTGGCACGGCAGATGAACCGGCTGAGCATACCCTACTTCATTCCCGAGTCAAAGGAACACCTCGCCTTACCCGTGGTAATCGAGTGATGAGTGGGCGTTTCAGTCTTGTAGCTGCACTCGCCAGAGTGCGGTCGGATGCCGGAAGAACCCGCGTTCTGGCGAACGCAGCTACGGCCGATTCGGGTCCTGTAATGCGCGCGAGGAAGCACCAAAGAGGAAGAAACAGATGATTCGGCGAACGGCAACTAGGCTGGTTGCCGCGCCGGCCGAGATCACTGTGACTAACCGGGTCATGGTCAACGACGACTGGAACGTATTCCAGAAGTATATGATTCGACGCGAACAAGAACGTCTTTACCCCAATCGTAATCGTATGCTCAAGGGTTCCTGGCCCCTCGGCTAGGGAGGCGGAGCGCGGATTGCAGCCAAATGAATTTGCCCAACAATCATTTTGCCCGAAGAAGACGAGGCAAATTCTTTTGTGGGCAGAATCATGGGAGCGACTGTTGGGTAGACTGTTACAAACCTGTTGCGCAGAAGACAGGCGAATTCTGCGAGAATATAGGCGGCAGCCGCAAGGGTTTCCGCAGGCAGAACGCAAGATGTCGAGAAGGGGACGGATTATGAACGTTCGAAACAGATTCGTGTCGCTGGCGGCGCTGGTCGCCGTGGTTTCGTTTTGGGTGACAAGGGCCGATGGCCAGCGGATTACGCATACGCATCGGCTGGACATCCGCGCTATCAGCTCCAATGTGATCTTGCCTCAGTCGCGATCGTTTACCGCCGAGGGCAAATCCGCGATCGATGTCACGGATGTCAAAGTCGGTGTGGTGATTCTGGAGCAAGCGGCCACGACGACGATGGACATTAGCCTGAAAAACACCAGCGGATCGCGGCAGGAGGCGGAATTGCTGGTGCCGGTGCCCGAGGGGGCTGCCATCCGCGGCTTCGACTTCCAGGGCTCGGGCAAGGAGCCGTCGGCCGAACTGCTGCCGAAGGACAAGGCGGTGGCCACGTACGAGTCGATCGTCGCCAAGATCAAAGACCCGGCTCTGCTGGAATTCGCTGGGCTGAATCTGATTCGATCCAGTGTGTTTCCCATCGACGCAAACGGCACGCAGAAAATTCGTTTGACCTACGAGCATCTGCTGACGGCCGACGGTCCTCGCGTGGACTACGCGTTGCCGCGTACCGAGTCGATCGACTACAAGGTGCCTTGGGAAGTGTCGGTCAAGATCAAATCGCGGAGGCCCATTTCGACCGTCTATTCGCCCAGCCACGAGGTTCGCGTCGAGAAGACCCGCGGCGGCCGTGAGGCCTCGGTCAAAATCGGCCGCGAGGCGATGAGCGAACCGGGGCCGCTGCAATTGTCTTACTTGATGGATTTGGACGGCGGAGTCACTGCTTCGTTGATTGCCTACCCCGACGTGCGGATCGACGGCGGTTACTTCTTGCTGCTGGCCGGTCTGCCTGCCGACGCTTCGGTGACGGATGCGAACGGTGCCCCGACGGTCAAGCGCGAAGTGACCCTGGTGATCGACCGGAGTGGCTCCATGGCCGGCGAGAAGCTTGAACAGGCCAAGGAAGCGGCACTGCAGGTGATCGACGGGCTGTACGACGGTGAAGCCTTCAACGTGATCGACTACTCCGACTCGATCGCAAGCTTCGCTCCGGCGCCAGTGGTGAAAAACAACAAGAACGCCAAAGAAGCTCGCCATTACGTGCGCCGCCTGACGGCCGCGGGCGGGACCAACATTCACGATACGCTGATGGAGGCCCTGCGGCCAAAGCCGACCAAGGCAACGCTGCCGATCGTTCTGTTCCTGACCGATGGACTTCCGACCATCGGCGTGCGTAGCGAAGTCGCCATTCGCGAAGCGGTCGAGAAGGCCAACAAACACAAACGGCGGATCTTCACGTTCGGCGTTGGCTACGACGTGAACGCGCCGTTGCTGAACTTCCTGGCCCGCAACAGCCGTGCGATCAGCACGTACGTGCTGCCGGGCGAGGAGATCGAATCGAAGGTATCGCAGGTTTACCGCCGGCTGTTCGGGCCTGTGTTGTCCACTCCGGAACTTCAGGTGCTTGACGCGAAGGGCGAAGTGACGACGCGACGCGTCGCCGAGTTGATGCCGTCGCAACTGCCCGATCTATTCGAGGGCGACCAACTGGTCCTGCTCGGACAGTACAAGAGTGACGTGCCGCTGCGCTTTCAGCTTGCCGGTGATTTCCGCGGAAAGGCAAGGACGTTCCAGTTCAACTTCAAACTGAACAAGGCCACGACCAAGAACAGCTTTGTGCCGCGACTGTGGGCCAGCCGAAAGATCGGCATGTTGATCGACGAGATCCGCCAGGCGGGCGCCGATTCCGGCGATGATCCATCCGTGATTGCGGCCAACGCGAAAACCGATCCACGGCTGAAGGAACTGGTGTCCGAGATCGTGCGGTTGTCGGTCGAGTTCGGCATATTGACCGAGTACACGGCCTTCCTGGCACGAGAGGGTACGGACCTGGACGGACGAGATTCGATCCTGCTGGAGGCGAATAACAATCTGATCCAGCGAGCTCAAAACGTCCGCCATGGCGTGGCGGCGGTCAACCAGGCGTTCAACGATAACTTCCAACAAGGTCAGTTCCGGGAGAACCGTCGCAACCATTTCTTCGATCAGAATATGAACCGCGTACAGATCACGCGTGTGCAACAGATCAACGACCGAGCGTTCTTCCAGCGAGGCAATCGCTGGGTTGATGGCCAGGCGATCAACAGCGCCACAGGCACCCAACCGGATCGAACCGTTGTCTTCGGGACGCCCGAATTTTCGCAGTTGCTTCAACAGTTAGTCGCCGAAAATCGCCAGGGAGCATTGGCGATGTCCGGCGAAGTTCTATTACGTGTGGGCGATCGCAACGTCCTGGTAAAGGGAGAGTAAACGCCAAGTAGGTCCCGGCTGCCGGACGGGACCTGGGGCGGTTGAGAAGTTGGCAGCGTTAGTGCGCCGCACAAGGTCCCGTCCGGCAGCCGGGACCTACTTAGTGCAACCAACAGATAGGAGAATCTGCAATGAAGAGCAAAACGAAAGTGTGGCTCACGATTACTTGGGGAGCATTAGCTTCTGCGTGTCTTCTCGCGTTCTTTCCGGCGGTCGGGCATGCCGGACCGATTCTTCTGCCCGGCAGGTTGGTAGGTGACAAGTTTGTCCCCGACGAGACAGCCAAACCGGGCCAATACACGATTCGTTACAGCACGATCGTGGCGACGGTCGACGATGGGATGGCTGAGACCAAGATCCAAGAGACCATTGTGGGGTCCGGGCAGGCGGTGGACACTGTATGCCTGATCCCGTTGCCCGAGGGCGTGCGATCCGAAGGTGCCATGGTCGCACGCGGCGCACCGGGAGAGACTCCGGAACCACTGCCGGGAGCACGCTTCCTTGCGGCGGACGAGGCGCAGAAGGTCTACGAGGCAATGGCCCAGGGACTGGAACGAGTGGAAATCCTCGCGCTGACCGGGAGACCGGCCCTGCTCGTTCCTGAGTTTCGCCTCGACGGCAAGGTGGAAATCACCGTTCAATTCAAGCAGCCCGTCGATGACATCGACGGCGTCCAGTCACTTCGATGTCCCACGCCGGCCACGGTTTGGGCTGACGGGCCCGCAGCTCGGCTTACGGCCACCGTCACGGTCCAGGACAGCCGACCCTTGCGGGCCATGTTCAGTCCTTCGCACGCCGCCACAGTCCAGCGTGACGGGCTGTACAAGGCAACCGCTCGCGTGAAAGTGGACAGGTGGTCGGGCGAGGAGGACTTGCGGTTGTGCTGGGTGGCCGACAAGGACGACTTGGGGCTGCGCGTGTTGGCCTATCGAGACGCGGAGGACGAGGAAGGGTACTTCATGCTGCTCGGTAACCCCACGGGCAGTGCAAGCGACGACAGGACGATCGCGAAAGACGTCGTTTTTGTGTTGGACACCAGCGGCTCGATGCGCGGCGAGAAGATCGAACAGGCCCGAGCGGCGATCGAATACTGCCTGGAGCAACTGAACGCAGGCGATCGTTTCAACATCGTGACATTCGGTACGGAGGTACGCAGCTTTCGCGAAGCGTTGGTGAAACGATCCGAAGCAGAACTGACGGCCGCCCAGGACTTTATCGAGGAACTCGTGGCTCAGGGGCGGACCAACATCAGCGGCGCGCTGGAGAAGGCCGTAACGGGCAATGCCGCCGCGGGCCGGCCGCATATCACGATATTCCTGACCGACGGCACGCCCACCGCTGGCGAGTTGGTGCCGGAGAAGATCGTCGAGTCCGTCACCGCGACGCAACCTTGTCCGACAAGGATTTTTGTGATGGGGGTCGGCCACGACGTCAATACACACTTGCTGGACAAGCTGGCCGAGGCGACCGAAGGCAGCAGCGAGTACGTTTCGGCCGACGACGAGATCGATGCCAAGATCGCGACGTTGTACGACCGGCTTTCGCATCCCGTACTGACGAACGTACTGGTCGACTGCGGCGAACTGCGAACCCACTCGGTCTACCCGAAGAAGCTTCCGGCCTTGTTCAAGGGCAGCGAATTCATGCTGTTCGGCCGCTACCGCGACAGCGGGAAACACACGTTTACCGTCTCCGGTTCGCTTTCGGGGAAGGCGACTCGATACGAGTGTCAGGCTGATTTGCCGTCCGAGTCTTCTTCCGACACGACTGCGTTTGTCGCCCCGCTGTGGGCCGCGCGTAAGATCGGCTATCTGCTGCAGGAAATCCGGCTGCACGGAGAAAACGACGAGTTGATCACCGAGGTGGTCCGCCTGAGCAAGAAGTTTGGCATTGTCACGGAGTACACCGAGTTCATTGCCTCGGTTACCGGCGACGTCAGCACGGAAGTTGCCGTCAACGAGGCACGGAACCGGATGAACATGGCCAACGCGGTGCAGGCCGGCCAATGGGCCTTTAACCAAGCGCGTAACGACCGCCAGCTCCAGCAGAAAGTCGTTGCCACGAAGGGGGCCAATTTCTACTTGGACCGCCAGGGCCGCCGCGTAGCCACCGAGAACATCCAACAATTCGACGACAATGTGTTTTATCTCCGCGAGGGGCAATGGGTGGATGCCCAGGATCAAGGCGACCGAAGGGCGCGCACAGTGAAGCTGTTCAGCAAGGAATACAACGATCTTGTGCGCAACAATCGTCGTTTTGCTCAGGCGCAGCGATTGGGTTGGGCTATGTCCATCAACGTGGGCGACGAGCGAGTGGTCGTGGAAAACGACGGAGCAACGCAGAGCAAGGAATTGCTCGAACGGGTCCAACAACAGCAGCAGGCACCCGCCATGCAGCAGCAACAAATGCGCAATCTACAATTCAACAACCGATTCAATCAGATGCCGCAGAGACAACAGCAGATCCAGCAAATTCCGGTCAATCAACTACCGAATATCCAGATCAATCAGCAACCGCAGTTGAACAACCGGAATGTCCAGGAAGTACAGCAACAAGAGCCGGCCCCGAACAACGATCGGTGAAGCGGTTGAAGTAGGTCCCGTCTGCCGGACGGGACCTCAAGGCGGATGGACGATTGCCAATGTTGGTTCGCGTATCAGGTCCCGTCCGGCAGCCGGGACCTACTGGGCCGATGCTAAGTCAGGAGACGCACTGATGCCACGTAAGATAGCCTTGCTTTCGATTCTGTTTCTCTTTCCGGGTTCGGTTTTCGCTCAATTGGGCGGCCCTGGTGCTCGAGCGGTTCACGAGCCGTTTACGGGGCCGATTACGGCGGGAAAAATCCGGACGGCGATCGACGACGCTATCATGTTCCTGCGCAGCCAGCAGCGGACCGACGGCTCGATTACGTTGGGTAGCCATCCCGAAGGCGGCACGGCACTGGCCGCGTTGACGATGTTGGCGTCCGGCGCGCATCCGGCCACCGATGATCAGCTCAAACGAGCCCTGGACTGGCTTGCCAAAACGGAACCGGACAACGTTTATGTCCGCGGCATCCGCGCCAACGTGTGGGAGTATGCGCTTCGCAAAGTTCCTTATGACAAACGGATTCGCGAGTTGCTGAAGGTCGATTACGACTGGCTGCTCGAGGCACTGGGCGACAAGGAGGCCTGGCGATACAACATGGCTTCGCGCAATAACAAGGGGGACTGGGACAACTCCTGCACGCAATACGGCGTGCTCGGGCTCTGGGCGGCAGCTAGGGCGGGCTTTGATCCGGGCGAGAAGTTCTGGGTGACGATGTCGAGGCATTTTCGTTCCTGCCAGAACGAAGACGGCGGATGGGGATACGTGCGAGGCGGGTCGTCGCCAAACATGGCCACGGCGGGCTTGGCCAGCATGTTCCTTGTCTTCGACATGTATCACGGCCGCAACGTATACACGCGCGAGAATCCGCGAACGTTCACCGAGGGCGATGCCGCCGAAGTGCTCGCTTCGATTGGACGTGGCATGACGTGGCTGGGAAAATCGAGCGGCAATAAGAACTCGGCCTATTATCTGTACGGCATCGAACGGACCGGTGTGGCCAGCGGGCGCAAGTACATCGGCGGCGAAGACTGGTTTGCCAATGGTGCGCAGACGGTTTTGAGCACTCAGCAATCCAACGGTTTCATTCCGCTGGGTCAGTGGGGTGACGCAGTGGTGGGCACGTCGTTTTGTACGTTGTTCCTCGTGTATGGCGGCGCGCCGGTGGCGTTAGAGAAGCTGGAATACGGCGAAGGACAGGACTGGAACCTGAACCCGCGCGATTTGGCGAACCTGAGCAAGCATCTATGGACGGCGTATGAGCGGCCGGTGAACTGGCAGACGGTTTCGCTGGAAGCCGAAGCCAGCGAGTTCGAGGCGCCCATTCTGTTCATTAGCGGGTCAAAGGCAGTGAAGTTCTCCGAGGAAGAAATGCTGAAGCTCCGCGAGTACCTGCTTCGTGGTGGGACGATCCTGGCGGAGCCGAGCGACCACGCGAAGGCGTTCACCCAATCCATGGAACAGCTTGTGCGTTTGATGTTCTCCGAGCGTGACTACCCCGATTACGAACTGAAGCCCCTGCCAGCCGATCACGGGATCTACACCGTGATCAGGCAATCATGGAAGCGGCGTCCACGGCTGCGCGGTGTCTCGGACGGTTCGCGCACCTTCTTTCTCGTTTCCGACGAGTATCTGTCGCGCGACTGGCAGACGAACCAGGTCGACAGCGATGCCTTTCGTTTGGCAATGAATCTGCTGTTCTACGCAACCGACTTGGGAGCGTTGGAGGGTAAATTCGCCGCGATGCTGCCGGACACGGCGCCTGCGAAAGAGCGGGAAGCGGTTCTGCGCGTTGCCCGAGTCAAGCATGCCGGCACCAAGCGGTCGCCGAGCGATTGGAACGTGGCAGCCATGTGTTGGCGCAAATTCGCACCGTACGTGAAACACATCACCGGTTGCGAGCTTACCGAGTCCTCGGCAGTCACGTTGACCAAAGGCTCGCTGGAGGGTATCCGGCTACTGCACCTGACCGGGCGAGAAGAGTTGAAGTTCTCTGCGGAAGAGCGTGCCGAGCTAAAACGGTTCGTCGCCTCCGGCGGAACCGTACTGGTCGATGCCTACGCCGGCTCGCCAGCGTTTGCGGCATCCGCCAAACGGATTTTGACGGAGACTTTTGGCCCACTCCGGACGCTGCCCACCGACCACGTGCTGGCCGAAGGCCGGTTTGAGGGCGGCGAGGACCTTTCGGACGGCGTCCAATTCAAACTGCCCGCCCGCCGCTTGTTGCGCAGCCGCGACGAGCCGACTCGCGGCCAGAAACTGCTAGTTGCATGGGATAAGAAGCGGCCCGCCGTGTTCTTCTCCGAATTCGATCTCGCCAGCGCCATGGCCGACATCGAGAACTATCGTTCGCTAGGCTACAAACCCAAATCGGCCAGGAAGATCGTCGGCAACATCGCAGCCTACGTAATGGTTGACTGAAAAAAGATGAGGCAGGCAGGTCTTCTCAGCGATCTCTGCGCCTCTGCGTGAAATTCCCATGCGCGGATAACCCAGGTGCCTGCTGTTTTTTGACTACCTCCTTGCCAACTGCGGCACATGGCCCGATAGCCGATTGACCAATACGACTACGCTTCCCGGCAGCGGTTGTTTGCCCAGGAGTCCTTTCCTCTCGGCTCGGAAAGCTGTCCACAATTCGCCGCCGGCGCGGTGGCAGGCCATCGCAGCCAGTACGGTGATGTCCTCGCCGCTGATGCGGCCTGCCGCGATTAGCGAGCCCAGTTTTTCGCCGCCGGTCCGAAGCGGATTACTCAATAACCCGCGGGCGGCGAAGAGGGCACCGGCCACAGGCGAGTCGGCCGTTGCCGTATAGGGAAGCACAGCGAGTACGTTGGCTTTTGTGTGCGTGTTCCCTGTCAGCATTGCCGCGTACACGGCCGTGAGCACGGCGGACAGCTCCTGTGGGCGGTCCTTGAGCGTCACGACTGCTTTCTCCGCTGCCGATTGGCACTTGCCGCGCACCTGGTCGGCCCAGACGGCGACTGCTTTGTGATCGGGCAGCAACCGCGATGCGGTCGTAATCGCCCAGGCGGAACGCAACGCAACACCTGCCCCTTCTCCGTCAAGCAGTTTCTTCGTCTCTTCCGCCCGCCAAGCGATTTGCAGCTCGGTCAGGGCCTCGTCGTCCACTTGGCCGGCCAACGCTGCCGCCAGCAGCTTCCATCCAAACTGGTCGTGCGTCTCGAACGTCTCCATCAGACGACTCAACTCGCGAATCTTCCGCACTTGCTCTTGGCGAACTAGAGCCCGCGCACACGTCTTCTTATGGAGCGCCGCGAGCGAGCCAGCGGGCTTGGCCGCGGAGTTCGACAGCATGGCGATCATTTCGGCGGCTCGTCCGTGAGTTTTCGAGTTACCGATGACCAGCAGTTGCCCTGGCGTGAACCATGTCACTTCCTTGTCCGACGCCCTCAACGCCTTTCGCACCGCGCCGATGAACTGTTTGGCATTCTCCGTTGCCATGGCGATGGCCTTACTCTGATCCTTGATCTTCTCGAACTCTTCCTTCGACGGCAGGGCGATCGTCGATACATCGTATACCCAAGCCGCGACGTGCGGCATCCGCCGGTCGCTGCCCGCTACGATAGTCTTGTCCGCACTGCGACCCGGCTCCGACTGCCATGTCAGACGTAGCGGCTGCAGCAGCCAATCCAATGCCTGGGCCACTGTCGCTCCGCGCAGGTCCAGGTACGTGACCCGGACATTTCGGCCCGCGAGCATGTCGCTCGCGTCCTCGATGCTGCCGTCAATCAGCCGGATTCTCACTTTGGCTGCCTGTGCAATGGCATCCAGCGCCTCGCCCACTGACGTATCGCGCAGCACGAGATCGAGCTTTGTGCCGAGCGCAGGGATATCTTTCCTCCAAGCCTCGACTCGTTTGGTGTGCAGCGATTCCAGTTCGGTCAACGCTGCGCTCGCGGCCTGCGTCGCCTGGTGATTGCCGCGATTCGTAGCCGCCGTGGCGAGGAAGTACGCACGTACCAAATTGGCACGGGCTAAGTCGTACTCCTTCTTTTCCAGTTGTGCGCGTCCGGCCTCGAGTAGCTGTTGGGCCGCTTTCGCTATCTCGTTCGTGTCGAGCCCCGACACGCCCGCCGCGTACCGGCCGTCGACGACGAGGTCTTCGTCCAAATCGGCGACTTCTTTGGCCAACTTCTCGAAAGACACGATCGGCTGGCCCTTGGTTGGACGGGAAGCGGTGCCACGACCAAAGCCGCCGAACATCGGCATTGGTGTCACCCTCACGTACCTGCGATCCGCGGATATGACGGCGCTGGATGAGTACGGCGATTGCCCCATCGGCCGACGGGATCTGCGAGACACAGGCATGTTTGTCGGCAGCGGATGCCCGCCACGAAGCACTGGTTGGGAAGCCGGCATTGGTCTACCAGCCACACCGCCGCCGAATCCGCCGCCGCCCATACCGCCCATGCCACCCCCCAGGCCGAGGCCGTTCAAGGCGAACGTATGGCCTGAACTGTATTTCGTCCTGGCCGCAAGTTCTAACATCTCGTAGCGGCCTTCACCGCGCGGACCGAAAAAGCCTTCCCATTGAGCCCCTTCCGGAAGCGGTACGGGCACGAGCATGCGGCGTGGGGGCTGTGCGGGCCGCTCCTTGGCGATATCCTCCGCGTCCTTCTCGTCCACTGCCACGAAGCTCGTGTATTGGCTCATCAGCCGATAGTCCAACGCGATGGCCGTCACTTCCTCCTCCACTGCCGGGGAACCCGCGTAGTAGGTCTGCTGCATGAGATCTTCGATCTTCTTGCGAGCCCATACTTTGGCAAGCACATCGTGGCTCGGTTGATTCTCCGGCAGCGTGACCCGAAGCGGCCAACTGACCGCCTCGCCCTCGACCACGCCGTTGACCTTAATCTCCGTCGCGCCACCGCCCGTGTAGCGACCAAACAGAATTACCGGGCGACCGGCCCAGAGTTCGGGAATCCTTGCCGGATAGGTTTCGGCGATTTCGAGGCTGCCCCAATCAATGTTGATCTTGGCAAGCTGCGCCCGTTGGATGCGAGTGATGACCTCCTCGGCCAGCCCAGCGGCGATGTCTTGCAGCCCCAACCGCTTGCCCATACCGCCGCCCTGACGCGCCACGCCATCCACCAGGAACATGTTTGGCGAGTTGCCAATGCCAATTGCCCAGAAACGAATCTGATCGCCGCAATTCTTGCCCACGTGTTCGATGATCTCGGCCTCGTTGCCGATGAAGCCGTCGGTCAGCATGATCACGATTCGTACTCGCTCTTTGTCGATTGGCTGGTCGATGGCTCGCTTGACGCCTTCCAGCATGTGCGTGCCTCCGCTACCTCGCACGCTCTGTGTGAAGTTGAGTGCCATTGCGACGTTGGCCTTGTTGACCGGCACCGGCTTTTCAAAAAGCTGTTGCGTACGGCTGGCGAAAGTGATCACCTGCATCGTGTCGATATCGCGGCACAGCTTGAGCATATCCCGCATTGACTCTTTGACCTTCTCGGTTTTCTGCCCGCGCATCGACCCGCTCACGTCCAGGAGAAACACGATCTCTCGCGGCGGGCTCTTCGTCAGCCGCTCGTCCTCCTTCGGCTGGACCATCAACATGAAGTAACCGTGCCCCAATCGCCGCGCGTCGGTATAGTCGCCCGTGTGGCCCAGCACGGCCATCTCCGGCTTTCTTCCCACCACGTGATAGCGCAACACGAAATCCTTGTTGGGGATCGAATCGGCCGACGAGAGCGTTACATCGGCTCGCTTCTTCCCCTTTTGGACGACCTCCGCCTCGTGATTGGCGACCTTCAGCCCCTGGATCGGCACGCCTGCGTCGAGCCGCAACGAGAGCGAAATGTCGTGCCCGTTGCGATGGCCCGGTTTTAGCACCGGTGGGCTTATCCGCGAGGCGTCCGGCACTCTTGTGGTATCCGGAACCGGCGGCGAGACCTTGCCCTGCAGTTCAGGCGGCGTCGGCTGTGGATCGCTGACCGGTGCGCCGGGAATGAACCGTGGGCCGACGACCATAGGGAAGTGGAATTCGTAGGTTCCCATGTCGTAGTTGAGCACATCTACGTAGCTGATCTCGATTTTCACCTCCTGCGCCGGATCAATGTTGCCGACCGACTGAGTGAAGATGTTGGGCCGCTCCTGTTCCAGCAATGCCGCCGTTTGCCCGGCCGCCAGGGCCTGTTCGTAGATCTGCCGCGCCTCAGCCCGCCGCTTGATGATGCCCACGATCTTCCGCTCGCCAATGACCATCGTCATGTCGTCCACGGCCGCCTCGTGCGGCAGCGGGAAGACATAAACCGCCTCGATCCGCTCGTCGGTGGGATTGTAAAACGTCTGGGTGACCTTCACGCGAGCGATGAACCCGGACACGTCCGCCTTGACGTCTGTGTGTCTGAGCGGACACTCGACCACAGTCCCGTCGTCCTTGACGACCCGCAGCGCCCCTTGGGTGACATCCGCTTCGAGTGCCTCCGTTTTCTCCTCAGCACTAAGCTTCTTATCTCCCCCTGCCTTGCCATTTTCGTCCGTCGCCGCGAACAGGACGGCCGCCGGCAACATCAGCGCAACTCCAAGAAAACTAAGCAGATGCACCCGCAATACTCGTGTGGCAGACATGATTTGGCTCCTAAGAGAAATGCAGCGTCACAATCACACAGCGCTCGTTAGGATAGACGATTTGAGGCCAATAATGGTTTTGTCTTAGATCCAGAAGAGTCCGGGGATGACCGCATTTATCCGGTCTAGCGCGTCGCGTGCACGCGAAAATCCCGTCTTCCCTTGAGACGAGCCGCCTTGGCCGTGATCTGCGTGCGGCGGGCGTTGACTTCTCGCAGGCTTGGGTGTTCCGCCAGAACCGCCAAACCGTCGTCGTCGATTTGGCAACCGAAAAGATCAAGATACTGCAGCGATTTCAGGGCGGCTAATTCCGTCAAGCCATCATTGGTAATGTGCGTCCGGGACAGGTTAAGGCGTTCAAGTCGCTCGAGTGGTGCAAGATGCTTCAATCCCTCGTCCGTGACGTCCAGGCCAGTCAGTTGCAGGTTTACCAGATTCGTTAGTCGGCCAATCGTCCGCAGTGCGTCGTCCGTGATCCACGGGCCGGCATCCCGCCAGCGACAGGATAACTGCAAGTGCTGCAACTCGCGCAGGCCGTCGAGGTGAACGATACCTCGATCCGATACCAGCGTATCATTCAAATCAAGTTGTCTGAGCCGGGCCAGACGACCGATGTGGCGCAAAGCATCGTCGGTGATGTTGGATCGGTCCAGCGTCAGAAGCGTCAGGTTTTCAAGACGCCCTACATGCTTCCACTGTTCGGGCGGGCCGACGTTGGCCCCCGGCAACTTCAGCTCGACGAGCCCGCCAAAGCTCTCCAGCCCCGACAGGTCCCGAAGCCGGCCAACACCGTACATTTCCAACTTCTCGAACGGTTCGAGGGACGCAAGCTCGCCCAAATCCGCACTCCACAGGGATTTCACTCGCACTCTGCTCGGTTCGGCGCGGACATCGCTGCGGAGTACCACGTTAACCGCGACACCGGGTAGCGTAGTGTGCAGTAGATTAACATAGTCTTGGGGAATACGGGGGAGTATCAGCTTGACCACTTGAAGCCGTTTCAGTTGCCCGAGTTGAGGCAGCAGCGATTCGTCGTGTCGCTTCAATCGAAGTGTCAAGTCCGATAGTCTGTCCAGCGAACGGAGCTTGCCCAATTCGGTCGGATCGAATTCACAGTCCAACAGGGCGAGCGTTTCAAGCTTCCGACAAGCCACGACCGCATCCAGGGATAACGGTATGGAGGCCGACGAAGAAATGGTGAGTGTACGAAGCTCCGGCCAACGAGTCAGGCGATTCAGGTCTTCAGATCTGGCCGCCACGGACAGAGAAACGGAAACGCTGACGACCTGCCCTGGCTGGTCGATATGGGCTGGAGGCATGTAAGGAGGACTCGATATGTATAATTGGCCCCCGTGGTCTAATTTCACGAGCCGTTGCTGGCGGCGTTTTCCAAAGATCGTATACCTTGACGTGCGGTCGGGTTCGGCGTTCGGGCCCGGATCGAACCAGGGGCTCGCCAGCGTGATGACTTGCCCGTTCCATCCACCACGAAGCGCCGGAAGATCTTCTTCCCCAATCAGTTCGGTCGTCAGATGCAGTTGCTTGAGTCGCGGCAGCTTGCGGAGTGAATCGAGCCCAGCGGTCGAAATGCGGCCCGTCACGTGAAGCTTTGTGAGATTGCGCAGTGGCTCGATATGAACGAGACTGGCGTCCGTCAAGTCCGCACCCGACACGGACAGTTCGCTCAACTCGGGCATGCCTGCCAAGTGTTTTAGATGCACGTCGCTGCAATCGGTGGCGGTCAACATGGGAACACATGTGTTGACGTGACGCAGGGCCGACAGATGCTTGAGTTCGTCACCTCGAAGCATGCCAAGAAAGCCTGCCTGGATACTCTGAATCGGGCAGCCAGCCAGATGACGCAGACCGCTGGGAGTGATCCAGCGAGCCTCGCTGGCGTTCAGCACACAGAGGTTGGACAGCCCGCGCAGGTGGGCCAAGCCTTCGTCGCTGATGCGCGGCGGCAAGTGTAGTTCGCGCAATTCCGTCAACCCCGTAAGCCGTGCGAGTCCTTCGTCCGTTACGGCCGTGGTGTGCAAGTCGAGAGCCGTTAGTCCCTTCATCTTTGCCAAGTGCCGCAGGCCATCGTCGGTAATCCGCGTCCGCCACAGCGACAACCGCTGGACGTGCTCAAGTCCTGCGATGTGACGCAGCCCCTCGTCGGTGATCGGGTTGCCCGCCAGATACAGGTTGGTAACATGCGGCATGTCTCGCAAAGCGGGCATCAAGCGATCATCAACGTCACGGTTCTCCAGATGGACCCAGGTCACCCGATGATAGATCTTCCGGCCGACGATCGGCGCGAGCCACGCGGGTTGTGCCGGAGAGAAGGTGAGCGCCCCGTTCACTTTCTTGATGCGCTCGACGGCCGCATCCTGCCGCAGGTAAGGGACAATAAACGCCTGTCGAAATCCGAGCACCACAGCGCACAATGTGACCAATATCATCAGCGTGGCCAGCCGAATTTGAACGAGCCGTTTCCAGCGAAAACGTTTCTTCATCTGATTGTGATGCAGTCGTATACCGTGTTCCCCTGCCGATTCAATACAATGGGTGTTATTCTAACCGGTAGTCACTGGTGGAAGTACCAGGCCGACGACGGGAGCGACCCTTGACTTGAGTCTGTCGTAAGCGGCAGCTAAAACAGCGTGAGACCTGCGCCGAGCATAACGTAGGGCGAGTTGATTCCAAAGGCAAACTCTGGCTAGGGAGGAAGAAACATGCGTTTTCAACTGACACGTGGCATCGGTGCGCTTCTTCTTGTCGTCTCAGCAGCGGGAATGGCGATTGCTGCTGATTCGAGCGCGGCACCACCACAAGAGCTTCCGCTTCTGAGCATCGAGGATTTTCAGTATGTGGGGGCCTTTCGATTGCCGTCGCAGAAGTACGGCGCGTCGGATCTGAACTTCTCGCAGGGTCCAATCGCCTTCAACCCTGAAAGGCAATCACTGTTCATCGTCGGCCACGCGCATCAGCAGGCGATCGCAGAATTTGCGATCCCCGAGCTGGTCGACAGTACGGTTCTTACCGAGCTGAACACGGTCGGCGATCCCATTCGGCCTTTTGCCGCAATCCTGAATCGAGCCTCGAGTGGGAATCCCGAGGGCAACAATCGCATCGGCGGCATGTTGTACGTTTCCGGTCCGGATGGACCTGAACTGCTGGTCAACGCCTACGAGTACTACGACGCCCCGGGCGACAACACGGTGTCGATGCTCGTAGTCCGCGATGCAGACAATCTGGCGGAGTCTGACGTTGATGGGTACTTCGTGGTGCAGGGCCGGCCCGGACACACAGCGGGTTGGATGTCACCCATCCCTGAGCAATGGCGATCGGACCTGGGCGGCGACTTCCTGACGGGCAGTTCCAGTGGTATCCCGATTATGTCCCGCACTTCTGTCGGACCAACGGCGTTCGTTTTCAATCCGCGGGACATCGTCGGCAAGAAGTCCGTGTCCACGCCCATCTCTACCACCAAGCTGCTTGATTTCAGCCTCGCCCATCGGCTGCACGACGATCTTTCCAACGAGTCGCGAAAGAATGACCTTTGGAATCATCTTTCGCGAGCCGTCTACGGAATCATCGTGCCGGGCACACGCACCTATGCGACATTCGGCCATTCCGGGGGCAACGAGAGCGGAGTTGGCTACAAGATTGTACAGGACAACGGCCGCAGAACCGGCGGGTACAGTTCCTTCGTGGTCAAGGACAACTATCACTACTTCTGGCTTTGGGATGTCAACGATTTGGCACGAGTCCGGGCGGGCGAGATCGAGTCCTACGATGTGCGCCCCTATGAATACGGGATATTCAAAACGCCCTTCGAAGGCTCGACGCACAGATTAGGCGGCGGAACATTCGACCCTGCCACAGGCCGGATCTACCTGACGGCGCAAAAGGCGGATCGCCTGCAGGGCAGGTACGCCAACCCACCGGTCGTAATGGCCTTCAAGGCACCGAGCAAATAGGAGCAACGTGACGATGAGTATGGTGCGATTTGCAGTGTCTGTCGGCTTGGTCGTCCTCACTAGTACGGCCTGGAGTCAGGAAGTGGCCTTCGAGAAGAAGGTGCTATGTGACGAAGCGTATTACTGTGACGGAGTGGCAACGGGCGATTTTGACCGCGACGGCGCGGTCGACATCGTGGCTGGACCTTTCTGGTATTCGGGGCCCGAATTCGAGCAGCGCCAAGAGATCTTCCCGCCCGCGCCGTTCAATCCGGCGAAGGGCCAGTCTGACAGTTTGTTCTCGAACGCGTACGATTTCAACGGCGACGGCTGGGATGACGTGCTTGTGCGCGGTCGAGTGCATCTGCATCCGGCAAGGTGGTACGAAAACCCACAAGGCGAAAAACGCCACTGGAAACGGCATGTGGCTTTCCCGAAGATTCAGGGCGAGAACCCTCCCTTCGCCGATGTCACTGGCGACGGCCGTCCGGAGATCGTGACTCACTGGGAGCGATTCTGGGGGTATGTCGCCCCGAACTGGAACCGGCCGCAGGATCCGTGGACGTTCCATCCCTTGGGCGCCGAAGGCGACTGGCCCCAGTTTCATCACGGGCAGGGCGTTGGCGATATCACGGGAGATGGGCTGACGGATATCGTGATCAACCAAGGCTGGCTTGCTCGCGACAAGTCGCAGGCTGCAGAAAGCAAATCTGTCTGGTCGTTCCAAGAACACCGCTTTTCGAAAGAGCGAGGCGGAGCCCAAATGCTGGTCTATGATGTGGATGGGGATGGTGACAACGATGTGATTACGTCGCTGGACTCGCACGGCTGGGGACTCGCCTGGTTCGAAAACACTCGAGACGAAAAGACGGGGAAGCTGTCATTCGTACAGCACACGTTCATGGGTTCGCGGGAGGAGGAGTCGAAATACGGCGTCGCCTTTTCTCAACCACACGCTCTGGTGACCGGTGACATCGACGGCGATGGCTTGACGGATGTCGTCGTTGGCAAGCGACGCTGGGCTCACGGACCAAAGGGCGATATCGAGCCCAACGCGCCGGCCGTTGTGTATTGGTTCCGTTTGGAGCGAACCGAAAACGGCGTCCGCTTCCGCCCCCATCTGATCGACGACAACAGCGGTGTCGGACTACAGATCGCAGCCACCGACGTCAACGCCGACGGACATCTCGATGTTCTTACCGCGTCAAAGCTCGGCACTTTCCTGTTTCTCGCAAAGCCACAGAGATCGAATTGACCAAGGAGTCCTCTATGAATAACTCACTCGCAATCTCCCTCGTTCTCGTTTGTATACTCATCGGTTCGTCGCCATTGGCTGTTTCGGCAGCCGGACCGGCCGATTCGATCCTTCAACAGGCCGGCGTCAGGGGAGGTGTCATCGTCCATGTCGGGTGCGGTGATGGCGTCCTCACGGCGTCGCTGCGAGCCGGTGACGGTTTCCTCGTTCACGGCCTCGACACCACGGCTGCCAACGTGGCTGCCGCACGCTCCCACATTCGAGAACTCGGGTTGTATGGCCAAGTATCGGTCGACACGTTCGACGGCCGGACTCTGCCCTACGTGGACAACTTCGTGAACCTCGTCGTAGCCGACGATTTGGGTCAGGTTCCGATGAACGAAGTGATGCGCGTGTTGGCTCCCGGCGGCGTTGCCGTCACGCTCGATCCTGACACCCGAAACCCGAAACCTGACACCCTCTTCCGCAAGCCTTGCCCACCGGAGATCGACGATTGGACCCACTACTTGCACGACGCGCAGGGCTCGTGTGTAGGCCAGGACACGGTCGTCGGCCCTCCCCATCGCCTGCAGTGGGTGGGCGGCCCGCGCCATGCCCGAAGCCACGAGCACACTGCCAGTGTTCACGCCGTAGTTTCGGCGGACGGTCGCACCTTCGACGTGACCGACCTGGGCTCACGGGCGTCGATCCAGCTTCCTTCGAAATACACGCTGACCGCTCGCGACGCGTTCAACGGGACGATCCTGTGGCGGCGTGAAATCCCCGATTGGTTTAACCACCTGTACCCGTTGAAGAGCGGCCCGGCCTATATGCCTCGCCGGCTGGTGGCGGTCGGCTCGGTTGTCTACGTCAGCGGTGGCGTAGGGCATCCGCTGCTGGCACTCGACGCCGCGACCGGCAAAGTGCTCCACGAGTACCCTGGTACCACGACCACTGTCGAGCTGGTCGTGTCCGAAGGGGTGATCTTTGCCGTGGTCGATCCGGACCGCAAGTTGTTCGACTATGACCAACAAAACGACAACTGCTGGAAGGAGCGAGATCGCGCCAGCAGTCTGTGGGCGTGGACGAGTGAGAAGGACCAGCTCAAGGCGATCGACGCACAGACCGGCCGGCTCCTGTGGAAGGCGGCGGTGCCGGTCGCGCCGATGACGCTGGCCGCGGACGACAGGAAAGTATGCTTCTTCGACGGCCAGTCCGTTGTCGCGCTCGACCGCCAAACCGGCCAGAGCCTGTGGGCCTCCGACTCAATTGCCATCGGCCAAGCCGCTCGGAAGAGCAAGAGGCGAAGCAAGCCCGACGACGCTCCGGTCGCCACGGGCTCGACCGCGTTCAAGACCGGTTACGGACCGAAGTTGATCCTCGCCGACCAACACGTCTTGTTCTCGCCGTTCGGCCGCATCGTGGCGTTAGACGGAGCGACGGGCAAGACCGTTTGGGATGTCAAGAAAGCCGAGCGTTCGGGGCACTTCAGCCCGGAGGACCTGTTCGTCATTGACGGCATGGTCTGGGCGGCGGGGACGGCTCGAGGCAGGGGAAGCACCTTTGGCGGATACGACTTGGCAACCGGCGAACAGACGAAGAACTATCCCAATCCGATCGAAGCGTTCTATATGCACCAGCGGTGCTATCCGGGCCGGGCAACCACCAAATGGCTGATCCCCGCGGCCACCGGTACGGAGTTCGTTGACCCGAAGACCGGCGAGTGGCAAATCCACCACTGGGTGCGCGGCGGATGCATCTACGGCATGATGCCCGCTAACGGTCTGCTGTACGCCACGCCTCAGGCATGTGCGTGCTACTACCAGTCGAAACTGAACGGCTTCACAGCCTTAGCCTCCGGCCGACGGAAGCTACCGGCGACGCCAACCGACCGGCTGCAAAAGGGGCCAGCCTACGACCAAATCGGCAATCGCAAATCGCAAATCGCAAATCCCGCTGATTGGCCGACGTTCCGCGGCGACAATCGACGCAGCGGCTGCGCTCGCACCGCCTTACCCGCCAACCTAAAGCAGGCTTGGCAGGCCGAGTTCGGCGGGCGGATCAGCCAGACGACGGTTGCCGGTGGGAAGGTCTTTGTTTGTGCGATTGACCAACACACCATCCATGCACTCGACGCGAAGACCGGTGGGACGGCATGGACCTACACGGCTGGCGGGCGCGTGGATTCGCCACCGACGATTTACAAGGGCCTGGCCATCTTCGGCTGCGCCGACGGACACGTTTATGCCGTGGCCGCGTCCGACGGCCGGCTGGCGTGGCGATTCCGCGCCGCACCGGTCGACCAGCGGCTGTTGTCCTACGGGCAGCTCGAATCCGTCTGGCCGGTGCATGGCAGTACGTTGATCGAAAACGACGTGCTGTATTGCGTGGCCGGCCGGTCCGTGTTCTTGGACGGCGGGCTGCGGATGATACGGCTGAACCCTGTCACCGGTGAACTGATCGGCGAGAACATCATGGATGACAATGTGCCCGGCACCGATCAAAACCTTCAATCGGCCATGGCCGGCAAACACATGCCGGTGGCGCTGCCGGACATCCTCTCCAGCGACGGCTCGTACGTGTACATGAAGTCACAGACCTTCGACATGGACGGGCGCCGCATCCGGATCGAACCTCAAGCACCGAACACGCAGCAGGGCTCCGAGCAGCACCTGTTTGCGCCGATCAGTTTCCTGGACGACTCGTGGTTCCATAGGGCCTACTGGGTCTACGGTCGGGCGGCGGGCGAGGGCTGGGGCGAATGGCAAGTCCCCGGCAAGTACGCGCCCTACGGACGGATCCTGTGCTTCAACGACGACAATGTCTTCGGCTACGGACGCGACCCGGAATACCTGTGCAACTCGTCGGTCCTGGAGTACCGTCTCTACAGTGCCGCGAAGCAAGCCCAGGAGGGCAAGGCCGTCGGTTCGAGCGTCACCTGGAAAAGCCTGGCCGAGCAACCTGAAGAAAAGCTGACTCGCCTGGCGTTCCACTGGAAGGTGGCCCACCCACCGCTGCTGGTGCGGGCCATGGCTCTGGCCAACGATACACTGTTCGTGGCCGGCCCGCCGGATCTGGTCGACGAGCGGGAGATGTGGGGCCGATCGAACGAGCCGGTATTCCAGCAGAAGATGCGCGAGCAGGCCGAAGCCCTGGAGGGCAGCCGCGGCGGAGTGCTATGGGCAGTGTCGACGGAAACCGGAGAGAAACTCGACGAGTGCAAACTCGACGACCTACCAACGTTTGACGGCATGACCGCCGCCGCCGGTCGCCTATTCATGGCCACTGCCAATCACAAGCTCCTGTGTTTCGAGTAAGAGCATTTATGCGGGACCAAATGTTTCGCGACCGAACAGGCATGATATAATAGTCCTGTCGTAGAAGTGACGGACGGCAAGACCCGAACATGAAGATTTTTCAGATGCACTCTGCCACGGCAACGTTTCGCAATGGACGACTGGAATTGACGGCAGCGGTGGACTGGCCGGACGGTACGCAGGTCGAAGTGACACCGCTGACCTCTCCGCAACAACGACAGAGCTGGCTATCACTCCCGCCACTAGATGTCGGTCAGTTCCGAGAACTGACCAGCGACGACGACCTTCTGGGGGAGATGCTTGATGATTCACGGAATTGATACGTCATTTCTTGTGGCGACAGAGTTGTCATCGCATTCGCGTCACACGGATTCACGGCGGTTGCTCGACCAGTTTAGCCGAGCCGGTGACCAGTTCGCACTCGTACCGCAGATCCTCGCCGAATTCGTCCATGTCGTTACCGATGGTCGTCGGTGTGCCGATCCACTGGACATGACGACCGCTCTCGAACGTGCCGAACTGGTGTGGAACGCTACTGAGACCGTGCAGATCTTCCCCGATGCCGCCGCAACATCGCAGTTCTTCGCCTGGATAAGGCAATATCGGCTCGGCCGTAAACGGTTGCTAGATACCCTGCTGGCCGCAACGCTTCACGCAGCCGCGATTCAGTCCGTGATTACGCTGAATCGGTCGGACTTTGAAGTGTTTGGCTGCTTTACCATTCATGGATCGTGAATCCTGACGTGAGAGAGTGCGCGAAAGTGGGACCAGAATTGCAGCCATTAGATATATGGAATGGGACACCGATTTGACTATTGGCTGGGCGATGGCCGGGAAGACTACGGTTTGGAGATAAGCGGTACAGTGACCGACGAGTTGGAGCCACGTCACACGGTCAAAGTGAACCAGTTGCTCGCACGCGAGTTGCCGGAACGTCTCCGCCGAGACATCGAAGATTACGTGAAAACGCTCCGCAGTCGCCGAGCCCAATTGTACGCCCAACTCACCTTGGCCGCTGCGACTGAGTAACAGCAGGTTGCTGCCGATGAAAAGACTTCTCTTGAGTAGTGCGTTTGTTCTTCTCTGTGTCGCAACCCACGCTGCTGTCGCCAAAGAGTTGTCTACCGCCAAACCCGACCAAGTTGGTATGTCCTCGGCGGGTCTTGAAGAGGTGGACGCGGCGACGAACCAATTGGTTCGTGACAAAAAGCTCGCGGGAGCCATCG
>JACKQG010002185.1_pt1 | contig 25920 bp, 24 predicted proteins | sample 8237621 | NCBI WGS metagenome assembly JACKQG01 (sample SAMN15677084, study PRJNA649215) | marine metagenome | biome: marine; feature: Black Sea; material: saline water; isolation source: suspended particulate matter (SPM) from the Black Sea western gyre | collected 2013-06-09/2013-06-10 | depth... | reverse complement strand
TGTTGACATGCGGTTTAGTTCTTTCAAATTTCTGCTTAGACATGGATTTTCCTCCATTTTACTTTTTTATTATTACAAACCAAATTTTCTGCTTCCAACAAGCTTCGAGCCTACAACCAGACTTGAACTGGTGACCTCTTCCTTACCAAGGAAGTGCTCTACCGCCTGAGCTATGTAGGCAGTGAGCGGGAGACGAGACTCGAACCCGCGACCCTCAGCTTGGAAGGCTGATGCTCTACCAACTGAGCTACTCCCGCTAGAATCTATTGTGGGCCGGGATGGATTTGAACCACCGTAGGCATTCGCCGGCAGATTTACAGTCTGCTGCCATTGACCACTCGGCCACCGACCCAACAAAATAAACCATATAACAAAAAACAAATGAGCCATTGGAGGGATTCGAACCCCCGACCCGCTGATTACAAATCAGCCGCTCTGGCCAACTGAGCTACAATGGCACATAGCAAACACCAATCAAATACCCTAAATATGGGCAAAGATAAAGCCCCGCAATGTATGATGAATTTAAAATATCAAACAATAACGAAATACAAAATATTTAACTTTTTTTGCATTGTATTATTTAGACTGCTTTATATTCCTTTTTCTTCGGCTTTCTTCGGCAACTTACTTCTTCTTCCAGATTGGACCATCTGGAGTATCTTCTAGAATTATTCCTATTTCCAATAATTGATTACGAATTTCATCAGCTAACACCCAATCTTTCTCTTTTCTAGCAGTTTCTCGTTTTGCAATTAATACTTCAATGCTCGAATCAATATCATGAGATTGTGTGTTGATAACTCCTAAAATAGTATCTATTTTGTCCAAAAGTTCTAGTCCGTTTTGTGCACCAGTAGATGACACTTTATTTTGATCGAGTAATCCAAAAACATCTCCAACCCAAGTAAATAATACTCCGAGTGCACCTGAAATATTTAGATCATCACCCAAAATTTTCATAATGTTTTCAATAACAGTTTTGCATTCGTTTTGCAGGTCTATTCCACTATTACTAGAAACTGTTTCTAATCGCCTTTTCAATTCTCTTAAACGATTGATTGCTTTTTGAGATGCTTCTAGTTTCTCAAAAGTAAAGTTCAGTTTTTGACGATAAAGAGTTGAGATTAATGTATAACGAATGGTTTCAGGAGAATATCCTTTATTTAGTAAATCTCTTAATGTGTGAAAATTATTTAATGATTTACTCATTTTCTTATTATCAACAAGTAAATGTTCATTATGAATCCAATAATTAACAAATTTATCACCGGTTGCTGCACAACTTTGTGCAATTTCATTTTCGTGATGAGGAAATATATTATCAACTCCACCACAATGAATATCAAAATGAGTTCCTAAATAATGCGTGGACATTGCTGAGCATTCAATGTGCCAACCTGGTCGTCCTTCTCCCCAAGGAGAATCCCAATAAACTTCACCATCTTCAGGCTTTCTACTTTTCCACAAAACAAAATCTCTTCCTTCAGCTTTTTCATATTCATCAGATTCAATGCGAGATCCCGTTCTCATTTCATCAGGATTAAGATTTGCTAACTTACCATAATCGGGGAAATTACTAATTTTGAAGAAAACAGATCCATCATCTGTAGTATAACCATAGCCCTTATCTACCAATACTTGAATCATTTCTATCATTTGTGGAATAAATTCAGTAGCTTTTGGATAGTGATGAGCGGGTAAAATATTTAGAGTTTTGATATCTTCAAAAAATGCTTCAACATATTTTTTTGTGAAATCAGTTAGAGTTTTTTTCTCTTCGATTGATTTGCGAATTGTCTTGTCATCAATATCGGTTATGTTCATAACATGAGTGATTTTATACCCCATAAATGATAAATATCTTCGCATTAAATCTTCAAAAAGATATGCTCGAAAATTTCCGATATGAGCATAATCATAAACCGTGGGTCCACAAGTGTACAAACGAATTTCTTTATCTTTGATTGATGTAAATTCTTCTACTTTTCGATGAAGTGTATTATAAAATTTGATCATTATTAATCCAATGCTAAATATAAAATTGTTTCAATTAATTGAGAATAAGAAAGTCCAGCAGCTTTTGCAGCTTTTGGGAATAAGCTGGTTGCTGTCATCCCTGGCAAAGTATTGATTTCCAATAGATAAAACTCATTTTTTTCATTTAATCTGAAATCGACCCTAGCATAATGTTTACAACCTAATAGATTGTATAATTTTAGTGCTGAAGCCTGAATTTCTTGAGTTAACTGAGTTGGTAAGTCTGCAGGGCAAATGTATTTACTCATCCCTTGTGTGTATTTGCAGGTATAATCATAGAGGTCATGATTTGGAATTATTTCAACAATTGGTAGTGGTTTATACCCTAAAATTCCAACTGTAATTTCACGACCGGAAATGTACTCTTCTATCATTATCTCATTCGTGAATTCACCTGCTTTTGAAATAGCATCTTGTAATTCTGAGTTGGAAGAAATAATTGACAATCCCATTGTTGATCCCTCATTATTTGGTTTGACAACATGCGGATAATTAAATTTATTAGAATTCCCATTATCTAAACTTACTTTACCATCTAATGAAGTTTTAACTATAATCCAGTTTGGTGTAGGAATACCATTCGAAGTTGCAATCATTTTTGTCAAATTTTTATCCATTGCAATTTTAGATGCTTTTGGACCAGAGCCAGTATATTTGATGTTATATAAATCCAAAAAGGATTGTAAATCACCATTTTCGCCTATACCACCGTGGAGTGCATTAAAAACTAAATCTGCATCGAGAAGCTGGTTTGGTAAATCGGTAATATCTGATTCTAAATAAATAGTATCAACCTGATATTTTCCCTCGATTGCATCTATAATTCCTAAACCAGTATGGATGGAAACATCCCTTTCAGATGATGCTCCACCAAGAAGTACTTTTACTTTAAAGTTGTGATTCATGCTATATTTCTCAAATTACAAGGTCAATAATTTAATTTCATTAGTAGGTAATTCCAATTTACAAATCATTAACAAATGAAATATTTTGGTATTTTGTAATTTATTCTAGTCAATGCGATATTTAATTTATTTAAGATAAATATTGGAAACTAATGAGATTATTTGTAAAATTCATTATGTGCACACAGTTATTTAAGAAAGAGAGGGAACACAATGAAGTACTTAAGTAATATACAGTTCTTTGCAATTTTAGTGTTTTTTTCGGTTTTTGTTTTATCTCCACAACTTTCAATCGCTCAAGATGACTCAGAAACAGAAGATATATTTGATGACTTTGACGGAATAGATGAAGATCTTGATCTAGAAGATTTTGAATTTGACGACATTGAAGATTTGGACTTAGAAAATACTGAGGAAGATAACGATTTATTAGACGACCTAGACATTGAAGATGAACTATTGGAAGAACTTGAGGAAAGTGAAGATGACCTTGAATTTGAAGATACAGAATTCGATGAACTTCTTGAAGAGTTTGAATATGACGATGTCTTTGATGATGGTGTGTTATTTGAAGATAATGAAGAAAATTTTAGAGGTTATACTTTATCTGCAAATCTAGGTACAACAAGTCCATTTGGGGCTAATCTAAAAGATAGATTTTCGTCAGGTATTAACTTTGGGTTAACAGTAGATACTCCATACAATGTTTATTTAGGTCCAATGAACATCTCCTTTGGAGGTGAGCTTGGATATTCCACTTTTAAAGGTTTTGAGTCGGCTTACCATAATGAAGATGGTAGTGCAAAGATATATGACGACTATAATCTTATAAACATACTTGGGTTACTTTCAACTGAACTTATGTTTTTTGGAATTGATCTAGGGTTCGGAATTTCTTTATCATCATATTCAGGCATGTACATCACTAGTTCGTTCGGTGTCGATTATACTCTTCCAATAAACACAGGTCCTGTAGATATTGCAATAAATTTCTATGCTCAGGAATCATCAGGTGCTCCAGAATATCAAGAAGATGAAGTAGAGAGCGGTACTTCAGATATTATTGGTTTTGGATTGATAATTAAATATCCGTTTAATTTGTAAATTTGTATTCTATATATTTACTGAACAGCTAAACCCATATTTAGGAGTATCTTTAGTAGTAAGATTAATCTGTAATGTTGATTTAATTCTATTAGATAAGAAATAATCTATCTGTAAATTTCCCGAAAACAGGCTGTTGATATTACCAGATGGAAATGGTTCATTTGCGTATCCAAAATTATGTTGGGCATCTTCAACAGGCCATTGCTCATCAATTGAGCCGCTTCCTTCTTCCTGCCATATCATATCAAACATTAGACTTATTTTTTCATCAATTGGTATAAAAATACCAATTTCAGCAGAATGGCTGTCAGGTCCCAATGGATGACCTATCAGTACATTATGTTCTGTAAATCTAAATTCTGAAGTGGAATAATTTCCCACCCATCGGTTTATTCTAACATATTCAACAAATAAATGGAGTTTACCAAATTTACTTCCAACTCCAATTTTCCCTGCAAGTTTATGAGGAGATAAATTATCTAATGCATAATCATCTATCAATATTTCACCAAAAATTGTTAACCCTTTCAATTTCAACATGTAATCTAACAACCACATTAAATTTGTATTCTTTACTCTATTTTCTTCAGTTTCCAATAATAATGAAGATGGCATTAAAAACCGTAATTCAGAAGTACCAAGAGAATTATATGCCACCATTGACGCTTCAGTAAAACCTATGCGCCAAAGCTTACTTTCATAACCAATACGATGGAAAGTTAAAAATCGGTTATTATGATTTACTGAATCAAGAAATTCTGTTCCCCAGTCGAATGTGATAGAATTTTTATTAATGTGCCACCATATTATCTCGGCAGGTGGATGATTGGAATTTAACAATAATCCTGAATTTATTGCACCAAATTGAAAATTACCTCTACCAATAAGAAAATGACTATTTGTGAATTGCCAACACAAAATCGACTGTTGAATATATCCAGTCCATTCTCCAATAGTAGGTCTTGGGAAACCCATATAATGTGGATTTTCTGCCCCTTTATTATCAATTGCAAAATCGTTTTGAATAGATAATCGACTAGAGATAGGAATCCTCATAGACCCATTTAACTGAAATCTAAAGGATTTGTTACCAGAATTGTTGAAATACTTAGGTATTACGCGAAAATAAAAATCACTGATGTTTCTGTATTTTAGATAAAACTCTTTGTAATTAGATTTAATCACTTGACTCTCTTTAACTGGAGAAATATAAGAATGAGAAATATTTGGAGATGAAAACTCCTGCCATTTAATAAATTCATTTACAGGAGATTGTGTTGAAATAAATCCTTCAAGGTTATAACTTTGAGAAAAAAGGTAAGTTAACAACATTATTAAAGTACTTATGATTGCATTTTTCTTTGAGATTATCTTCATTTATATTTATCTGTTTTTATGAATATTGTATCCATCAACAATTTTGACCAATAATTCTCTAATTTTTGTGACATCCAGATTGTTTACAGTTTTGTGAATTTGAGAGATTGTATCTTGAATAACATCCCAAGATAATTTTGCTTCTTCTGCTCTCATGATTTGAGGATGTTCAGTTTCTGAAACATTATTACCTAAAATTAATTCTTCGTATAATTTTTCTCCCGACCGCAATCCAGTAAATTTTATTTCTATATCTCCATTTGGATACTCACTACTGACAGGAGTAAAGCCGTAAAGATAAATCAATTTTGTTGCTAAGTCTAAGATTTTGATAGGTTCACCCATATCTAAAACAAATACATCTCCTCCTCGAGCCATAGTACTAGCTTGAATAATTAGTTGAACTGCTTCAGGAATGGACATAAAATAACGAGTAACTTCAGGATGAGTAACAGTTAATGGACCACCATTCTTGATTTGCTTTCTAAACAATGGAACAACAGATCCTGTTGAATTGAGAACATTACCAAAACGAACCATAGTAAAACAGGTTTTTGATTGAATTTCAGCTAGACTCTGTAGAACTAGTTCTGCCAATCTTTTGGAAGCACCCATAACATTTGTAGATCTAACTGCTTTGTCTGTGCTTACTAAAACAAATGTATTTACATTTGCTTTCATTGCAGCTATTGCAGAATAGTAAGTTCCTAATACATTATTTTTTACTCCTTCAATTGGATTTATCTCAACTAAAGGCACATGTTTGTATGCTGCAGCGTGAAATATCGTGTGTACTTTTTGTGTAGTAAATAGCTCAGTTTGTTTTTTCTCATTGGTTACAGAACCAAGTACAGGTATTACTTCTACACCATTTTCATTACCCAATAATTCTTGATGAATTTGATATAGAGCAAATTCCGACCTCTCGAATAATATCAAACGAGTAGGTTTTAATTCAATAATTTGGCGACACAATTCAGAACCAATTGAACCCCCAGCTCCTGTTACAACCACATTTCGAGAAGAAATATTTTTTTTCAACAGAGATTTTTCAGGAACTACAACATCTCTGCCCAAGATTTCGTCTATATCGATTTCTCGTATGTCTTCAATGTTCACTTTACCATCTAAAATATTTTCTATACTAGGAAGAGATTTTACTTTTACAGAAAAATCTTTTAACAAGGTTAGAATTTCCTTAATACGCCTTCGTTCAACAGATGGCATAGCTAAAATAATTACTTTAATTTCTTTTGTTTTAATAATATTTTTTAGTTCTTCAGTAGAATATACTTCAATGTTATGTATAAATGTATGATGTTTTGATTGGGAATCATCAAAGAAAGCTACTGGTAAAAATTCATTGCTTTGCTTCAATCCTTGAACCAGTTGTGCTCCAGCAACCCCTCCACCATAAATACCAACATGGATTAGAGAATGATAATTATTTGCAAAACTATACAATAACCACTTTGCAAAGTATCTCATTCCAATAATAGATAAGATAGAAATAAACCAAAAAATGAAAATAACTGAACGAGGGAAAGAACCTTCACGCAACACCATCATTCCAAAACCAACCAATAAAGTAGATATTGTAACTGATTTCATAGATGCAAGAATAACTTGAACTCCCATATATTTCAGAACAGCTCGATACAAACCAAAGTGTATAAATAAAGGTATTGAAGTAAGTGGAATAACTACAAAAATCCACCAATCTTCTCTAATTTCTTGAATTGGGAATATATTTCCTGTTCTAAAGGATAAAGCCATCCATAAAAATACTGGAAGAAATATCAAATCTCCTATTATCAATATTACCTGTTTATCACGACGAGATAAGACTTTCAATCTGTTAAAAAAATAAAACTTGGCCATTCTCTAAAATACCTCAACTGATAAAATTTGATTCAATTTCTTTCGTAGATCATCATCCATAGGAAGTAATTTACTGCTTATTATTGTTAAAGTAGTATAATAAAACTGTAATGAAAGTGGAGTTAATACAACTAGAATTGTTCTCACAAAAGTAGAATTTATTGAAATTAAATGTTCAACTAATTTTGTTTTAATAGGAAGTAAATCCCGTTCATAAGAAATATTGCTATTTCTTTCCAACAATTTTGCTTCATTTTTGAAAACTATAGAACTGATATCTGTTATTCCCGGTTTGACCAATTCCAAATAGCCGAAATATTTCGGGTTCTCAGTAACAATAATTGTTACCTCTGGTCTAGGTCCAACAAAATTGATATCTCCTTTTATGATATTTAATAACTGGGGTAATTCATCCAATTTTGTTTTTCTAAGAAAGCGACCTATAGCAGTAATTCTATTATCATTATTTCGTGTAATTACACTGCCTGAATTTAGTTTCATTGTTCTAAATTTATATAGATTAAATGCAATTGTTTCTTTTCCCATTCGTTTTTGTTTATAAAATATCGGGTATCCTGAAAACAGCAATACAATCAAACTAACCAATAGAAATAATGGGATTAGAAATATAAATATTATAACAGCAATTATTCTATTCATAATTAACTGAAACGATTAATTACTTTTTTATTACTTTGCATATTTTTTAACCAATTTAATAATATAGTCAATCTCTTCTTTTATCATTGATGGATAAATTGGCAATGATAAAGATTGTTCAAATACTTTATTTGCAATAGGATAATCATTATTTTCGTAATGAAATTCTTTTCCATAATATTTATGTTTATGTACTGGTATAAAATGAACTGAAGTACTAACACCATTTTTCTTTAGTTGGTGGTATAGTTCATCTCTATTGTTTATCTTGATAACAAATAGGTGCCAACTTGTTTCGTTATCTTGATTGTATTCCGGTAATATTACACAAGAATCAGATAAGCCATCTAAATACTGTTGGGCAATATTTTTTCTTTTATCTCTCATCCAGTCAACTTTTGCTAATTGTGCAATCCCTAACGACGCACTAATGTCAGTAGAATTATACTTATATCCAAAATCTACTACTTCGTAATACCAATCACTATGTTTTGAATATCGCTTCCACGCATCTTTACTGATACCATGTAAACGATTAATCGAAATAGTCTTTGAATATTCTTTATCATTTGTAACAACCATTCCACCTTCACCTGTTGATAATGTTTTTGTACTGTAAAAACTAAAACAAGTGAGGTCCCCCAGAGTACCGATTGTCTTTCCTTTATAATAAGATGGTAAAGCATGTGCTGCATCCTCTATTACTTTTAACTTGTATGCATTTGACAAATTCAAAATTTCATCCATATCACATGGATACCCACCAAAATGTACTGGTATAATTGCTTTCGTATTTTTTGTTAATAGTGATTCAATTTTAGAAACATCAATATTATGGTTTGCGTAGTGAATATCACATAGAACTGGTTTTGCTCCAAAGTAAGTAATCACTTCAGCCGTTGCAATAAATGTGTTTGTTGGGATGATTACTTCGTCACCTGCTTGCAAACCAATTGCTTTTAGTGCTAAATGAAGTGCAGATGTTGCAGAATTCAAATTCAACGCAAACTCACAACCTATGTACGATTTGAATTGTTTTTCAAATTCTATAGTTTTGGGACCCATAGTCAACCATCCCGATTTAAGGGTATCAACTACAGCATCAATTTCTGTTTGTGTAATATGAGGTTTATGAAAAGGTATATTCATATCTGTTTGTTAGAATTTAACTTAAATTTATGTTTGTTAAAATATTCATTAATTGTTCTAGATTTTGCCCACTTCTTTCTAAACTTCCAAAGACCAAATATAAATCCTACTCCATAGCTTAAGTGTAATATACTATATGATATCATTATAAATGGAATCATTTTCTTGTTTTTTCGTGCTACAATAATTGATGATAATAAATTGACAATAGCATATATAAGTGGAATAACATACTGTAAACCACGAAGGGGTAAAGCCAAGACTAAGATTATGGGGAAAAATAATGATACTACGAACAAACTCGGAATAAAATGACGAAGTGAGAGCATCTTCTCAATTTTTTGAAATACTCGAATCTTGAAATATCCGTATCTCCAATATTGCTTCCATAAATCAAAATATTTACATCTTGAATAATATGTAGATTTAATCTTAGGATTTAATAATATTTTCCCTCCAGATTCTGTTAAACGGAAATTAAATTCATCATCTTCATTGCAAACTAATTCTTCATCATACCCACCTATTTTGGAAAATACTTTTCGTCTATAAGCACCCCAAGCTACTGAGTCAACCAGTTTAGATTCTTTTGAACCTGTTCTAAATGGTACATTTCCTACACCAAAAAAAGAACTTTGAGCATATGCAATTGATTTTGATATCAGATTCCCATTACTTTTAGTTGTAATTACTCCTCCAACACAGTCAATATCTTTTGCATTTAGTGATTTTACACAATTAGAAATATAATCAGATTGTATCTCGCAATGGCCATCCATCCTAATTATGATATCTCCTTTAGAAAATTGAATACCAAGATTCAATCCAATTGGAATTATTTTTTCAACATTATGAATTAACTTGATATTTTTGTGTGTATTGACAAATTTAGAAATAATTTCTCTAGTTCTATCATTTGAGTTACCGTCAACTACAAGAACTTCAAATGCTGAAGTCGGATAATCTTGCAAGAAAATACTATTTAGTGTGTTTCCAATATATTTCTCTTCGTTATATACAGGAATAACTACACTTACAAATGGTCTGTTTGAATTGTTTTTCATTTCAATTTTTTTTAAATTACATTAACATTTTATTGATTATTTTAACTAGTTTTTGCTTTTCAGTTCTATCCCAATTCCATTGTTGTTCTAAAATTTGAAAGTTCAGATTACATTTTTTTCTGTACTCAGGGTAATGATCCAATATTTCACTAATTTTTTCTATATAAGAATTCTGATAATCATTCTCTGTGATGACAAAGTTACCATCCGTTTTCTCCAAGAAACATGAAATTGGAGGAAGATCCGATGCTAACATTGGAATAGAATGTAACATATATTCAAATAATTTTGTGGGAATATTTTTTCTGAATTTCTCAATATTTGGTAATGGTAGTAATCCAATCTTTGATTCAGCGATATATTCTTGCACTGACTTAAATGGCATATCTTCCATAAATATTAACTCAACATTCTGCAGTTTCAAAGTTATCGATTGTATGAGATGTTTATTTTCACTTGAAACATCGCGACCAATTATAAGAAACTTAATTTTGTGGGAATATTTTTTATCAAATTCTTCCGCAATTTTCATTAACCTCTGACATACATCCAAATCTACTGAGCCTGGAAATATCAAATCATATTTCTTTTCCTTTTGAGGATATTTTGATACAATAGGATAATTATAAATTATAGCTTGTTTTTGTTTTGCGGGATCAAAACCTGATGTGAACGGATCCGCATAAAAAATAAAATCAAAAACACTCTCAGAAATTTTGAAAAAGAATTTATATGAAACTTTGACCAGTCTTCTAATCCAAATAGGAATTGATTTCTTTACCATTAAATAACTTGGATAATCTTCATGATTATCATAAATAACTTTTGTCTTAGTAATTACCTTCAGTAAAATCATTATAGGTAGTAAATCTGGATCAAAAAATATAATAATAGCAGGTTTAATTTTTAGACAGATTCTAAGGATTTTAACAAAATTACAAACTCGGTGAAGAAAACTGTTACTGCCTTTAAAAGAAATAAAATCGGTGTTTTTGCTTGCTAAATCAAGTCGATTTGGAAGTAGAATTTTTACCTTTAAATTGTTATTTTTCAAGGAGCAAAAGATTTTATGATAGACCCTCGTATCAAACGGAGGATGTACGCTGGTAACAAGAAGAATATCAGTTTTTATCATACTAAATCAGATGTAATAAATTTAAATTTACTTGATGAATTTAGAATTTCTAATTTTTCAAAATCAATCTGAATATTATTAGAAAAATCTCTTTGGATTATCTTTTGCATTTTCAATTTATCAGTTTCATTCAAATCACTTAAAGAGTTCAATTTGATAGATATTCTATAATCTTCGAATTGGTGAATCTGAAAACAATTAACTCGATATTTTTTGAATATATCTAATTGTTCAAGTAAGTGAGTAAAATATTCAGAGTGAACAATTTTACCATTTGGGAGCAAAATATTTATATTACTTCTACCTACTAGATTTTCCAAAACTGGTAAAGTCCTGCCACATTTACATTGATTAGTTTTTGCAATTGTTCCATTATCATCAAGTTTGTAATTAATCAATGGCATCGCATAATTATCTAAATCTGTCACTAGAAGAGAATTCTCGAAATTTCTCAAAATAACTCTTTCGCTATGGATGTGCATATTCCCGTTATGGCAAGTATCTGCAATTGCCTGAATTTCGGATGCTCCATACGAGTTAAATACTTTTGTATTAAATGCTTTTTCGATATTACTTTTCATCGGATCCAATAGCATCTCTGCAGTAGAAAAAACACCATCTATTGAATCATTCTCAAGATTAACATTGTTTTGTTGAATAAAATCCGCTAATAAATTCAAAGTTGAAGCATATCCTATAACAATTTTGGGAGATTTTCTCTTTAGAATATTTGTATAATGATAAAGTGATTTCTCATCTAAAATATGTGCATCTATTTCAGTATAGTTTAAGACGAAAGATTTCAATTTATCAAATACACTTGATCTGAAATCTTTTATTATAGGACGACCCCAAAAACTTACAATTGAATCTCCTGGTTTCCAACCGACCCAAGTCATCGCTCTATAAAATCCTGCTCGAACCTGAACTCGGCAATTCGGATCTAAAGCATAGGATAATGGTTGCCCAGTTGAACCTCCTGTTTGTCCCCAAAATAATTGTTTGTTCTTAAATAATTCTGATAAAAATATCTCCGGACATTTTTTAATCTGAGTTTTTTTAAGAATCGGAATTTCTCTCAGAATATCCAATGAATCAGGTTTTTCAGGATAAATGTTTAGTCGTTTAAACAAATCTCTATAATACGGAACCGTTTTTTGAGAATGGATGAGTAGCTTTTTTAATTTTCTTAATTGTAATTCTTCACGATCAATATTGCTCAATTTTTCAGAATCAACTAATTGTTTAACTCTCGGAATTATATTGAATCCTGAAAGCTTATCAGCAAATGTAAAAATTGCACTTCTAATGATCGTCTCCTTCATTTTGAACATCCATAGGAACTAACACCCGAGTCATTGCAATTATAATCCCAAAGCCAAACCAATAGAATTTTTCGAAGTGAATGCTATTTGTCATACCTCCAATAATTAGATAAATAAACAAAGCATACAGTAATTTTTCAGAATAATTTGAATTGTTTGGCAATCTAATAATATTCTTCAATATCTTGGATTGAAATAAAATAAACACTGTTAAACCAATAATTCCAAGTTCAGATAAAAGTGAAATATAAACATTATGAGAACTTGAATTTGCAACCCATCCTCTAAGCTGAAAAGAATAAACTCCAAATATATCCGGAAAATTTCCAAAACCAACGCCAAGCCAAAAGTTATCTTTTATCATATTATACGCTACTTCCCAAATAACCTTTCTCCCTCCTAAAGATTCGTAATCTCGAATTCTAACTAATACATTTTCAACTATAATGTCTTGGAAATTTAGAAATAGAAATATGCTTAGTATAAAAAATACAACAATGTTCTTCCGTTTATGTTTAAACTTAACTCCAATAAATAATGGTATTAATGCAAATAATAATGCAATATAAGTCCCTCTAGATTGTGCTAAGACAATAACTAAACCAATTAAAATCGTTCCAAAATATTTTATGAAACTGTTCCGAATAAAATGTCCAGAATTTATTGAGTAAATCAAAACCAAGAAAGCTAAACCAACACTTCTTGAGAAACCATTTGGGTTTTGACCCTGAATAAAAGCAGCACGATTAAATTCAAGGTTACCTGAATTTATCAAAACTATAGCAAAAATTGATACGATAATTGAACTAAGTATGTATAACTGAGTTGCAACCACAATTTTCTTTCTTGAATCTAATAAATCAGTAATCATAACTAACCAAATTGTCAATTGTGTAAATGTCAACAAACTAGTAACTGTGGATGAAGCATTATTGCTCCAGAAGAGTGATAATCCCGCTAATAGACAAAGAAGGATAATTAAATAAAAATAACTTGGAAAATTCAATTTCCTTTTATGTGTGAATATTTGAATACACCATATTATGAAAGTTGCAATAATTACCAACTTAATTAAAGTAAAATCAGTAAACAATGTGGTGAGATCTTCTAATGGAAGTAGAATCGCTCCTGCATAAATCCCAAAATATAACTTTTTATGAAGTTTAATAAACAGTATAACAATTATAGGTAATAAAAGTAAAATCCAGGAATTGTTGATAAGATTAATAAACATATTTTTTACTCTTCAATCCCTTTGTACATACTGATATATTCTCTAATAACTGAATCAATATTATAATTATCAAGTATGTATTTATAATTGTAATCACGATATTTTTTAGTACATTTAGTCATCTTATCTGATAAAAACAAATTTATCTCTTTTGTCAGCAATGTTACATTACCTTGATCCACAAGCCTTCCATTTTGATTATGAATAATCAAATTTTCTATACCTTCTATATTGTAACAGATAATGTAACAACCAGAAACCATAGCTTCCAAAACTACATTTGGTGAACCTTCGGCATAAGATGGAAATAAAAATACATCAGTTGTTGAAAATAATTTTATTATATTTTCTTGTAAAGTTTTACTAAAAACAGTAATATTTCTCTTCCCATAGATTATGGGTTTGATTTTTCTATTATAAAATTTACTTTTTGTATTTGTTACAATATTTAGGTGATGATTTTCATTTTTAGCTTTTGTAAATGACTTAACAGCATCCAAAAGACCTTTATTTTTCCCATCCAATCCAATAAATAAAAATGTCTTATTTGATTGATTTACATTCTTTTGTATATTGACTTTTAATATTGATTCTAGATTTGTTTTATCAAATATTACATTTGGAATCCACTTCAATTTGCTTACAGGAATCTGATATTTCTTGATAAGCTTTGCATAAATATTATTTCCATGTGTGTGAATTAATTTTGCTCTACGAAAAACTGAGTTAGAGATTAAACCATATATAGATTTTTTTGATTTATCAAATATTCTCGCTCCTCTAACTGATACAATATGTGGAATTTTGAATGTTTTAGAAATATAATTTCCCAATATCCCAGAATCTGTCTGCCAATGAGAATGTACTAAATCAACACTTTTTACTATTTTCTTAACTATATGAATCGCAGATAACATAAAAACACCATCTAACGAATTGAGAAATCTTCCTCTCGGTCTAAAATAGTTTATAACATAGACTGTTATCCCATCAATTTTGTATTTTTCTCTAACTTTAGGAAACTGAAAAATTGGTTTTAATACAATCACAGAAATATCAACTTTTTCTGTTAAAGCACAATTAATCCGATGAATAAATATACCTTCAGTCCCATCGGTTTCAGATGGGTAGTTATGTGTTAGCTGTAGAACTTTCAATTAGTTACCGTATATTTAGGATAATGAAGGATATTTGTCCTCAAATGATAAAATATTCTATATATTATCGGTTTAATAAAAATACTGATACTTTTAGAAAAACAATCTGCTTGTATTAGCTGACTGGAAATTCTTCGTAACAAGTTTTTATAGAGAAAATATTGAAACAAATGAGTATTGAATATTTCAATTGATGTATTTGAATTAGAACAGTAGCCCTGTATAAAACTATTAATCTCATCTGAATTGAATTTAATTCTTTTGGAAAATGGGTATTTAGGATATTTATTAAGCACAAATGAAGATACGATAAAATAAGCCAAATCATCCAGTACACAACCTTGCTCAGGAGTTCCAAAATCGATACCATAAACTCTATCTTTCACATGAAGAATATTCCCAGGAGCATATTCTTTGTGCAGCAAGGATACATCACATTTTCTTCTCTCTGTAATTACATTATTTATAAGGAATTTTATATCATTTTGTATCTCTTCCTTATTGTTAAAAACACTAATCCATTTAGTTTTTAATTCTTTTTGTAGATTATATTTGCTCAAAGTATAACTATCTAATTTAATGTTTATAGAATGAAGTTTGGATAACCATAATCCTGTATTAAAAAATATTTTATCTAGTGTTTTAGGTCTATATAACTTATGAGTTTTAAGTAGAGTTTTTTCTAGAGTTAAACTGTTATCAATATACTCAATAACCACTAGTTCACTTTCAGAATCAAAATGAATGTATCTAGGGATTCCAGTACCTTCTGTGTTAAAAATATCTTGATGTTTGTGGGATAAATTATATTCTCTTTGGAGAGAAGTTAATCTCGTGCTATAATTGTCATCATAGTATTTAACTAAAATATTTTTAAAAGAACCATCTTCGAAATGCACTTTACAAAAATTAATTATGGATGTAAACCTTTTCTGTACAATATCGATTCTTATAGGTTCACCAATAAGAGCACCAAAAAGAATTTCTGATTTTTCAATTATGTAATTTGATACATTCATTAGTCTGTTTTTAATTAATTCCGATATTTAATTACCCTCGCAGGTATTCCGGTAACTACAGTATAAGATTCAACATCTTTAGTTACAACAGAACCGGCACCAATAACAGCTCCCGTTTGTATTCGGACTCCTCCCAAGATAATTACCCGAGCTCCAATCCATACATCATTTTCAATTATAACAGGTTTGGATGTTTCATAACCTTGTTCTTGAATTATAAAATCTTTTTTTTCATAATTATGGGTATTTGAAAATATCACTACATCCTGTCCCATAAGAACATTATCACCAATGATTGTATCATTCGAAATGTTTGCATTGACACCTATCCCAGAGTTATCTCCAATTTCGATATTAAAACCATTTTGGAAATATGCTTTTCGTTCAACATTAACATTTTTACCACATTTTTTAAATATCCTCTTTACAAAATAGTATCTTATGTTTTTTGATATTTTACCAAATGGTAGTGCTGAAGCAGGAAGATAGCTAGCAAAATAATGGTACAAAACCCAACAAGTATATTTTATAATCTTTTTCATAGAAGTAATTTAACTCCCTATTTAAAAAACTTGAGATGCCATTTCCAAGCATCTTCAATTTGCTCATCCAAAGACAAGTAATTATTGCTTAGTCGCAGTTTATTTTTGATTAATTTAGACGCAGAAACTAAAACAGGAGGATCTCCTTCCCGACGATTAACTGTCCTTACAGATATTTTCTTTCCTGTAATACTTTCTGTTGCTTTAATCACTTGATTAACAGAATATCCTTTTCCTGTTCCCAAGTTTAAACAAATCGATTTTTCTCCTTTCAATAGATAATCCAAGGCTGAAATATGCGCCATCCCTAAATCATTAACATGTATATAATCTCGGATACAAGTTCCATCTTCTGTTTCATAATCTGTGCCATATATCTCAACAACATCTCTTTTGCCTAATGCAACATCAAGAAGAATTGGAATCAAATGACTTTCCGGATTATGCACCTCTCCAATATCGCCTTCAGGATCAGCTCCTGCAGCATTAAAATATCTAAGTGCAACATAGTTTAGGTTGTACGCTTTGTTATAATCTTTTAGCATTTTTTCTATGATCAACTTAGTTCTACCATAAGGATTTACAGGATTTTGCTGATGATCTTCAATTATCGGAATTGAATTTGGAATTCCATATGTAGCACAAGTACTAGAAAATACGATATTCTGGATACATTCTAATCGCATTGCTTCTAATAAATTTGATGTCCCAACAACATTATTAGAATAATATAAATTTGGGAATTCTACTGATTCACCTACATATGCATATCCTGCAAAATGAATTACTGCAATGGGATTGTATTTTTGAAAAATTTTTCTTAGCTTATTTTGATCGGAAATATTACCTTGAATAAAAATCCCCCATTTTACAGACCATTTATTTCCTCTTGATAAATTATCATATACAATTGAGGTGTAACCATGTTTAGCTAATAGTTTACAAGTATGACTTCCAATATAACCAGCACCACCAGTAACCAAAATATATTTATTCATAATACTCCAGAATAATTATTGTAATGAAATTGCATTTTGATACAATTTCTCTATTTTATCTGTAACAGCATTTATACTAAATCTATCTAAAGCGTTCTTCCGACTATAATTTCCCATCGAATCTCTTTGTTCTGAATTTAATAGTAAAGATGTCATTCTTTGGGATATTTCTTTCGGATTCTCTGATGTAATATATCCCTCTTTTCCATTAGTTAACATATATTCTGTAATTTTTTCTATATTAACTGTAACAATTGGAACTCCTGCTGACATCGTCTGCAAAACAACACCCGGCAATCCTTCCCTTTCAGAAACAAATAGCGTAATGTCAGATGCTTGATAGTATTCGTGGATATTTTTTTGGAAACCTGTAAATATTACAGAATCTTCTAAACCATATTGTTTAATTTTATTCTTCAGTTGATTAACATATTTCTCATCAAATGGCTGACCTGAAGATTTTTCTGGCCCAACAAAAACAATTGTCGCTGGCTTTAAATATTTCAACTTCAAAATTTTCCAAGCTTCTATAGCTAAATGTGGTCTTTTTCTTTGTGTAATGGTACCAACAATTGTAACAATATCCCCTTGTATATTTGGAAATAATTCTTGTCGTAACTTGTTTTTATATACTTCGTCCACTGGAGTAAATTGACTGGTATTAACACAATTTGGTATGAATTCAATTTTATTATTAGAAATTTTTGCCATTTTACAATTTTCTACTAAAATCGGCGAAATAGCTATGATCTTTTCATAAATTGAAAAAAATCTCTTTCTAACAAAACCAAACATTCCTTTTTCTGATGCAAATGGTTCATTTGTACCTTCTTGAGAAAGTTTGCAAACTACAGGTATTTTCCATATTTTAGAAAATAACTTAGTAATAATCATTGAATTGCCGAACGGAATTAAATCAACGATAAGTTCAGGATTGAGGTTTAACTGTTTGATTTTGATAAAAGCATTTAAAACAAACAGGATTTCAGAAAAAGGTCCTTTAAGCGGAGGACTAATTCTTATAATACTTATCCCATTATATTGTTCGAACTCCAAATGTTTTTTATCAAATCTTGGAGTTATAAAACATATAGAATGATTGCGTTTTACCAACTCGCTGTTAATATCAATTTCAACTGGGGTTTGCCCTCCATAAACTGGTGGAAATCTACCGATTAAGTAAACGATTTTCATTTTACTGTCTTTCTTAATAAATTCACAAAAATACTGCAGTACATCTTAATAAGTTGAAAAAAGAATTTTTTGATAAAATGTTTTGGAGATGATATTTTCTCTAATAATATTGATATTTTACTCACTCCAATTTTGTAACTAAAACTATTTTCAATCCATTGACCTAAAGCACTTATTTCATCTTCAATTAATGACTCAATTTTGTTAATAATATCTTCAACTGATGAATTGGTTAGGGAATCAAAATGACTTCCTGTGAAATTATTGTTAGATAAATCTTTCACATTTGCCATCGTTATAGGTATAAGCTCTCCATTATTTTTAAGAATTGCGGTAGGTTTACGAAACAACAAAGATTCCACTACCACCTTTTCTGTTCCAATAATCAAATCATAGTTATGTAGTTTTTTATCAATATCATCAATATATCCGTTACAATTAACTGCCTGTCTATCAAGAATACTATTAATTGCATTTGATTTTACTTGAACTTTCTCATACCCTTCACCATCGCCAATAATGTTAATGGACACATTTTTATTAACCTGGAGAAATGATAAAATGGTATCCATAAATTTAATAACAGGTACACACTTAACATTATCTAATCTACGAATAATTGCTATTGATTCAATAGTATCTTTCTTTTTACAGAGTATTTTTTGTGGAATGATTCTTTCAGGAATGTAGTGTATTTTATCACTGCCCCACCCATAATTATTAACACAAATATCTTTTAGCTCTTGGTTTACAACAACCATATCTGAAATTTGAGGAAATTGCCATTTCTTATTTGAAATCCATAATCTATCGCGTGGTGATAAATTAAAAATAAACAGAATTGGTTTCTTCAGAAGATAGGCAGCAAATGATGCTTCCATACTAGAATGAATTCCTACGCTTATTATCACATCAGGATTGATTTTTTTTCCTAGTTTGTAGATTTTACAAGCATAACTTATTGATGGTCGAAATTTCCAATTAGGAAGATGTATATAATTGAAGTTATTTTCTATTACTGAATCTAACAATCTTCCTCCATGTCCAATAAATGAAATGTCGTGACCCAGTTCTCTCAAGCCAATTGCCCAAGTCAATATTGTTTTAGGTCCACCTCCAAAACCAAAATGACTATGTGCCCAAAGAATTTTCATTTTATACGAATCCCAGAAAACAAAACATATTTGATCATGCCTTTGGAATATCCAAACAATTTGTAAATTGACAAAATAAAGTTCCTTACAAAATTCTTTTGAGGAATTAACGATTTAGCTAATGAAACAACAACATCTTTACCTAAATCTGTATTTTTCTCTCCTATTATTTTGTTGATATATACCTGTGATATAACATTATTGAATTGATTGTAAATAATATATTTAAAATCTATTCTATGTTTCTGAATATGATGATGAACAACAGCGTTATCTATAAATAGAATCTTATCGCCAATATATTCTTTCAAATAAAGAACTTCCTCGCCTCCTCTAATAGTAGAGCCCCTGCCTAAAGATTCAATGAATTTTTCTCTTCGGTGAAGTATATTCTTTCTTATTCCAAAATTGCACCCAATTAAGCCCTTACGACGCAATATACCATTGCTATCATAATGGAACCCACCAATGTACATTTCAAAAGGAATAAGATTATTTGATATTTCTTCTTCATAAAGAGGTTTAGCTGTACCCCAAAAAATATCTGAATCGTTTTTTTTAGCGATGGTTATCATATTAAACAACCAGTTTTCATCAGCAATAATATCATCATCAACAAACAGAATAAACTCGCCATTTGCATGTTTTAGTATGTCATTTCTTTTTGAAGATAATGACTTTCCTGAAACTATTTGATTTATGACGATATTTTTCGGAATATTGAATTTTATTTTATAATGATAATCTGGATGTTGAACCAATAATATTTCGAATGCCCTATCAAAATTCTGCTTAATTATGCTCTCTAAACACAATTTAGTATAATGTTCTCTACCTGACATTATAGGGATACCGATTGTAGCTATAAAATAGTTCAATTAAACCTCACAGAAATACATAGTTTCCATCGACAAAAATGGAAATTTCAATTTTTGTTTAATCACCTTCATATTTATTGAATCTAAAAATAACAAAATCTCAGATTCATCAACTAAATATCCCTCATAATAATTTTTGTTAAAATATTTTCTTATCTTTCTTGCAAATGAAGTCATTTTATTTATGTTTGCCATTGTAAAAACAATATGTTTTTTTGAACATCGACCCAATTCACATATCACATCTTTCTTTTTTTCAACTGGTAGATGATCCAAAAATCTGAACGAAACAACTAAATCAAATTCATTTTTATTGAACGATAAATCTGTAGCATCGGAAACTTCAAATCTTGCTTTATTTGCCTGATTATTACAGAATTCCTTTGCTGTAGATAACATTTCCTTTGATATATCAACTCCGGTTACAGATTCAATATTGAACGATAATAGTTCCTTAGTTAACCTTCCTGTCCCGCAAGCAACATCCAAAGCAGATTTTATTTCAATTTGGTTGATTGCACTTTTCAAAAATGATTTTTCAATAAAGTGATTGAGTTTTCCTGACAATGATTTAAATCGCTTACCAAAATATCTTTCAGCAACATCTTTATTCTGATAATAATGCTTGGCTTTGTATTTCATAATATCTTATCTATTTCCGCTTTCCATAATTTTTGATTAATATTAATGTCAAAATACTCATTGGAATATTCATACATTTTTCTGCTATACTCTTCTCTCATATTTTCATTTTCTAATAACTGGATTATAGCATCTGCATATTCTTTGGGTTTATCTTTTACAATAAGATAATCATTGATATTCTCCATAAATCCAGAAACGCCATCACTCGTAGAGACAACTGGTAAACCAATGGATGCCGCTTCCATAAGTTTCACTTTTATACCTCCCCCAGACTGTGATGGATTGATAAATAGTTTTGTCGACTTATATTCGTTATCAAGAGATTCTACAAAACCAACAAGGTCTACATTGTTATCTGTTGAGTTTATTTTTTGTAACGCATTCTTACCTACTATTTTAACTTTGACATCAGGTAATTCTGATTTTATGATTGGCAGAACGGTATCCAAGAACCATTTAACAGCATCTGAATTTGGTTTCCAGCTCATTGTACCGACGAACAATATATCTGTTTGTTTTTTCTTTTTTGCAAAATACTTGTTTTGTTCTTTAACAATCGATGATGGTGCATATATTATCTTCTTAGAAATATTATGATATTCTGCACAATAATATAAGTATTCTTTTTGTGATAAAAAATGAACTTGGTCCCATTGTGTAATATGTTTTTTTTCATGTTTCTTTTGAACACTTGCAGAACCAAGTAGAGCTATTTTTGAAAAAAACCTGCTTCTAGTTTTTGCATCTGAAAGTAAATAATGATAATGACTATCATGAATCCGTAAAACACACTTTACATTATCAGAAAAATACTTATACCAAGACCACATCAGAATTCCTGTTTGTTCAAAAACAAGTAATCGTATATTTCTTTTTCGGATTATTTCTTGAATATTTCTCAAAATATCAGAAATATACTGCTCTGATTCTATGAATCTATCCTGTTTATCAGAAAAATATTTTATAAGATCTGCATACCGCCATTTTGTGGACGAAACAAATATGTCTTTTTGAATTTTACAATAATAAACATTCTCTAATGAAGTCTCTATTTCATTCTTATCGTTAATAACACAAAAATGAATGTTAGACATTTGATCGTATGAAGTATATAGAATCTTCTGATCACCACTACCCCCATTATATCTCGGAGTTCTTTCGCAAATGATTAGTATATTTTGATTATTACTTTCCACTTGTATTACTCAGTATTTTTAATAACATCAAATTTACTTTTTCCATATACTTTTGAAATGTGAAATTTTGGTTAACAGATTCATATCCTTTTTGTGATATTGATAGATATTCTTGTTCATTTTCAGTAAATTGACGCATTGTATTTAACAATGAATCGGAATTGACTTCCAATTTTATTAATGGAACAGCTTGTTCAAAAAGCTCTTTTGAGCCTGGGTTATTAGTCGATATGCACGGTGTTCCGCAAGCCAAAGATTCAAGTGGAATCCTACTAAATGCTTCATCACAGATTGATGGGAACACCGTGAAATGTGCTTCATGGTAATACTTGTAAAGTTTCTCACGATTTTGTTTTCCTTCAAAGATAATATTAGATAATTTGAATTCATCAATCAGATTTAGAATTTTCTTTTTACTCATTTCGCTTGAGTATTCTCCAACAACTTTCATTTCAAACTTGATACCACTCATTTCAACAATTTTAAGCTGATTAAGTAACATGACAAATCCTTTTTCCTCTGATATTCTTCCGATGTAGAGTAGTTTGATAGGTATAGAAAAATTATCCTTCTTTTTATATGGGAAAATACTCGGGTTTATTCCTGTATAAATTACATTAAAATTTTTGCATTCGATGATTTGTTCCGATTGAAGTTGTTTATTCCACCGACTTGTAAAATATCCAGTGGAATTCTTAAAATCTAATTTATACTTTTTGTGAATTGTATTTAAACTCAATATTGGAATGAGTAATCTTAGTAACATTTGTAGGATTGTGTGTAAGTAATTTCTATGATTTTCTTCAAGAAATCTATGAATTGGTCCATGTTGAGATTTAACTTTTAGAAGCCATTTATCCGAAACATCTACTATTTTGTCAATTTGAGAACTAAATATAACAGGAATTAAAGCTCTTGATAGCCCTTGGCAATGCCAAACATAAATTAAATCAGGATTTACTCTTTTGATTATTCTCCGTAATATTAGATTATCCTTAATCGCATAAATTACTTTTTTGGGGAATGACCATTCGGAAGGAGTTTTGCCAAGTGGATATGGAACAAGTAAACGATTAACTGGAAATTGATGTCCAATATTTGTTTCTTTTGACAATGTAGTCAGAACTTCAATTTGATGATTGTTATCATGCAACCAGTTGCATGCTTCCTCGCATCGAAGTTCATACCCTCCTTTTATGTTTGGAGGAAAAAGATCCGAAATAATTAGTATTTTCATCAGTTAACAAGTGAAATTAATTTTTTACGGTAATGCCTTAAATACACATAAAACAATCTTTTTACAGATAATTTCCTCTGACCAGATTGAGAGTAAAACAATCTCTTCCAAGCATAGTGTTTTGCTTTATCATTTTTACCACTCTTTTCGTATTCTGATGATAAATTTCTGTATAATCGAGATAGTGAATATCGTAATGAAGGGTGATTAAGTAAATTTAGGTTTTCACCAAGTAATAATCTGCTTTGTATTCCTATTAGATAATTTTGAATTCGAGAATCACCACTATGAATACCTGCTTTATGCTTACGGTAAACTGACATAATATCGTTTAAGTAACCAATATTTCCATTTTGAGCAAGCATTACATTTAGTGGATAATCACCTATTGGAGAATCAAAATACCACTTTGGAAATTCACTTGTTATGCCATTCCTAAACACAACTGAACAAGTAGCAATTGTATTCTCTCGTAATAACTCATTAATTGAATACTTATAATTCTTGTTAAAATGATTATATTTTTCCTTTTCATTGGTTTCTTCATCAAGGACTTCTACATTATGATGGCAGATTACACAATCTGGATTCACCTCCAAATAATCAACCTGCTTTTGCAGTTTATTAGGATCTGTCCAGTAATCATCGCCTTCGAGTATAGCAATATATTTGCCATTGCAATTATTTAAAACGGATACAAAATTCGCGTTTGCACCAATATTTTCTATTTGGTAAACTGGTTTGATTAAATTAGGATGTTGAGAAACAAAATTTTTAATAATTTCCTTTGTGCCGTCGGTGGAGAAATCATCTCCAATAACAATTTCAAAAGGGTACTCAGTATTTTGAGCTACTACACTTTCAAGTGCTTTCTCTAAATACTTGCATTGATTGTATGTAATCATAGCAATACTAATCATCATTTTCACTTAGCAATATCTCTTCCAATTTGTAGATTTCTATATTCCTTTTAGTAACTAATTTTGCAGGAATCCCCGAATATATCATATTTGGTTTACAGTTCTTATTGACTAACGACAATGCTCCAATCGCTGTTCCTTCACCAATTGTTACTCCCGGTAAAATAACTGACCCAGTTCCTATTATAACATGTTTTTTTAAAGAAACAGGTTTATGAACAACATTGCAATACTTTTCTGGGACTGTGGGATTAGTAAGATAATTCCCAGAATAATCATCACTACTTGAATAAATTGAAACTCTAGAAGATAATCCTGAAAAATCCTCCATAACTATTGTTTCTTTTCCAATTAAAGAACTGAAACAAGCAATATGGACATATTTACCAATTTCTATTTCACCGTCTCCTGATGAGATTATGCAGAAATCATCTATCCTAGAATTGTCACCTATTGAAATGTTTTTACAATTGTATACCGATGCCTTATCAGAAATAAGCACATTGCTTCCAAGATACTTAAACTCCATTTGTTTAAGTTGTTTTTTAGATAAAAACGCCATAATACAATTACTCCATTTCTGTATTCAAAACAATAGCTTTTCCAGTTATTACAGTTTCGTCGTTTTGGTTTATACAATTTGTTGATAAAGTAATTAATCTCTTATGAGTATTAATTTCGATAATCTCAACTTCAGCAGTTATAATATCATCTATAAATACAGGCTTGATAAACTTCAGCTCTTGTGATAAATAAATTGAACCCGGACCAGGCAGTTTATTTGCAATAACAGCAGAGATAAGTGACGATACAAGCAATCCATGGACTATTTTCTTTTTAAAAATGGACTTTTTAGCAAAACTGTCATCTAGGTGAATAGGATTATTATCAAGAGACAATTCTGCAAAAGTTTTTACATCTTTATTACTGATTTGCTTAGTTACTCTTTCTTTATGTCCAATTTGAATTTGTTTCATTTTAGTTGAGTTATGTTATTAAACTAGTAATTTTTTCAACATCCTTATCCACTAAATCAGGATAAATCGGTAAACAAATAACTTCCTGACTCATTTTCTCTGCTTGAGGTAAATTTTCTTTTGAAG